>Ga0307320_10000464_pt1 | contig 14616 bp, 14 predicted proteins | sample ER_DNA_369_FD_194495 | JGI IMG/M metagenome (GOLD analysis project Ga0307320, IMG submission 194495) | Bulk soil microbial communities from the East River watershed near Crested Butte, Colorado, United States - ER_DNA_369 | ecosystem: Environmental > Terrestrial > Soil > Floodplain | place...
CCGAATCGCCCGGCCTACTGCTGCGTTCCGCCGTCGATCGACACGATGGACCCGGTCATGAAGTCCATCGCATCGCTCGCCATCAACACGGTCACAGGGCCGATCTCGTGTGGAACACCCCACCTCTTGAGCGCAGCGGACTCGGCGACGGCCTCCGTGTGCCCGGGGCGCTCTCTCAATCCGGCGTTCATGTCCGTGAAGAAGGCACCTGGAGCCAGCACGTTGACGGTGACCTCGGGCGCCCATTCCCATGCCAGGCTCTTCGTCATGGAGATGAGCCCACCCTTCGAAGTGGAATAGGCGGTCCACTGCGCGAGCCCTCGAATCCCGATATCCGACGCGATGTTGATGATCCGCCCTTTCTTGGCGCCCACCATGTGTCGGCCAAAGGCGCGGCAGCAATAGAAGACGCCTGTCAGGTTGATATTGATCACCTCAGCCCACTCATCATCTGTCACCTCGAGCGATGGTTTCATCAGCGCGACCCCGGCACTGTTGATGAGCACATCGACCGAGCCGGACCGCTCGATCACCGCGTCGGCAGCGGCCTCGACGGCACGCGAGTCGGCGACATCGAATGCGAGAGGTTCCACCGAACCGCTCGCATCGGACGCGAGCGAGATCGTCTCCTCGACGGCCTCCGGGGTCCGTCCTCCCGCATAGACGAAGGCACCGGCCCTCGCGAGTGCGAGCGCCATTTCGCGCCCGAGTCCGCGGCTGCCTCCCGTCACGACGGCGGTTGTGCCGCTGAGCGCGTCTTCCTTGACCAAGGCGACGCTGAGAGCGTCCTCTTTGACGGCCATGTCGTACCTCCTCGCAATCCCGCGGGAGCTGCGCACGTATCGTAGGGCCGCGTCTGCGGCGCCCGCAAACCGGACGTGTCCTTCGACGTCCGAACGCGTATATCGTTCGCGGCTGTCGTCTCGAACCGAAAGAGGGGGTGCGCTCGCCTATGAGTGCCGCGTACGGCTACGGCATCATCGGGTGCGGCTGGGTCGCGTCCGCGCATGCATGGGGTGTGCGCGGTCTCGCAAACGACCGCGTGCGCCTGGTCGGCGTGGCGGATCAGGATGAAGCTCGCGCAGGCCAGCTGGCGGAGCGATTCGGCGTCTCGAGGACGGCCACGGACTACCGCGAGCTGCTCGCTGACGATGCGATCCACGCGGTGTCGATCTGCCTACCGGATCACCTGCATCACGAGGTCGTGATTGCCGCCGCCGAGTCGGGGAAGCACATCCTTTGCGAGAAGCCCCTCTCCCTCACGGTGGACCAGGCCGACGACATGCTCGCGGCGTGCGAGCGCAATGGCGTCCAGCTGGGGTTCGTGATGAACCACCGCTACGCGCCGGGGAACATCCTCGCGAGAAGGGTCGTCGAGACGGGAGCGCTCGGGAGGCCACTGATCGCGAGCGTCCTGCATTCGAGCGGCCTGAGCGGCGACCCAAGAGGCCCATCGCCGTGGCGGGGCCGGCGACGACTCTCGGCGGGCGGCGTGCTCAGTACGCAGGCGATCCACTTCCTCGACCTGCTGCTCTGGCTCGGCGGCCCGGTTTCATCGGTCCAGGCGTGGACGGACCTCCTTGGGTCGGCGGACCAGGATCATGAGGACACCGTCGGCGTGGCCCTGAGGATGGCCTCCGGCGCGCTCACCACCCTGACGGCCACGAGCGCGAGCCCGATCATGGACGACTTCACCGGGACGAGGATCGAGCTGCACGGGACTGGCGGCTACTTGATCCTCGACGGTGACGAGCTCCGGGTCGCCGACCTGGCCGAGGGTCCTGATCTGACCCCTCCGCAGCTGCCGCCCGCCCCGGCCGGATCCGAGGAGATTGTGTTCGGTTCCGGACACGTCTACGAGTTGATGGACTTCGTCCGCACCGTTCGGGCCGGTGGAACGGCGCCGATCCCGGGCACAGACGGACGGCACCTTTTGGCTGTCATCGACGCCGCGTATCGCTCCGCGTCCGACCGGAAGGCGGTCGACGTCGATGAGCCGACGGCCGCCTACCTTGTGGCCGCCCCGGAGCACTCGCTGCTCGGATCCGCGATCGCCGGCGTCTAGCCCGATCCCCGAAGCTCGCGGTCCGCGGCCTCCGTCAACGTCTCGGAGCCATCCTCGGTCACGAGGACCATGTCCTCGATCCGCACGCCGCCGACGCCTTCGAGGAGGAGGCATGGCTCGACGGTGATGATCTCGCCCGGCGAGAGCACGCTGTCGTCGTAGTAGTAGTCCGGGATGTCGTGGATATCCAGGCCGAGTCCGTGACCGAGCAGTCCGATCTTGTTCTCGAGCAGCCCCTCGCCGTCGGCGATCTGCTCTGCGAGCGAGTTGAGCTCGCGGCCGGTCACCCCGGGCTTGATCGCCTTGCGGACTTCATCGCTCATGACAAGCGTGGCGTCGTACATCTTTCGCAACCGCGGGTCGAGGTCGCCGACGTCACCCGCTACGCGATGCCGTGAGATATCGCCCGCGTACCCGTCGACACGCGGGCACACATCCATCATGACCCACTCCCCGGCCTCGATCGGCCTGCTCTGCGTGCTCGATGGAACCCAGCTCCCTGTGGACGTGTTTGGTCCGCATCCGGAGATCGATTGCCCGGCGAGCTCGATGTCGCCCCCCCGCCGCATCGTCTCTTCGCACAGGAGCACGACGTCGTACTCGTTCGCCCCGACCTTCACCGCGTCCAGCGACTTCTCGACGGCCTCGACCGCGAGGGCGGCCGACCTCCGCATGATCTCGAGCTCTGACTCGGACTTGACGCGGCGGATCTCGGACATCACGTGCGAGGGGACGAACTCGACGTCGGGCGCGATCTCCTGCAACGCCATGAACTCCCGCGCCGGGAAGACATACCAGTTGTCGATCGCGATCCGGCGATACCCACGGTCGCGGATCACGGGGCCGAGATCCTGCGCGAACAGGCCGGCGTACGCCGTGTCCGGGAACACCGAGATCTCCTTTGCCCGGGCGATGTCCCAGGGCTGATCGGTACGGACCATCGGCTCGCCATCAACCGGGAACAGGACGACGCAAGAGCCGAACATGTGATAGCCGCCTTCACGCATGTTCTGCATACCGGCGAATCGGACGAAGTACTCCGTGAGGTACCGGACGTTCGCGGCGACCTTGGCGGTGGAGTACGCGATCAGCGCGTCGAACCCCCCCTCCCCGAGCGCGGACCTCACACGGTCATGCCGGCTCGCCAGCTCCTGACTCAGGATCGTCACGGACCCCCCTCCTCTCGCTACGCGCTGGGCGTCGATCTTCGGTCCCAGGCACAACAGACCCCGACCAACGGCTCGTCCCAGGCTGCCTCAGCCCATCTTGCATTCTATAGAACGGACCACCTATCATCCGCTCGGTCGGAGCAGACCGTAGAAGAGGATCGAGTCGGCGGTCGCGGGCGAGAACGTCTCGCACAACGGCGGCTTGCGTCGAGGAGCAAGGGGGCTTGATGGCTACGAAGCGGGGACTGCTAGCGATTCTTCTCGCGTTCGGCTTGCTGGCGGCGGCGTGCTCCAGCGACGACGGGGGCGGTGGCTCCACCGGTAGCGCCGGTTCCACCGGGGACGAGAACCTCCCGACCCTCAAGATCGGCATCCCCTTGCCGTTCACGGGGGTCGTCGCGGAGTCGGCGGAAGAGATGCGCCAGACGTTCGAGATGTATGTCGAGGAACACGACGGCAAGCTGGGTGGCCTTCCGGTCGAACTGACCTTCGAGGACACCGAGACGGACGCCGAACTCGTCGTCACGAAGACGAGGAAGCTGATCAACGAGGATCAGGTAGACATCATCTCGGGGCCGATGCTGGCGTTCGAAGGGCTCGCGATGATCGACTCCGTCAACAAAGCAGGGATCCCCTGGGTCGGGCAGACCGGCGTGGCAGCGGATGACTACACGCGCCTCGACACCCCGACACTTACGTCGGCTGCCAAGCACACGGCCAGTCAGGAGACCATGCCTCTCGGCACCTACGCGTACGATGAGCTCGGATATCGGAAGATCGCGACCCTCGGGCAGGACTACTCCTGGGGCTACCAGACGGTCGGAGGATTCCAGTACGCATTCGAGGCTGCGGGCGGCGATGTCGTCCAGAAGCTGTGGTCGCCGATCGGAACGGAAGACTACGGCCCGTTCGTGAACCAGATCGACCAGGATGTCGACGCCGTGTACGTGACGTTGATCGGGGCGGACATCCCACGTTTCGTCCAGGCGTACTCGGACTTCGGCCTCAAGGACAAGATCCCGATGCTCACCTCGGAGGATCTTGTCGCCCAAGACGCGATTAGGTTCTACACGGGAGATGCTGCCGTCGGCCTCACAGGAATCACGCCGTTCACCGCGAACCTCGATCGACCAGAGATGCAGACGTTCGTGCAGGCGTACCAAGACCGTACCGGCAACACGCCGACCTTCTGGGGAGAGTCCGCGTACGTCGCGGCCATGGTCATCGACCGCACGATCCCCTACTTGCAAGAGCAGAACGACATCGCGGTCGCGGACCTGCCCGAGTGGATCAAGACGCACGGGGAGGAGTTCGCAGACGCCTCGCAGGAGATCGACCTGTCCGATGCGCCCTCGTCATCGATCACCGTGGACGAATACAACCGGCAGGTAAGGGACTTCTACATCGTGCAGCTCGTGGCGGACGACAGTGGGGGGATCACCGACCAGCTCGTCACGACCGAGCCAGAGGTGTCGCAGTTCTGGACGTTCGATCCCACGGAGTTCATGGCTAACCCGCTCTTCTCGAAGCAGTATCCGCCGGTTTCTTAGAGTAGGGCGCGGGGCGCCTTACGGAAGCGCTTGGGGGGGTCGCGATGAAGCGGCCCTCCGAGCGTTTGGACATACGGCACCTGAGGGGATCGCATCGTGGAAGAGTGGGCGATCCGGATCTTGACCGGGGTCACGTACGGCGGCCTCCTGTTCATCCTGGCGAGTGGCTTCACGCTGGGGCTCGGCATCATGAAGATCATCAATATCGCCCACGGTGCCATCTACCTGTTGACGGCCTACGTCGCGTGGACCGTATTCCAGGACACGGGTAGCTTCCTCTTGACGATCATCGTTTGTTGTGTGGTCGGGGGTGTCCTCGCGCTCGCGCTCTACGCGGGCCTTCTCCAGCGACTACATGACCAGCCACTGAGGCAGATCCTAGTCACGATGGGAGCGACCCTGATCATCGCCGAGTTCGGGGTGATCTGGTGGGGCGGCTATCCGCGGACGCTGCCACCGCCAGGATCCCTCGCGGGTGCCATGAGTGTCGGCGTGGTGTCGTTCCCCACCTATCGATTGTTCCTGCTGGTCGCAGCGATCGTCGTCGCGATCCTCCTCTCCCTCCTGCTCGAGCGAACACGGGTCGGAGCGCTCGTGAGGGCGAGCGTCGATGACGAGGAGATGGCTCGTGGCATGGGCGTCAACGTCGGTCGCTTGTACCTCTTCGTCTTCGCGATCACCGGAGTCCTTGGGGGATTAGCGGGTGGCTTGGGAGCTCCGTTCCTGGGCGCCTTCCAAGGGGCTCAGTTCGAAGTGCTCCTGCTGGCTCTGCTCGTGAGCGTGGTCGGTGGATTGGGCAGCATCAAGGGTGCGTTCGTCGCGGCGCTCCTCATTGGCGTCATCGACTCCGTGGGCAAGAGCATCTTCCCGGATCTGGCCTACTTCACCCTCTTCGTACCACTGATCCTCGTGCTCGCTATCAGGCCGACCGGGTTGTTCGGGAAGGCATAGATCGGACGGTATGGCGCGCTTCTCGCGACCCGGAACCAGGACGAGACGCGTGCTCTTCGTCGGGGTATTGATCGCGGCCGCCGTGGTACCGCAGTTCGTCGGCCCGTTCATGCTGTCGATCCTCGTGCTCATCGTGATCTTCGCTGTGCTCGCGATGAGCCTCGATCTACTGATGGGCTACACCGGGATGGAGTCGTTGGGTCAGGCCGCCTTCTTCGGCATCGCTGGATACACGGTCGCGATCCTCACCACGCGCTATGAGGTCGGCTGGCAGCTCGCGATCCCGATCGCACTGGTCGCGAGCGTTGCCACCGCGGCGATCGGGGCCGCGCTCGCGGTGCGATTGACCGGCGTGTTCTTCCTCGTGATGACGCTGGTGTTCGCGCAAGTGCTCTGGGGGCTTGCCGAGAACTGGGGGCAGGTAACGGGCGGGCACCTGGGTCTGCACGGGATCACTCGGCCATTCGATGCATTGGATACCGACCTCACCTTCTACTACGTCGCCTTGGGCGTCTGCCTCGTTTCTGGCCTCGTGATGTACCGCTTGGTGCGATCGCCTTTCGGTCTCACGTTGCGGGGCATCAAAGACAGCGACTTGCGGATGAGGACCAGCGGATACAACGTCTGGCTCCACCGGTTCATCGTGTTCGTCATCGCTGGCCTGTTCGCGGGTATCGCGGGAGTGCTGTACACGTACTCGACCCAGTTCATCTCTCCCACGATCCTCGGCGTCGAGACCTCGTTCGAGGCGATGCTCATGGTGATCGTCGGCGGAGCGGGGACCCTGACGGGTCCGGTCATCGGAGCGGCGGTCGTGACCGGGCTCCGCAATTACCTAAGCGTGTATCTCGACAACTGGTTGATCGTTCTCGGGTTGGCTTACATCGTGACCGTCTTCTTCGCTCCGAGAGGGATCCTGGGGTTGGTTCCTCGGAGGTGGCGAGCAGCATCGGCGGTGGGACAGGAGCCGGCGGTCGCCGACCCGAGCCTCGACGTGCAGCCCTCGCCCGCTCCCAGTGGGTCGATGGGTCGAGGCCGCGACCGATCGACCACGGCGCAGGACGGTCAGGGCGCCGCGGAAACGCTACGACTCGAGGGCATAGGCAAGACCTTCGGGCGAGTTCGTGCAGTGCACGACGTCTCGCTGACGGCGTTCGCCGGCACGCGGCGAGCGATCCTTGGACCCAACGGGGCCGGCAAGACGACGTTGTTCAACTTGATCACCGGTGTGCACAAGCCGTCCCATGGATCCATCCATCTGTTCGGTCGCAACGTCACGAGCGTCCCTTCTCATGCGCGGACGCGGATGGGACTCAGTCGCACGTACCAGATCACCAATCTCTTCCCCTCTCTCACGGTTATGAACAACGTCCGACTGGGGATCCTGGGCGTACAGCGGCAGAAGTACGTGATGTACCTGCCGGCGACGAGCCTAGATCGCGTGACCGAGCGATGCAGGAGTCTGCTCGAGATGGCGGGTCTATGGGACGAACGCGACGCGCTGGTCGGGAATCTTTCGTACGGACATCAACGGCAGCTCGAGTTGATCGTAACCCTTGCCTCGGACCCACAGGTGCTCCTGCTTGACGAGCCCGCGGCTGGCCTGTCGCTGGGGGAAAGCAAGGCGATGGTGGAACTCATCAAGGCCCTCGATCCGCACCTGACCGTTCTCATCATCGAACACGACATGGACGTGGCCTTCGAAGTCGCGTCCGAGGTCACGGTCATGCACCTCGGCGAGATCCTCGCTGAAGGGACCGCAGAGGAAATCCGAGCGAACGAGACGGTCCGCGAAGTCTACTTCGGGCAGGCCTATGCCTAGCGTTCTCGAGATCAGCGACATCCACACCTATTACGGCGACAGTTACGTCCTGCAAGGCGTTTCGCTGAACGTAGGGCCGGGTCAAGTCGTCGGACTGATGGGCCGGAACGGCGTTGGGAAGACGACGACGATCCGGTCGATCGTCGGTTTCTCGCCTCCGAGGCGGGGACGGATCACCTTCAAGGACGTGGATGTCACGAAGATGGCCTCCCACCAGATCGCGAAGAGCGGCATCAGTCTGGTACCTCAGGGACGGAGGATCTTCGCTTCCCTCACGGTCGCGGAACATCTCCGGGTCTTCGCCCGAGGCGGCAACGGTGCAGGCGAACAAGGCTGGGATGAGGCGCGGATCCTCTCGCTCTTCCCGAATCTCGAGCAACGCTTGAAACAGAAGGGATCAGCCCTGTCGGGTGGCGAGCAGCAGATGCTCGCGATCGCGCGAGCATTGCTGACGAATCCGCAGCTGTTGTTGATGGATGAGCCGAGCGAAGGTCTCGCTCCCCTCGCGATGCAGCACGTCGTCGACGTGATCGAACGTCTCCGTACCACGGCGGAGCTTCCGATCCTCCTGGTCGAGCAAAACCTGTCACTGGCGTTGAAGCTCGCCGACTACATCTACGTGATGAACAAGGGCGCGATTGTATTCGATGGGCCGCCAGAAGAGCTGGCGAGGTCGCACGACATCCAACGCACGTACCTCGGGCTCTGAGCACATACCGATCTGCGTGCGGTCGCCGACCGAGTGTCGAGGTGTTAGAGGTACGCCGGGAGGATGCTCTCAGCGAGGACTTCTAGCTGTGCGAGATCGTTGATCTGCGGAGCGAGGATCAAGACGTCGAGTCCGGCGTCTGCGTATCCGCGAACGATCTCGGCGATCGTTTCCACTGGCCCGTAGACGCCCCAATCTTTCGGCTCGCCGCCGAGGTTCTCTCTGTAGTAGCGGCCCAGATGACGCCACATCTCGTCACGGGCAGCGTTCTCCTCCCCGATGGCGATGTACAGCATCGAGCCGATGACGAATCGCTCCTTGGCGAGCTGCTGCGCCTGCCCCCGCACTCGGTCGATGTCCGCGGCGATCGCTGGCGGGAACTTGTCGCCGCCGAAGAAATAGCCATCTGCGAGCTCCACTGCGCGCTCAACCGCAGCGGGCGCATAACCTCCGATCCATATCGGCGGACCAGGCTGCTGTACGGGAGCAGGGCCGAGGACGCCGAGCTCATCCGTCGAACCCCTTGCGCCGGACCACGTTTCACGGATCGTCCCAACCTGACGCCGGAACCGGCGTGCACGATCCTCCCACGGAGCGCGAAGCGCCTCGTAATCGTCCCGACGGCTGCCGAGCGATAGACCGAGCTCGAACCGGCCTCCGGACAGCTGGTCGATCACGGCTGCCTGCTTCGCGACGACAACCTCGTTCCGGCTGGGGAGCTGAAGCGTCATGGTGCTCAGGCGGACGCGCTCCGTGACCGTCGCCATCCCGGCCAAGGTCGCCAGGCCGTCCCACGAGTCGTAGTTGGGCCTGTCGAATGTCGCGATGACGTGGAATCCGGCTTCGTCGGCCAGCCGCGCCCAGTCGATGGCCTGTCTTCCGGTGAGGCCGAAAGGCATCATCGTGGGGAGGTAGACGCCGAGCTTCATCGCATTGAGCCTGTCGAGTGCCCCAGCAGCCGGGAGGACTGCGGGCGTCGAACGGTCCAGTGAGTCATCCGTTGCCTGGTTCTTCGATATACGCTGTCGCGTCGATCTCAAGGATCCAGTTGGGATGCACAAGTCCACGAACAGCGGTCGCCGTGCATACCGGGTACGGGGGCTCGAAGAACTCCTTTCGGACCCACTGGTACTCATAGTAGTAGCGCATGTCGGTGACGTGAACGTCAGCTCGGACGACGTCCCTCATCGTTCCGCCGGCCGCCTCGACTACCGCCTTGAGATTCGTCAAGCATTGACGCCACTGTGCCTCCGGGTCGATTGACTGCGGGGTCATCGGGCCACCACCGGACAGTCCGACGGTCTCGCCCTTCTCGAGATCGACGCTGACCACTCCAGAGACGAACAACCAAGGGCCCACCTTGATGCCGGGACTCCATACCCGATCATCGAGACCCGCCTCATATCCGGGAGCGGTAACGAGCTGCTTCTCCATCGACAGTCCCTCCCCTTCGGTCTGCGTCGCTCAACTTCGGCGGAAGCTAACAATCGACATGTCCAGCAGTCAAGCTAGCAACGTCGATCGCGCACTGGAGCAGACCGACAAGCCAGAACGGGGCCACGAGTGCCGTGGAGTTATGGATTACACTGCGCCTGTCTTCGAGTCGCCGAGGGTTTCTGCTGTGAAGGACAACGCACCCCGCGCATCGTCCAGCCGCCCGATCGAGGATCGCACCCTCGTTCCATCGCGCTACTGGCCCCCCCACGCGAGTCTCCCGCTCGATCGTGATCGGCCGTTCGTGCTCTCCCACGGGTCAGGATCTCTCGTTTGGGATCTCAACGGGAAGGAATACGTCGATGCAACGGCCAGCCTTTGGTACATGCTCGTCGGACACGGTCGGCGACAACTCGCCGACGCGGCACGTGACCAGATGCTCCGTTTGGGCGCCTACTTCGCGCACGGCGACGTCGCGACTCCTGCAACATTGGAACTCGCAGAGCGGGTGTGCGAACTCTCCCCGGTCGACGACCCGCTAGTCCTGCTGAACTCTGGTGGAGGTGACGCGATCGAGACCGCCGCGAAGCTGGCTCGCAGGTACTGGGGCGCTGTCGGGAAGCCCACCAAGGTCGCGCTTCTCCACCGGGAGTTCTCTTTTCACGGCCTGCACGGGCTCGGGACAGAACTCGCCGGCATAAGACCCTTGCGCGAGGGATTCGGCGAACGATACCTCAGTGACTTCCACCCACTGCCCGTCAACGATGCGCAAGCACTCGAGAACCGCATCCTGGAGCTCGGAGCAGACCGCGTCGCGGCCTTCTTCGCTGAGCCGGTGGTTGGCGCTGGAGGAGTGATACCGCCAGCGGCCGGATATCTCGAGGCGGTGCAACGAATCTGTCGAGAGCATGACGTGCTCTTCGTCGTCGATGAAGTGATCACCGGCTTCGGTCGCCTGGGCGAGTGGTTCGGGTCGTCCATATACGGCCTCTCGCCCGACCTTGTTTGTTTCGCAAAAGGGGTGACATCTGGCTACGTTCCGCTCGGAGGCGTCATCGCCTCGAAGCGCGTATGGGAACCGTTCGCCGAGGATGGATCCTCTCCGACATTCCGGCACGGCTACACGTACGCGGGACACCCGACCGCATGTGCGGTTGGCCTCGCGAACCTGGAGATCCTCGAGCGGGAGGAGCTCGTCTTGCGTGCGGCAGAAATGGCGACCCCGTTCGCTGACGTGGTGTCAAGCCTCGGCACGCACGCGACCGTGAACGAGGTCCGGGCGGCAGGAATGATGGCCGCGGTGCAATTGGATACCAGCATCATGGGCGAGGATCTTCCGAGCCGTGCAGCCCTCCGGGCACGAGAGTTGGGCGTGCTGACCCGCGTGTTGTTCGGCGGGAGCCTGCAGATCTCTCCACCGCTCGTGATCGAACCGGGCGAGATCCAGCGGATCGTCGAGACGCTCGGCCAAGCCCTGACCGAGTGCGCGGCCAATCCCACCACAGGCCGGCGGACTTGATCCGCTCGATCGCGGGCGGGGGCCGACGCAAGGGGACGCTCGGCCGCGATCAAATGTCGGACCGACCTCCGGAAGAATCGCCCTGTTGGCCTCGGATGCCTCCTTCAGCGAAGTGAGGATCATTGACGTCAGCGGTCGCCATGCCGACTAGGCCGCCGGGTATCGCCTACGTGAACGGCGAGATCATGCCGACGGATGAAGCCCGTGTGTCCGTACTCGACCGCGGCTTCCTTTGGGGTGATGGCGTGTACGAGATCACGCCGTGCTTCAACGGGAAACTCTTTCGACTCGATCAACACCTCGAGCGCCTGCGTGGCTCGCTGCGGTTCTCGGGAATCACGCTCGAAATCTCGCAGGATGATCTCCTCCGGCTCACTTCCGAACTCGTCCATCGGAACCGGGAGCTGACGTCGTCCCATCCGGTCTGCCGCGTCGGACATTGGGTAACGCGCGGGATTGAACGGTGGGTTCCGGTCGAAGAGCGAGATCCCACCACGACGCTCTGCATCCTGGTGGAGCCCGGCCGGAATCTCGCGCCCAAGGACTACTTGACCGGCGTGCCGTTGACGATCGTGTCGACTCGACGAGCACCGTCTTCAGTCCTCGATCCGCGAGCGAAGACGACGAGTCGCATGAGCCCGATCGTTGCGGAGATCGAGGGCTCGGCGCGGGGTGCGCTCGCCCTCATGATGGACGTCCACGATCACGTGGCGGAAGGACCCACGTTCAATTTCTTCATGGTGCGCGAGGGCGAACTTCTTACCCCGAGGTCTGAGAATGTTCTGCCCGGGATCACGCGGCGCGCCGTGCTCGATCTCGCTGCGGAACTCAGCGTTCCCGCGGTAGAGGCGGACCTCGCGTACTACGACATCGCGAACGCGAACGAGTTCTTCGTCACGGCGAGTACCTGGGGTGTTCTTCCGGCGAGATCGATCGATCGGTTCAGTCCTCGAGATGGCGTTCCCGGTGACGTAACAATGCAGCTTATCGACAAACTATCGGCGCTCACTGGCTACCACCCGCTAGCTGACCATGTGGTCAGGGGGTAGTTGTAGTCCTCGGTATTCTTAGCCGAGGGCCTACTGCTCGACGGGGACCAACGCGCAGCCGGTCGTCGCGGCGTTGCTTGGTGGCCATCCGAGCAGCAGGCCAAGCCCAAGAGCACGAATGCGACGTTGCACGTCACCTGCTGATCGCTGGAGCATCCAGGTCTGGGATCCCCTATAAGGGGGAGCCTTTCCGCGCACCCGTCCGACTTGGGGGCAGCCAATGGCTCTCCGCGACCCCGATCGATTTGGCGGCTTGCTTCATATCCGATGACTTACGGTCCGCCTGCCCGTGGGTCAGCCCGTTGGGCGACCCACGGGTTCACGCTGACGGCTAGAGTCGATCGGCGGTTATGAGCTCTCGCAACCCACGCCGTTACGGTCGCCGTCGAAGTTGTGCGGGTCGGGCGGAAGCACGGTGAACCTACGCTGGTCGATGTCGGAGCAGTCCAGGTCCGGAGGCGGCGGAGGGATGCACCCGTCGGGGTAGGCAGGATCGCAGGCACCCTCGTGCACGCACCGGTTCCATACGCCGCGGTCCGCCGATCGCGCTTTACGCTGGGCAGCCCGGAAGCGGTCCACGTACCGAACGTTCGGCGGGTAGGTCGTGACGAACGCGTACCCTTCACGCACCAGCGTATCGTTGAACAGCTCGTCCCCCAGCCACACGTACGCGAGCGTGCGCCCGAATGGATCGATCCGCTCGAGGTCGAACTGCAGCCGCACACGCGCTCCCTCTAGTCGCCCGGTCGTGTATGCCGAGGCCCGGAGCGCGAAGCACTGGACCGGTTGATCGGGCGCGACGGACTCCGGCGTGTCGATGCCGATCAGGCGGACGGTGAGCGGACGACCGTCGACGCGGGCCTCGACGGTGCGCGCTTTGTCTTCGTGAGTCTCGACACGGTCGTCTCGGCCGCGTGCGAAGAGCATCGCCAGCCCGTGGTCCAGAGGCTGGTCGAGCTGGCGTTTGAGCCGGCTCACCTGGCCTCGGGCGCGAAGAGGGCCGATCTGGTCCAGCTGCGGGTCGAGGATTACTCCGTCGGCATGACCGTCCCGACGGTCGAGGAGCCTCTCGACGTGCCACGGGCAAGCCCCGGATTAGGGCGCGAGCTGACCCCCGAAGAGCACGTCGCCCTGCTGAAGGAACGGAACGCGAAGGCGCGCGAGGCCATGAACGCGCTCGTCGCCGAGAACGCGCAGCTGCGCGCGGGGCTGGGCCGGTGAACGATGATCCCATGAGTCACATCAGGGACTCACGATGAGTGACTACCCTCAAGGGCGGACTCTCGGGTCTGACGGACGAGCGCTGTTCCGATGGTTCGTGTACATGGACTACGGCAAGCGCGTCACTTCCTGGGCTGCCACCGCAGAGGAAGCACAGACGAAGACCATCGAGCGCAGGGGCTGCACGGTTCATCGAGTTGACCCGGCTCCTTCGGAGGAGTAGCTGCTCCAAGTAAGCGGCATCGCCGTCGGCGGTGGTTCTTCGCACCTGGACGTGTACGTCCGGACGGGGCGCAACCTCGAGGGAGTCGATGGTGGCCAAGTCGCTCAAGAGGGCCCGCTCCATCAGCCGATGAGTTCAAGGTGAGCCACACTGCGATCACAATCCATCCGCCTTCCCGATGCGAGGGGTACCGCTGTCCCTGGCACAATCCGTCGGACCACGGCATGGTCGGCTGGCCCCGCGACATCCTGACCGAGCGACACAACCTCCTGGTCCGGGTGTGCGCCGACGGGGTCGGTCACCCCGATCCTGACTCGCTGGAATGGCTCCATCGAATCGGCGTCGCCGAAGATGGCGACCATGCCTGCGATGGTTGCTGCCAGGAGGCCCGCGCACTTTGGCGCCAAGGCCAGCTCTCTTGAGAAGGTGAATGAGACGCCCTTGACACCCAAGGATTAAGAGGCACCTCGCGCCCATCTGGCACAAGCGGGCGCGGGAAGACGCGAAGCAGCAGCTGAAGGAGGCGGCGAGCGAAGCCGGATAGGAAGTCACGGTGATCGCGTTGAGTTCCGCGTCTCGAACCGCTCGTCGGGACGCGGCCGACCGGTCACGTCGCCTCGCTCCCGGACCGCTTCGCGGAGCTCGGGCAGCAGGATCGGCAGCGCCCGGACCCGGCCGGGGCGACCGATCGCGTCGTCCACGGCCGCGGCGATCGCGGCGCCGCACCCTGTCGCGCCGCCCTCGCCGGCGCCGCGGACCCCGAGCGCGTTGCTCTCCGCCGGCCAGTCCTCCGAGATCAGCACCCCGATCGGCGGGACCTCGCCGGCGGTCGGCACCAGGTAGTCGGCCAACGTGGTCGCGAGGGGCTGGCCGTCGTCGGTGTACCGGAACTCCTCCATCAGGG
>Ga0307320_10000467_pt1 | contig 14582 bp, 15 predicted proteins | sample ER_DNA_369_FD_194495 | JGI IMG/M metagenome (GOLD analysis project Ga0307320, IMG submission 194495) | Bulk soil microbial communities from the East River watershed near Crested Butte, Colorado, United States - ER_DNA_369 | ecosystem: Environmental > Terrestrial > Soil > Floodplain | place...
GCTTGCGGGCGAGGCGTGCGCCGAGCCAGAGGGCGAGCCCTAGCTTGGCGAGCTCAGAAGGCTGGAACGAGAACGACCCGAGCGGAATCCAACGCTTGGCACCGTTGACGCTCGTCCCGACGACCAGAACCGCTACGAGGAAGAAGAACGCCAAGGCGAGCATTGGCCCACCGACGTGACGGAGCTTCCGGAAGTCGGTGCGCGACAGGAGGACGAGCGCGACGAGTCCGACGAGTGCGTAGAGCGCCTGGCGCTTCAGGTAGTACGCGGGATCGTCCGACGCGATGAGCCCGCGGGCGGAGCTGGCGCTGTAAACCATCACCAGCCCGAAGGCAACGAGCCCGAGCGTGACGAGAACGAGGAGGTGGAACTCGAGCTGTGACCGCGCAGGCCGTCTCACGGTCGCTCGACCCTCCGGTGGCAGAGAGGTGCGTCATTGGTACGAGATCCGGAGCGATCCGGGTGCCACTTGTGCGCATTACCGCGGTACGCTCGCGCGTGAGCAGGGGGGCGGGTCGGGACCCGACATATACGCGCGTCTAAGAGATCTCCCCGCCGGCAGATCAAAGCGCCTCCACGATCGCCCGGAAGCGCGCCCCACGCTCCTCGAAGTTCTCGAACTGGTCGTAGCTCGCGGACGCAGGCGAAAGCAGGACGACGTCACCCGGCTCGGCATCCGAGAGAGCCTGCTCGACGGCCCGTTCGAGGTCGCCGGCGTGCGTGAAGGCCACGCCCGCGCGAACCAATGCCTCCGCGATGTCGTCGGCCGACTCGCCGATCAGATAGGCGCGAGCCACCCCGCGCTCCCTCGCGGCACGGGCGAGCCCGTCGAACGATGACCCTTTGCTACTCCCGCCGAGGATGAGCCGGAGGCCCGGCGGATAGGCAGTGAGCGCCTGCTCGGCCGCTTCGGGATTGGTTGCCTTCGAATCGTTGACGAAGCGAATGCCGCCCACCTCCCCGACGAGCTCAAGACGATGCGGCACGCCCTGGAAGCTCCGAAGCCCGTCCGCGATCGCGACATCGTCGATCCCGGCCTCCCGCGCGGCGGCCGTGGCCGCAGCTGCGTTCTCGCGGTTGTGTATCCCCGGGATACTCGGCTCGGCTGGAAGCTCATCGACGGCGGCGAACTCGACCCGGCGAGCCGCGCCCGGGATCGAGGGAAAGCCTCTGGGCACGAGCGATACATCCTCGGCGGTCTGGTTCTCGAAGATCCGAAGCTTCGCCGTCTTGTAATCCTCGAAGGTCCCGTGGCGGTCCAGGTGGTCCGGCGTCAGGTTCAGCAGCACTGCCACCTGCGGACGAAAACTCACGATGTCCTCGAGTTGGAAGCTGGACAGTTCGCAGACCACCCATGCCTCCACCGGCACGACGCCCTCGAGTGCAGTCAGGGGATGTCCGACATTCCCGGCCACGGAAACGGGCTTGCCGGCCGCGCGGAAAATCGCGCCGAGAAGCTCGCTTGTGGTCGTCTTCCCGTTCGTGCCGGTGACGCCGAGGATGGAGTTCGGGATGAGTCTCGACCCGAGCTCGATCTCACTCCAGACGGTCATGTTGCGGCGCCGCGCAGCCTCCACGAGCGGAGCATCGCGGGGCACTCCAGGGCTTTTCACCATCAGGTCCATGCCGTCGAGGAGCGCGGGATCTTCCGCACCCACGACGACTTCTACGCCGGCCTCGCGAAGCCTCCCCAGAGCGGCGGTTTCGGTGCGATCGACGGCGACAACATCCACACCGTGCCGCGCAAGGGCAAGCGAGGCCGCCTCACCTGAGCGGGCAAGCCCCAGGACGAGCGCGCGGCGCGGCATCATGGTGTCAGTGCGGATTGCCGCTCTGTACGACGTCCACGGGAACCTCCCTGCTCTCGAGGCGGTGCTTGCGGAGGGCGCTGCGAGCTCCGTCGATCGCATCGTGGTAGGCGGAGATGTCGTGGCAGGCCCGATGCCACGCGAGGTTCTCTCGCTGATCCGCAATCTCGGCGACGACACCGTCTGGGTGCGGGGTAACGGTGATCGCGAGCCCGGCCCCTGGGTCGCCGACCAGTTGAACGCGAACGAGCACCGGTTCCTCCGCGATCTCCCCACGAGCGTGACCCTCGACGTCGACGGGCTCGGGCAAACCCTTTTCTGCCACGGATCGCCGCGAAGCGACGAGGAGATCCTGACCTCGGTCTCCCCCGAACGGCGGGTCGCCGCCGCTCTTGCCGGAATTTCTGAACGAGTCGTCGTCTGCGGCCACACGCATACCCAGTTCGACCGAGAGGTCGCCGGCGTTCGGCTGGTGAACGCAGGAAGTATCGGAATGCCCTACGAGGACCGCGGGGGCGCGTACTGGGCGCTCCTCGGCCCGAACGTCGATCTGCGGCGAACCGACTACGACGTCGAAGTGGCGATCCAGCGGATGCGCGAGGCCGGCTATCCGGACGAGAATCATCTCGAAAACCTCGTCGATGTTCCGAGCGGCGAAGAGGCGGCCGCGTTCTTCGAGTCGCAGGCTCAGGACGCGAACTTCGAGAAGGACTGGTAGTAGAGGACGAAGGCGCACGCGCAGAAGATTGCGGCTGCGATCCAGAAGCGCACCATGATTCGCGACTCCGACCACGCCTTCATCTCGAAATGATGGTGGAGCGGCGCCATGAGCAGAACACGACGGCCCAGCCACTTGAACGTGAACACCTGGAGCATGACCGACAGCGCCTCGATCAAAAAGATCCCGCCGATCAGCGTCAGCAACACCTCGGTCTTAGTCATGATCGCAAACGCCGCCAGGGCGCCTCCGAGTCCCATTGACCCCGTGTCCCCCATGAACACCTGGGCGGGGAAGGCGTTGTACCAGAGGAAACCGATCGAGGCTCCGATCAGACTCGCGCCGAGGATGGCCAGGTCGAGGTCCGCCTTGTCTCCAGTGCCGGTCCGCAACGAAACGATGTACGCGACGATGGTCATCGACGTGTAGGTGAGGAGGGCGATCGTCGCCGTCCCCGCCGCAAGACCGTCGAGCCCGTCGGTGAGGTTCACCCCGTTCGCCGCCCCCGCGATGATGATGAAGAGAAGCCCGTACCAAGCCCACGACAGAGGCAGGTCCACGTCGAGAAGGGGCAAATACACGGTCGTCTTGAAGTCCCGGTTGTAGACGACCAGTGCGACCACGAGTGTGATCGCACCGAGCCCGAGCAGCTTCCACCGCCCTGCCAGGCCGAGTGAACGGCGATGCGTCAACTTCGTCCAGTCGTCGACGAAGCCGATCGCCGCGCAGCCCAAAGTCACGAAGAAGGCCGTGAGCGCGGGCAGCGTGTGCTCCGAGAAGAGGAGGAACGGGATCGCCATGGAGAGCATGATCAGAAGACCCCCCATGGTCGGCGTGCCCTGCTTCGTGACATGGCCCTTCGGACCCTCTTCGCGAATATGCTGGCCGAGCTCGTTTCGCCGCAGAAAGTCGATGAATTTCGGGCCCGCCCCGATGGAGATGACCATTGCGATGATCCCGGAGAGGAGGACTTCCGTCACGGCTCAGGCGGGAATGCCCGCAAGTCCCTCGGCGACGACTTCGAGCCCGACCGACCGGGATCCCTTGACGAGGACCCAGTCGCCCGGCTCAAGGAGTGCGGAAGCTTCCGCGAGAGCCGCCTGAGCATTCGCCGCCCAGCGCATGGTCGGAACGTGCGCCCCCTCCAGATACTCCGCAGCGAGCGAGCCGACCGCCACGAGAACGGACACCCCTGCGTGCGTAGCGGCTTCGCCCACCTGCCGGTGGTAGTCCGCGCCTGCCGGGCCGAGCTCCGCCATTTCGCCGAGGATCGCAACCTTACGACTGGAGCCCGCACGCTCGCCGAGGTGATCGAGCGCGGCCGCCATTGACACCGGGTTCGCGTTGTAGGCGTCGTTCACGAGCACTCCGCCACCCGGAAGCGGAAACTCTTCACCGCGCCAACGCGAGAGCTTGATCGCGGCTCCGCCCCTGCCGGCCTCGGCGACCGGGAAACCGAGCGCCACGTAGGCAGCGAGTGCTGCAAGGAAGTTCGTCGCGTTGTGCCGCGCGCCGATGGGCAGCTCGAGAGTGAGCCGCTCCCCGAGGACCTCGACGTCAATCTCAGAACCGGTCGGACCGGGGCGAAAGGCCTCCAGGCTCACGTCCCCTCCAGCTCCGAACCGAAGCACTCGAAGATCGCTCCGTCCAACGAAGGGCTCGAGCAGCGGTTCGTCGCTCGGCACGACCGCTGCACCGCCCGGGGGAAGCGCGTCGATCAGCTCCGCCTTGGCGCGGGCGACGTTCTCGATCGTACCGAGGAGCTCGAGGTGGACGGGCCCGATGCTCGTGACCACTCCCACGTTGGGCCGGGCGACCGCGCAAAGCTCGGCGATCTGCCCGAGCCCGCGCATCCCCATCTCCAGGACGACCACCTGTGTGTCGGCTTCGATCCGGCACAGCGTCAGCGGCAGGCCGATCTCGTTGTTCTGACTCCCTTCCGCCACCACGGTCGAAGCGTGCGGGCCACAGAGCGCGCCGAGAATGTCTTTCGTCGTCGTCTTACCGACCGAGCCGGTGACTGCGACAACGCGGGCGGACGAGCGCTCGCGTACCGCGCCACCGAGCGCCGCTAGCGCAGCGAAGGCGTCCTCGGGGACCAGTGCTGCGGCCGCCCCTCGCTCGAGGGCCTCCGGCACGTAGTCCACACCTGACCTGACCGCAACGAACAGGTCGCCCATCGCGACACGTCTCGAATCGATCTGAACGCCGGTCACGACATCGGCACCCGGAACGGCTTCGAGCCGGCCTGGTGCGAGCGAGCGGATCTCGTCGAGGGCGAGTGGAATCATGCTGAGGCTCCGGCGCAAAGTCGGCGTAGCGCGTCCCGTGCGACTACTCGATCGTCGAATGGGATCGTCCGATCGTGAAATTCCTGCCCGGGCTCATGCCCCTTGCCCGCGATCACCACCACGTCGCCGTCCTGCGCCGCCTCGAGCGCGTGTGCGATGGCGAGCGCTCGGTCTGGCTCGACCTCCGCTCCCCGGCCGGCCCCCTCGAGGATCTCTTCGATGATCGCCTCCGGCTTCTCGCTTCGTGGGTTGTCGGACGTGATGACCACATTGTCGGCGAGGCGCGTGGCGACATCACCCATGAGCGGACGCTTGCCGCGGTCGCGGTCGCCGCCGCATCCGAAGACGCAGTGCAGACGTCCTGCGGTGATCGCCCGCGCTTCTATGAGGACGTTTTCCAGCGCTTCGGGCGTATGCGCGTAGTCGACCAGCACGGCAAAAGGCTGCCCCTCGTCCACCGCCTCGAACCGGCCCGGAACCCCAGCGACATGCTCGACGCCTCGGCGGATCGCGGCATCCTCGATGCCGAGAAGCCGGGCCGCGGCGACCGCGCCCAGGACATTCTCGACATTGAAGCGCCCGCGCAACCGGCTCGAGATCGGAATGCCCGCAGCCGTGAATGAGGAGCCACCAGGGCCGATCTCGAGCGATTTCGGCCTGACGTCTGCATCGTCCGCGATCCCGAACGTGAGGAGTGGCGCTCCGAGCTCGCGAACCTCCTCGGCCAGGCGCAGCCCGTGCACGTCGCCGACGTTCACGGCCGCTGACGGGTGCCGTCCGTCCGGGTCAGGCTCGACAAAGAGCCTGCGCTTGGCCTCGAAGTACCTCTCCATCGTCCCGTGAAAGTCGAGGTGATCCTGAGAGAAATTCGTAAAGACAAGTACGGCAAAGCGAACGCCGAGCAGGCGCCGCAGCTCGGAAGCGTGCGAAGAAGCCTCCATCGCGACGCTGCGATCGCCCGCGTCGAGCATCTCGCGGAATGTCCGCTGGAGGTCGATCGCCTCCGGGGTCGTTCGGGTGACGGCGCGTCGCTCCCCGCCCACCCGGCCCTCCACGGTGCCGAGCAACCCTGGACGCATACCAGCCGCGGCAAGGATTGAGAAGAGCAAGAACGCGGTCGTTGTCTTGCCGTTCGTTCCCGTCACACCCGCGACAAGAAGCTCGCGTGTCGGACGGCCGAAGAACGCGTCGGCAGCCAATGCCATCGCCTCCCGGGCGTCAGCGACGACTAGCTGTGGAACGGGCAACTCGAGCTGGCGCTCGACGATCAATGCGGCCGCTCCTCGTTCGACGGCGGCCGCCCCAAAGTCGTGACCGTCCACTCGCTGGCCGGGCACGCAGGCGAACAGAGCCCCAGCCGTCACGCGGCGCGCGTCGTACGCGAGATCGGTGATGTCGGCGGGGCCGGGATTGACCGTGCGCGTCGGGCCCACGGCCTGGCTCAGGCTCTCCAGCTCGATGGCGGCGGATTCTACCAGCGTGGCCTGCCCCTCCCGTGGACTTTGTGACACGTAAAACCCGCGCATTTCCTCGCGCTTTTTCTCATTTCGCGACACACCCGTGCGCTCCTCGCTCATACGATCGACTCGGGGAGGAGGCCGCCGGGTCCAGCAGGGCCCCCCGCCGCCTCTAGGGGGTCGGCTGCTCCGCGGTCTGAGGAGCGTCCGGCGGAACTTCGCCGGACACAAAGGCGCCCCTCCCCCACGAAGCCGCCCTGGAAGGGCTCCTGGGGCCGATCCTGATTGGCAGGGCAGGGGCGTAGAGTGCGTCCTCGATGCCTGGCCTCGTCCGCTGCGGGAACTGTGCCGAGTACTGGCCGAGCCTTCTGGCACGCCCGCAGAGCAGCGGATTCCCTGTCCGCATTGCGGCGCGAAACGCCGGACGTTCGAGCTTTCCGGGACAGTTGCCGTTGGCTCCGACGTAGCGGTCACCGTCTCCGCCGCGACCGGCGCCTAGCCTCTGGATTCGCGCATGACCGCGTCGTAGTATTGGCCTCTTGAAGGCTCTCCTCTTCGCATTCGCCGTGGCTGCGGTCTTGGGACTCGCCGCCTGCGGCGGCGGGAGCGACGAGGCCACCTCGACGGGGGCACTCGCGCTCGACCAGCGGGTGGTGACCGAGGAGGACGCCCCGGACTCCAAGCCCGATCCGGTTGAGAAGCGGCAGACGGCGGCCGACGAGGATGAGTTCGTCGAGAAGATGGGCGATGCGTTCATCAATCCGACCGAGCAGGAGACCGAGGATCTCCAAACCGTCGGATTCGTGCAGGCGATCCGCGACACCCGCTACTTCGGCGACGTGCATTCGAAGGACGCCGCCCACACGTTTAGCCTCGTCGTCCAGTTCGACTCACCCGACAGCGCCAAGGAGATGGCTGACTTCTTCCACACCGACAGCCTCCGGCCGTGTCCGGAGTCGTGCGCGTTCTCGGTGAGCGAGTTCGACGTCGACGGAATCCCAGGCGCCACCGGCGTGCGACGCTATGCCTCGGAAGAGGCCGTGCAGGCGGCGGGGACGTCCGAAAACATTCCCCGCGACTCGTACGCCATCTTCTTCGCGGACGGCGACTTCGCCTACGACATCGATCTCGGCGGCCCACCGGGCACGACCTCGGAGGACAAGGCCGTGGAGATCGCGCAAAAACTCTACGACCGCGTCCACGGCCTGCCGACAACGAGCTAGCGCCGAGGAAGCCCTCAGCGAGCGCGAGCGGTAAGGACATCGCGTTCTGCCGGGCCGCCACCTCACCGAGACGGTCAAGCGCGGCCCTTCGTCCAGTACGCTCTCTACGCCCCTGACGGGCGGCTCGTGAGCACCACCCGCGAGCTTCGCGGCAACCCGGCGCTGAACTAGCTCGTGAGCGTCTGCGTCCACTGCAACCCACCTCGGCTGACGATTTCACCCGGCCCGCGACGGCGGCACGGAGGCTTGCGAGCCGTTCGCAGATCGTCGCTCGCCTGATCAGACGCGGCCCGCCGTTAGCTCTTTGGTAGCGCTCCGGGCCGCCCTCACCGCGACCTTCGAGAGCTTCGCGCTCCGCCGACTCTGGACGGACGATGCGCCCGCCTACGTCCACCTAGACCTCACCGTAGGGTTCGACTACGCCCTCGTCCCGACATTGCGTCCGGAGGCGATTCAGGGGCTCAGGACGACCACAGGGGACGCGGAGATCGCGGTGCCCTACCCGAGGCCCGTTGCGATCGGGCTCCCGTCCGACTTTACGTCGGGCGGAACCTCCAGGTACTGCAGCGCGAAGCGCGCGATCTGGGAGAAGACCGGAGCTGCGACGGAGCCGCCCCAGATTGCGCCCTTTGGCTCGTCGACCGCGACGAGGATCACGAGCCGTGGGTTCGATGCCGGCAGGAACCCGACGAACGAAGCAACATACTTCGAAGTCGAGTAGCCACCCAATACGGGGTCGGGCTTTGCCGCGGTTCCGGTCTTGCCTGCAATCGAGTAGCCCGGTATCTGGGCCTCCTGTCCGGTGCCCTGGTCATTGCCCACGACTTGGCGCAGCATCGTCGTCAGCGCCTCCGCGGTCTCCGCGGACAAAACCCGGCGGCGCTCGGCCTTCCACGCGCCCCTCCCCTCGACCCGGTCGACGAGATGTGGCCGCACCTCGAGACCGCCGTTCGCGATCGTGGCGTAGGCGGCCGCCATCTGCATTGGGGTGACCGCAATCCCCTGGCCGATCGGGACGTTCCCGATCGTCGAGCCGGACCAGCGCTCGGGCGGAAGAACGATCCCGCGGCTTTCACCAGGAAAGTCGATGCCTGTGCGGTGGCCGAATCCGAACCGGTCGATCCAGCTCGCAAGCCGTTCTTTCCCCAGGCCGAGGGCAAGCGTGATCACGCCGACGTTCGAAGATTTGAACAGGATCTGGGAAACGGTCATCGTCTCGGTTCCGCGAGGCTCCGCGTCGTGGATGACGCGGTCGGCGACCCGGATCTCCGGCCGGAGGGTGTATTGGGTCGATGGCGTGACCATGCCGCTCTCAAGGGCACCGGCAAGGGTCACGACCTTGAACGTCGATCCCGGCTCGTACGTGTCCGTGACGGCGCGATTCCGCTCTCGACCCTCCTTGAGCTCCCCGAACTTGTTGGCGTCGAACCCCGGCTCGACCGCCATCGCGAGCATGGCTCCCGTGCGGGGATCCATGACGATCGCCGTCGCCGCCTTGGCCGCCCATTGCGTTCGCGCGTTCCCAAGAATGCGCTCCACCTGGCCCTGGAGCGTGTGATCGAGCGTCAGATAGACGTCTCGACCCTCTTTGACGGGTTTCGTCTCGAGCACCTTGAGGACTCGCCCGAAAGGATCACGCACGACCGACTCACTTCCGGATGAACCGGCAAGCAGGCGGTCCAGCCGAAACTCGATCCCGGCGAGCCCTTTATTGTCCGTACCCGCAAACCCGACCGCCTCCGAAGCGACTGATTTCTGGGGATACGTGCGTCGCTCCTCGGGGATGAACCCGAGCCCGACCAAGTGTTTTGCCTCGAGCGCTTCCGCCAGCTTCGGATCCGCCTTGCGCGCAAGGTAGACGAACCCTCGGCTCCGGTCGGCCACGAGTGGATAGACCTCAGCAGGATCGATCTCTAGCGCAGCGCCAACCTGCTCAGCCAGGCTTCGCGGGTCTCGCACCTGCTTCGGGTTCGCATAGACCGTGATCGCCCGCGCTCCGATCGCAAGCTCGCTACCCGTGCGGTCGTAGATCGTGCCGCGACGTGCCGGCACAGTGAGCGTCTCGCGGTGCTGACTCGTCGCGAGCGCGTTCAGACCCCTAGCTTCCACGGCCTGCAACCACGCTGCCCTCGCGAACGTGGCGGCGAAGATGCAGGCGAACACCCCGACGAGTAGGCGGATCCTGCGGTTGACGAGGCGCGCGGTCACCGGCCGCGGCGGCTCACCTGGACGTACGTTGTCTGACTCGCGTCGACGAGCCCGAGACGCCCTCGCGCGGCGGCCTCGACGCGCCCCGAGGCTGCTGCGCTCGAGAGCTCAGTGGCGATTTCCGCAGTCTGTGACTGGATCCGTTCTTTCTGGGTGTCCAGGCGCTCAACTTCCATGTTCAGCCCGAGCACGGCGACGTTCAGCGCGACGATGCCGGCGAGCAGCACCGCCACGATCACGATCCAGAGCACTCCCCCGGCGACTCGAGGCCGTGCCGTCGGACGCGGACGGGAGCGTGGCCGTGCCGCCGGCTGCGCCGTGCGCCTGGGTGCTCGTTTGATCCGCGGTTCGGCTCGTGCGGCCGCAGAGGACACGCTACGCCTCCGTCCTCATCGCGACGCGGAGCCGGGCCGACGCGGAACGAACGTTGACCGCTACCTCGGCGGGTGACGGGCGGACGGCCTTCTTCGTCACGAGACGTACGCGGGGCTCCTTTCCGCATACACACACCGGGAAGTCGGGCGGGCACGTGCAGCCGCGCGCCTCGGCGGCGAAGAAGCGCTTCACGATGCGATCTTCGAGCGAGTGGAAGCTGATGACAGCGACCCGTCCACCCGGCCGGAGCATGCTCAGGATGGAAGGTAGAGCCCGCTCCAGAGAGCCGAGCTCGTCGTTGACCTCGATTCGAAGGGCCTGGAAGACGCGCTTGGCCGGGTGCCCGTCGCCGAAGCGCCTGGGAGCGGGTATCGCCTCACGGATGGTCTCGACCAGCTCCGATGTCCGCTCGTAGGGCTGCTCGCGACGCCGGCGGCCGATCGCGGAGGCGATCTGGCGGGAGAAGCGCTCTTCGCCGTAGCGACGGAACACGTTCGCGAGCTCTCGCTCGCCGGTCTCGTTCACGACTTCCTTCGCGGAGCGCTCCGCGGACGGATCCATTCGCATGTCGAGCGGTGCGTCAACGGCGTACGAGAAGCCGCGCTCCGGCCGGTCGATCTGCATGCTCGAGACTCCGAGATCGAGGAGCACTGCGTCGGCTTGGACGTCGTTCTGGGCCAGTTGCGCCATCACCACGTCGAAATCGCCGCGCAGAAAACGTGTCTGGACACCGCGCGAACGTCGCTGGAAGCGTTCGAAGTACGGCCGGACCGTGGGGTCACGATCAATCGCGATGAACCGACCCTTCCCCTCGAGGTCGGCGGCGAGTGCGGCCGCGTGCCCGCCCGCACCGAATGTCGCGTCGACGATGGTTTCCCCGGGGCTCACGTCGAGGAGCTCGCGCACCTCGTCGGCGAGGACGGGGACGTGATCAGTCTTGCTGTGCTGCGAGGCGTTCTGCAACAAGCTCAGCACTCCCTTCGACCTCTTCGAGTTGTTTGCGCCACGCGGCGCGGTCCCAGATCTCGAGGTGATCGCGAACTCCGGCGACCACGACCTCGCGGTCGAGTTTTGCGTGCTCGACGAGCGGCTGCGGCACCATCACGCGGCCCTGCTTGTCGAGCTCAGCCTCGGATGCTCCCGCGAAAACGAAGCGGCTCATCTGACGCGCCTCCCGGCTGAACGGGTCGAGGCCCGCCAGTCGCTGCTCGACGAACCGCTCCCACTCGTCGCGCGTGTAGACGACGAGACACCCGTCCATCCCCCGCGCCAGGACGACCCCGGCAGCAAAGGACTGACGGAACCTGGCGGGAAGAATGAGACGGTTCTTGTCATCGAGAGCGTGCTCGTGTTCACCAAGGAGCATTCAGGGGCCTCTCCGTTATCCACCACTTTCCCCCACTGTAAACCACAGAACCCCACTACGCAACCCTGCCGACCCCCCGCGCCTCCACCGACTCGGATCGCGTTCAGCCCTGGTTCAGGCCGCCATGCGCCCCTTGGCGCGTCAGAGCTCGCGCCGCTGAGCCGGCGGCGAGGGTCAGAGCTTCGGGAACCGCTCGGCCTTCGGCCAGGGCCACCGTGAGACCGGCAGCAAGGCAGTCGCCGGCGCCGTAGGAGTCAACGAGCACTCCGGGCAGAGACGCCGCGGCCCACCGGCCGTCGCCGGGCTCGTAGCTCCCCCCTGAGGCACCGTCTGTCCTGACCACCAGCCGGGGCGCCCTCGGAAGCTCGCCGGAGTACTTCTCCGAAGGATCGTTCGCACTCGAGACAACGGCGTCCAGCTCGAGCTCCGGGGCAGCCAGCAAGGTCGGAAGCTCGCGTGCGGTCGCCACGAGGACCCGAGCTCGTCGCGCGGCGCGGAGGACGTCCGGCTCGCCGGCCGTGAAATAGATGCCGTCATAGGCGGCAAGCTCCTCCCAGGGCAGAGCCTCCCGGATGCGGAGCCGGAGCTTGTTGCCGATCAGGGTGATCGTCCGCTCGCCGTCGTCGTCGGTGAACGTGACTGCCCGGCGCTGCGGTTCGGGGCGAAACGCTGCTTCGACTCGGACCCCGAGGCCTTCGAGCTCCGCCTTGGCGCGATGACCCCAATCGTCGTCACCGAGTGCAGTGAAAAGGGTTGCGGCGCCGGTCAGCCGGGCGATTTCCGCGGCCGCGACACTTCCTCCGCCTCCGGCTTCCTCCCATCCGCTCGACGCCTGCAAGATCTCTCCACGCGCGGGCACGTGCGCGACGCGCAGGAACTGCAACCACTCGACGTGACCGACGACGCCGATACGCATCCCACCAGTCTCACAGCTCACCGGTCCCGACCGTTTCAACGGATGATGCAGGTCGTGTCGATTCCACCGTTCGAGAGGTTCTACGACGACCACCGGGAGGAGGTCTTCGGTTACCTCGTGCGTCTGCTCGGTCGGCAGCCGGCGGAAGACGCCTTCCAGGAGACGTTTCTGCGGGCGCTCCGAGCCTATGCCGGGCTCGAGCACGGCCGGCACCTTCGGGCGTGGGTCTTCACGATCGCGACGCGAATCGCGATCGACGAGCGGCGGCGGGAGCGGCCGCGCGGCGAGCTGCCCGAGCTGACCACGATCGACAGGCGTCCGGCCTATGCGGAGCTCGCGGACCTCGCCGGAAGCTTGCCGCCCGCAGAGCGGGCCGCCGTCGTCCTCCGGTACGGCTACGACCTGCCATATGCAGATATCGCGGGTGCGCTTGGATCGAGCGAAGAGGCAGCCCGCCAGGCCGCCTCGAGCGGCGTCCGGCGCCTGCGACGGAAGGAGGAAACAGGATGACGATTCCAGCCGAGGTCGACCGTCGATTCCGGGATGCGGCCGTCGCCGAGGGACTCGTTGACGCGGCCTACGATCTGGTTGACTCCCCGATCGGCCCTCTGCTCGTGGGCGCTAGCTCGCAAGGGCTCTGCCGGATTAGCTTCGACGCCGATCGTGATCCCGACGCCGAGCTCGAGCGGCTCGCTGATCAGTTCGGGGCGCGAGTGCTTCGGGTGCCGGCGCAACTCGACGCGGCACGGCGCCAGCTCGACGACTACTTCGAGGGTCGTAGGCGAACCTTCGAGCTCGAGGTAGACCTCACGGGCGTGCCTGCGTTTCAGCAGGAAGTGTTGCGCGAGTTGGCTCTAGTCCCATATGCGGAGACAGCCACGTACGGTGGGCTTGCGCAGCGGATCGGACGGCCGAAAGCGGCCCGCGCTGTCGGGGGTGCATTGAACCGCAACCCGGTGCCGATCGTTCTCCCCTGCCACCGCATCGTGGGTGCATCCGGAAGCCTGGTCGGGTATGCAGGCGGGCTCGACCGGAAGCGTGCCCTTCTTGACCTGGAAGACGCGGGAGTCTCCTAGCTCTGTGGGCGCTCAGGTGCCCGGAGCCTCCTCCCGTTTTCGATCCTAGCCCTGGATACCGCGCGGGAGTGTCACGGCTGCAACCAAAAGCGGCTGGGGTCGTGGTGAGTTCTTCCGGCGAAACGAGCGATCTGGACGGCCGACAAAGCCGGCTCAGAACGTGGGCCGCTGCGAGGATGGTTTCGTGTGGAGGCTGCTCCTCGTGTGCGTGCTGTCACTCCCCGTCGCAGGCTGCTTCACAGAGGGTGAGCACAAGACCGCAACGGTCGTTCTCCACGGCGACCGCATCGTCACGCTGGCCGTTGAGGTGGCGGACAGTTCCGCCGAACGGGAGCGAGGGCTCATGGGCCGGACGAGTCTCGCGCCAGATGCCGGCATGATCTTTCTCTTCGATCGCCCGACGACGACGGCGTTCGTCATGCGAGGTACGACGATCTCGCTTTCGATCGCCTTCTACGACCGCCGGGGGGCGATCAGTCAGATCCTCGACATGGATCCTTGCCGGGCCGAGCCGTGCCGCCTCTACTTCCCGCGAACCGCCTACGCCGGAGCGCTCGAGGTGGCGCAGGGCGCTTTTCGCCGGGTCGGTGTCCAGGAGGGGGACCAGATCGAGGTCTCCGGCGACGGCTAGAGCACGCTGGACGGTAAAGGTTCTAGCCTTGACGGTTGATCAGCGGTCTAGGCAACTTTTTCGACTGGGAGGGACGGATGTCCGAAAACGCTAGGAGCGCCCATATCGACGACATTCCGCCGCTCGAGGAGGCAGCGGGCAACGAGCCGGAGTGGAAGCCGGTCCGGATCCACTTCGGCATCGAGAGCTTCGGGGTGAACGCGTGGGTGGCTCGAGTTGACGGAGAGCCGATCATCGAGCGCCATAGTGAAACGGACGAGAGCGGCACGCAGCATGAGGAGCTCTACCTCGTCACGCGCGGCCATGCCACGTTCCAGGTGGCCGGCGAGACAATCGAAGCCCCGGCCGGAACGTTCGTGTACGTGCAGGACCCGGATGTCGTCAGAGAGGCGACCGGTCGCTCGAAGGGAACCACGGTGCTCGCTCTAGGCGCCGCTCGGGGCGAAGCGTTCACTCCGTCCGAGTGGGAGCTCAAGCACGTTCAGTGACGACCGCGGAGCTCCCACTCGTCGG
>Ga0307320_10000469_pt1 | contig 14559 bp, 13 predicted proteins | sample ER_DNA_369_FD_194495 | JGI IMG/M metagenome (GOLD analysis project Ga0307320, IMG submission 194495) | Bulk soil microbial communities from the East River watershed near Crested Butte, Colorado, United States - ER_DNA_369 | ecosystem: Environmental > Terrestrial > Soil > Floodplain | place...
TTCGAGGCGGAGGCGAGCATGACGTCGCTTTCTGTGATCCCGCCGATCCCTGTGTGGATGACGTTCACCGCCACCTCGGGATGCTTGATCTTGCCGAGCTCGCCGACGACGGCTTCGACGGAGCCCTGCACGTCAGCCTTGATGATGAGGTTGAGCTCCTGCACGCCTCCCTCACCGATGCGTGTGAAGAGCTCTTCGAGAGAAACGCCCTTCTTCGCGCCGCGGGCGAGTTGCTCGGCGCGCACGCGCTGCGCGCGCAGCCCGGCGAGATGACGCGCCTGGCGGTCGTTCTCGACCACGTGGGCGTGCTCACCGGCGGCCGGCGGCTTGTCGAAGCCGAGAATCTCGACCGGCGTCCCCGGCCCCGCGTCCTTCACCTTCTCGCCGCGGTAGTTGTAAAGCGCCCGGACCTTGCCCCAGGCGTCCCCTGCGACGATGGCGTCGCCGACGCGCAGCGTTCCACGCGCGACGAGCATGGTGGCGACGGGGCCGCGGCCGACGTCCAGACGGCTCTCGATGATCGGGCCCGAGGCCTCGGCCTTGGGGTTCGCGGTCAGCTCGAGCTCGGCGTCGGCGACGAGGAGAATCCGCTCGACGAGATTGTCGAGCCCCTGGTTCTCCTTGGCCGAGACGTCCGCGTACTGCGTCGTCCCGCCCCACTCCTCCGGCTGCAGCTCGTGCGCAACGAGCTCCTGCCGGACCCTCGTGGGATTGGAGTCGGGGCGATCGATCTTGTTGACGGCCACGACGATCGGAACCTCCGCCGCGCGGGCGTGGTTGATCGACTCGACCGTCTGTGGCATGACGCCGTCGTCCGCGGCGACGACGAGCACCGCGATGTCCGTCACCTTCGCCCCACGCGCGCGCAGAGCGGTGAACGCTTCGTGACCCGGGGTATCGAGGAACGTAACGAGGCGGCCATTGTGCTTCACCTGGTACGCGCCGATGTGCTGGGTGATCCCGCCAGCCTCGGTCTCGACAACGGCGGACTCGCGAATGGCGTCCAGCAGTGTCGTCTTGCCGTGGTCGACGTGGCCCATGATCGTGACCACGGGCGGGCGCGCCACGAGATCCTCGGGCTCGTCCTCGTAGACCTCGGGCTCGAGCTCCTCCTCGTCGGCGTGCTTGATCTCGACCTCGCGCTCGAGCTGCGTCGCGATGAGCTCGATCGCGTCGTCGGAGAGGGACTGCGTGATGGTGACCATCTCGCCGACATCCATCATGATCTTGATGATCTGGGGCACTGGGACTCCCAGAGCCGCGGAGAGCTCCTTGACGGTGGCGCCGGAGTTGACGACTGCAGGCCCGGAGGGCGCGGCGGGTGCCGGCTGCTCGGTCCGCGGCTTGGGCGCCTCGCGCGGAGCCCGCGCGTCCTGGCGCGGGCGCGCAGCCTGCGAGTCGATCACGACTCGGCGCTTGCGGCGGCCGGAGGGCGCGCCTCCCCGCGGTCTCAGTGGTCTTTGTCGATCAGCCATGTCTCAGTCGAAAGCTCCAGTGGAATTCTGACGTTCCGGCGCAAGGTTCGCGAGAACGCGCGTGTCGCGGCCGCCCGCTCGAAGCACGCCGGCCGTCTGCAGGTGTACGCACCGCGCCCCGGTGAGCGCCTCGTTTCGTCCCTGGTCAGCAGCCCTTCCGGAGCGACGAAGCGCACCAGCTCGCGCTGAGGCGCCTTTCGGCCGCAGCCGACGCACGTCCTGGTCGCCTCGCTCACGCCGCAGAGGTCGTCTCACCGCCCTCGGCGGGCGCGGGCTGGGCTTCGGCTTCTGCTGCGGGCACTTCCGAGACCTCCGCCTCGTCGCCGGCCTCGGCCTCGAACTCCTCGTCTTCGGCTGCCGGCTGGACGACCTGCGCCGAGACGTCCTCCCCTGCGGCCTCACGCTCCGCGATCTCCCGATGGGCCGGGATCCCGCAGTATTTCGAGCTTGGGAGCGCAGTGTTCGGGCAGCGCTTGCCGTTCGAGAGGATCGCAGCGCAGCGGCCGGAGAACTCCTCCTCGGCACCGCCGAAGGCGGCCTCCGCCTCGCTCCTGGCGAACTCGGTCTCCGAGACGATGTCGATCTTCCAGCCCGTCAGCCTGGCGGCCAACCGTGCGTTGAGGCCCTCCTTGCCGATGGCGAGCGACAGCTGGTCGTCCGGCACGACGACCGTCGCCTCCTTCGTGTCGTCGTCGACGAGCACCTCGCGCACACGCGCAGGCGACAGCGCCTTGGCGACGAAGCGGGCAGGCTCGGGGTTCCACGGGATGATGTCGATCTTCTCGCCGCGAAGCTCGGAGACGACCATGCGGACGCGCGACCCGCGCGGGCCGACGCACGCGCCGACCGGATCGACGCCCTGGACGTGCGACTCGACCGCGATCTTCGAGCGGTAGCCCGGCTCACGGGCGACGCCTCTGATCTCGACGAGCCCGTCGGCGATCTCCGGGACCTCGAGCTCGAAGAGTGTCTTGATCAGCTCGGGATCGCGGCGCGACAGGATTACCTGCGGCCCCTTCGTCCCCGAGCGGACCTCCGTGATGACGGCCTTGATGCGGCTCCCCTGTTCGTAGCGCTCGCCGTCCACCTGCTCGGACCGAGGCAGCAGTGCCTCGACCTTGCCGAGGTCGACCAGCACGTTGTTGCGGTCGCCGGCCTGCTGGACGATGCCGGTGACGACTTCGGTCACCCGGTCGACGTACTCGTCGTACATCATCTCGCGCTCGGCCTCACGGATCCGCTGGAGGATCACCTGCTTGGCCGTCTGCGCGGCGATGCGCCCGAAGTTCTCCGGCGTGACGTCGGCGCGCTTCACCTGCTCGTCGGGTACGTCGGACCAGTCGATGAGGAGGTCCTCGTCCGTGATCAGCGTGTGGGAGCGCTCGCCGCTCTCTTCCTCGGCTGCTTCGAGCTCGGAGATGGCGCGCTCGCGCGCCTCGTCCATCAGACGCTCTTCGATGTCCGGCGGGAGCTCGATCGACCAGACACGGAAATCTCCGCTGCCTTGGTCGAGCTCGACCGTCGCGTGCCTGGCCGCGCCAGGCGTCTTCTTGTACGCGGCGAGCAGGGCGTCTTCGAGCGCGCGGACGAGGGTCTCGTCCTCGATGCCCTTCTCACGCTCGATCTGCCTGACCGCCTCGAGAATCTCTCGACTCACCAGTTACCGCCCTTCCTCGATCAAATTTCCCCGCACGATCGCGTCGTACGGAATCTCCACGCGCTCGTCGCCCACGGCGATGGTTGCCGTGTCCTCGCCCACGTCTACGACCTCGCCGCGGAAGCGCTTCCGCCCGCCGAGCTCCACGTCGGTGCGCAGAGCCACCCGGCGCCCGACGGCGTCCGAGAAGTGCTCCCGTGTTCGCAGCGGGCGCTCGAGGCCCGGCGACGAAACGTCGACGCGATAGGTCTCGAGATACGGACGCAGCTCGTTCGTCACGCGCTCGCAGAGCGCGTGGTCGACGCCGGCCGGATGGTCGACGTACACCGTGATGTGCTCGGGGCCTCCGAGCTCGACGGCGAGCACCTCGACATCCGGGATGCGCGACTCGACGGTCTCGGCGACCTCGCGGTGGAGCTGGCGTTCTTTCTCGTAAACCTGCGTCATCAGACCTCGTTCTCCCGAAAAAAATGGGCGCCTCGAGCGCCCACTTCTCCAAGCTGGAAATGTGGTTGCAGACAGGATAGCACCCGCATTTTGCGCCCCGTCGGCTGGCGATTACTCGCCTGCCGGGCACGAAGTTAGGCAGGATCCGCGCAAAGAAACGGGCCGACAGATAGCCGGCCCGTTCGTTCAGCTTCGAGGCGAGCTCAGGCCCGGTAGAAAAGCCAGGCATCGCGCATCCGCTGCGCTTGCCCTTGGGTGAACTCCGTGTAACAGCTGTCGTAGGAGTAGTCCATATAGTTGTGGATTGGGTCGAGCCCCGGCTCCGCGCAGGTGTCCTTCCCCGCCGGACAACCAGACGTCGGCACCTTCTCTGCAGGAGTGTCGGCGACGAAGTCGCCCTTCGCGTTGCATCCGCCCTGGAAGGTGTGCTCGAGGTCCAGCCAGTGGCCGACCTCGTGCGTCGCCGTCTCGCCCTGGTCGTAGCGGCCGGCGAACGTCGTGGACGTGCCCGGAATCGACTCCCAGTTGATCACGACGCCGTCGAGGTAAGCCTGGCCCGGCTTCGTGACGATGTCCGGGAGGTAGGCCCATCCGAGGTAGGGGCCCGCCGTCGTCGAGTAGAAGTTCAGCGCGTTCGTGCCGCCCTGGTGGAGTGTCCGCTTCATCGAGTGCTCGTTGACGCCGCCCGGGCCCGCATAGAACCAGTCGGCGTTGTCGGTACGCGTGACGCCCGCAAGCCGGAACGAGAAGCCGGTCTTGGCGCCGCCCTCGCCTCCCGCGAACGTGTTGTTGAGCACGGCGATCTGAGCCGAGATCTGCGTGCTCGTCAGATTCCCGATGTCGCCGTCGGTGACGACGTGGAGGTACACGGGAATGGTCGCCTTGAAGTTCCTGCCTGCCTTGCCCTTCGCCGCCGGGGGCATGTCCGTGGTGAGCTGGCCGAGGTCGGGCTCACGCACGACCGAGCCGCGTCCAAGGACGTGCAGGGCCGGGCCCGTTGGGTTCTGCGGGTCGCAATCCCAAGGATTCGCGCCGAACTTGTACGCGCCCGGGAGGCGCGCGCCGCTCGCCGAGCCCACCGTGGCCGCGCAGTAGACCGCGATCCCGAGCACGACGAGAAGAAGCAAGCTGACCTTCTTCATCTGCTTCGTTCCCCCTCTCCCTTTGCCGGCGGAGCCCTGTCTCCCCGCCGTCCGGCCCTGGAGTGTAGGAAGGTTCGGCGCTCGGCTCAACCGTCGGGGACGATTGTCACCGGCCCATCGTTGGCCAGCTCGACATGCATGTAGGCGCGAAAGCCGCGCGGCGCGGCAGGTTGCAAACCGGCGACACCTATGCGGGGTGGGCGGTGCGGGCCTGGCTCAGAGGCGAGCGGCGCAGATAACGCTGAGGCCACACCGTGACCGAAACACACCTTCTCGGTCGGACAGTCCAGTCTGGCGCGACTGGGGTAAAACTCTTTGCCTTGCGAGTGCAGAAGATCAGGCCGGGTCTCTGGCGTTGGACCGCTCTTCACCCGGAGTGGACCCCCGAGGAGGAATGGGGAGAGGAGGTCGGCTGTCTCTACCAGGAAACGGAGGATGCGGTCACGCTGGTCGATCCGCTCATCCCGCCTGAGGATTCGGCCCGCTTCCTTGAAGCTCTCGACCGCGACGTGGCCCGGGCAGCACGCCCGGTGCACATCCTGATCACGATCTTCTGGCACGCGCGGAGCGCGGCGATGCTCGTCGAGCGATACCCAGGAACGCGGGTTTGGGTGCACGAGCCTGCTCGCGAGCTTGTCGAGGAGCGCGCGCCTGTCACGGACGTCTTTCGCGCAGGCGAAGCGCTCCCTGGCGGGGTTCTCCCCGTCGATGCCGGGCGCGCCTATGAGGTGCTCTTTTGGCTCCCCGCGCACGCTGCCCTCGTGACGGGCGACGTTTTGCTCGGAACGAAGAACGGACTTACCCTCTGTCCAACGGAGTGGCTCGTCAGGCTGGAGCCGGATGCCGTGCGAGCGGGGCTCCGTGAGAGATTGCAGGGACTGCACGTCGAGCACGTTTTCCCCGCGCATGGCGAACCCGTACTCGCCGGTGCCGTCAATGCCCTGGAAGCTGCGCTCGCGCCGTCAGACCAATAGCGGGGGAGCCGGAACGCTTGTGGGAGGGCGGCGGCTAAGCCAACCCGTCGGCGTCTGCAGTTCTGCAGCGGTGCCCGGTTACCGAAGCACGCATTTGAGCCAACTCGATGGGATCCCGCTCGACCACGGCGTATGGCGGCCGATCCGCCGCCCGCTTGCAATCACTGGAACGCTTCATCGGGGAAGCGCCAGGCTTGACATGGCACGCTCGATGACGCGTCCAGACGGAGGCGCCCGGCAGGGCTCCGCAGGGCGCCTCATCGTCCGGGGGCCTACGCGGTCAACGCAGCACAAACGTCGACTGAGGTTCCCCTGACCGTGTAGTTCGTGATGAACCCATCTTCACCGCGGATGACATCCAGGCGTCCGGTGTTGAGGAAGACGCCCGGTCCTGCAGCGTCCTCGGGGAAGAGAAGCAAGAGCCCTCGCCCCATGTTGCGCTCGCTTGTGGGCGTGACGTTGGCCGGTCCAGAGATGTTCACGTCCATCGACTTGCCCGTGTCGAGATTGGTGATCCGCACGAAGAGCTTTCCGTTTACGAGGAGGCGTCCGTCGCTGAAGAACTTCACGTATTCCTTGTTCGCCGTGATCTCAATGCGGACCGGGAACTTGCAGAGGTTGTCGAAGTCGGCGTCCTCGATGACGAGTGGCTCGCGGATCGGCTGCGCTCCGTGGGCCGCGCTCCCGGCAAAGATCGCGACGAACGCAACGGCACAGACGACGAACAGAGGTCTACGAAAGGCCATGGTGGGCCAAATCCTTTCCGGCGGCGGGCCGCAGAGCCCGCCGGGGTGTCACCGCCTGCCAGCCCACCCCGGGGGCCAGTGGGTCCTACGCGCTCGTGACGATGGTGTCAAGACCAGTTTTGGCGGTGGGTTAGCCCCTAGGCACCACCGCCTTGAGGAGTTACGTCAAGTCTCGAGGACGATTGTCACCGGCCCGTCGTTGGCCAGCTCGACCTGCATGTAGGCGCCAAAGCGCCCGCGCGCCACCTCGAGCCCATGATCCTCGAGCGCCCCGCAGAATGCCTCGTAGAGGGGCTGGGCGTGTTGCGGCCGCGCGGCGTGGGAGAAGCTCGGACGGTTCCCCTTGCCCGTGTCCGCGATCAGCGTGAACTGGCTGACGACCAGCGCCGAGCCGTGCACGTCGAGCAGCGATCGGTCGAACTTCCCGTCCTCGTTCTCGAAGATCCGCAGGTGCACCACCTTGTGCGCCAAGCGGCCGGCAGCGTCCTCGTCGTCGTCCTCGGCCACGCCGACCAGCACGCACAGTCCCTCGCCGACCTCGCCGACCGTCTCGCCCTCGACCAGGACGCGCGCTCCGCTCACGCGCTGGACGACTGCCCGCAAGGGTTAGTGGCCCATCCAGCCGCGCCCACCGGGCGGCGGAACGGCTGCAAACCATCGCCAGCCTTCGTCCTCTGTCGCCGTCGTATTTGGACCAATACGCCGGCTCCCTGCGTCCTTGACTGGCTCGATTTTCGCGCGGCCGCCGCGCGGTAGCGCGACCGGACGAGCCACTACGCGGCTTCGAGCGCTTCGAGTGCCCGCCGGTATTCGTCGCTCTGCGGGCGAAAGAAGGTGGCCATCTTGTAGTGGCCGACGGCCTCTTCGGGCCGACCCTGCTTCTCGAGGCAGCGTCCGAGTGCGAAATGCGCGTAGTGGTCGACCGGCTGGAGCTCCAGGATGACGCGAAACTCCTGCTCGGCCTCGGCGAAGCGGCGGATGCGGAAGTAGGCGATCCCGAGTGCCTCACGGATGGACGCCTTCTCCGGCTCGCGCCGCTTGGCCTTCTCGAGGGAGACCGTGGCCTGGGCGTTCATGCCGGCCGCCATCTGCTCCCGTCCCTGTTGAAAAAGATCGTAGGTCTCGCTCATCTGCCCTCACCCCAAAGATACGGGAAGTTCTCAGTGACGACGTCGGCAGGGTGGGTGAGATCTCGAGTGGGCCCGAGCTCGACCGCCAGAATTCCCTGGCCCGCCGCGAGCGCGTCCTGAACGGCCCGCCCGATCTCGAACGGGGGGCCGGGGAGATCGCGAAGGGCGGCCGTGAGGTCGTCGCCAAGGATCCACAGGGGTGCCGCTGTGTGCTCTCCTCGGCCGCCCCCGATCTCGAGCACCTTGCAGCCGTCGACCCGAACGGAGGCCTGGTCGTCGCGCCCACCCCTGCGGATGCCGAGCGCGCCCGCGGCACGGGAGGTTTCCCAGGCCTCGGCGAAGCGGGCTAGATCTCCGTGGACGAACACTGTGTCGGCAGCGGTCACGAGAAGCGGTGGGGCGACTCCTGCGTCAACGGCACGCCGCACCGCATCGGCCGATCCCAAAGGCTCCGGCTGACGCACCGTTCGCACCCGCAGCCCGAACGGCGAGCCGTCTCCGACCAGCCGCTCGACTTGCTCGGCGAGATGCCCGGTGACCACTGTGGCCTCGTCGAAGCCCGCGGATGCGAGCTCGCGCAGGAGCGTCACGATGACCGGACGGCCGTCGATGGGGAGCACGGGCTTCGGCCAGCGCTCGGTGAGCGGGCGCAGCCGACTCCCCTCCCCCGCCGCCATCACGACGGCCGAGAGGTCGGTCACACCGTCAGTGAGCGAAGGCTGATTGCGCCGCGGAACCGGCTGGTCGCGCTCAGCTGGTGCTTCAGGTCGCGCCGGACGCGCTTGAGCTCTCGCCGGACGCGGGCGACCTCGTGCTCGGCCGCCCCGGGACGCCCGAAGCGTGCGACCGTCGCGGACCGGACGAACGGCACTGCGTCCACTGCGTAGTAGCGGTCGAGCGCGTCCCCCACCTCGGCCAGCGTGGCGCTCGCCGGCAGCTCGTAACCCTGGTCGGCGAGGAAACCGACGAGATCCTTCCGGCACGCCCCCGCAACCGAACGTGGATCGCGCCCGGTGAACCGCAAGGCCCGCAAGAGCGCCTTGAGCCCGACGACGAGTCCGAGCGCGGCCGCGAGGACGAGGACCGCAAGCGCGACGATGCTCGGGCCCTTGTCCTGGACGATCGTCGTCGCCGCTCCGCCGCCCCGGTTGGACGCGCCGGAGACGCTGTCGAGGCCGGGCCGGCCCTGTGAACGCTCCGCCTCTCGGCGGAGCGAGTCGAGGACGGTGCTTCCCTGCAGGGACGACGTGTCCCTCGTGTCGAAGGCCGGGGAGGACGGGTCGTACGCGGCGTTGAGCAGGCCCCGGCCGGGAGTCGGGTCGAACGGCATCCAGCCCCAGCCCGGGAAGTAGACCTCGACCCAGTCGTGAGCCTCGTGGTCGGTCACCTTCCATTCGTGCTTATCGACGTCGTAGCTCCCGCTCGTGAAACCGGCGGCGACGCGCGCCGGAACGCCCAGGTACCGCAACATCAGCGCCATCGCGCCCGCGTAGTGCTGGCAGTAGCCCTCCTTCGTCCGGGTGACGAACGCCGCCAGCGCCGGCTCGCCGGGCCCCGGAGGCGGCGGGGTCTGGTCGTACCGAAAGCCGCCGTCTCGGCGGAACCAGGCGACGAGCGCGACCGTCGCCGCGTACGGCGTCTGCGCGTTCCCGACGACGTTGCGTGCGACGTCGTAGAGGGGGCGGTTCGCCTGCATGAGCACGTCTCCCTCCCACGTCGCGTTGAAGAAGATGTCCATCAGCGTCTCGCGGTTGGGCGTCCCGAAGGCCGGAACGCGGCCGCCGCCCTGGATCACGTCGAGATACCGGTCCATCGTGTGGGGATACCCGGTGCCGGCCTTGGCGAGGTCGCTCGGCCTGGCGCGGGGCACGAAGCTCCAGACCGAAAAGCGTTGTCCACGATGCAGGGCGTTTGGCAGGACGACGATGTCGCCGTTCGCGTCCTGGAACTCGGTGTCGCTGGGCGGGTTCCAGCGGACGGGCTGCGCGGACGCCATCAGGTGGTTGTCGCGCAGCGCCTCCACCGTGACGTCCTGGCGCACCCAGTTGGACTGGTTGCGGGCGCGCGCGGCCAGCCCGGGGACGTCGAACTGGTCGTCGCTCTTCGACGAGCTGAGATCGAGGCTCTCCTGCCACCCCGTTCCCGTGTAGTCGTCGAGCGTCGTGGCGCGCCAGTAGAGGTTCCGCTGGGGCCCGGGGACACGAACCCGAAAAACGGTCGTCTTCTTCTTGGGGAAGTGGATCCCGAGGTAGTGCGAGTTCCAGACGTACCGGACGCCGACAGGCGTGTCGGGACGGTCGTATGGATCCCAGGACTGCCAGCGGAGGAACGCGCCTTTGGCGACCGCCTCGGAGCTCGACACAAGGGCAGCGGCCGCGACGAGCACGATTGCGACTGCGATCCCCTGGACGAGCCCGCGCGTCGGCCGCGATCCCGCCCGGAAGAGGAAGAGCACGGCGAGCACGCCGGCGAGGCCGAGCACGCCCACGGCGATCGGACGCCCCCCAGGCACGAGCGTCGAGGGCCAGCCGAGCGCTACGACGAGCGCGACGGCGGCCGCGACCGGACGATTCAAGGCAAGGCACACGCCGACTGCCGCACAGAAGACGAAGATCGCGAGGAGGACGACCGAGTGCATGAACGGGAAATCCGCAGGCCCGAACGGGAGGTCGGTGTCGTAGAAGTTGAGGAACCCGTCCTTGAACGAGCCGAGCACCGGCCCGAGGAAGTCGTGCTCCCCGCCCAGGCGCAATTCGGTCACAGGGATGCGGAACGCCTCGCCCGCGGCCACGACGAGCGCGACGACACCGATCCCGAGCGCGCTCCAGCGTCGCCCCACGGCGACTGCCACGGTTGGCAGAAGACCGAGGGCGATCATCATCCCGACGATCTCCCACGGAACTCCGCCTTTTTCCAGGCGAAGCCAGCCGCTCGCGATCAGGAGCGACGCGAGGCCGTAGAGGACGGCGACCCTAGCCAACGGCCGCTTTCACGGAGTTGTCGCCGAGCTTGGCGGTGAGATCGTCCCCGCGCCGGAGGACCGCGACAGGGACGCCGGCGCGCTCGAGTCGCAGGATCAGCCCCGCGTCGGCAGCGTCGAGCTGCGAGGGCGGCGAGTCGGAGAAGCTCGCGCGGTCGACGTAGACGAGCGTGGCGCTGTGGCGGCTCAGCATCCGCTGCAGCAATCGGTCGACCAGCCGTGGCGAGAGGCTCGCCGTCACGACCGTGAGGTCGACCGCTCGGCCTGCATGGCCGGCCTCGTCGGCGAGCATGGCCGCGCAGGGAATCGGCCCGTCCGGCTCGACCGCGGCCAGGAGCTCGAACGCCCGCAGCCATTCGCCGTCGAACGTGTGGACCGGCTGGTACATGCGCGCGGCCGAATTGATGATCAGCGCAGCCCGCCTGCCCCGGCTCGCATGCGCGCGGAGGATCGATCCCGCAGCGCGCACCTGGAGCTCGAAGCTCGAATCGGGCGCGACGCCGGCAACTGCGCCCGCGTCGGCGTCCAGGAGCACCGCCGTCTCGTCCCTGGGTGCGTCTTCGAGCTCTTTGACCATCAGGTGGCCGCGCTTGGCCGTCGACGGCCAGTGCACCCGCCGAAGCGACTCGCCCTGCTCGTAGTCGCGAACGCTGTGCAGATCGAAACCGGTCGGGCGGCGCAGGAGGAGCCGGCGTCCTTCGAGCGCGCGGGCGCCTGAGTCCGAGAAGAGCCCGTCCAGGTCGACCAGCCTTGGGTAGACGAGGATCGACTCGCCTGCCGGTAGCTTGACCTCGACGCGCTCGAGCCCGAACGGGTCCTCGAGAACCGCATCGACCGACTTCACCTCGTAGCGCCCCCGGGGCACCCCCTCGATCCGGTAGCCGCCGCGCAGGCGGCCTCTGCGGTTGACCATTACCGTCTCGACGTCGCCGAGGCGCGCGAAGTGCTCGCGCACGATGAGCGCGCCCGACGGCATGCGGCCGTCCACGTCCATCTCCAGGCGAACAGGAATGTCGTCCCCCGCGAGGTGCTCCCCTTCGGCGAGGATGCGGTTCAGCCGCATCGGCTTCTTGAGGAAGCGCACCCAGAGCGCAGCGGCCCCGACCGCCAGCACGAGGCCGAGTGCGATCGGGTAGAGCGCTGCAGAGCCGAACCCCCACGCAGCGAGGTACACGCCGCCTCCGAACGCGAGGATCCAGCGGCCGCGGTCGGTCAGCACAGCCCTAGACTGGAACCGGAGTCCGCTCGAGGATGTCCCGGACGAGATCTTCGGCATCGAGCCCCGAGGAGCGCGCTTCCGGGGCGAGGATGAGGCGGTGCGCCAGCACGGTGGGCGCCACGGACTTCACGTCGTCCGGCTCCACGTAGTCGCGTCCCGAGACGAGCGCGCGCGCCTTGGCCACCCGCATGAGCGCGATGCCGGCACGCGGGCTCGCGCCCAGGTAGAGCCGGCTGTCAGAACGGGTGTGGCGCAGGACAGCGACGACGTAGCGATTGAGACTCTCCTCGACGTACACGCGGCGGACGTCCTCGATCGCCTCCATGAGCTCCTGGGCGGTCGCGACGGGCTCGAGGCGATCGAGCGGCTGGTCGGTCGCCTGGACGGAGAGCATCTTCGCCTCGTCGGCGAGCGGCGGATAGCCGATCGCGATCCGCATGGTGAAGCGGTCGAGCTCGGCCTCGGGCAGCGGATACGTCCCCTCGTACTCGATCGGGTTCTGCGTCGCCATGACCATGAAGGGCGGCGGCAGCTGGTAGGAGACTCCGTCCACTGTGACCTGGCGCTCCTGCATGCACTCGAGGAGAGCCGCCTGCGTCTTGGGTGACGCGCGGTTGATCTCGTCGACGAGGAGGATGTTGGCGAACACCGGGCCCGGACGGAACTCGAACTCGTTGGAGCGCTGGTTGAAGACGTTGACACCCGTGACGTCGGACGGCAGCAGGTCAGGCGTGAACTGGAGGCGCGAGAAGGCGCAGTCGATCGAGCGCGCCAGCGCCTTCGCAAGGCTCGTCTTCCCCACGCCCGGGAAGTCCTCGATGATGAGGTGCCCCTCGGCCAGCAGGCACTGGAAGGAGAACTGCAGGGTCTCCTCCGGGGCATGAATGACCCGCTGCAGGTTCGCGAGGATGCGGCCCGCCAGCTCGGCACTTCTGCTCGCCTCCAGTCCCTGCTCAGCTCCGACGGCTTGCTCGTCCACTAGCCCCTCCCAGTAAGCCCTCGACCTCATCGAGGATAGCCACAGCACATTCCTCCTTGCTACGCCTCCCGATCCTGCGTTCACCGCGGGCCGACACGAGGACGAGCTCGTTGTCCTCGGCCTCGAAGCCGATCCCGGGTTGAGATACGTCGTTGTAGACGAAAAGGTTCCCTCGCTTGTTGGCGAGCTTCTCTCTGGCGCGCTCAAGGCCGCGGTCTCCGGCGTCGGCGGCGAAGCCGACGAGGATCTGACCGTTCCTTGGCCGGGCGCCGAGCTCGGCAAGAACGTCCTCCGTCGCTTCGAGCTCGAGAGACCATGCTTCACTGCTTTTCGGGCGCTTGCCGTCCTCCGGTTTGCTCGGCCGGTAGTCGGCGACAGCAGCGGCCATGAGGACGACGTCAGCATCCGCGCGGTCCAGCATCTCACGTCGCATATCGGCGGCGGTAGGAGCCGACACCACCTCGACACCACCGGGAGGGGGTGCAGACCCATTTGCGTAGACGAGCGTCACATCCGCACCGCGCCGCTTCGCCTCGGCCGCGAGCGCGACGCCCATCCGGCCGGACGACCTGTTGCCGACGAAACGGACGAGGTCGATGGGCTCACGGGTTCCTCCGGCGGAGACGACGACGTGCTTGCCCGCAAGGGACTCGGTGTAGCCCAGGAGCTCCTGGCAGCGGCGGAAGATGACTTCGGGCTCCGTCATTCGCCCTGGCCCGTGCTCGCCTTCGGCCAGCTCGCCCTCCTCGGGCCCGAGGATCTCCACACCCCGTTCGACGAGAGCGCCGACGTTCTCCTTCGTCGCCAGGTGCTCCCACATGCGCACGTTCATAGCCGGAGCGACGACGAGTGGCCCTCGGAACGCGAGCGCGGCTTGCGCGAGCACGTTGTCCGCGAAGCCGTGCGCGAGCTTCGCGAGCGTGTTCGCCGAGAGCGGCGCTATCACCAGCAGGTCGGCGTCGACGAGATGCGGGTAGAGATCGCGCGGGGACTCGCGCCGCGCGAGCGCCTCGAACGTGTGCGCGGTGACGAACCGCTCCGCGTCGGGGGTGAGGATCGGCGTGACCTCGTGGCCCGCCTTGACGAGCAGGCGCACGAGCTCGCAGGCCTTGTAGGCCGCGATGCCGCCAGTGACGCCGACCAGAACGCGAGCCATGCGGCCCCCTTGCGGTTAGCGCGCTACTTGTACGAGACGGTGATCTTGCCCTCGGCGATCTCTTCGAGGGCCATCGTCAAGTAGTTCTTCGAGCGCGACTCGACGAGCGGGGGTGGAAAATCGTCGAAGGTGCCCTCGCCGAGCTGGTGGTGGTAGTTGTTGATCTGCCTCGCCCGCTTCGCCGCGGCAATGACAAGCGCGTAGCGCGATTGGCCGACGTTGGCGAGGAGATCGTCGATTCGTGGATACATCATGTGGCACTCAGTCTACCGACACACGCCAGCTCCTTCGTGACGATGCCGTCCAGCTCGCCGACTGCGCGCTCCACGTCGTCGTTCACGACGACGTAGGCGAAGTCGGCGGCTTCCTCGATCTGGCGCCGCGCGACCTCGAGCCGCTCCTCGATGACGCCGCTGGTTTCCGTGGCCCGCTCCCTGAGCCTGCGCTCGAGCTCCGCGACGGACGGGGCCTCGACGAAGATCGTGACCGCGCCGGGCCAGCTCTCCTGGACCTTCTTCGCGCCGATGGTCTCCAGCTCGAGCACACAGCTCTTGCCGACCGCAAAGATTCGCTCGATCTCCGATCGCAGGGTCCCGTAGCGGCCGGACACGTAGACGACGTGTTCGAGGAACTCACCGCGCTCTACCCGTTCCA
>Ga0307320_10000470_pt1 | contig 14546 bp, 14 predicted proteins | sample ER_DNA_369_FD_194495 | JGI IMG/M metagenome (GOLD analysis project Ga0307320, IMG submission 194495) | Bulk soil microbial communities from the East River watershed near Crested Butte, Colorado, United States - ER_DNA_369 | ecosystem: Environmental > Terrestrial > Soil > Floodplain | place...
GACCTCGACGTTGGGCTCGACCCCCTGCATCCGCAGCTGCTGGACGGCGGTGGTGAACGCCGTGCGCTGGTGGAAGGTCAGCACCCAGGGCATCCGGACGAGGTCCTCGACCGACAGCTCGTCGCCCACGTCGTCGTTGTCGGCCGACACGATGCAGGCCCAGTCGTCCTCGTAGACGTCCTGGTGCGGCACGTCGGCGGCGAGGAAGCCGTGCGGGATGACGACCAGATCGTGCGAGCGCATCGACTCCGGGGCGCCGTCCACGAGATCGGGACTGAGGGGGTGGATGTAGAGCCGAGAGCTGGGCGACACCTCGTGGATCCGGCGCGTCACGGGCGGCCCGAGGACCGCGGTGGAGTAGTCCGACATCACCACCGAGAACGTGCGAGAGCTTGTCGACGGGTCGAACTCCGCGTCCCGGAAGAACACCGTCGTCGCCGCGCGCAGGGCCGTGGACGTGGGCTCGAGAAGCTCGCGCGCGAGCGGGGTGGGCTCGTAGGTGTTGCCGACGCGGGTCAGCAGCTCGTCCTTGAAGTGCCGTCGCAGCTTGCCGAGCGACGCGCTCATGGCCGGCTGGCTCAGGCCCAGCCGGACCGCCGCCTTGGTCACGCTCTGCTCGTCGAGGATCGCGTCGAGGGCGCGCAGCAGGTTGAGGTCGACGTCTCGTGCCATCTGAGCTTCTCGGGGTCCTGTCGTGCCGGGTCGCGGGGCTCGCGGCCGAAGCCCGTCGACCGCGACCGGCCGATCATGCCACCCGGCCCGCTGCGCCGGTGCGGAAGTTACCCACCCGACACCCATCGACCCGCCGGATGCCTCGCATCGGCACTTCGCGCTTCCCGGACGGTCGCCGTGACCGCATGCTGGCCAGCATGGACGAACGCCTCATCACGCATCTGCGCCATGTGGACCTCGCCGTGCCCGACTACGAGAAGCAGCTGGAGTTCTACACCTCGACGTGGGGCCTGTCGGCCGAGACGACGGACTCGGGCATCGCCTTCCTCGCCGCCGAGGGTTCCCCCGAGCAGTACTCCGTCCGGCTGCGCCGGGCAGACGAGAAGCGGCTCGACCTGATCTCCTTCGGCGCCGCGACGCCGGAGGACGTCGACGAGATGGCGCAGCGACTGCGGCGCGACGGCGTCCAGCTGGTCACCGAGCCGGACAAGCTCGACACCCCGGGCGGCGGCTACGGGTTCCGGTTCTTCGACCTCGACGGCCGCACCCTCGAGGTGTCGGCCGACGTCGCGGTGCGCCAGCACCGAAGGATCGAGGAGGGCGAGTCCATTCCGGTCAAGCTCTCGCACGTCGTCGTCAACTCGCCGAACCCCGAGGCGACCGTCGCGTTCTACGAGAAGCACCTCGCGTTCGCCCTCTCCGACACGCTGTTCTCGCCGCACATGGGCGAAGTCATGTGGTTCATGCGGACCAACCGGTTCCACCACAGCCTGGCCATCGCACGCGGACCGCACGTGGCGCTGCACCACGCGTCGTTCGAGATGCGGGGCATCGACGAGTACATGCGCGGCACCGGTCGACTACTGCGTGCCGGCGTCGAGAAGATCTGGGGTCCCGGCCGGCACATGGCCGGCAACAACACGTTCAGCTACTTCCTGGACCCGCACGGCAACACCATCGAGTACACGACGGAGCTCGAGGAGCTCGACGAGGACACCTGGCACCCGCACCTCTACGACTTCTCCGACCCGGAGGTCACCGACCAGTGGGGCACCGCGAACCCGATGAACGAGTTCGTCGCCAAGCAGTCCTTCAACGACCCCGACCGCGGCGTCTTCGTCGCCCCGCCGGTCTGACATGAGGCTGGCCACCTACCTCGACGTCGCGGCAGGAGGCCTCGCCCGGGTGGGTGTGGTCGCCGACCGGACCGTCCACGCGATCGACGGGGTCGCCAGTATGCGTGAGCTCGTCGCCGGCGGTCTTCCGGCGGCTCTCGAGCTCGGCCAGGCGGCGCTGCGGTCCCCCGGGGCGCCGCTCGACACGGTTCGGCTGCTCGCCCCGATCGAGCCGGCGAGCGTTCGCGACTTCGTCGCCTTCGAGGAGCATGTCGAGGGGGTGCGCCGGAGCATCGACGGCTCGCCCGGCGTACCAGAGGCGTGGTACGACGCGCCGACCTTCTACTTCACCAACCCGCACGCCATCTACGGGCCCGACGACGACGTGCCGTTCCCCGCGCAGAGCACCGACCGGGACTTCGAGCTCGAGGTCGCCGTGATCGTGGGGCGCGAGGGCCGGTCGGTAGCGGCGGAGGAGGCCGCCGCATACCTCTTCGGTTACACCGTCATGAACGACTGGTCGGCGCGCGACCTGCAACGGCGCGAGATGCAGGTGAGCCTCGGGCCGGCCAAGGGCAAGGACTTCGCCACCACTCTCGGCCCGTGGATCGTCACCGCCGACGAGCTGGAGGACCGCCGCGACCCTGACGGCCACCTCGACCTCTGGTGCCGAGTCTCGGTCAACGGCGACGAAATCGGGACAGACCGGTTCTCGAACATCGGCTGGACCTTCGAGGCAATGGTCGCGTATGCGTCGCGCGACAGCCGCGTGGTGCCCGGCGACGTCCTCGGGTCCGGCACCACCGGCAACGGTGGGTGCCTCGCCGAATTGTGGGGGCGGAACGGACGTACGGACCCGCCACCGCTGCAGGACGGCGACATCGTGACCATCGAGGTGGAGAGCCTTGGTCGCCTCTCCAACCGCGTGACGTCGGCCCCGCCCGCTCCGCCCGGACCCGCCGTGCGCCGGCGCGACCCGGCCGCCGCCCGGCAGGCCACCTCGACGACGAGAGGCACACCCTGATGTTCGAGTACTTTCCCGGAAACTACGTCTGGAACCTCGGCGTTGTCGCGACGCTCAACAGCGGCGGCCTCATCGACGAGGTGGACCGCGCGTGCCGGCCGATCCGCGACCTCGCCCAGCAGGGCTCCGACCTGGGCACCGCGCAGTTCATGGCGGCGTGGTCCAGCGTCGCCGACCAGCTGGAGGAGCAGGCAGCCGAGGCGGAGAAGGCCGGACACCTCCGCACGGCGGGCCAGAAGTACCTTCGCGCCGCCGGCTACCTCAGCCAGGCCGAGCGGATGCAGAGCGCCAAGGACCCGAACCGCAACGTCGCCTACCAACGCTGCCTCGACCTGCACGAGAAGGTGTTCGAGCTCCTCGACCCAGCGACGACCCGCGTCGAGGTTCCGTACCGCGACGCCGCGCTCCCCGCGTACTTCACCGACGCCTCGACCGACGGCGCACCGGTACCGGTGATGGTCATGTGGAACGGGCTCGACTCGACCAAGGAGCACATGTACGCGTCGGGGTTCGCGGGCGAATTGGCGTCCCGCGGCATCTCGACGCTCATGGTCGACTGCCCCGGGAGCGGCGAGGCCCTGCGCATGCGCGGCTTGACCGCCCAGGTCGAGACCGAGGAGTGGGCCGCGGCCTGCGTCGACTACCTGCTCACCCGCCGCGATGTCGACCCGGCGCGGATCGGGCTCGTGGGCTGGTCCCTCGGCGGGTACTACGCGCCGCGCGCCGCCGCCTTCGAGAAGCGGCTCGCCCTCTGCGTCGCCTGGGGAGCGAACCACAACTGGGGCGCCGTGCAGAAGCGTCGGCTGGACCGCGAGGGCGAGAACCCGGTACCGCACTATTGGGACCACGTCCTCTGGGTGTGGGGCCAGCCGGATGTCGAGACCTTCATCCGGTATGCGGAACACGTGCACCTCGACGGCGTCGTCGAGCAGATCACGGTGCCGTTCTTGATCGCGCACGGGGAGAACGACCGCCAGATCCCGCTCGAGTATGCGCACCGCTCCTACGATCAGGCCGTGAACAGCCCGAAGCGCGAGCTGCGGATCTTCGGCCCCGACGAAGGGGCGACGGAGCACATCGGCCTCGACCACCTCCCCCACGTCGCGACGTTCATCGCCGACTGGGTCGCGGACCGGTTCGCGGAGGCTGCGGCGGAGGCCCGGTGAGAACGCAGGTCGCCGTCGTCGGCGGCGGCCCCGCCGGGTTGATGCTGAGCCACCTGCTGCACCTCGCCGGGATCGACACGGTTGTCCTCGACACGCGCACGGTCGGAACCATCGAGAACACCCACCGCGCAGGCATTCTCGAACGCGACAGCGTCCGGCTCCTCGTCGACTCGGGCGTGTCGGACCGGGTACTCACCGACGGGCACGAACACCAGGGCATCGACCTGCGGTTCGGCGGTGAGAGTCACCGAGTCGACTTCCAGGCCCTGGTCGGCGCGTCGTGCTGGCTGTACCCCCAGACCGACGTCTTCGTCGACCTGCACCGGGCGCGTATGCGCGACGGGGGCGACCTGCGGTACGGCGTGACCGACACGCAGGTGTCCGACGTGCTCACCGACCCGGTCGTGCGCTTCGTCGACGCGAACGGCGTCGCCCAGGAGCTCACCGCCGACCTCGTCGTCGGCGCCGACGGGTCGCGCAGCACGTGCCGCGGCCTCGTCGCCGAGGAGGCGAACGACAGCCGGCAGTACTTCCGGGAGTACCCGTTCGCCTGGTTCGGAGTGCTCGTCGAGGCGCCGCCGAGCGCGCCGGAGCTGATCTACGCCCGCTCGCCGCACGGGTTCGCGCTGATCAGCCAGCGAACCGCCAGCATCCAGCGGATGTACTTCCAGTGCCACCCGGCCGAGGACGCCTCGACGTGGTCGGACGACCGGATCTGGGAGCAGCTTCAGTCGCGGCTGGCCGGCGCCGACGGGTTTCGGCTGGAGGAGGGCCCGGTCATCGACCGGAGCGTCCTCGGGTTCCGCAGCTTCGTCCAGGCGCCGATGCGGCACGGTCGCCTGCTGCTGGCCGGCGACGCGGGGCACACCGTGCCGCCGACCGGAGCCAAGGGCCTCAACCTCGCGCTCGCCGACGTGCGCGTGCTGGCGGAGGAGGTCGAACGGGCGCTGGTCAAGGGCGACGACGAGGCGCTCGACGCATACAGCTCCCGCGCGCTCGACCGGGTGTGGAAGGCGCAGCACTTCTCGTACTGGATGACCTCGATGCTGCACCAGGTCCCGGGCGCCACCGACTTCGACGAGCGCCGCCAGCTCGCCGAGCTGGCCACCGTCGTCTCCTCGGACGCGGGCTCGGCCTACCTGGCCGAGGGCTACACCGGCTGGCCCACCCGCTGAGGTCCTGGCGGCCGCCCGCCCCAAGCGCCGGCGCAGCTGCTCGACCAGATGGTCGACGGACATCAGCACGATCGTGTCGATGTTGTCGTGGCCGCCGAAGACGTGGTCCATGTCTGGCAGGAGCTCGAAACGGACGGGTGCTCCGGCGGTGTGAAGGGCGGCGGCCAGGGCCTCGCTCTGGGTGTGCGGCACGACCCGGTCGTTGGCGCCGTGGACGATCAGGAACGGCGGTGCGTCCGCCGTGACGTGGGTGATGGGGCTCGCGTCCGCCAAGGCCAATCCCGTGAGGCGGCGGGTCGGTGGTCCTCCGGCGCCACCGCCATCTCGGGCGGCAGGACCTTCGTGAGGTGTGGAGGCAGGCCCCGGCGCGGCATCGTCTCGAGGTCGGCGGGGCCGTACCAGTCGACGACGGCGTCGACCGCGCTGGATGGGCCGACGACGCCATGCCCACCCTCGAGGTCCGGCCGGTGCGCGGTCAGCCCGACGAGCGCGGCGATGTGCGCTCGGCACCCCAGACGACGAGAGCCGGCGGAGCCTCGACGGCCGGCACCCACAGGTCGAGCAGCAGCGGCCGGTAACCGAAGGCGACGGCGTAGGTGACCCCGGCATAGTGACGGGCGCCGTCATCGCGCCGCGCCGGCTCCGGCGGCGGGAGGAACCGGGGCGGTCCGGCCCACTCGTCGATCACGTCCGCTGCTCAGCCGGCGGTACTGAACGCCGCGTCGAAGGCCGCGGTCGGCGCGTCGAACAGCCGCGACCGGACGAACTCCAGCGCCTCGGGAGCGCCCACGAGGCGGTCCATCCCCGCGTCCTCCCACTCCACCGAGATCGGGCCGTCGTACCCGATCGCGTTGAGCGCCCGGAAGCACTGCTCCCAGGGCACGTCGCCGTGACCGGTGGAGACGAAGTCCCACCCGCGGCGCAGGTCGGCCCAGGCGAGGTGCGAGCCGAGCCGGCCGTTGCGGCCGTTGCCGACGTTGAGCTTCACGTCCTTGCAGTCCACGTGGTAGATCCGGTCCGCGAACTCGAGGATGAACCCGACCGGGTCGAGGTCCTGCCACATGAAGTGCGACGGGTCCCAGTTGAGCCCGAACGCCTCCCGGTGGCCGATCGCCTCGAGCGTCCGCCGTGTCGTCCAGTAGTCGTAGGCGATCTCCGACGGGTGCACCTCGTGCGCGAACCGGACGCCAACCTCGTCGAAGACGTCGAGGATCGGGTTCCACCGGTCGGCGAAGTCCTGGTACCCCGCGTCGACCAGCTCCTGCGACACCGGCGGGAACATCGCGACGTACTTCCAGATCGACGAACCCGTGAACCCGATGACCGTGTCGACGCCGAGCCGGGCGGCCGTGCGAGCGGTGTTCTTCATCTCCTCGGCGGCGCGCTGCCGAACGCCCTCCGGGTCACCGTCGCCCCACACCGAGTCCGGCAGGATGCCGCGGTGCCGCGCGTCGATGGGGTCGTCGCAGACCGCCTGCCCCTTGAGGTGGTTGGAGATCGCGAACACCTTCAGGCCGTGACGGTCGAGGATCTCCTTCCGACTCTCCAGGTATGCGTCGTCGATCGCCGCGCGGTCAGGGTCGAGGTGGTCGCCCCAGCAGGCGATCTCGAGTCCGTCGTACCCCCACGACGCGGCGAGGCGGGCGACCTCCTCGAACGGCAGGTCGGCCCACTGGCCGGTGAACAACGTGATCGGTCGGGACATCGACGTCCGTCCTTTCGGGAGAGTTCAGTTGGCGTCGAGGATGCGCAGCAGGGCGTGCTGGCGGCGGATCTGGTCGGCGGCTCGGCCCACGCCGTAGTCACCCTCGTACTCGCTCGAGAGGTATCCGTGCCAGCCACCTCGACGGAGGACGTCGAGGATGTCGGCCCACGGGATGTAGTCGTCGTGCAGGACGCCGTCGCGGTCCTCGATCTCGTAGAACTTGGCTTGGATGTAGACGACGTGGTCGAGCACGTCAGCGAGGTCGGCGACAGGCACCTGGGGCACGTCCGGTGGCGCAGCGCGGCCTTCACCGAGGCGGCTGCGCGGACCACCGTGGCGGGCGTGCCGACGGTTTTGGAATACGCCGGTGTCCATGAGCAGACCGAAGTGCTGGGTCCCGGTCCGGCCGATGAAGTCCAGGTAGTCGTCGACCACCTTGGACTTGATGACGCTGGGCCAGTGGATCTCCGGACAGATGACGACGTCCTTCTCGGCCGCGAGGTCGAGAACCCGCTCGGTGGCCGGCACCCAGACCGGGTCGGGCTCGAGGTCGGAGGTGACCACGCCGAGCTTGGGGCGCATGAAGCGGAACCCGAGCCGGGCCGCCAAGCGGATGTCGGTGGCGAGCTGGTTGGTCGCCTCCTCGACGGTCATGGGACGGTCGCCGAACCGGCGGGTGTCGACCCACGCGCCGAAGCAGGTCGGCGTGAGCCCTAACCGGTCCAGCCGGGCGAACCACGCGTCCACCCAGGCGGTGGGGGGCTCCGGGTACTCCTGAACGTGGGTCTCGCCGAGGATCTCCAGACCCGTGGCCCCGAGGTCGGCGACGTCGTCGATGCAGTCGTCGAGGGTAAGGGTGGTGCCGAACTCGCCCGTGTAGCTGTACAGGGAGACGCCGTAGTCGAACCGGTGGGTCGTCATCGGGTGATCACCAGCCGGCGCTCCTCGCTCCAGATGGTCGGCTGAAGCTCCTCGGGGATGTAGGACATCCGCACCCGCAGCTCGACGTCGACGTCGTGCAGCCCGATGGCCAGGGGCTCCGCGCGCGGCACGTGCAGGGTCGCCGGAACGTCCACCGACCAGCGCGCGTCGGTCGACGAGGTGAGCTCGGCCAGCGTGTACTGGTCGTCGCCGATGCTCCACGCGATGTCGTCCGCCCCGAAGTGCTCACCGTCGACCGTGACGGACGCCCCCTCGACGAGGTTCGTCCAGACGCCGCGGTAGTAGGGCAGCCGCAACCGCAGCTCGAACCCTCCTCCACCGTCCCGGTTCCGGAACCCGCGGGTCTGGATCATCGGCACGTCGAGCACTGTCACTCACGCTCCTTCGGGTGTCAGGCCGCCAACTGTGCTGACCTCACACGGTCGAGGTCAATGGACCGGCGATGTGGTGTGGTGATGCACCGCATCGGCGTCCCGGATGGCGTTCCCAGCATCGACGCGGCTTATGCCTCCGATAGACAACTCAGCGTTCCGTTCGGGCCGAAGATGCCAGACCGTGTAGCAGCGGGACCCACGGTCACGACAACGACGTCTTGGAAAGGCTGGACATGACTCAACACCAACGCCTCGCCGCTCGCTTGGGAGGTGTCGCCGCACTGCCCCTGGTGATCGCCCTCGCGGCCTGCTCCTCCTCCTCGTCCGGCGACACCGCCGGCGGCGGCAGCACGGGGGCCGGCACCGAGTTCACCCTCACGTACGCGAAGTCCAACACCATCGAAAGTCCCTTCGAGGTTCTGGCCAAGCAGTACATGGCCGCCAACCCGGGGGTCACCATCAAGCTCGACGCGAAGCCGAACGACACCTACGGCGACTCCGTCCGCACCCAGCTCCAAGCTGGCAACGCCGCCGACGTTCTCGAGACCGAGGGCGGCTCCGGACAGTCCCGCAGCATCGTGCCACTGGCCAAGGCCAACTTCCTCGAGCCGCTGGGCGACGCCGCCGCCAAGACCATCCCGTCGGGGAGTGAGGCGCTCTTCCAGGTCGACGGCAAGACCTACGGCCAGCCCCTCGGCATCTCGTACGCGGGCCTGGTCTACAACACGACCGCGGCCACCGCGGCCGGTGTGACCACGCCGGCCAAGAGTTTCGACGAGGTCAAGGCGGCCTGCAGCAAGGTCGCCGGGGCCGGGGGCGGGAAGTCGCTCTACGTCCTGGCCGGGTCGACCGTGCCGAACGCCGGAATCACGTCGCTGATCATCTCGGCCACCCGGGTGTACGCGCAGGACCCCGACTGGAACACCAAGCGCACGAGCAACCAGACCACCTTCGCGGGCACCCAGGGCTGGAAGGACACGCTCCAGGCCATTCTCGACATGAAGCAGGCCGGCTGCTTCCAGCAGGGCGCCGAGGGCGCCGGCTTCGACGCCATCACCAACAACATGGCGCAGGGCACGTCGGTCGCGTTCTTTGGACCGCTCGGGTCGGCATCGGAGCTGCAGAAGGCCGCCCCGACCCAGAAGTTCGTCGCCGAGGCGTTCCCGCCGGCCGCGTCCGGCGGCAAGGCGTTCGGGATCGCCAGCGCGACCTACTCGCTGTCGATCAACGCCGCCTCGAAGCAGAAGAGCGCGGCGAACGCGTTCCTCAGCTGGCTGGCCGACCCGGCACAGGCCGACGTCTTCGCGAAGGCCTCGGGCGGTCTGCCGATCAGCGGCCTGGACAAGATGGACCTGTCGACGACGATCTACGCGGACGTGGCCGACATCCTCAAGAAGGGCGACTTCACGGCTCTGCCGAATTCGGGCTGGAAGAACTCCGCCGTGTACGACGCGCTGGGCACCGGGGTCCAGGGCCTGCTCACCGGCCAGAACACCGTCGACTCCGTCCTGAAGTCGATGGACACCGCCTGGGACCAGTAAGCACCACTCTAGGCACCCGGCCGTCCCACTGACGCTTCGACTGGAGACCCGATGAGCATCTCGCAGCTTCCGACCGAGGCGCCAGCCTCTGCCCCCCGCCAGGACGGCGGGGGGCAGAGGAACCAGACCCGTTCCCTGCTCAAGCTGGGCCACTGGTGGTGGGCCGTTCCCGGAGTCCTCCTGGTGCTGGCGATGCACTACGCCGCCACCGGCGTGGGCGCCTCGTTCGCCTTCACGAACTGGACGGGCATCGGCTCGTTCCAGTGGATCGGTCTGCGGAACTTCGAGCGGATCTTCTCGGATCCGACCAAGATTCTGGCCCTCCGCAACACCCTGATCCTGGCCTTCGCCTCGGTGCTGCTGAGCAACGTCGCCGGCATGGTCCTCGCGATGGGCCTGAACCGGATCCTTAAGACCCGGTACATCCTGCGGACCCTGTTCTTCATGCCGGTGGTGCTCAGCCCGCTGGCCACCTCCTACATCTGGAAGTTCATCTTCCAGCTGAACGGCCCACTCAACTCGGTCCTCAGCGCGGTCGGCCTGGACTCCCTCGTCCGGCCGTGGCTGGCCGACCCGAGCTGGGCGCTCTGGGCGGTCCTGCTGGTGGTGGTCTGGCAGAACATCGGGTTCGCCATGGTCATCTACATGTCCGGGCTCGCCGCCGTTCCCCTGGAGGTCGAGGAGGCCGCCGCGATCGACGGCGCCAACCTCTGGCAGCGGATCTGGCACGTGACGATCCCCGCCCTGAGACCGGCCATCGCCATCGCCACGACGCTGGGCATCGTCAACGGACTGCGGATCTTCGACCAGATCCTCGCCCTCACCGGTGGCGGACCGGCGAACGCCACGTCGACGCTGGCGACCGAGGTCTACAAGCAGGCGTTCAGCCTCGGCAACTTCGGCTACGGGGCCGCCCTGGCCCTCCTCCTGACCGTCATCATCCTCGTTTTCGCGGTGATCCAGCAGCGCGCGACCCAAGGTCCATCGGAGGCCTGACCATGTTCCGTTACACGAAGCTGTCCGCGCTGCGCGAGGTCGTGTTCTGGCTCGTCGCCCTGGTCTACCTGGCGCCGTTCTACGTCCTCGTCGTCATCGCGCTTAAGCCGGACACCGAGGTGTTCAGCACGTCGCCCCTGGCGCCGCCGAGCTCACCGAGCATCGCCAGCTTCCAGAAGGTCCTGCGCGCCACCGGGGAGTCCGACATCAAGATCGGCCTGCTCAACAGCCTGCTCATCACCGCCGGCAGCATCCTGGTCCTCGTCCTGCTGGGCGCCCTCACCGGCTACGTCATCGCCCGCAGCACCCGCGCGTGGAGCCGGATCACGTTCTACCTGTTCCTGATCGCCATCATCCTGCCGATCCAGCTGGGCACCGTCCCGCTCTACATCGGCGCCCGGGCCGCGCACCTCACCGGCTCCACATTGGGGATGATCGTGCTCTACGGCGGACTGCTCCTCCCGCTCTCGGTCTTCATCTACGCCGGCTTCTTCCGCGGCATGGGGACGGAGTACGAGGAGGCCGCGGCCATCGACGGCGCCTCGCCGACGCAGATCTTCTTCCGCATCGTGCTGCCCCTCATGGCGCCGGCCACCGGCACCGTGGCGATCCTCGCCGGGCTCATCATCTGGAACGACTTCTTCACGCCGCTGATCTTCCTCGGCGGCTCGAGCCAGCAGACCCTGCCGGTGGCCATGTACTACTACATCGGCTCGCTGGTGTCCCAGTGGAACCAGATCTTCGCCATCGTGATCTTCTCGATGATCCCGATCCTGCTGTTCTACCTGTTCGCCCAGAAGCGGTTCATCCAGGGCTTCGCCGGCGGGCTCAAGGGCTGACGGGACCGGACGATGACGACCGACAACCGGGCGAGCTTCGAGCAGTTCGTCGACATCTTCTACCGGCGCAAGCGGGTCGGAGAGGCCTTCGCCTTCCTGGTGTCCGACGCATACCGGCAGCACAACCCGACCATCCCGGACGGCCCGGCCGCCGCCGTTGAGGCGCTGACGCCGAAGTTCGACGGCTCCCCGGACGCCCGCTTCGAGGTGCAGCGCAGTCTCGTCGACGGCGACCTGGCCATGGTCCACGTCCGGGCCAGCCGACCCGGGAGTCCCGACGCCGCGGTCGCGGACATCTACCGGTTCGAGAACGGCCGGATCGTGGAGCACTGGGACGTGCTTCAACCGGTCCCCGCCGACCCGGTCCACGACCACCCGATGTTCTGACTACCGCCCAGAAAGGCCCCACCGTGTACCAGCTCGCACCGAACATCGACCTCCTCTTCGGCGAGGCCGGCGACAGCGCCGCGGCCCGCGTCCGGGCGGCCGCCGCCGCCGGCTTCGACGCGGTCGAGATGTGGGGGCCGACCGGCAAGGACGTTGCCGAGCTCGCCGACGCCCTGCAGGAGACCGGCGTGTCGCTCACCGCGCAGCTCGCCGAGCCGCGGATGCAGTTCATGATCCCGCCCAAGGACCACGCCCCGTTCTTCACCGGCCTGGACGCGGGCGTCGAGGTGGCCCGCCGACTCGGCTGCCCCCGCATCGTCGTCGGGAGCGGCACCGGGTTCGGTGGCCGCAACCGCCAGTCCCAGCTCGACGAGCTCGTCGACATCTTCACCCAGGGCGTGAAGCACATCGACGGGTCCGGTGTCTCGCTCGTCCTGGAACCGGTCAACATTCGGGTCGACCACCCGGGCGCCCTGCTCGACCGCACCAGTGAGGCGGTCTACATCGCCCGCGGCGTCGGCTCGTCGGCCTTCGGCGTCCTCTACGACCTCTACCACTCGACCGTCGAGGGCGAGGACGTTGCCGCGGAGCTGGCGAACGCCGGTGACCTGATCCACTACGTCCAGCTCGCCGACGCCCCCGGCCGCGGCGAGCCGGGCACCGGCGAGATCGACTGGGCCGCACGACTCGCCGACCTGCGCAGCGCCGGGTATGACGGGCCGATCGGACTCGAGTACTACCCGAGGACCGAGTCCGCGGCGTCCACCCGCTTCATCCAGTCGGTCGCCGCATCCGCATGACCGATCCCACCAGCGAGACCAGCGGCGAGAAGTCCGACAACCGGGCGATCAGGTGGAGCTACATGGACCATTGGCGCTCGGCCGGACCGGCCGGCCCGATCGACCAGTGGCACGACCGAGCCTCGATGAGCACCTTCCTGAAACAGCTCAAGGCGGCCGGGTTCGACGCCATCGACACCTTCGACTTCCGGTTCTGGCAGATCCTGGGTGACTACGGCTCGGTGGCGAACTACCAGGACTTCGTGCAGCAGCACGGCCTGGAGCGGATCGTCAACACGTTCCACGCGGCCGACTACGACGTCCGCAACTATGCGCCCCACGTTCCCGAGACCCACGCAGCGATCCTCGAGGACTTTCGGCTCACCATGGACCGCTGGTCCGGCATCCGGCTAGACAACATCATCGTGATGCCAGCCACTCTTTACTACGACATGGAGCCGGTCACTCCGGACAAGATCAAGACCACCGCCGACCTCTGGAACCAGGTCGGTGAGCTGACCCTCCAGTGGGGTGTGAAGCTGACCTGCCACCACGAGTTCTTCTGTGGAATCCAGAGCCAGCCGGACCTGGACCTCTTCTACGCCAGCTCCGACCCCCGCTACGTCAACCTCTTCGTCGACACCGCACAGCACTGCATCGCCTCGGTGGATCCGGTGGACTTCTACCGGTCGTACGCCGACCGGGTGACCGGCTTCCACTTCAAGGACACCCGCAACGTCGACGTGGGCGGCGACTTCCGGCACCGACCCGACGCCGAGATCATGGCGCCGACTACCGACAAGTGGTTCTACGAGATGGGCACCGACGAGGGCCTCGTCGACTTCGAGGCGATGATGCGGGCGATCCGGGACAACCTGTACCGCGGCTGGATCACCGTCGAGCACGACAAGGCCAACAAGTCCGGGGGCGACTACGCCGAGAGCACCGCCATCTCGCGCTGGTATGCCGCGAACGTCCTGTCGCGGATCTACGCATGAGCATCCGGTGGGCGTACGCCCTCGACCAGTGGAAGCCGCAGTTCGACGACTTCGTCCGCCGGCGCGACCACGAACGAGCGCTGAAGACCATCGCCGTCGCCGGCTTCTCGGGCGTCCAGCTCAGCAGCGGCAGCGGACGGTGGGCGCCGTTGGGCAACCCCGACCAGATCGTGGCCAACTTCGGCTCGCTACCAGCGTTCTCCGACTTCGTCCGAGCGTGCGCCCTCGACGGTGTCGCGGCCTACTCGGTCGACCTGGGCCAAGCGTTCCACGAGGACCTGCGCGGCGGCGCCGACCCAGGCGCGCCCGCCGATCGGGAGACCGTTCTCGCCCGGGCTACCTGGTTCGCCGACGCCCTGGCGGCATGGGAGTGCCAGACCATCGTCGTCCGGCCCGCCCCCTCAGGTGCGGCCGGCGCCGCTGACGAGGCGGGCATCGACGCGATGGCCGACTGCTGGAACGCGGTCGGGGAGGTCACGGCCCAGCGTGGCGTCAGAACGGTGCTGCGGTTCGACTTCCTGTCCTCGCTCCGCCTCGACGACGGGTGGGACCGGCTCCTCGAGGCTGTCGACCCGCGCTACGTAGGTGTGGCCATCGACACCGGGGAGCTTGCCGCGGCGGGGCGGGACCCCCTCGCCGAGCTGGCCCGCGGCGGGCCCCCCGTCGAGCACGTCGTCCTCTCGAACGCCCTGCAGGCCGACGAGCTGAACGAGTTCACCCGTCCCGGAGCGGAGTTCTCGGTACGCCAGTCAGGTGGAGAGCGCCGTATCGGTCGTTGGTTCGGCGAGCTCGAGCAACCGGGGCTCGTCGACGCCGAACAGTTCCTCCGGGCA
>Ga0307320_10000471_pt1 | contig 14535 bp, 14 predicted proteins | sample ER_DNA_369_FD_194495 | JGI IMG/M metagenome (GOLD analysis project Ga0307320, IMG submission 194495) | Bulk soil microbial communities from the East River watershed near Crested Butte, Colorado, United States - ER_DNA_369 | ecosystem: Environmental > Terrestrial > Soil > Floodplain | place...
GAAGCCCGGCTCCTCCCACTGCGCCGCCGAGTACCCGAGGAGCTGCTCGATCTGCGGGCTGACGTAGGCGGTCGACGTGGCCTGGTCGAACCCCAGCGGTTGGGGGAGCTCCTGGTACGTGATCGCCGGCGTGTTCTCGACGATCGCCCGATAGCGTTCCTCGGCGACCCGGACCTGCTCCTCGGCTTCCTTCCGTTGCGTGACGTCGAACATGAACCCCTGGAAGAACGCAACGCTTCCGTCGTCGTGCAGCACGGTCGTCGAGGTGTCCTGCACCCACACCCAATGGCCGTCTGCATGCCGCATCCGGTAGATCTCATCGAAGGGGTTGAGGTCGTTCACGCTGAAAGCCTCGCGCGCGCGAAGAGCCGCGAGGTCCTCGGGATGGATCAGCTCGAACCACAGCCCCGGGCTCCGGATGAATCGCTCCGGTGGATACCCGAGCACCTGCTCGATCTGCGGACTCACGAACGTCATCGTCGCGCCCAGCCCCGGCCCGCCACTCGTCGGCTCGTCCACATACGTCACCGCGGGGATCGCCTCCACCATGCTCCGGTACCGGCGCTCCGCCTCTTGGAGCAGGCGTTCGGCCTCCTTCCGGGCGGTCACGTCGATCATGAAGCCCTGGAAGTGCGACACCGATCCGTCCTCGGTCGTCACGGGCGAGGAGGTGTCGTGGACCCAGACCCAGTGACCGTCGACGTGATGCATCCGGTATTCCTCGTCGAAGGGGAGGCCTTGATGACCAGCCTGGCTCGCGGCTTCCTCCATACGAGCACGGTCGTCCGGATGGACCAGGTCGAACCAGAAGTCGGCGTCGGCGAGGAACCGTTCGTACGGATAACCGAGCAGCGCCTCGATCTGCGGGCTGATGAACGCCATCCGCGCCCCGGTCGGCTCCATCACATCGACATACGTCACCGCGGGGATCCGCTCGACCACGCTGCGGTAGCGCGACTCGGCCGAGAGGAGCCGCTCCTCCTGACGACGACGCGCGATCGCCGCGCCGAGCAGCGCGGCGGCCGTTCGGAGCCCTTCGAGGTCACTCACCGACCAATCGCGAACACCGTCGCAGTCATCGAAGCCGATGCAGCCCCACCAGCCGCCGTCCACGATGATCGGGAAGTACGCGAGAGACACGATCGATTGATGGCGCAGGGCTGGACGTTCCTGTTCGGGGAAGGTCTCGATCGCGCCGATGATCGACTCACCGGCGCGCATCCGTTCAACCCACCGGGTGTGGTCGGGCTCCCATCCGAGACCGTCCACGAGCGGGTCATCGAGGTGGGAGCGTGTGCCCGGCGAACACCACTCGGCAGCGATGTGCATGATCAGGCCGCCGCCGCCGTCCTCGTTGCGCACGAGATGCACGCGGGAGACATCCGCGGCGACCCCCAGCCGTCCCAAGACCTCGACGGCGACCTCGCTCCAGTCACTGGACAGCAGGAGGCGCTCCGCCGCGAAGGCGACGGCCTCGAGGACCGCATCGCGACGAAGGGGCGCCGGCTTCGCGGCGCGCGCCGTCTCCACCATCTCTTCGTGCCTCCTGGCTGCCCGGAGTGCAGCAGAGCACGGCCCGAAGGGGCCGCGCGTCCCATGGATTATCGGCGCAGGTCACATCGGGTGAAGTCGGGACCGCGGGGGGTCGCGCCTAGTACCGACGGACTACCGCGAAGCGCCTGGGATCAGTCGGCCTCGGGCTTCGCGGGGACCAGGCCGGGGCTGGATCCGGCGGTCGCCAGCTCGTCGTGGGTCGGCCAGCGCTCACGCGACCGTTGCGCGAGACGGAACATCAGCTCGACGGCTTTCGGATCCTCGTCCATCGCCCGCGTGACCTCGATGACTCCCTCCGCGATCGCGCGGTCCCAGATCTCTTGGCCCAGATCGGTCCGAACGATCGAGAGCGTCCAGCCGCCCTCCTGGCCGAGGCCGCCGAAGGAGATGTCGGCGTGCTCCGCGGCGAAGTCCGGGCACCGCAGGCACCCGGGGCGCGTGAACCGGTGCGACTGCTTCAGCGAGTACGTGAGCTCCTCACCGGTGTCCGTGTAGAAGAGGAGCTTTCCCTTGACGTTGACCCGGACCAGGTGGTCGAGGTCGATCCCCAGCTCGTTCTGGGCGATCTCGACCATCAGTCCGTCGTACGTGAAGGATTTCGAGCAGAGGAGCCCGAAGGTCCAGGCGATCTTCTTCCGCCACTTGTTGACCCTGCGTGCTTCCATCGCGCCGGTGACCGAGGTCTGGCAGCCCATGCCCACGAGGGCGACCTTCGACAGCCCCATCTCCGCGGCCTTGAGGAGGGCGAGCGGGTTGGCGCTATACGTGTAGCGGCTCCCCGCGGACGCCAGGACCCCGGCACGATCGGTCACGACGGCGGGCTCACAGTCCCACTGCCGTTCGTCCGAAAGGACGGACGTCGCGGCGCCGTCGATCATCCCGTTCTCGAGCCCCCAGATCAGCAGGGCAGAGACGACGCCGCCGTCTTGGCCCTGCATCAACGCTTCGGGCGACGTCGCGCGGGCGAGGTAGATCTCGCGGTACTTGCCGATCAGTTCCTCGGGTTGACGCACCTGGCCGAACATGAGCTCGTCGATCTCCGACTCCCACTCGCGGAAGCGCGGGCATGCGAGCGTGCACAGGGAGCAGCCTCGGTCGCCGTGCGTGCAGACGTCGGGACCGTCCTCCTGGAGCTGGACCGGCTTGTTGTCCTCGTAGCCGAGGACGTGGAACGGGCACGCCACGATGCACGCCGTGCATCCGGTGCAGAGGCCCGTCAGCACCACCTCGTTGTACAGGTCCCGCCACTGCGTCGTGTCGGCCTTGGGCATCCTGGGCGCAGGATACTCGGGCTGCAGCGATCAGATGCTGCGGTTCAGATGCTGCGGTTCAGATGCTGAAAGACTCGCCGCAGGCGCATCCGTGGACGGCCTGGGGGTTGTTGACCTTGAGCCCGCCTCCCAGGAGCGCCGTATCGAACTCCAGCGTTGAGCCCGAGACGATGGGCACGCTCTTCGGGTCGATCACGACGCGAACGTCGTCGGCGGCGGTGATCACGACGTCGTCCGCCTCTGGGGTTCCGGTGAAATCCATCTCGTACGCGAACCCCGAGCACCCACCCGCGACCACCCGCAGCCGAAGGACCGGTTCGGCGTAGCCCTCCTTGGCAGCGAGCTGCCGGATCTTGTGAGCGGCGCCGTCGGTGACCGTGATCGGTGCAGCGGTCGAGGTTGCTTCCATCACCCAGCCAGGATAGCGCTCAACGGGGCGTTCTCACCCTTGGCACTACTTCTTGATGAAGAGGTACCAGATCGCGTATCCAGCGAGGATCGCGCCGAGCAGGAAGATCCCGCCGATGAGGAGCCCTCCGCCCGAAGCGATCACGCCCAGAACTTCCACCAGGGTCGCTTCGTCGTCACCGATTCACCGAGCTCGGCGCGCTCATGTTCCGCCTCCGCATCGGCCTGCTCGGCCTCCTTGGCGAGATGCTCCTGCTTCGCCTCATCCAGGAACATCTTCTCCATGTCGTCGCCCATGCGACCCCCGGGGGTCCTGGGCTCGTTCGTGTTGAACATCGACATCGGGTTCCCTCCTTGTCGTGGGACCCGACGTTACTCCTTCTTCTCGCCGAGCTGCTCCACTCGGCCAGGGCAGGTCAACGTTCGGATGATGCGTGCAGAGGCAACGTCAGTGCCTCACGCTCCTGCATCGCGAGGCGGAGCTCGGACACGATGGGGCGATCCTCGATCTTCGTCCCCGAGAGCCGGGCGCGAAGCCCGCTGTTGTCATGGCGGCCGGGCCGGTAGCCCGCGACATCGCGCCAGCGTTCGTAGGTGCTCATCGTTCGTCCCTTCGTTCCGAGTGGGGGTGAGACGGTCTGCATCGTGCAGCCTAGGCCTCTCGATGGCCGGGTGACGTCGGCCGGTCGGCCACAACGGCACGGCGAAGGTCGGTTCTCGCCCCTGCTGGCCGTCTCCCTTCGATGTGCCCTGGCCGAGGAACCGACCGGGGCATGCCCGGGCGTGAGAAGATGGTGGCCAGAGACGCCGGGGCGCTCGCGAACCAGCGGTGATGCGCCCCTCGTGCGAGGGAGGCGGGATGAGTGTGAAGGACTTCTACCGGACGGAATCGGGAACGATCTTTCGGGTGACCAAGGACCCGGAAGGCCATCTGTCGGTCGAGCTCCTCGAAGCCTCCGCTTGGCGGTCCGCCCCGATCGGGATGGCCGGCCTCAGGATCGCACGTGGCACCCGGCGACTCACCGAGCGCCAGATCAACGCGCTGCCCGGCCCCGCCTGAGTCATCGCCCCGAGGCGTCACGCGGCTCAGTCGTGCGCCAACGGATGACGCGTCGACGGCGCCGTGTGCAGCCAGCAGGTGTCCGACGTGTTGTAGGTCGAGAGCAACGTGGCACATCCGAAGACGGAACAGTGCCGTCCCTTCCTCGCTTGTGGCGCCACATCCCGCAGCCGTGTCGGCGCTCCGAACAGAGCCTGTGTCCTGCTGGTCTTCATCTGGATCCCTTCCGAGACCCGTCGCCGGCTCGTTGCTCCCGGAACAGGTGTCCGCAATCGATGCACCGCATGTTGAGCCGCGCCCCGGGTCCGGCGTGCGTGAACGGCTGCGTGTGGGCGGAGCCACACGAGGGGCACGGCGGGCGCGGGGCGAGCTCTCGCTTCGGCTCTGGCATCGTCGCCTGATCAACCACCGAGCGCACGGCCCGAACCGGCGGAGCCGGACGTCCCCTTCGACCGCTTGGCCTCGCGCTTCTGCTTGAGGGTCTTGCTGGCGGTCTTCTTGTTCTTCGCACCGCCCTTGTCCTTGTTCGCCATGCCGTCCTCCTTCTGCGCCTGCCCTCCGACCCGAGCGAACTCTGCGTGGAGCTGGAGCCTCTTCGCGATCCGGCCGACCTCGAAGCGCTGTTGCGGTGTTACGAACGTGACGCCTTCACCGCTGCGGCCGGCTCGTGCCGTGCGGCCGACACGATGGATGTAGGCCTTCTCATCGGCCGGCGCATCGAAGTTGATCACGTGCGTGATGTCGTCCAGATCGAGGCCGCGCGCGGCCACGTCGGTGGCGACGAGCACGTCGTTCGCACCGGATGCGAACCGGCCGAGGGCCCGCTCGCGCTGCGGCTGCGACATGCCGCCGTGGAGCTCACCGGCGTGGATCCCTTCCCTGCGGAGGTTCCGTGCCAGACGATCCGCGCCGTACTTCGTCCGGACGAAGACCAGCGTGAGCCCGCGATCGGCGGCCAGCTCGCGGATCAGCGCCTGGGTCTTGCGCGGCTGCTCCACCGCGATGAACCGGTGGGTCGCATCCGTGAGGTGGAGCCCACTATCGCCGACCTCGTGGAGCACGGCGCCACGGGTGAACCGCGCTGCCAGCCTGCCCACGTCGCCGTCGAGCGTCGCCGAGAACAGCATCGTCTGCCGGTCGGGACGGAGCATCTGGAGGATGCGCGTCACGTCGGGCAGGAACCCCATGTCGAGCATGCGGTCGGCCTCGTCGAGCACGCAGATGCGCACCTGGTCCAGCCGGAGCAGCTTGCGCGTCACGAGGTCGATCAACCTCCCGGGGGTCGCCACCAGGATGTCGGCGCGCCGCGCGCGCTTCGCCTGGGGACCGATCCCGACGCCCCCGTAGACGGCTGCGATCTGGAGGCGTTTCACGTCCGCGATCACGCGGAACTCCTCGGTCACCTGACTGGCCAGCTCGCGCGTCGGCGCCAGGATCAGCGCCGACGGGCTGCGACCGTTCGGGGTCAGCAACTCGACGAGCGGCGCTGCGAACGCGAGCGTCTTCCCCGACCCCGTCCGCGAGCGCGCGAGGACGTCACGTCCGGCGAGGGCGTCGGGGATCACGAGGGTTTGGATCTCGAAGGGTCGTTCGGTCCCTCGCATCCGGAGGGCTCGTGTCACCGGTTCGGAGATGCCGAGCTCGTTGAACGTGGGAGAGGTGGTGCTTCCGAGCCCTTGCGGCTCGGTCATAGCTGGTTGCACGTGTCGTTCCTTCGCTTCCTGTGGATCGGCGGTGCTCGGGCGCGTCGAGAGCCCGGCGGTAGACCGCGCAAGGAGCGCCGGGGAACGGCGAAACGTGCGAGGGATCGCGAGACGTCGTCGCGGCGTGTCTCAGGTCGAGACCCGCAGGATGTGTCCCTGACAGCGTACCCGATATGGAAGGGCGCCGGGCGCGAAGTTCAACGGGGATCGGGCCGATCGAGGTTCCAATGTCGGATCGCCGAGCACAGCCATCGCTCTTTGCCGGGCGCGAGCAGGAACGCGGTGATCGCGCGCTGAGCGCCCTCGTCATCGGTGTACAGCAGCTCCACCACGAACATGCGCCGTGACCCGATGACCTCGACGAGCGGCGCGTACTCGGGATCGTCCCGGTCGCGGATCGCCGCTTGCCAGAAGCCGATGTCGCCCCCGGGCACGTAGAGGTCGCGGAGCTGGGGGCGGAACTCGTCGGGCTCGGCATGCGGATGTGGGGTATGCGGGTCGTGCAGCCCCAGGTGCCATCCATGGATCACGCCGATCCCCGAGCCCGAGTTGCGGAGCGACATCGCGAGGTACACGTTCCCGTCGGCGAGCTCGACCGTCGCGCCGGCTCCCTCCAGGAGAGCCCAGTGCTCGTCGCCCCACATGATCTTCTGCGCGACGTCTTCGAGTCGCGAAGGCATCAGCAGCGGGCGGATCCCGATCTGCATCGCGTATTCGGCCAACCGAGCGGAGCGGTTCGAAGACCGGACGGCCGCGAAGGTCGCGAACGCCAGCACCAAGGTCCCGCCCGCCGTCGCCAGCGAGGCGATCGTGGTCCAGTCCGTCATCGCGCGGACCCTACCGTCCCGTGAGCGAGAAGTGCATGTAGTCCTTGATCGTCTGCCAGTCGCCGCCCCAGCTCCAGCCGATCGCTGCGAACGATCGCACGACGACGTCGCCCGGATGGATCATGCCGGGAGCCCGGCGCGTCCGATCCAGGTGGTGCTTCGCCGCGCGGCGCAGGACCTTCCCGTCGGTGCCCACGTACGGGTTCTCCAAGGGATTCACGTCGATCGCCCATCCGTACGAATGCTGCGAGAGCGTTCCGGGGTTGCCCGTCGCCGGCCGGCAGTTGAACGCGGCGCTCAGATCGCGGGTGTTGTACCAGTCCGATGGTCGCGGTGGTCGGTAGCGGGGCGGCAGGCCGATGCGGTGGATCGGGAACCGCGCGTCGAACAGTCGATGGAACACCCACAGGACGCCGTCGGCCACTCGCTCGTTCACGACCAACGGGCCGCGGCGGATGTCGCCCGTGAACGTCCAGTAGCTGACGCGCACGAGGCGCAGCTGATCGATCGGGACCGGGCAGCCGGGGTGCCAATCGCGGCCGATGAGCCTCGCGCGGAGCGTTGGCCCGATCGGCGCGACCGAGCCTTCGAAGCTTCCGGTCGCCGGCGGATCCGAGACCTGCAGCTGGTCGCCGCCGCGCACGACGATCGAGCCGCTCACATGCTGACCGTTGACGGTGGCGCCACCGGCCGACGGGGTCGCCGAGACGGACGTCAGACCCGTCGCGACGCGCACGTGGATCAACCCCGGCTCGGGGAACGGCTGCGGCTGCAGGCCGCCGTAGTAGTAGCCGAGGATCCGGTCGGCGGACCACCCCAGGCGGGCTTTCCCGTACGCCCCCCACTGCACCATGCCGACGCCGTGACCCCATCCCCGTCCGGTCACGATGGCGCGCCCGCCGGTACCCGACACCGCGTACCACCCCGACGGGACGGTTGTCGGGAGCGCGGACCCGTACCTGCTCGGACCCGGGTACCGGCCCGGGAAGAGGCACGGAGCCCACTCGTTGACGGCGCCGTCGAACGTTCCGACGTCGATCGTGCGCGAGGTGCCGCCACCCGTCACGACGATCGATCCGCCCGTTCGGGTGACCGAGCCGATCCGTTCGCCCGCGGGCCAGAGCTGGGCACGCGTGAGGAACCGCTGGAGGTCGGGGAAGGGCAACGTCGCGCGCCAGTGCGACGTTGGCGAAGCCCCGTCGTCGTGTTCGACGACGGGGCGCAGGTACGGCAAGGGGGCGCTGCCGAACACCTGGTCGTTGCCGTACGTGTGCCCGTTCGAGGTGGAGAAGTACACGGCCTCGATCGGACGCCCGCCGTCCTGAAGGACCTGCCCGGCCGTCGCGTTCACCGCCGCGTTCCAGCGCCGGATGCCGGGCGTCGGTGTCACGGGGACCCCCCGGAACACCTGACACGACGTGGTCGAGCAGATCGGCGTGTCCAGCGTTGCGCCCTGCGGACCGTTCCATCCGGTGGTCGCGAGGGCGTAACTCCTCGCGGCGATCACCTGCGCCTGCAGCGCCGCGGTCGGCCACGTGGGCGGGACCTCCGCGATCCCCTCGAGGTAGCGCTCGAACGGCAGCGTGACCGTCAGGTCGAGCGTGCCGTCGCTCGCGCGTCGCACCGCGAGCATCCCCGGGTAGCGGGCCTCCAGTCGCGGCTGCTCGGGATGCCGGCACTCGGACGGAGCATGCGGATACGTGCCGTGGATCCGGAGCGAGCCGTTCTCGCGCGGGCGGATCACGACGAGGTCGGGTGATGGTGACGCGCTGGGGCTCGGTGCCGGGCCCGTCGATGCGCTGCTCGAGGGCGATGCCGAAGGTTGCGGCGACGGCGCCTCGGCCGTGGTGACCGTCGACGTGCACGCCGCGACCGCGAGGAGCAACAGGGCGATGCTGGTGGAGCGGGGGCGTGAACCCACCGTTCGACGCTAACAGGGAAGATGTCGAGATGCGGCCGGTCCGACGATCGCTGGTGGCGGTGGTCGTGCTCGTCGCCTGTACGGCGACGAGCACGACCACTCCGGCATCCTCGCCCACGAGCTCGACGCCCCCGTCCAGCGCCGGCCCATCCGGGCCGGCGGGTGGACGGTGGCCGACCTACCACGGCGATGGGACCCGGAGCGGGGTCGCGGCCGGGCCGTCGCTGGCCGGCGTCCGGCACACCTGGACGTCGCCGCAGCTCGACGGCACGGTCTACGCCGAGCCGCTCGCGATCGGCGCCCGCGTCATCACCGCGACGGAGAACGACACCGTGTACGCGCTGGATGCCGAGACCGGAGCGGTGGCGTGGCACCGGCATCTCGGCACGCCGGTCGACAGCGCAACGCTCCCGTGCGGCAACATCACGCCGACATCGGGGATCACGGCGACGCCCGTCGCGGACCCGGCTGCCGGCCTCCTCTACGTCGCCGCGTTCCTGGCCCCCGCCCAGCACGAGCTCTTCGCGCTCCGGACGTCGAACGGCGCGGTCCTCTGGCATCGTCCGATCGATCCGCCCGGCATGGATCCCCGCACGCAGCAGCTCCGGTCGGCCCTCACGCTCGCGAACGGCTCCGTCTACGTAGCGTACGGAGGTCTGTTCGGCGACTGCGGGTCGTATCACGGATGGGTCGCCGCGCTCGCGGCCGACGGCTCGGGGCCGTTGCTCGACTACCGCGTCCCGACGACGAACGCAGGAGGCATCTGGGCTCCCTCGGGTCCGGCGGTGGACCGCGACGGAAACCTCTTCGTCGCGACCGGGAACAGCTTCTCCGCCGACACCTTCGACCTCGGCGACAGCGTGATCGAGCTCTCCCCCCGGCTGAAGGAGCTCGGGTTCTTCGCGCCCGAGGATTGGGCCGCACTCAACACCGGCGACGTGGACCTCGGCTCGGTCGGTCCGGCGCTGCTGCCGGGAGGCCGGGTCTTCCAGATCGGCAAGGGTGGCGTCGGCTATCTGCTGGACGCGAACGATCTCGGTGGCATCGGGGGCGAGCTCTCCTCGGCTCCGGTGTGCGGCGGTTCGTTCGGCGGTACGGCCCACGACGGTCGGTCGATCTACGTCCCCTGCAGCGACGGACTGGTCGCGTTGCGCGTTGCCGACGATGGACGGAGCTTCGACCAGGTCTGGCGTTCGTCCGCCTTCGACGCGGGCCCGCCGATCGTGGCGGGAGGTCTCGTGTGGACGGTCGATCTCTCTTCATCCGAGTTGCTGGGGTTCGACCCGGCCGAGGGGAGCGAGGTCGTTCGACAGCCGATGGACGAGGTGTCGCACTTCGCGAGCCCCTCGTCGGCGCCGGGGTGCGTGTTCGTGCCGACGTACCGCTCCGTCACCGCGTTCTGCGTCGCGGGGGCCTGACCGGCGATGGATCGCTCGAAGGGTTCGGCCCGTCTCAGCGCAGGGATCCTGCTCTTCCGCGAGCGGGAAGGGCGCCTCGAGGTCCTCCTCGGCCATCCCGGCGGTCCGTTCTTCACGAAGAAGGACGAGGGGTCCTGGACGGTGCTGAAGGGCGAGACCGATCCCGGCGAGGATCTGCAGGCCGTCGCTCGTCGCGAGTTCGCCGAGGAGACCGGGTCGCAACCGCCGGAGGGCACGATGCTCGAGCTCGGTGAGATCCGGCAGAAGGGCGGGAAGACCGTGGTCGCGTGGGCGCTCGCCGGTGACCTGGACCCGGCGACGGCCCGGAGCAACACCTTCGAGATGGAATGGCCACCCCGGTCCGGTCGCCGTCGCGCGTTCCCCGAGATCGACCGGGTCGACTGGTTCGATCTCGAGGCGGCGCGGACGAAGATCATTCCGGCGCAGGTCCCGCTCCTCGATCGGCTCGAGGGGCTGCCGGACGAGGCGTGAGCGATCGTTCCGCTAGGTTTGAGGGATGGGCACGTCGGGCTTCGTGGAACTCGAGGGCGGCAGGATCTACGTCGAGGTCGACGGCGAAGGGCATCCGCTCCTGCTCATCCACGGTGGGCTCGGCAGTCTCCGGATGTGGGATCGGCAGGTCCCGGCCTTCTCCGAGCGCTACCGCGTGATCCGCTACGACACCCGTGGCTTCGGGCGCACGCAGACCGACGACGTGGCGTTCGTCAACCTCGACGACGCCGTCGCCGTTCTCGACCACGTGGAGGCACGGTCTGCGTACGTCGTCGGCCAGTCCCGCGGCGCGTCGATCGCCCTCGATCTCACGATCGCACGCCCTGACCGCGTGGATGCCCTCGTCAGCGTCGCCGGCGGCATCGGCGGCTACGAAGCCCAACGACCTCCGGACGTGATCGCGGCGTTCGACGAGATGGATCACCTATGGGATGCCGAGGAGTGGAGCGCCTTGGCTGAGCTCGAGACCAGGTTGTGGGTTGACGGGTGGGGTCAACCGTCGGGCCGGATCGATGCGGAGCTCCGCCGGACCGTGTTCGGCTGGATCGAAGCGAACTACCGCGCCGAGAAGGCGGAGGGCAAGCCGCAGGCGTTGGACCCGCCGGCCGCGGAAAGGCTCGATGAGGTCCGCGTCCCGACGATGGTGATGATCGGCGAGGTTGACGAGGCGGGCGGGGTCGAGGCCGAGCGGCACCTGGCAGCGTCGGTCGCGGGTGCTCAGGTGGTCGCGTTCCCAGGGGTGGCCCATATGATCCACCTCGAGGAGCCGGACCGCTTCAACCAGCTCGTCATCGAGTTCCTCGCCGGCGCTGCCGATCGACGCGAAACCCTCGGTTAGCCGTGCGCCCGGAGCGCTGCGACCACATCGACTTCGATCAGCGCCTCGGGCACCATCAGCGCGGCGACCTGTACGGCGGTGCTGGCGGGCGGCTCGTCGGGCAGATAGCGGGCGCGAACGTCTCGGCTGCCCTGGAGCCCGTCCATCGTCGTCAGGAAGGTCTGGATCTTCACGACGTCGTCGAACGAAGCCCCGTTGGCCTCGAGCACGCCAGCAAGGTTCCGGAACACCTGCTCGGTTTGGGCCGGGAGGTCGCCGCTGCCCACGAGGTTCCCGTCGGCGTCGTGGGCGATCTGCCCCGAGATGTAGACCCAGACCGCGTCCGGGGTCTCCACCCTGACCGCGTGCGAGTAGCTCCCGATCGGCGGTGCGACGGTCGGTGGGTTCGAACGGGTCATGCGCATCGTTGGCTCCTCCTGCTCTGGGCGGGAACATCATCGCCGGTAGCCGTCCGAAGGCTCGACCGCGCTCGCCGAGCTCGCCCGGCAGGGATCGTGGAACCCCTCTGAGCGCAGAAGCGACGCCCGCGGCCCCCGGTCGGGGTAGGTGCGAACTACCAAGAAGCGGCCATCCGATCCGCGAGCCGTTGACTCCGGATGGGGGACGGGCGGTGTCGAGCGCCTAGGGCCGAAGGTGCTGGTCCCGCGTTCAGCCGCACCGTATCCTCGGACCCGTACCCGTCCCGCAGGAGAGCAAGCATGCCCACGTCACGCTGGTTCCGCCTCACCCGCGCGTTCGCGCTCACGACGATCTGTTCCCTCCCGCTCGTACCCGCGGTAGGTGAGGTCTCGGGGGAGACTGTTTCAGCAGCAACCCTCCCGTCGGTCTCGGTCGGTGACGTGAGCTTCAGCGAGGGCACCGGCGGCACGGTGACGGCCGTGTTCACGCTTACACAGGACAAGCGGGGCAGGTCGACGATCACCTACAAGACTGCCAACGCAACCGCCACGGGTCCCGCCGACTACCTCGCACGATCCGGCACGGTCAAGTTCGCGGGGAAGAAGCTCACGCGAACGGTCGCCGTCACCGTGGTCTCCGATGCGATCGACGAGCCGGACGAGACGTTCTCCCTCGAACTCACCGGTGCGAAGGGAGCAGTGATCTCTGACGGCCAGGGCATAGCCACCATCAACGATGACGATCCAGCTCCCACGGTGGCGGCCGGCGCGTCCACCTCCGTTCCGGAAGGCCAGACCGGTGATACGTCTTTCGCCTCGATCGACGTAATCCTTTCGACGGCGAGTGGCAAGAACGTCTCCGTGGACTGGACGACAGCCGACGGAACGGCGACGGCGGCGGGCGATGACTACACGCCCGACGCAGGGACCTTGGTGTTCGCACCGGGAGAGACCGAGAAGGTCGTTGTGATCCCCGTCATCGGCGACAACGCGACGGAGGGAGACGAGACGTTCGACGTGGATCTCTCGACTGCCGTGAACGCGACGCTCGGCAACGCCACGGACGTCGTCAGCATCGTCGACAATGACCCGATCCCCCCCGGCTCGGCGGTGCTGACGGTGACCGGTCTCAAGCAACGCGAGACCGGCAGCGGGACGACGACGTTCACGTTCACCGTGACGCGGAGCGGCGAGACCACGACCGCCGTGAACGTCGACTACGTGACGAGCGACGGGACGGCGTCCGGATCATCCGACTACGCGGCGGCGTCCGGGAACCTCGCGTTCGCAACGAACCAGACGATCGGCACGGTCGACGTGAACGTGAACGGCGACGGCCTCCTCGAACACAACGAGACGTTCTTCCTCGGCCTGCTCAACCCCTCGGTCGGCGCGGCCATATCGACCGGCCAAGCCACCGGTACCATCGTGAACGACGACACCAAGACGACGATCGCCAAGGTCCGCGCGGCGAAGGGACTCGTCGCCGTACATGGGCGCGTCTCGCCGGCTCGCGGACGCAAGCACGTGATCGTCAGATTGTTCCGCAGGCACAACGGGGCGTGGGTCCGCATCCGGACGAAGCGTTCGCTCCTCGTCGGGTCAACAGATGTCAACGGGGACGGCTTCACCGACAGCCGCTACGCGACGAGGTTCGGGCGCCCGAAGGCCGGTCGCTGCAAGATCCTGGCGGCCTACCCAGGCGATGCGAAGTTCGCCCCGAGCAGGGCGATCCGACTCTTCCGCTGCTGATCGTCGGGCCGAGGCTCCTCAAGGCAACACGAGGACGCGGAGGACGACGGGCAACCCCGACGCGAGCTCGGTCCAGGACGACCCGGCGTCCCGGGAGCCGAACAGCTGCCCATCCGACGTTCCGAACGCGGCGAACGGGCCGTCGGGGAGCGCGTCCAAGCACATGCTGTCGATGTTGTCGTCGAACCACTCGGGCAGACCGTCACGGCATCGCTCGAACCCTCCGCCCGCGAGCATCCCCCGGTAGACCGCGCTCCGCCCTCCGCGAGGTCCGCCCGACGCCGACACGAGGACGGCATCGCCGCAGACGGCGACCGCCCGGGAGTACGGCGCCTCGAGGCCGTCCGTCCGAAGTGTCCACGTCGTCCCGCGATCCTCACTGACGGCGAGCCCGCCCGCACACGCAGCGAGGACGAGGCCCTCCGCCGTCGCGACCTGGTGGACGTCCGCGTCGATGTCGATCGTCGGCGTCCAGTGCTCGCCTCGGTCGTCGGTCCGCAGGATCCCGCCGACGTGCACATTGACGTAGAGGTCGTCGTCCCATTCCGACATCGAGCGGGTGTCGGGTGGCCCGCCCCACGGCGTGTACCAGGTGGACCGGCCCTCCGCCTGGTCGAACGCCGCGATCGGCTCCAGACCACCCCCAGCGACGCGGAACAAGCGAGCCTCGGACGAGCCCACGTACACGTCGGCGCGGGTTGCGGCGATGCAGGCGACCCGATGATCGGCGAGATCCGCGATGTGGCTCCACTCGTCGTCGCTCGCTCGCCAGAGCTCGGACCGGTCGACCGCGGCCCACAGATCCCGTCCGTGCGGCGCGAGGGTGGTCACCGCACGACCCTCGAGCTGCACGGGCGCCGGCACCCCTCGGT
>Ga0307320_10000472_pt1 | contig 14533 bp, 16 predicted proteins | sample ER_DNA_369_FD_194495 | JGI IMG/M metagenome (GOLD analysis project Ga0307320, IMG submission 194495) | Bulk soil microbial communities from the East River watershed near Crested Butte, Colorado, United States - ER_DNA_369 | ecosystem: Environmental > Terrestrial > Soil > Floodplain | place...
TGCTCCTCGTCGCTCAAGTGCTCAGACATGGACGGCTTCCAACACCTCCTGGGCGTAGATCTCCTCCATGCTCTGCCCGGCCTCGTGCTTGGCGATCTGCCGCTCCGCGGGCGTCGCGGCCGGCACGGTGAGGAACGACGCGACGCCGAGCTCCTCGGCCACCGGCATTGTCCACTGGAGGAGCTGCTCGATCCTCGCGCGCGCCGGCATGACGTCGCCGCTTCGCAGGTCGATCAGCTCACCGGAGAGCCCGTGCCGGATGGCGCGCCAGAGGTTTTCCTCGATCAGGCGGTGTGGGTGGTCCAGCAGCTCCTCGCCCTCGTCGATCGCGCGTGCGATCCGCGCGGTCAGGGCGTACATGAACGCCGCGAGTGCCTGAGACTCGCCGAGCTCGGGCTGGCCGTCGCAGATTCGCAACTCGACCGTGGGGAACGCGAGATGCGGGCGCACACTCCACCAGAGCTGCGTGTGCTCGGTGATCGACGCAGTGCGGTAGAGGAAGCGGACGTAGTCTTCGTACTCGGCCCAGTCGCGAAACGCGTCCGGCACGCCGCAGCGCGGGAACATGCGCGTGAAGACCTCCGTCCGCGCGGAGTGCAGGTACGTGAAGACGCCTTCGACGAACGGCGAGCTGCCCGAGTAGGCCAGCAGCTCTGGGAGGAAGCCGCGGAGGGCGTTCGTGACCAGGATCGCCCGGTCGGCTCCCTTGATCCCCACGTGCACGTGGAGACCGAAGGTGTTGTTGCGCCAGACGACGTAGCGGAGGACCTCGTCGTTGCGCCGGTAGTGCGGGGTGTCGATGATGCGCTGCTCCTGCCAGGGGCTCCACGGATGCGTCCCTGTGGCGCAGAGCGCGAGGTCGAGCTGTCCCGCCAGTTCGAGCAACTGTCGTCGCCTTTCCACCATGACCGCGGCCGCGTCGGCAAACGTCTCGCAGCGGCCTGTGCGGACCTCCACCTCGGAGGCGATCAGCTCGCCGACGAGATGCTCTTCGACCTCCGTCCCCTGCGCGGCCGCCTGAAAATCCTCGAAGCGGTTGACGAGGCCGAGGCTGCGAGGATCGAGGATCGCGAACTCCTCCTCGACCGCGACCGTGAAGTCCTTGCCCGCGTCGAAGCCCTCGCGAGCGGAGCGGATCTGTTCCTCGGGACTGAGCTTCTGGGCCTCACCCACGCGGCGAAAGTATCAGAGCCGCAATCGTCTCCCAGCTCCACCGCTCGACCGCGGCTGCGCGGGCGGCCGACGACAGCCGAGCCCATTCTTGGCGGGGAAGCGCGAGGATCGCCTCGAGCTTCGCGGCCAGGTCGGCGGCGTTCCCCGGCTTGAACGAAGCCAATGCCCGATGCTCCTCCGGATAGGCAGCCTCGAGCCCTTCGGCGACCTCGGCAAGGCCTGAATGACGCGCGACGAGCGGCGGCGCGCCACACGCTGCCGCCTCGGCGGCGACCATGCCGAAGGCCTCCGGAAAGACGGACGGCGTGACGCTGACCTCAGCGAGCGGCCAGAGATGGCGGAGGTGGCGGTGCTCGAGGGCGCCGGTGAAGAGCACGCGTTCGCCCGCGGCCCGCTCCAGCTCTTCGCGCGCCGGCCCGAAGCCGACGACGACGGCTCGCGCGTCGACGTGCCCGAGGGCCTCGAGGAGCAGGTGCACGCCCTTCTCTTCGCTGAGCTTCCCGACGTAGACGACGGTCGGCGCCTCCCCGCCTAGGAACTCCGCAAGCCGCTTTGCGTTGCCGGCGTCCGGGTCTCGCTCCGAGGCCGGCGGAGAGTCGCGCCCCGCCTCCTGAAGGAGAGCGGCGAGCGCCACATCTCGGGGCTCCGGCCGGAACTCCTCGACGTCCACGCCGGGCGGGACCACCCGCACGCGCTCGGTCCAGCCCACGACCTCTGCGAGGACGGCGCGGATGTGCTCGGACCCGGCGATGACCTCGGCCGCAGGGCCAAGGCTCTCGCGCGCCCAGGCGCAGAGCTCCTCGTTCCCGCGCATCGAGAACTCGAGCTCGGAGCCGTGCGCCTTGACGGTGAAAGGCATTCCAACCGCAGCACCGACGGGCGACCCCAGGAGTACGTGGTTCGTGAGGAGGAAATCGGCGGGCAAGTGCTCCCGCACGGCGGCCGCGTTCTGCTCGACGAAGTGATCCCGGTCAGCCCGGCTCAGGTCCTGGAGGTAGCGGGCCTCCATGTCCTCGTAACGGTCGAGCACGAAGACCGGGAGCGGCCCGTCGAGCAGCGGCCGGACGACCGTGGCGCCGCCGAGGTCGTAGTCCTCCGGATGGGGCTCCTGGCAGAAGACGACGACCTCGTGGCCGAGCCGAGCCCACGCCCGCGCGAGCGCCCGCGTATAGACGTTCGACCCCGTCCCGCCCAGGAGGTAGCCGTGCCAAATGAGAACCTTCATGCGTGGAAGATCCTGACGCACCGTTGGTCGAGCGGGCGCAGCGAGGCGACCGCTGGGCATTCGAGCAGCTCGTCGAGCGGCACCAGAACCGCCTCTTCACGCTCGCGGCGCGAACGCTCGGCTCGGCGGACGAGGCGGCCGACGCGGTCCAAGAGGCCTTTATCCGGGCCTGGCTCGGCCTGCCTCGCTTCCGCGGCGGCTCGCTCTTCTCGACGTGGCTTTACCGCATCGGCGTCAATGCGGCCCACGACCAGCGGCTGAAGCGGCGCACCGAACCGCTCGACGAGACACACGAGCCCGCCGACCCGCGAGACTCGTTCCAAGCGAGCGAGCTCTCGAGCGCGCTGCAGGAAGCGCTGAACCAGCTCGACGAGGACTACCGCGTCGCCGTCGTCCTGTACGACGTCCTCGGCCGCTCGTACGCGGAGATCGCCGAGCTGACCGAGGTCGCCGAAGGTACGGTGAAGTCGCGGATCTTCCGCGGCCGAAGCCGGCTGGCGGAGCTCCTGGGAACAAGGACGGCCGAGGAATAGTCCAAGGCATGGTGGCCGAGACACACCCACACGACATCGAGCTGTTCGAGTACGTCGAGGACGAGCTCCCGCCGGCGCGGCGCGACGAGATCGCGGCGCACCTCGCGACCTGCGCCGTCTGCGCCGAGCAGGTGCGGCGGGCAGCGGCAGGACGCGAGGCTCTGCGAGAGACCACGCTCCTCGAGCTTCCGGAAGGCCGCCGCGAAGAGATTCTGAGGAACCTCCCGGCGCCCAAGCGGTACCCGGGCGAGCGGCGCGGGTTCTTCTCGAAGCAACTTCTCGCCGGAATCGCCGCGCTCCTCCTCGTCGCGGCCCTCGCTGCCGTCCTCGTCAAGACAGGCGGCAACTCGGGCGTGGAGAGCAGCGCCGGTGGGACCGCGGGAGGCGCTGCCGAAGCGACCGCAACCAGCGGAGAGGGCGGCAAGGCCGAGGACGCTCACGCGGCGGGCCTTTTCGCCGGCGGATCCGCCGACGAGGTGGCCGAGGATCTTCAGCGCAAGGGGTTCAAGGCTTCCGTCCAGCAGGATCGCGTCGTCGTCCGCGGCGCCACGAAGGCACAGGTGCGAGAAGCCCTCGCAGACCGCGGCCCCGGCGATGTCGAGGTTGTGGTTAAGAACCCGTAAACCGCGCAGGGAACGCGACCGGGCCGACGAAACCCGTCGGTCCCATGCGGCAAAGGGCCCTCCTTGCGTGCCTCGCCGTAGCCGCAGTGCTCGCGCTGCCGGCCACAGCACACGCCGTCACGAACCCGCAAATCCCGGGTCTTCAGGTCGCGCTCAGGTCACGCGGCTTCTATGCGGGCCCCATCGACGGCATCGCCGGGCCCATGACCGCGAGCGGTGTCCGGCGCTTCCAGCGCCACGTCGGCATCGTCGTCGACGGGGTCGCCGGCCCGATCACGCGCGGGAGGCTCGGCCGGCTCGGACACCCGTTGTTCGGCAAGCGCCACCTGATCGTCAGCGGCAACGTCGGCTGGGACGTGTCCGTCCTCGAGTTCTTCCTCAAGCGCCGGGGCTTCTGGCCCGGCAGGGTCGACGGGCATTTCACCGAGCGCACGAGGCGCGCCGTGATGCGCTACCAGCGCAGCCGCCACCTCGCTGTCGACGGCCTCGTCGGCCCGCAGACGCTCACCACATTCGGCGTGCGCCGAGCCGTTCCGCAGCCGACCCACTCGACGACGCGGCGCTCGGGCAAGGGCGTCCGCGCGCTCCTCACGTACTGGGCGCACTACTACGGCCTCAACCCGAGCCTCGTGAAAGCGCTCGCCTGGCAGGAATCGGGCTTCCAGCAAGACGTCCGCTCGAGCGTCGGGGCGCGCGGGGTCATGCAGGTGAAGCGACAGACGTGGTCATACGTGGAGATGGTCCTCCTCGGGCACAAGGTGCGACACGGGAAGGACGGGAACATCCACGTCGGCGTCGCCTACCTCCGCCAGCTCCTGCACGAGTTCCATTTCAACGTCCGGCTCGCAGTGGGTGCGTACAACCAGGGCCCCACCGGCGTCCGTGCGCACGGCCTCTATCCGAAGACGCGCAAGTTCGTGGCGAATGTGCTCGCCCTACGCCGACGGTTCTCCTAGCACTCTCCCCGGACCAAACGAAAAGAGGGGAAAACGGGATCTCTCACCTCGAAGGTTGCGGCCTCCTCCGAGGATGTCCCGTCTTCCCCCCTGTTGGTGCAGTGATCGGCCGGAGGCGCACCCCTCTTTAGCTCATTCGAGGGACTTGCGTCGCTCCGGGTTTCGCCTAGGTCAGGTGGAAGTAGAGCGCGTACAGGAGCTCGACTGCGGGGCTCGTCGTGTGCACCGTCACCGGGCGTATGGAGGAGCGCGTCTGAGTAGTTGAAAACGATCTTCACACCTGCATCGACGACGTCGTCGGCCACGCGCTGGGCCTCTTCCGGCGGGACGGCGAGGACGGCGACGATGATGTTCTTCTCGCGGATGGCCTCCTTGAGATCGCCGTAGTCCCGGATGACCGAGTCGCCGATGGGATGGCCGACTTTGTCCTGATCGGTGTCGAAGGCGGCGGCGATGTTGAAGCCGTGGTCGGCGAAGACCGTCGAGCTCGCGATCGCCTGGCCTAGTCGGCCGGCGCCGAAGAGCGCGATGTTGTGCTGGCCCTGTGTGCGGAGGATCTTGCGGATCTCCGAGATGAGGCCGTCGATGTTGTAGCCGACGCCCCGCTTCCCGAACTTCCCGAACGTGGAGAGGTCGCGCCGGATCTGCGTCGCATTGATGTTCGTGTACTCGCTCATCTCCTGGGAGGAGATGCGCTCCTGACCCACCTTCTTGGCCTGGGTGAGCACCCGTAGGTACTGGCTGAGTCGCGCGGCGACGCCGACGGTGAGCCGCTCGCCGACCCGCCCTTCGCTTTCAGTCATGAGCCCCGCCGTCGTCATGCTTGTAACACGATAGCTACACGGCCAAGCCTGCTGCGGAGGGAAGAAAGGGCGCGGAGCGGGCGAACTTTGTGCGCCTAGGGCTTGACGCGGCGGCGGAGGCCGTCGGGCGTGACGAAGTAGGTGAACGCCTCCTCGCCATCCACGAGGACGAGCGGGATCCGCTCGCGATAGCGCGGCTCGAGCTCCGAGTCGCCCGTAATGTCGACCTCCTCGAGCTCGAATTCGATCTCCGCGCGGACGCCTTCGATCACCCGTCGCGCGCTTTCGCAGAGGTGGCAGCCCTCGGCGAGAACCAGCGTGACGACGTGCTCGCCCCTAGGGGTAGAGCCCACGGGTAGTCGTCGCCTCGGCGACGCGTCCGACCGCGAGCGCGTAGGCGGCCTGGCGCATCGGCAGGGACCGTTCCTCGTGTGCGCGCCAGGTCTCTGCGAACGCGCGGGTGATGATGTCGTTCAGCTTCGCGTTCACCTCGGACTCCTTCCAGAAGTACTCCTGGAGCCCCTGCACCCACTCGAAGTAGGAAACGACCACTCCGCCCGCGTTCGCGAGCACATCGGGGAGTACGAGCACGCCGCGGTCGTCGAGGATCACGTCGGCGTCGAGCGTCACCGGGCCGTTCGCGCCCTCGCAAACGATGCTCGCCTTGATCTGGTCCGCGTTCTCGCCCGTGATCACCTGCTCCAGCGCGCACGGCGCGAGCACGTCGCAGTCCACGAGGAGAAGCTCGTCGTTCGTGATCGCCTCGGCTCCCGCGAGCCCCTCCAGCGACCCTGTGTCCTGTTTGTGCGCCAGTGCGGCCTGGACGTCGATGCCGTCCGCATTGTGAACGCCTCCACGCGAGTCGGAGAGCGCGACGATGGTCGCCCCCTGGCCCGCGAGGATTAGCGCCAGGTTGGAGCCGACGTTGCCGAAGCCCTGCACGGCGACTCTCCGGCCCTCGATCGACAGGTCCTGCTTCCGCAATGCCTCGCGGACGCAGAACGCGGCGCCGCGCGCAGTCGCCTCGACCCGCCCCACCGAGCCGCCCACCTCGAGCGGCTTCCCGGTGACGACGCCGAGCACCGAGTACCCCTTGTTCATCGAGTAGGTGTCGAAGATCCAGGCCATCTCACGGGGACTCGTGCCGACGTCGGGCGCTGGGATGTCGGCCTCCGGCCCGATGAAGTTGATGATCTCGGTCGTGTAGCGACGGGTCATCCGCTCCAGCTCCAAGACGGAGAGCTCCTTCGGGTTGACGACGACGCCGCCCTTGGCGCCCCCGAACGGAAGGCCCATGAGGGCGCACTTCCACGTCATCCACATGGCGAGCGCCTTCGTCTCCTCGAGCGTGACCTCGTGGTGGTACCTGATGCCGCCCTTGGAGGGCCCACGGGCGACGTTGTGCGTGCAGCGGAACCCCTCGAAGACGCGCACCGAGCCGTCGTCCATCCGGGTCGGCACGGAGACGGCCACGGCCTTCTTACATTCCAGGAGGACGTTCAACATGCTGTCCTCCATCCCGATCTGGGAGGCAGTCTGCCGCAGCTGGCTGCGCGCCATCTCCCAGGGGTTTTCCTTCAGATGCGAGGACGGGGCTTCGACAGTGGTCACCCAGACGCTCCTTTAGTGGTGGTGATCCGGAAGACGGTGTCGGCGGTGGACGGCGGCGTCCCGTCGACGGCGTCGACGGGCTGGGCGCGCAGGCGGAGGACGTAGGTGCCCGGCTCGAGCACCTTGCCGTCCGGGCCGCGACCGGTCAGGCCGAACGCGTAGCGGCCGGGCAGCAGGTCTCGCATGCGCGCGATGACGCCAAGGCGCTTGCCCTTGGGCGTCCAGAGCTCGAGATCGAGGAGTCCCACGGGCTCGATCTGCTCGCCTCCGGAGCCGGATACGGCGTGGCCGGCGCGGAACGCGAGCACTGCGGGAGCTGACTTCGACGGCGCGAACTCCCAGTTGGACAGGCTGACGGAATCGACGAGCGCAAGGTCTCCCGGCCGCGGCGCGATCGCCCACGGGATCCGGGCAGCCCGCGCACCTCGGGCCGAGACGACGACCACGCCGCTCGCGCCGTCTCCCAGCTCGGCCGTCGCGGAGACATTGAGCTGCACGCTCGAGGTGGCTCCGGGCCCGAGGCTGAGGTGGGCCGGCTGCGCCGTGAACGAGACCCTCGCGGGACCGGGCTGGTCCGGAACGAGCCCGAACACGACCTCGAGCGGCCTGGTGGAGAGGTTCTTGACCGTCAGCGTCTGGGAGGATGACCAGTCGGTGCCCCCCGCGCGGCCGAAGGCCACGGTCGCCGGCTCGACCGACAGCTCCGCGGTCGACGCGGCGGCGGCGTCGATACCGCCCGCTCCCTCTCGCGTGACCGGCTGGACGCCCCCGAGGGGCTGGGCGCTCCCGACGAGCACTGCGCGAAGCTCGGATGCAGTCAGCCCGGTGCGCGCCTGTGCGACCAGCGCGGCCGCGCCGGCTGCGACTGCGGCCGCGGCACTCGAGCCGCTGACCGTCGAGTACCGCGGGAAGCCGTCGGCAGAAGGGTCGAACGTGGCGAGGCCGACTCCCGGCGCGACGACATCCGGCTTCACGCGCCCGTCGAACGAAAGTCCTCCGGAGGAGAACCCAGCGACGGCGTCGAGTCCCGGGTTGACGACCGTGCCGGCGGGGGCAAGGACGGCGGACACCTGTCGGCCCTCGCGGAGTGCGTCCATCGCGTCCGCCCCGGTCTCCCCGGAGAGGGCGAGAATCGGGAGTGCCGTCGCCTGGTCGGCGTCGAGCGCGCCAGCCGGCAGAGCCGTTCCGTAGACGAGCAGCGCCGCCGCTCCGGCCGCCTTGGCGTTCCGCGCCTTGGCTTCGAGCGAGCGCCCGTCTGCAGGGACGAGCGCGGCTCGCCCGGCGACCCGGCTCACGCCCCTCGTGTTGAAGAAATCTCCGAGCGTCGAACCGCCGGACTCGGCCTCCGCCGCTTGCGTCGGGCTCGAGAGCGAGGGGCCGAGGAGGCCCGCGACGCCCAGGGTCGCCTCCGCGGAAAGCGTCGTCTTGCCGAGGATGCGAACCGGCCCCGCGGAGATCGTGTCCCCGCCCGCGCGGACCCAGGCGTTCGCCACCGCGACCCGGGTGCGCGAGTCGGCGACGCCCACGGTGAGCGCATCCGCGGCTCCGCCGGGTGCGCCGATGCTGCCGAAGCCGACTCCCGAGCTCCCGTCGTTGCCGGCGGATGCGACGACGAGCGTGCCCAGCCTGGTCGCGCCCTCGACGGCGCGCGACTCGGGGCTGTCTGTGAAAGCGGCAAACGGCTCGACGAGCGGCGCGAGCGCGACCGTCGCCCCGTCCGTCACGGCTCCGTCGCCGTTGGGGTCGACTGCGCGCTCGAGCCCAGCGATCAGTTGGTCGCCGCGCCCGCTCAGCGCGAAACTCCCGTCTTTGCCCTGCTGCCAGCCGACGACGCGGATCGGAACGATCTTCGCGCCCGGGGCCACGGCCGCGACGAGCCCGGCCATCCGGGTCCCGTGCGCCTCGATTCGGCCGTCGCCCGAGGGGTCGGCCTCGGGCAGAGGATTCCTGTCTCCGCCGACGACGTCGAACCCCCGGCGCAGACGGTTGGCGAGCGCGGCCTGCTCCGCATCGACTCCCGTGTCGAGCAGGGCGACCTTGGTGCCCTGGCCGTCGAATCCGGGGAGGCTGACACCGGCCTGGGCGCCGACTGCCGGCGCCCGCAAGGCTTCCGCCTCCGCGGGATAGACCGCTCGCACCGGATAGACGCCGATCACGGACGGGTTACGGTCGAGCTCGGCGACGGCCCGCGCGTCGAGGGTGGCCGAGAAGCCGTTCAGCGTCTTCGTGAAGATCTGCTCGCGCTCGAAGGCGACGCCGCGCTCGCGGAGCGAGGCGAGGAACGCGTCCTGCTCAGCCTCGATATCGGCGACCCACTGGCGCTGCTTCGCCGCCCCGACCTTCCCGCTTGCCGCCTCTATCCGGTCGGCGAGCGAGGGCGACGAGAGGACGACGATCGCCCGCGAGCCGACCTCGGCCTGGGGGCGGTCGCCGAAGATGGAGTGCCACGCGCGGCCGGTCGCGTCCGTGACGGTCTGACGCGCGCCCTGGACGTTGCCGACAAGCATGAACGCCGCGACCCCCGCGACAGCTGCGAGCACCCATGCGCGCGCGAGCTCAGGCCGCCGTCGCGTAGGCATCTAGCGCAAGATACTCCGGAAAGGGGACGGCCGTTGCATACCTGGCCGCCGAGGCGATCATCGCCGCGTTGTCGGTGCAGAGCGAGAGAGGCGCGAGCGCCGCATCCGGAAGGGCCGAGCGGAGCTCCGAGTTCGCGGCGACGCCGCCGACGACCGCGACCCGGGAGTGCCCTGCTTGCTCCGCCGCCTGGGTCGTGCGCTCGACGAGGGCGCGCACTATCGCGCGTTGATAGCTCGCGGCGAGGTCGGCGCGGCGCGCCTCGAGCTCTTCCGCGCCCAGGTCCCGCACCGCGTAGAGCAATGCGGTCTTCAGGCCGGAGAAGGAGAAGTCCAGGCCCGAGACGCGGGCGACGGGGAAGCGGTACGCCTCCGGGTCGCCCTCGCGGGCGAGCCGGTCGATCGCGGCTCCGCCGGGGTAGCCGAGCCCCAGGAGCCGCGCACCCTTGTCGAAGGCCTCACCCGCCGCGTCGTCGAGCGTCGTCCCGAGGACCGTGAAGCCCTCGCGGTCACGCACGTCGAGAAGCAGCGTGTGGCCGCCGCTCGCCAACAGGCAGAGGAACGGCGGCTCCTCGTCCTGGGGCTGGAGGAAGAGCGAGGCGACGTGACCGTGGAGATGGTCGACGGGGATGAGTGGGAGCCGCCGCGACCAGGCGATCGCCTTCGCCGCCGAGATGCCCACGAGGAGCGCGCCGATGAGCCCCGGCCCGCGCGTGACGGCGACCGCATCGATCCCGTCGAGCGGCGTGCCTGCCTCGGCGAGGGCCTCTTCAACCACCGGCGCGACGAGCTCGAGATGCCGGCGAGATGCGACCTCCGGGACGACGCCGCCGAAGCGCGCGTGAAGCTCCGCCTGGGAGGAGACGACGTTCGCGAGAATGCGCCCGTCTTCTGTGACGACAGCCGCCGCGGTCTCGTCACAGGACGTCTCGACCCCCAGGAGTGTCCCGACCGGCGACGCCATCTAGCCCTCGCGGGCGGCGACCTGGCGTATCGGGTCTTTCCACATGATCAGCGCGTCCTCACGGTTGTCCGTGTAGTACCCGCGACGGAGCCCGCTCGGCTCGAAGCCGAAGCGCTCGTAAAGGGCGATGGCGGTCGCGTTCGACACGCGCACTTCGAGCGTGTACCCGCGACGCGGATCGCCCGCCGTGAACTCGAAGAGCTCGTCGAGGAGCCGGCTCGCGACTCCCTGGCGGCGACATTCCGGGTGCACCGCGACGTTCATGATGTGCCACGCGTCTACGTAGCGGGAGACGATCAGGTACGCGACCAACCCGCCGGCTTCGGGGTCAAAAGCGCCCAGGGAGACGGAGGACGGCTTGGCGAGCTCGCCGGCGAACATCGAGCGCGACCACGGCGTCGGATAGACCGCGTTCTCGATCGCCACGATGGGGTCGAGATCCTGGAGACTGAGCCGGCGGATCTCCATCAGCGCTCGAGCGCTTTCTCGGCGTCCGGCACGCGGAGGTAGATCGGCTCGGCGGCATCGGCCGGCCCGAAGTCTCGAGCAAGAGCGGCGGTATGTCGCGCCCAGGGGATGTGGCGTTGGTCGTCGTCCCCGGGAACCTCGGCCCCGCGTGCCTCGAGCTCGGCGCGGTAGAGCACCGCGCCGTCGCCCACGTAGGTCCGGCCCGCCTCGACGACCAGCGCCTCCGGTTTGCGGACGACCGGCGCTCCGCTCTCCAGGGTGAAGACCTCGCCTCGCCGGCCGTCGATCACGGGGACGGCCCCGGGCGCGCCCGCGGCGAGCGCGTCGAGTGTGGGAACACCGGCGACGGGCGCGCCGAGCGAAAGCGAGAGTGCTCGCGCAGTGACGAGCCCGATGCGAAGGCCGGTGTAGCTCCCGGGTCCGGTGCCGACCGCGATCGCCTCGACCGCGACCGGCTCGAGCCCGGCGTCGGCGATGAGCGCCTGCGCGTCTTCGAGGACCCGGACAGGCCTGGACGCGCGCTCGCCGACGATGTTCCCGTCCCGCACAAGAGCGCTCGTCGCCACGTCCGTGGCGGTGTCAAACGCGAGGATCAGCACCTGTAAAAACGCTAGTTTCCAGGGATTTTTCGTCGCTTTCCAGCATGATCAGTCTACGCGTCTCCCCGACGTGCTGCAAACTCACGCGCGCCTTTTCGGCCGGCAAGAACCCGGCTCCGGCCTGCGGCCACTCGACGAAGACGACCGCGTCCTCGAAGTACTCCTCCAGGTCTCCCCACTCCGCGTGGGACATACCCTCGAACCGATAGAGGTCGAGGTGGGAGACGTCAACCCTCCCCTGGTAGCGGTGCCCGATCGTGTACGTCGGGCTGGTCACGGACCCCACGACGCCGAGCGCGCGCGCGGCCCCGCGCACGAAGGTGGTCTTGCCGGAGCCGAGCTCCCCCTGGACGAGCACGACGTCGCCCGGAGCCAGTTCGGCTGCCAGCCGCCCCGCGAGGCGCTCGGTTTCCTCGGGTGAGTCCGACTCGAGCTCGGTCACGGGCGCAGCGTAGTGGCCCGCGCGGGCTAGTCGTCGTCGACCATAGGCCGAAACGTCGGCTAGAAGAGACCGAGCTGCTCGGTCGGCGCAGGCGGGGCTGCCTGCGGCGCGACCGGGAACTGGATCACCTGGGCCGGAGTGCCCGACTGCTCAGTGAGCAGGCCGGGAATGCGGCGGAAGTCGTCCTCGAGCGTCCGCAGCATCGCCGGGGTGTAGAGCGCGGCCGCCGGGTGGTAGATCGGGTAGAGCGTGACGGCCCTTCCGCCGAGCGTGGCCTCCTGCGGATGACCGTGCACCCGCGTGATGCCGTGAGGCTTGCCCGAGAGGAGCTTCGTGGCGAAGTTGCCGAGTGTGGCGATCAGCTTCGGCTCGATCAGCTCGATCTGCTTGAAGAGGTGGCTCTCGCAGGCCTCGATCTCGTCGGGCTGCGGGTCGCGGTTCCCGGGCGGACGGCACTTGATCACGTTGGCGATGTAGACGTTGTCCCGCGTGAGGCCGATTCCGGCGAGGAGCTTGTCGAGGAGCTTCCCGGCCTGGCCAACGAACGGATAGCCCTGCTTGTCCTCGTGGAAGCCGGGCGCCTCGCCCACGAACATGAGGTCGGCGGCGGGATCGCCGACGCCGAAGACGACCTGCGTCCGCCCCGAAGAGAGGCGGCAGCGCGTACAGGCCGACGTTTCGGTCGCGTAGGCCGCGAGCTCGGAGCGGCGGCTCAGTGCGTCAGGATCCGCAGCCACAGCCCCCGCCGCAGCATCCGCCTCCGGAGGATCCGCCGAAGCTCGGTTGCCCGGCGGTGCCGTGAGCCGCGAACACGGAAAGCTGGCGGCGCGTCTTCCCGGAGCCGCAGTCCGGGCAGTCGGGATCGCCGTCGTCCAGCCGCAAGAGCTCCTCGAAGTGGCTCTCGCACGACATGCACACGAACTCGTAGATCGGCATCGCCGAGGCAGTCTAGGCAGCTTCCCGGACAGTCTGCAAACGACTGCGGGAGAAGCTAGGAGCGCTCGCCGGGGTCGAGGTCGAGCGCGCAGGAGTTGATGCAGAAGCGAAGGCCGGTCGGGTGCGGGCCGTCCGCGAAGACGTGGCCTAGGTGGCCGCCGCACGAGGCGCAGTGGACCTCGGTGCGCATCCCGAGCAGACCCCAGTCGCGCTCGGTCTCGACCGCGTCGTCACTCGCAGGCTCCCAGAAGCTCGGCCATCCCGTTCCCGACTCGTACTTCGTCTCCGAGGAGAAGACCTCCGCGCCGCAGCCGGCACAGCGGTAGGTGCCCGGGCCCTTCGTCGCGTGGTACCGGCCTGTGAAGGCGCGCTCCGTCCCCTTTTCGCGCAGCACGCTGTACTGCTCGGGAGTCAGCTCGGCCTTCCACTCCTGATCGGTCTTCTCGACCTTCTCGCTCACACCCCAAGCCTACCCCGAGACCCGAACCCAGACGGGCGGGTCAGCCTCCATGCAGTGACGACGGCCAGGCCGGCCCAGATCAGGTCGAAGCCTCCGAAGACGTCGCCGAGGTTCTCGCGAAAGGCTCGGAAGATCTCCGAGTCGAAGTAGGAGATGTCGACGTCGAAGCGGTCCGAGACCGCCTGCTTGAAGAAGTAGGCGTAGGAGATGTACTTGCCGATGACGATCCCTAGGACGCTCGAGACCACGGCCACGACCTGGAGCGGCGTGCCCTTCGCTCCACCGGCGAAGCGGACGACTCCGAAGCCGACGATGAACCCGATGCCCCAAGCGGCGATGCCGATCTCGTACTCGCTCAGGATCACGATCAGGCCCCAGATGAAGCCTCCGACGACCGCGGCGATGAGACCGCCCGCGATTCCCGGGCCGAGCGCAGACCCGGTGTAGCGCTCCTCCTCGGCGACGCGGGCGAGCTGGGGGTACACCGTGTCGACGAAGCCGCGTGCCTGCACGCGGTCGAGCCCCCGGTCTTCGAGCATGGCCGCGATCGTCTCCTGGTCGGTACCGGCGCGCATCTGCTCTGCAACGAACGCGACATCGTCGTCGGTCGGCTCGCGGGGCACCTTCTCCTCGCTCGCCTCCCTCGACTCGTCCATCTCCATCGAGATCCCTTTCGGACGCCTGAGTGACGCGCCATCTTAGGAGGGCCGCTTGCCTTTCGGCAGTGGCTAGACTTCGGGTGCCCGGTATCCCCTACGGAACTGGAGCCGTGTTCGAATCAGCATGTGTCGTCGGCGCTGGACGCGTCGGCAAGGCGATGGCCGCACGCCTCGGCGAGCGGACTCCGACCCAGGTCGTGGGCCGCGACCTCGAGTGCGACGATGCCGAGCTCGTCCTTCTCTGCGTGCCGGACCGCGCGATCGCGGAGGTCGCCGCGGCGATCCCGCCGGGTCCCTGGGTCGCGCACACGAGCGGCGCCTGCAGGCTCGAGGCACTGGCTCCGCACGAGCGTCGCTTCAGCCTGCATCCGCTGCAGACCTTCACGGTCGACCGCGGCCCCGAGCAGCTCGACGGCGCGTGGGCAGCGGTGTCCGGGGAAAGCGCCGAGGCGCTCGCGGCCGGCGCCGAGCTCGCCGAAACGCTCGGGCTGAGGCAATTCGAGCT
>Ga0307320_10000476_pt1 | contig 14432 bp, 13 predicted proteins | sample ER_DNA_369_FD_194495 | JGI IMG/M metagenome (GOLD analysis project Ga0307320, IMG submission 194495) | Bulk soil microbial communities from the East River watershed near Crested Butte, Colorado, United States - ER_DNA_369 | ecosystem: Environmental > Terrestrial > Soil > Floodplain | place...
TCACGTAGCCGACGCTGAAGACCGAGAGGGTGGCCATCTTGCGGATCGCCTGGTCGCGCCAGTTCCAGACGAAGTGGAACCGGAAGCCGATCCGGCGCAGGAACGGCCACTGGACCAGGGTCATGGCCGCCACCCCGGCGGTGGTGCCGAGGCCGAGCAGCAGCTTCTGGCCGGTGGTGACCTCCCCGACCTGCGGCACCTGCTGGCCGACGAGGGCGTGGAAGCTGAGCCCGACGGCGATCACGACCAGGTTGTTCAGGATCGGGGCGAACATCGGCACCCCGAAGCGGCGGTGGGCGTTGAGCAGCCCGGTCATCACGGCCCCGACCCCGTAGAAGACGATCTGGGGCATGAACATGGCCAGGAGCTGGCCGCCGAGCTCGACCGCCTCGGCCCGCTCGGCCGGGCTGCCGGAATGGACGTACAGCCGGATGATCCAGGGCGCGGCCAGCATGGTGATCCCGGCCAGCAGGCCGAGGCCGGCGATGGCGATGGTCATGGTCGCCCGGGCCACGTGCCAGGCCTGGCGCTGGCCGCGGGTGTTGCGGACCTCGACGAACACGGGCACGAAGATGGAGGAGAGGATCCCGCCCAGGACCAGCTCGTAGAGGATGTTCGGGGTGGTGTTGGCGACGTTGTAGACGTCGGCCAGGCGGCTCTCGCCGACGCCGAGGGTGGCGACCAGCACGGTGACCCTGAGCAGCCCGGTGATCCGCGACAGCAGGGTCCCGGTCGCCATCAGGGCGGTCGACCGGACCAGGCTCGGCTCGGGCGTCCGCGGCCCGGCCCCGCCCGGGGCGTCCGCCCTGGCCTGCTCCTGCTCCGTGCTCAATGCCCGTCCCCGTTCTCGGGCCGGCGGCGGCGGCCGAGCCGCCACCAGAGCAGCAGCAGCCCGGCGGCGCCGCCGGTCAGGGCGAGGGCGACCCGGTTGAAGGCGGTGGAGGTGAGGCGGACGTCACCGCCGGCGATCGTGTGCTCGCCGTCGGGGGTGAGCACGTCGACCCGGATCGGGAAGGTCCCGGTGGCCCTGGTCCCGACCTGGAGCAGCTGGGTCGTACGGCGCCCCGGCTCGAGCACGAACGGCTCGCTGGCCGCCGGCAGGTCGACCTTGGGCGAGGTCAGGCGCAGGACGACGGTGACCCGCTCGGCCGACCCGTTGGCCACCGTGATCGGGATCTTGCCGCTCCGGGCGGTCAGGGTCACCGGGGTGGTGATCACCCTGATGTGCCGGTAGACGCCCTTGATGCCCTGGTCGACCGCCCGGATGTAGCCGCGCCCTCTGCCCCTGGCCGAGGGCGGTCGCCAGTCGCTCGACTCGGCGACCAGCAGGTCCCGCTCGAAGCTGCTGTCGTCGGGGGGGTTGAAGTCGTTGCCGACGGCCCGGGTGAAGCTGTCCAGCTCGTCCCGGGTCCTCTCGACCCGGTTGAGGTAGGTGCGCGACAGCCCGGCGGCGACGTCGGTCGCGGTCACCGTGGCCAGGCGGCGCTCGCCCTCCGCCGGCCCCTGGGGGACCTCGGCGGCCAGGGTCGAGACCGGCTGGAGGCGCAGCCAGGAGGCCGCGCCCAGCCCGCGGACCAGCGACCGGAAGAACGCCCGGCTGGGCCGCCAGTCCTGGGGTGGGGCGAGCAGGATGCCCCGCGGCTCGCTCGAGTTGGGACGCTCCAGCCAGGTCACGGCCGTCTCGGCCAGGATGCGCTGGGCCCACTCGACGGGGGCGCTGGCCGACCGCGGGTCGGTGAGGGCCTCCGACAGGACGGCGTCGCCGACCAGGGCCCGCTGCGGCTCCGGCCCGCCGCCCAGGTCGACGGTGGCGTTCTGGGTGACCCCGGTCTCCGGCGCCGGCAGGTGCCGCGGGTCCAGCACCACCACGTCGCTGCCGGTCTGCTCCAGGGCCTGGAGCAGGGCGCCGTCGACGGCCCCGTCGACCGGCCAGGCCAGCGACTCGTCCGGGGCGGTCCCGAGGTTGCTGGCCAGCAGGTTGCGCCCCTTGCCGACCGGCCCGTCGGCCCTGGCGCCGCCGCCGACCCTGACCAGGGCCGGCAGGTCGGCGTTGCCGTAGGGGAACGCGGCCGGCGGGTGGCCGCTGGCCGCCTTCTTGAGCGCCTGGAGGAACTGCTCGGCGTGCACCGAGCGCGGGTCGCCGGGGGGGACGGTGACCCGCCGGCCGCCCTGGCGCAGGCGCCAGCCGCCGACCATCGCGGTCGCGTCCTCGACCAGCATGGCGTCGGCGACCATGGTCACCGCGGGCGCTCCAGGCCTGGTCAGCTCGGTCACGACCGCGTCGAGGGACCCGCCGGGGGCGAGCAGGCCGTCCAGCTTGTCGTCGATGAAGTCGCCGGCCGGGTTGCGGTGGGTGGGCTCGCGCACCGGCACCAGCAGGGCGGCCCGCAGGGGCTGGCTGGCCCGCTCCGGCAGGTCGACCACGTAGGTGGTCAGGCGGGCCGCGACCGGCCCGGCCTGGCCGGTCGCCTGGACCTGGACGGAGAGCGGCAGGACGAGGCCGGCGTGCCCGTCGCCGAGCCCGGGCGGCAGGTCGACCCGGCGGCGCTCCAGCGGCCGGGCGGCCCCGGGGGCGATCTCGCCGGCCGCCGGGCGGAACTCGTCCAGCGGCTGGACACCCGGGTCCCCGCCCGGGGTGGCCAGCAGGGTGGCCAGCTCCGAGCGGGTCTCCAGCGGCTCGCCGAGCCGCGTCCGGACCAGCAGGTCGCGGACCGGCTGCTGGCCGCGGTTGCGCACCGTGACCCGGTAGTCGAGCGGGGCCCGCGGCCCGACCACCGTGGAGATGGCGGTCAGCACCACCTCGAGCGACGGGGACGCCTCCTGGGCCGGCGCCACCGTGGCCGTGGCCGCGACCAGCGTGCCCGCGAGGGCCAGGGCGGCCAGCGCGCGGGTCGCGGTCCGCGCGCCGGTCACGGTCCGCCCGCGGCCTGCCCGGCGAGCACGTCCGGGATCAGGTCGAGCAGCCTGCGCTCGTTGGCGAAGGACATCTGCTCCCTGGCCCGTGTCGGCTCGAACCAGGCGGCGTCCTCCATCTCGTGGTCGTGCTCGGCGAAGTCCCCACCCACGGCGCGCATCAGGAAGTAGTGGACGAACTTGTGGTACCTGGTCTGCTCGGGCGCCCACACGAACCAGTAGTCGATGGTGTCGAGGGGGCCGACGAGCTCGGCCTCCAGGCCGGTCTCCTCGCGGACCTCGCGCAGGGCCGTCTGCTCGACCGACTCGCCCGGCTCCTGGGCGCCCTTGGGCAGGGTCCACTGGAGGCTGCCCCGGGCCGAGCGATGGGCGACCAGGGCCACCGGCGCGTCGGGCCGCAGCTCGGCCAGGACCACCCCGCCGGCCGAGACGGCACGGGCTGTCCGCACGGTCAGTTCGCCTGCCTGGTGATCCGGGCGACCACGGCGCTGGTCGCCTTGACCAGGTCGGCGCCGTGCACCTTGAGGATCACGCCGGGCTCGCCGGCGGCCGCGTAGACGACGTCCTGGCCGGCCACCCGCTCGTCCACCACCAGGGTGGACGGGCACTCCAGGGCGACCGGCGGGACAAAGGGCAGCAGGTACCCGGTCATGCCGGGGGCCCGGTCGGGCGGGACAGGGTCGAGGTCGAGCCGTCCCAGCAGCTCGGCCACGCCGGCGGTGTCGACCTCGGCGTCGGCCGGGGCGAGCACGACCACGCACCCGGCCTCGTCGGCCAGCAGGGTCGGCCGGCCGACGGCCCCCGGCGGCAGGCCGAGGACGCCAGGCGCGGCCGAGAGGTCGCGGAGCGGTCCCGGGAGCTGGGAGAGCTCGTGCACGACGTCGTCGGCGAGCAGGTGGTTGTGGACGTCGATGCTGGATCGCACGGGGTCTCCAGACTGCGAGCACGGCGGTCGAGCGCACCCGAGTATAGCGGCAGGCCGGGGCAGTCATGCCCCGGCCTCGGTCGACGACCCCAACGACGTGGGGCCCCCGATCAGCGCGAGCCGCCCTTGCGGCCGATCTTCTGGTAGAACTCGATCCCGTACCGCTGCTTGGTCGTCTCGCCGCCCTTCTTGCCGCCCATCCGGCCGATCTTGCCGAAGAAGTCGTCGCCGTAGCGCCTCTTGGTGGTCTGGCCACCCTTGCGACCGGCCTCGGCCCTGCTCATCTTCGTGGTCTCCGGCATCCGACCACCTCCTCCCCGAACCGGTTGCCCTGGTTCCTGGTGCGTAAACCACTTGAACGGGGCCAGGATCCGGACGCGTATGCTGCGGGGCATGCCCCAGCTCTCCCCGGCCCAGCGTGAGGCCCTCGGCGCGCTGCTGAACGCGGCCCCGTTCGCCAAGGTCGTCCGCGACCTCGGCCGGCGCTTCGCCGAGCGCGGGCACGAGCTGTACCTGGTCGGCGGGACGGTCCGCGACGCCCTGCTGGACCGCACCAACCCCGACGCCGACATCGACCTGACCACCGACGCCACCCCCGACCAGATCCTGGCCGTGATCCGGTCAGATCGGTCCGGCAACCGGGGCGGCGGCGTGTGGCTGCAGGGGGTGCGCTTCGGCACCGTCGGGGTCCGCAAGGGCGACTTCAAGCTGGACATCACCACCTTCCGCTCCGACAGCTACCGGGAGGACTCGCGCAAGCCCGAGGTGACCTTCGGCCGGTCGATCGACGAGGACCTGGCCAGGCGCGACTTCACCGTCAACGCCATGGCCATGAGGCTGCCCGACGGCCCGTTCGTCGACCCCCACGGCGGGCTGGGCGACCTGGCCGCCAAGCGGCTCCGCACCCCCTCCAGCCCGGAGGTCTCCTTCGACGACGACCCGCTGCGGATGCTGCGGGCGGCCCGCTTCGCCGCCCAGCTGGAGCTGGTGCCGACCCCGGAGACGCTGGCCGCCATCACCGAGCGCCGCGGCCGCCTGCAGATCGTCTCGCGCGAGCGGATCCGCGACGAGCTGGTGAAGCTGCTGCTGGGGCGGGCCCCGGCCAAGGGCCTGTGGCTGGCCGTCAACACCGGGCTGGCCGACGAGTTCCTGCCTGAGCTGCCCGCGCTCGCCCTGGAGCAGGACCCGGTCCACCGGCACAAGGACGTGCTCCGCCACACCATCGCGGTGGTCGAGCGGGCGACCGCCTTCGACGCCGACGAGCCCGACCTCACCCTGCGCATGGCCGCCCTGCTCCACGACATCGGCAAGCCCCGCACCCGCCGCGTCGGGCCGGAGGGGGTGGCCTTCCACCTCCACGAGGTGGTCGGGGCCAAGATGGCCGAGCAGCGGCTCACCGAGCTGCGCTTCCCGTCCGACTTCATCGCCGACGTGCGCCAGCTCGTCCTGCTCCACCTGCGGTTCCACACCTACCGGCTGGGCTGGAGCGACTCGGCGGTGCGGCGCTACGTGCGCGACGCCGGGCCGCTGCTGGACCGGCTGAACTTCCTGGTCCGCTCCGACTGCACCACCCGCAACCCGTTCAAGGCCAGGCAGCTGGCCGGCTACTCCGACGAGCTGGAGGAGCGGATCGCCCGGCTGGAGGCCGAGGAGGAGCTGGCCAGCATCCGTCCCCCGCTGGACGGCCGCCAGGTCATGGACCTGCTCGGCGTCCCGCCAGGCCCGCTGGTCGGCAAGGCCCTGGCCCACCTGCTGGAGCTGCGCCTGGACCGCGGCCCCATGTCCGAGGAGGAGGCCACCGAGGCCCTGCGGGCATGGGCCCGCGAGCAGGGAGGGTAGCCGACGGCCGGAAGGGTGCTCGCGGCTGTCCACACCCCTCCACAACCCCCGCAGCCGGTCAGTCGAGGCGGACGACCACGCCCTCGTCGGGGGCGAGGCGCAGGGGGTGCAGGCCGACCGGGTCGCCGGCGGGACGGGCCGGATCGGTGGCCAGCTCCAGGCGGCCCCGGGCGTGGCCCTCGACCTGGTACTCGAGGGACTGGCCAGTGAAGTTGAGGGCGACCAGCAGGCGCTCGTCGCCGGCGGTGCGCAGGTAGGCGTAGCAGCCGCCGGGGGCGTCGGGCAGGGAGCGGTAGTCGCCGCCGCGCAGCGCGGCCGACCCCTTGCGGTACCAGATCAGCCGCCGGAACAGGGTGAGCATGGAGGCCGGGTCGTCGCGCTGGGCGGCCACGTTGACGGCGGCCGCCTGGGACCCGACGGGCAGCCAGGGGTCGGCGGAGGGGTCCGGGGCAACCCGAGGGGGTTCCCCGGTGAGGCGGAAGCCGAAGCCGGCGCCGGGGGAGCCGTCCCACTGCATGGGGGAGCGCTCGGGGTCGCGCCCGTCGACGTCGACCACCCGGTCGGGCGGGATCTCGCCGTCGGCCTGGCCGATCTCGTCGCCCATGTAGACGAACGGGGTGCCGCGCAGGGTGAGCAGCAGCATGGCCGCCACCCGGGCCCGGGCCTGGCCGTTGCCGCCATCGTCGTAGCGGCTGGCCACGCGGGAGATGTCGTGGTCGCCGAGCATCCAGGCCGGCCAGGCGTCGGCCGGCAGCAGCCCGTTGAACTCGTCGACCACCGAGCGGAAGGCCTCGGCCTTCCAGGGCTGGGTCAGGAACACGAAGTTGTGGGCCAGGTGGAACTCGTCCTGGCCGGAGCCGTAGTAGCGGGCCAGCCGCTCCAGGTCCAGCAGGTAGACCTCGCCCACGGCCATGCGGTCGTCGTAGCCGTCCAGGGTGCGCCGGAAGCGGCGCAGGATCTCGTGGACCTCGGGCCAGTCCTCGTCGCGGCGGGGCACCGACTTCAGCTTGGCGAGGCGCCTGGCCCTGGCCAAGCCGCTGTCGTCCAGGTCGGCCTCGTCCAGCTCGACCAGGGGGTTGTCGCGCAGCTCGGGGTCGCGGGCCATCTTGTGGGCCACGTCGACCCGGAAGCCGTCGACGCCCCGGTCCAGCCAGAACCGCATGACCGCGTCCATGGCCTCGCGGACCTCGGGGTTCCACCAGTTGAGGTCGGGCTGCTCGGGCGTGAACGAGTGCAGGTACCACTGGCCGGTGGCCTCGTCGAAGGTCCAGGACCGGCCGGCCCGTGGGAACGCGCTCACCCAGTTGTTGGGCGGCGAGCCGTCGGGCCGGGAGTCGGCCCAGACGTACCAGTCGCGCTTGGGGTTGTCCCGGGACGAGCGCGACTCCAGGAACCAGGGGTGGCGGTCGGAGGTGTGGTTGGGCACCAGGTCGACCACCACCCGGATGCCGCGGGCATGGGCCTCGGCCACCAGCCGGTCGAAGTCGCCCAGGGTGCCGAAGAGCGGGTCGACGTCGGTGTAGTCGGCGACGTCGTAGCCGAAGTCGGCCATGGGCGATGGGTAGAACGGCGACAGCCAGATGGCGTCCACCCCGAGCGAGCCCGGGGTGCCGTCGTTCAGGTGGTCGAGCCTGGCCGTGATCCCGGCCAGGTCGCCCACCCCGTCGCCGTCCGAGTCGGCGAAGCTGCGCGGGTAGATCTGGTAGACGACGCCGTGCCGCCACCAGTCCCCTGTGGCCAACTGTGCGGCCCTCTCAGCTGCCGGCGCCGGCTGCGAACTCCTCGACCAGGCGGCGGGCCTCGTCGTCGGTGTACTGCACCGGCGGCGACTTCATGAAGTAGGCGGCCGGGCCGAGCAGGGGACCGCCGATGCCGCGGTCCAGCGCCAGCTTGGCGCAGCGGACGGCGTCGATCACCACGCCGGCCGAGTTGGGCGAGTCCCAGACCTCCAGCTTGAGCTCCAGGTTGATGGGGACGTCGCCGAAGGCGCGGCCCTCGACCCGGATGTAGCACCACTTGCGGTCGTCCAGCCAGGGCACGTAGTCGCTCGGCCCGACGTGGACGTTGCGCTTGCCCAGGTCGTGCTCGACCTGGGAGGTGACGGCCTGGGTCTTGGAGATCTTCTTGGACTCCAGCCGGCTGCGCTCCAGCATGTTCTTGAAGTCCATGTTGCCGCCGAAGTTCAGCTGGTAGGTGCGGTCGATGTGGATGCCGCGGTCCTCCATCAGCCGGCTCAGCACGCGGTGGACGATGGTCGCCCCGACCTGCGACTTGATGTCGTCGCCGATGATCGGCACCCCGGCCCTGGCGAAGCGCTCGGCCCACTCGGGCCGGCCGGCGATGAACACCGGCAGGCAGTTCACGAAGGCCACGCCGGCCTTGAGGGCCTGCTCGGCGTAGTAGCGGGCGGCCTCCTCGGAGCCGACCGGCAGGTAGCAGACGAGCACGTCGGCGCCGGCGGCGGCCAGGGCGACGGCCACGTCGACCGGGGCGGCGTCGGACTCCTGGATGGTCTCGGCGTAGTAGTGGCCCAGCCCGTCGAGGGTCGGCCCCCGCTGCACCTCGACCCCCAGGGGGGGCACGTCGGCGAACTCGATGGTGTTGTTCTCGCCGGAGCGGATGGCCTCGGAGAGGTCACACCCGACCTTCTTGGCGTCGACGTCGAAGGCGGCCACGAACTCGATGTCGCGGACGTGGTAGCCACCCAGCTCGACGTGCATGAGCCCGGGGACATGTTCACCGGGTTCGGCGTCGGCGTAGAACTGGACGCCCTGCACCAGCGACGACGCGCAGTTGCCCACGCCGACGATCGCGACGCGTAGCTTTCCCATCGGTGTCTGGTCTCCTCCTGGACGGCGCGGCCTACCCGGTCTGGGCGGGCAGGCGGGGGTCGCGCGGGGACTGGGGAAGCTGGGCTGGGGGCCCAGCGGGGTCCTGCTCGGCGGCGCTCTCGGTGGAGCGCCGCTCGCGGGCGATCAGACGGTCGAGCCACGCGATCTCGCGCTCGCGCTCGTCCAGCCCGTGGTCCAGCATCTCGATGGTGTAGGCGTCCATGCGCTCGCGGGCTGTCCGCACCGAGGCGCGCAGGTCGGCCAGCCGCTCCTGGAGGTAGCCGCGTCGCCGCTCGAGCTGGTAGAGGCGGGCCTCCGGCCGCAGGTAGCGGAAGAAGGCCAGTCGCATGGAGAACCGGTCGTGCTCCAGGTCGTAGCCGTCGGCCGTCTCCAGGAGACGGTGGAACAGCCCGTTGCCGTGGTCGGTCAGCCGGTACACGTGCTTCTTGCGCGAGGTGAACGGCGCGACCTCGACCGCGAGGGCGCCGTCGGCGGCCAGCCGCTTGAGGCAGGGGTACAACGAGCCATAGCTGACTCGCCAGAAGGACCCGAGCTTGACCGAGAGCTGCTTCTTCAGCTCGTAGCCGGACATCGGGGCCTCCTTGAGCAGCCCAAGCACGGCCAGCTCGAGCACGAAGCACGTCCCCTCTTGCTTGTGGTTCATTACTGCAGATCGAGCCGATGTATCGGTTCGATGTATCGACACGATAGGTACGCCGGCGCGAGTATGTCAACTCGCGTCGCCCTGACGTGATCCCTGCTCGGTGAGGCCCGCCGGGTACACTGGCGCCGAGATGCGGCTTGTCGACTACACCCTGGCCAAGCGGGCGAAGCTCACCGAGCTCCGCGGCGGGCGCCTGTCGCGCGACGACGTCTGCGACGCCCACCCCGAGCTGCTGCGGGCCGCCCGCAACGTCGGCGAGCAGATCCCCACCCCCTGCCCCGTCTGCGCCGCCGAGCCCCTGGTCCACGTCACCTACGTCTTCGGCGACGCCCTGCGCCAGGCCAACGGCCGCGTCTGGCCCCGCAACAGCCTGGCCGACCTGCACCGCTCCATGGACGAGGTCGCCTGCTACGTGGTCGAGGTCTGCACCGCCTGCTACTGGAACCACCTCGCCCAGCGCTACCTGCTCGGCCGCCGCCACGTCGGCTGAATCGGCTTCTGGGCAAGGGTGGGGTAGCATCCTTGCGCTATGGCCGCACCCCCGATCACCCCCACCCGGGCCGCCAGGCACCAGCAGGGCAGGCATGAGGGCAGGGAGCGCAAGCAGCAGCCCCCCAGCCGCTCCCGGCTCCGCAAGATCCTGCGTTGGACGCTGTGGCTGGCCGTGCCGGCCGTGGCCGTGGCCGCGGGCACGGTCGTGGGGCTGATCTACGCCTTCGCCCGCGTCCCCCTGCCCGCCGAGGTGCCGACCGCCCAGACGATCGTGTTCCTTGACCAGAGCGGCAGGCGCGAGATCGGCACCCTCTCGGCCCAGGAGAACCGCCGGGTGGTCAGCCTGGACAAGATCCCCGTCCACGCCCGCCGGGCCGTGCTGGCCGCCGAGGACCGCGACTTCTACGAGCACGGGGCCATCTCCTACCGCGGGCTGGCCAGGGCGACCGCGGCCAACCTGCTGCGGCGCCGGATCTCCGAGGGCGGCTCGACCATCACCCAGCAGTACGTCAAGAACGCCTTCCCCGGCGTCGGCCGCGACCGGACCCTGTTCCGCAAGCTCAAGGAGGCCGTGCTCGCGGTCAAGCTGGAGCGCAAGTTCTCCAAGGACCAGATCCTCGAGTTCTACATGAACACGGTGTACTTCGGCCGGGGCGCCTACGGGATCGACGCCGCCGCCCGCACCTACTTCTCGGTCCCGGGCAAGAAGGTGACCGCCCAGAACCTCACCCCGGCCCAGTCGGCCCTGCTCGCCGGCGTGATCCGCAGCCCCGAGTTCTACGGCCGCAAGGACCACGCGGCCTCGGCCAAGGTGCGGCGCAACTACATCCTCCAGGCGATGGTCGACCGGGGCTGGCTGACGGCCAAGGAGGGGCGCCACGCCATGGCGTCGAAGCTGGGGATCTCCTGGGCGGCCAAGCGCCAGGGGATCGCCAACTCGCGGGCGCCCTTCTTCCTGGAGAAGGTCCGCCAGTACCTGGTCGCCCGCTACGGCACCCAGGCGGTGAACCTGGGCGGCCTGCGGGTCAGGACCACCCTCGACCTCGACCTGCAGCGCGAGGCCGAGGACGCGGTCAACCGGGCGGTCGACCAGCCCGGCGCGCCGCGGGCGGCCCTGGTCGCCATCGACCCCCGCAGCGGGGCCGTGCGGGCCATGTACGGCGGCCGGGACTTCCAGAAGCGCCAGTTCAACTACGCCACCAACGCCATCCGGCAGGCCGGCTCGACCATGAAGCCGTTCGTGCTCGCCCAGGCGCTGAACGACGGCATCTCGGTCAACTCGGTGTTCCCCGGCCCGTCGGAGCTGATCGTCGACGGCGAGGACTTCAAGAACTACGACGACACCAACTACGGCCTGCTGACCCTGCGGGACGCCACCCGGCTGTCGGTCAACACCATCTACGTGCAGCTCATGCAGCAGGTGCAGCCCAAGCGGGTGGCCCAGTTCGCCAAGGCCCACGGCCTGGCCGCCGAGCTCGACGGCTCGGCCAAGCCCGGCCACGACCCGCGCCCGCTCGAGGACGCGCCCGTGCTCAAGCCGGTCCTGGCCCTGTCGCTCGGCTCCGGGTCGGTCACCACCCTGCAGCTCGCCTCGGCCTTCGGGACCTGGGCCAACCGTGGCGTCCACCAGGCCTCGCACCTGGTCGAGCGGGTGGTCGACTCCCAGGGCCGGGTGATCGAGGACCACCGCCGCCAGCAGGGCACCCAGGTGATGTCGCCGGTCGTCGCCGACACCATGAACCTGGTCCTGCGGGGCGCGGTCGAGCACGGCACCGGCACCAGGGCGCGGCTGTTCGGCCGCGAGGTGGCCGGCAAGACCGGCACCACCAGCGACTACACCGACGCCCGCTTCGTCGGCTACACCACCGACCTGGTCACCTCGGTCTGGCTGGGCTACGACAACCCGAAGCACAAGCTGGTCGACGTCTACGGGCTGCGGGGGGTGTCCGGAGGGACCGTGCCGGCCCAGATCTGGCACGATTTCATGGATGTGGCCACCCGCAACCGGGAGAACACGCCGTTCGTGCAACCCGCCGAGCTCGGCGGCCAGGTGCTGAACTCCACCACCTCGGCCCCGCCGACCACGGTGCCCTCGACGACCCCGCCGGGGCCGCCCAACCAGCCGCAGCCCCAGCCGACATTCCCGTCGCCCACCCAGCCCGGCCCGGGTCAGCCGCCGACCTCGCTGACCGTGCCCGGCCCGGGCCCCAGCCCGACCCGACCGTAGGCGGGCAAGGGGGCATGCGGGCCGCGACCGCGGCGGGCAGCACGCACCATGCCGCGGGCCGCCGGGTCGACCGGCTGGTGGTCGGGCTGTGGCTGGTCACCCGCATGGTCCTGCTGGTCGTGGCCCTCAACCCGCGCCTGTACTCGGCCGCCCTGTTCGGCGACGTCCGCTTCTACGGGGCCAAGGTGGAGCGCATGTTCCAGGGGGAGCTGCCCTACCGGGACGTGGCCACCGAGTACCCGCCGGGCAGCGTGCCCTTCACCATCCTGCCCGGCCTGGTCGTGGGCACCGGCGCCGGCTACCGGCTCGCCTTCGCCTGCGAGATGCTGGCGGTGGACGCCGTCGGGCTGTGGGCCGCGACCCGGCTGGCCCGGGTCGTCGACCAGGCCCGGCGCCGCATCCCGCTGGCCTACGTGCTGGCCATGGTGGCCATGGGGCCGCTGCTGGTGCTCCGCTTCGACCTCGTGCCGGCGGTGTGCGTGCTGCTGGCGGCGGCGATGGCGGCCGAGGGCCGCTTCGGCTGGGCGGCGGCCGCCCTCGGCTACGGCACCGCGGCCAAGATCTTCCCCGGGGTGCTGGCCCCGCTGCTGGTCCTCGGGCTGGTGCCGGCGCTCGGGTGGTGGCGGTCGCTGCTGCGGACGGTGCCGCCGTTCCTGGCCGGCTTCGGCGTCACGGTCGTGCCCGCGCTCCTCCTGTCGGTCGGGGGGACGGCCGACTCGGTGCTGTACCACGTGCAGCGGGGGGTGCAGGTCGAGAGCCTGTGGGCCAACCTGATCGGCATCGCCCACCTGTTCGGCCTGCCCGCCCACACCGTGTACGGCTTCGGCGCCTACGACCTCGCCTCCGACGTCTCCGGGGTCGCCAAGGCCCTGTCGGGGGTGCTCACCCTGGTCACCCTGGCCGGGGCGGCCTGGCTGGTCTGGCGCCGCGCCCGGTCCAGGGGCGGTCTCGGCCCGGCCGACTGGGCCGGCGCCTTCACCATCGGGACCTTCGCCTTCGTCCTGCCCTCCAGGGTGCTGTCGCCCCAGTACCTGGTCTGGCTGTGCGCCCCGATGGTCGGCCTGGCGGCCGTCCTCGCCGGCCGGCGGGCCCTGTGCACGCTGGTCGCGGCCGCCCTGGTCAGCCAGGTGGTGTTCCCCTTCCGCTACACCCAGCTGCGCCGCCTCTACCCGTTCGACATCGGCCTGCTGACCCTGCGCAACCTGCTGCTCGTGGTGGCCTGCGTGCTGGTCGTGCAGGCCTTCAACCAGCCGTCGCCCGCACCGGAGGGGGCTGTGGAAACCGGCCGGTGACTGTCCGGGTCGGATGGCAGACTCGCCCCATGGCTGGGACATCGAGACCCCTACCGGAGCCCGGCGGTTGGCGACGCGGGCGGCGCGCCTGCTACCCTCGGCCGGCTTCACACTCCTGCTCCCACAACGGGGGCCGCTCAGTCCAGAGGAGGTGACATGCGTCACTACGAAGTCATGCTGATCCTCGACCCCAGCCTGGAGGACAAGGACGCCAAGGCGGCGGTGGATCGGTTCCTGACCACCGTCACCAGCCGTGGTGGCACGGTCGGCAACGTCGACCACTGGGGTAAGCGCCGGTTCGCCTACGAGATCCGGCACATCGAAGAGGGCTACTACACGGTCGTCGACCTCGAGGCCGAGCCCGAGACGGTCGACGAGCTTTCGCGGGTGCTCTTCCTGGCCGACAATGTGATCCGGCACAAGGTCATCCGGCCCCAGGCCGCCTGACCGGCGTCTCCTTCCCCGCTGGCCCGACCGAGGCCGCTCGGCCGAGGTCGAGGCCGTCGTACTGGTTCGTGACCGGCCGAAGGAGCCGGCGCGGGATGCGAGAGGTGGTACACCGCAAGTGGCAAACGACAACCAAGTGATGCTCGTCGGCAACCTGACCGACGACCCCGAGCTGCGCTTCACCCCCAACGGGGCGGCGGTGGCCAACTTCCGGCTGGCCGTCACCCCCCGCGTCCGCGAGGGCGACTCCTGGAAGGACGGGGAGACCTCGTTCTTCCGGATCAACGTCTGGCGCCAGCAGGCCGAGAACGCGGCCGAGACCCTCCAGAAGGGCACCCGCTGCATCGTGGTCGGCCGGCTCCGGACCCGCTCCTGGGAGACCCCCGAGGGCGAGAAGCGCTCCGTCACCGAGGTCGAGGCCGACGAGCTCGGCCCCAGCCTCAAGTTCGCCACCGCCAAGGTCGAGCGCTCCAGCCGGGGCGGCTCGGGCGGCGGTGGCGGCGGTGACTGGGCGGGTGGCAGCAACGCCGGGGCGAGCAAGGGCGGTCAGTTCAACGACGAGCCGCCGTTCTAGGAGAGCGGCGAAAGGACCCCGAAAGGCAGCGCACCCGCATGCCCAAGAGCACTTTCCAGCGCAAGCCCAAGCGCAAGTTCTGCCAGTTCTGCGCCGAGAAGCAGGACTACATCGACTACAAGGACGTCAACCTGCTGCGCAAGTTCATGAGCGACCGGGGCAAGATCCGCGCCCGCCGGGTCACCGGCAACTGCGCCCAGCACCAGCGCGACGTCGCCGCCGCCGTCA
>Ga0307320_10000479_pt1 | contig 14411 bp, 14 predicted proteins | sample ER_DNA_369_FD_194495 | JGI IMG/M metagenome (GOLD analysis project Ga0307320, IMG submission 194495) | Bulk soil microbial communities from the East River watershed near Crested Butte, Colorado, United States - ER_DNA_369 | ecosystem: Environmental > Terrestrial > Soil > Floodplain | place...
CGAGGTCTACATCATCATCCTGCCCGTGTTCGGCATCATCAGCGAGGTCACCCCGGTCTTCTCCCGCAAGCCGCTGTTCGGCTACCGGGCGATGGTGTTCGCCACCTTCCTCATCGCCGGCTACTCCTTTACCGTCTGGGCCCACCACATGTTCACCACCGGTCAGATCAATCTGTACTGGTTCTCGATCATGTCGTTCATCATCGCTGTGCCCACCGGGATCAAGGTGTTCAACTGGCTGGCCACCATGTGGCGTGGCTCGATCTGGCTCACCACCGCGATGCTGATGGTCGTGGGGTTCCTGGTTGTGTTTGTCATCGGCGGGATCACCGGGGTGTTCCTTGCCTCGGCACCGATCGATTTCCAGGTCAACGACACCTACTATGTCGTCGCTCACTTCCATTACGTCATGGTCGGAGCGCTGCTGTTTGGGCTATTCGCCGGCCTCTATTATTGGTTCCCTAAGATGAGCGGCCGGCTGTTGTCCGAACCCTGGGGGAAGCTGCATTTCTGGAGCTTCTTCGTGGGGTTCAACCTGACCTTCTTCCCCCAGTTCCTCCTCGGCCTGAGCGGCATGCCCCGGCGGATCGCCGACTACAGCGGCATCGACCGGTGGACGCCCCTCAACCTCATGTCCACCGTGGGCGCCGTGCTCACCGGCCTGTCGATCCTGCCCTTCGTCTGGAACGTGGCCATGTCACTGCGCAAGGGCGAGCTCGCCGGCGACGACCCCTGGGAAGGCAACAGCCTGGAATGGGCGACCACCTCACCCCCACCCCACCACAACTTCCACCACCTCCCCGAGATCCACTCCGAACGACCCGTATTCGACCTCCGCCACGGCCTTGACCACCCTGAGGCCGGCGCCCACACCGATCCACAAACCAAACCCGAACGCGGCTAACCACTCCCGGCGCCTCTGGCGCCGGTGTGGTTGGCCACTCCCTGCAGCAGACGGCCGGGCCCTGCGCCTTCCCCGGCCGTCCGCCTCGCCCTTACTCGGCCTCCAAGAACCTGGCGCGTGTGCATGCCTGTGGGAGGAGCTGAACGCCAGCAGCATGGGTTCTCGGACCGTCAGGCGGCGGTGTCAGGGTGGACGGCGCGGACGTCTGGGGCCTGTCGGCGGGCCGTGTTCGCGGACTGGTCGTCGGGTTGGGTCTCGGCGGCGCGCTCGGCTTGGACCCGGGACCGATAGGTCTCCACCTCTCGGAGACGCTGGTCCTCGGTCCAGCCGAGGACCGCGGCCAGGTGCCTGGACACAGGGTTGGCGGCTGCCAGGCCCCGGTCGGCCGCCTCGATGGCGATCCTGGTCCGCCGCACCAGCACGTCGTCCAGGTGCAGCGCGCCTTCGTGGGAGGCGGCGTACACCGCCTCGGCGGCCAGGTACTCCTCGGCGCCCGAGAGCGGCTCGGCCAGCTCCGGCCGCTCGGCGACCAGGGAGAGAACCTCGTCGACGGCCGAGCCGTGCCGGTGCAGCAGGCGCTCGACCTGAGCGACGTCCAGGCCGGTGTCGGCCGCCGTCCGGGCCCGGCGGTTCCAGGCCGCCTGGTAGCCGTCGGCGCCCAGCAGCGGGGTCTCGGCGGTGACCGACGCCGGCACCGGCTGCCCGGTCTCGGTTTGCAGGCCCTTGGCCACCTCGTCCACGGCGTCCTTGGCCATCACCCGGTAGGTGGTGTACTTGCCGCCGGCCACGGCGACCAGGCCGGGCGCGGGCCGGAACACGGCGTGCTCCCGGCTGAGCTGGGCAGTCGAGGCCGAGCCGGCGGCCAGGAGCGGCCGCAGGCCCACATAGACGCTCTCGACGTCACCGGGGCCGAGCGGGTCGGCCAGCACCCGGTTCACGTGGTCCAGCAGGTAGTCGACGTCGGCCTGGGTGGCGGCCGGCTCGGCCCGATCCAGCTCCCAGTCAGTGTCGGTCGTCCCGACGATCCAGTGGCGGCCCCAGGGGATCACGAACAGCACGCTCTTCTCGGTCCTCAGGATGAGCCCGGTGCCCGAGCGGATGCGGTCGGCCGGGACGGTGAAGTGGATGCCCTTGGACATGCGCACCCGGTACTCACCGCCGCCGACCTGTGCGGTGAGCTCGTCGGTCCAGACCCCGGTGGCGCTGACCACCTGGCGGCCGCGGACCTCCAGGTCGCCGCCCGATTCCAGGTCGCGGACGCGAACGCCGGTGACCAGCTCGCCGTCGCGCAGGAACCCGGTCGCCCGGACACTAGTGGCCAACACGGCCCCATAGCGGGCGGCGGTCCGGGCCGTGATCAGGGTGTGCCGGGCGTCGTCGACCTGGCCGTCGTAGTAGCGGACGGCGCCGACCAGGGCGTCCGGGCGCAGCCCCGGGGCCAGCCGCAGGGCCGCCGGGCGGGACAGGTGGCGGTGCCTGGGCAGGGCCTTCGCCCCGCCCATGGTGTCGTACAGCAGCACGCCGGCTCCCACGTAGAACCGCTCCCAGTAGCGGTGCCGCAACGGGTACAGGAACGAGACCGGCCGGACCAGGTGGGGGGCGAGCCTGGTCAGCAGCAGCCCCCGTTCCTTCAGGGCCTCGCGGACCAGGGTGAAGTTGAGCTGCTCGAGGTAGCGCAGGCCGCCGTGGATCAGCTTGCTCGACCGGCTGGAGGTCCCAGCGGCGAAGTCGGTCGCCTCGACCAGGGCGACCGATAGCCCGCGGGTGGCGGCGTCCAGGGCTGTGCCGGCCCCGGTCACCCCGCCGCCGACGACCACGACGTCGAAGACCTCCGCGGCCATCCGGGCCAGCGCGGCCTGCCGCTCCGGCGGCCCGAGCCGCGCGCTGACGGTTGGCTCCTGGTTCATCTGCAGCTCCTGAATTACCGGTTGCGGAACGACCCGTCGCGTCGGGTCAGGTGGGGCGGCTCGGCCCACCGGGGCGGGTGCCGGGCGCCAGCGTCGCGGTCGAATTCCACGCCCAGCCCCGGCCCGTCAAGGGAGAGCAGGTGGCCGTCCTCCCACCTCGGCTCAGCTGGAGGGTGATTCCCCGCCCATCGGGTCGTTCTTGGCTTGTTCCCATTCCCGATCGACCTTAGGGTCCTGCTCCGAGAACACTTCAGGGATCGGGTCATCCTCGTCCGCATGCACGGGCAGCCTGTTCTCCTGGTCCATTCCGCATTCCATCCTTCATCCCATCGGGTTCGGTTGCTGACCTCGAGCAAGGTCGCCATGACAAGCCCTTGTGCAACAACCAGCGGACGAGGTCTGGGTCCACCGTCGCGACGACCGTTCTGGGGTCGGCGCCTCCGCTCCCAGGAGCGCTCCGTCTCGATACCTCGCCAAGCAGACGCTTAACGGATGCTGATCTCCCTTTGCCGGCATCGGAGAATGAGCACCAATCGGGGCTGTCAGGCCACCGGATCGGGCAGGTATCCGGCGCCGGTGGGCACGATCGCGACCCGGTCGAAGTCATGTGGCTCCTCCAGGCTGCCGCCCCAGGAGGGTGTTGTGGAGATCCTCGTGATCATCGTCATCGCCGTCCTCATTCTGGGAGTCGCCGTCGGGCCGCTGCTGGCCATGCGTAGCCCTGCCGAGGCTGACAAGCTCACCACGGGGGCCGACCCGGCCAGCAGGTCGGCAAGGAACCGGACGCCAGCGAAACACCACCGAGTCGCCCACGCCAGGCACACCGAGGACCAGCCGCAGGACGCGCCACCTGCGCAGACGATGGGCCACGCGGCTACGACCTGTTCAAGAAAAGAAGGACGGCTGCGTGCGCTCGCTGTTCCAGCCGTCGGCCTAACAGGTCGAGCTCGCGGAGCCCGGCCCGTGGTGATGCCGTGGGTCCAACCGTTTCACCGCGCTTGGCGCACGCTGATTGACTCCAGGCTGCATCGGGATCAGTTAAGGGAGCCAGTCCGGCGCAGCTAATCCAGCAGCGTATGGTGCAGCCGCTCCCACACGCCGGCCTGCTGCCGTTTTGAACCGGCCCCATGGATAAGAGCACCAAGATGTCCCCACGAGTTCACCGAGCCTGCCACGGGTCTTGCTGGTCCGCCGCCTGCGGCTGGCCGGTTTCTGCGGATGCCTGAGGGGTTAGCGATCTCAGTGACCACCACGGCCACACCGAATGGAGCACGCATGCCCGACGAGGACCAGGAGCAGCTGCAGCCGCCCCAGCGCCAGACCCAGCCTGGGATCGAGCAGGAGATGACCCCCGAGCCCGACTCGATTCGGCCCCAGCACCAGGGCAGCGACAAGCTGGCCGGCAAGGTGGCCCTGATCACCGGCGGGGACAGCGGCATCGGCCGGGCGGTGGCGGTGCTGTTCGCCCGCGAGGGCGCGGATGTGGCCATCGGGCACCTGGCCGAGGAGGACACCGACGCCAACGAGACGGTCAAGCTGGTCGAGGCCGAGGGCCGGCGCTGCCTGACCCTCCCGGGCGACTTGGGCGACGAGGCCTTCTGCCAGGAAGCGGTCGCCCGGACTGTGCGCGAACTCGGCCGCCTGGACGTGCTGGTCAACAACGCCGCCGAGCAGCACACCACCCAGAGCATCAGCGAGATCAGCGCCGAGCAGCTGGAGCGGACCTTCCGCACCAACATCTTCGCCATGTTCTTTCTGACCAAGGCGGCCCTGCCGCACCTGGGCGAGGGGTCGGCGATCGTCAACACCACCTCGGTCACCGCCTATCAGGGCAACCCGACCCTGCTCGACTACTCCTCGACCAAGGGCGCCATCGTCGCCTTCACCCGCAGCCTGTCCCAGCAGCTGATCTCCAAGGGCATCCGGGTCAACGCGGTCGCCCCCGGTCCGATCTGGACCCCGCTGATCCCGGCGACTATGCCCGAGGAGAAGGTGGCCTCCTTCGGCAAGGACGTCCCCATGGGCCGGCCCGGCCAACCGGAGGAGGTCGCGCCCTGCTACCTGTTCCTGGCCAGCGACGACGCCTCCTACATGGCCGGCCAGGTCCTGCACCCCAACGGCGGCAACGTCGTCAACGGCTGAGGTCAAGCCAGACGCAGCATGCCGTGGGCGACTTGAACGAAGGAGCGAGTTGCGGTCAGTTACGGGCCACCCGCTGCAGGTGGCGATCCCTGACGGCTGTCCCCACGGCGGTCGCCGGAAGGAGTCGCGGCAACTCGAGGAAGAAGCGTGGGCTGGCCCAGCCCTCGCTGGCCTAGCTTCCTTGGACTGCCGGCCCAGTCTGAGTTGAGGTGGCCTGTGTGGCTGGCGGTTGGGGTGGTAACCACCGCGGATGCACGAGAAACAACCGCCAGCGGGATCGCGCCGCTGGCTCCCGCTCGCTGGCGTGGTGCTGTGCTTGGCTGCCGTGGTCCTGGGCGGCCGGGTGGCCGCCTCGGCCTTGACCGTCCCGGGGCCGCCGGTGCAGGTCGCGCCCGGCGTCACCGTCCGACCGCTGTCGGGCTGGCGGGTCGTCCGCCAGGGGACCGGGGTGCTGCTCACCAGGGGCAGCGGCAGCCTATCAGTGCTACCCACCGGTGGCGGCAGCGACCCGGCCACCATAGCCAGCGAGTACGCCCGCCAGGTGCTACGCCCCAACGCCCAGGGGCTGACGCTTTCGCGCGGACTGCAGACTGTCCGGTTACCCTCTGGCTTGGCCGGAATCAGCTTCGCCTACCAGGGAACCTTCCGCGGCCAGGGACGGCAGATGCCGGTGCAGGGTGAGGTCACCGTCCTAGCCGGTCAGCGCGACGGGGTGGTGTTCGACGCCTGGGCCCAGCCCGAGGTGTACGAGTACGAGCGGTCCGACGTCCAGACGATCATCCAGACCGCGGAGGTGGGCTGAGATGGCGGCCGAGCCGCTCCCAACCCCGGCCCAGCCGAATCCTGCGAACCGACTGCCAGGTAGCAGCCGGAGCGCCCAGAGAGACATCCCCCATGAGGCCGGGACAAGACGGTGAGGGTGCACATCCAGAACACTCCATCCTCGGCGTTTGCGTCCTGGCACCTGGGGCCAACCATGGTTCGCGACTGCCGAGGGTGGAGCGATGATGCCTAGCGATCGAAGGATGCTGATCGGCGCCGGGAAGGGCCTTGTCGCCGGTGCGGTCGGTGTCGCGGTGATGACGTTGGGCGAGAAGGTGGAGCAGGCGTTCACCCACCGTCCCAACTCCTTTGTACCGGCCCACACCCTGGAGCGGCTGCTGGGGCTGCCCTCCAAACCGGATGGGCAACGGCGTGGGTTCAACCTGGCGATGCATTGGAGTCAGGGCATCGCCTTGGGGGCGCTGCGCGGCGTGATGGCTGAGGGCGGGCTGCGTGGGCCGTGGGCATCAGCCATGTTCACGGTGGTACGGCTGACCGCCGATCAGACCCAGGAGAACATCACCGGTGTCGGAGCGCCGCCGTGGACCTGGCCTCGCAGTGAGCTGCTCACCGATCTGCTGCACAAAGGCATCTATGGGTTCGCGACCGGTGTGGTCGCTGACCGGCTGGCGCGGCCAGAGCCGGTGTGGGTCCAAGCCCGCCGTGACCGCGCAGACCCCCTCCACCATCGGGGAGGGGTCGGTTGAGGGCACGCCGAGCAGAGCAGCGGCCCGTGTCCTCTACTGGGGAGCAAGTCTTGTGGCGTCAGCCGCTTCAGCACGAAATAGTGGCGCCGCGGCCGGGGAACTTCTGGGGACCGGTCCGATGACAGTGGATGCAGTCGTGATCGGCGGTGGCCCAGCAGGGCTGTCCGCGGCCACCTGGCTGGCCCGCTACCGGCGGACGGTGCTGGTGCTCGACAGCGGCGAGTATCGCAACCGCTGGGCTGATGCCTCCCACGGATACTTCAGCCATGACCCGGCAAGCCCCGCCGAGCTGCTGACCCGGGCGTGCGCCGACCTGGATGCCTATCCGACGGCCGAGCTGCGCCATGGCCGAGTGGTGAAAGCGTCCGATCGTGACGGCGGGTTCGAGGTGGTGACCGAGGCCGAGCGGCTGACCGCTCGGCGGCTGGTGCTGGCTACCGGGGTCAGGGACGAGTTCCCTGATGTCGGCGGGTTCTTCGAGCACTATGGGGCCAGCGTCTTCCACTGCCCGTCCTGCGACGGCTACGAGGCCAAGGGGCGACCGGTGGTCGCCATCGGCTGGAGCGAGCAGGTGGTCGGCTTCGCCTTGGAGTTGCTCGGCTGGGCCAGCCGGGTCACGGTGGTGACCGACGGACGCCGGTTCGAGGGCGAGGACGAGCACCGCCGGGTCCTGAAGCGCCACGGGGTGGCGGTCCGCGAGGACACGGCCCTGGAGCTCATCGGCCCCCGCGGTGACCTGCGGGCCATCCGCCTCGAAGGCGGCGACAGCATCGAGTGCCAGCTGGCCTTCTTTTCGATCGCCCACCATCCGGTGACCGACCTGGCCACCCAACTCGGCTGCGAACGCGACCATGACGGCTACCTGGTGGTGGACGCCAGCGGCGCCACCTCCGTCCCCGGCGTGTTCGCCGCCGGCGACGTCACCCCAGGCCTCCAGCTGATCCAGGTGGCCGCCGGCAGCGGCGCCGTGGCCGGGGTGGGCTGCGCCTTGTCGCTGGAGAATGACCCCAAGACCCCTCCGCCGCTCCCTCCCGACGTCGAGGACCAGATCCAGGTCACCAGCACCGGGAGTAGCAGCTGACCAGCCCGACGCCGCCGTGGCCGGTTCGCTGGCCGGTGATGTACCAGACCTGGAGCTGGCTGTCGTTCCTGCACTGGCCCTACGACCCCGCCCTGGTGCAGCGGCTGCTGCCCAACAGCCTCGAGGTGCAGACCTTCCAGGACCAGGCCTGGGTGGGTGTGACCCCCTTCTTCCTGGAGGACCTGCGCACCCCGGTGGCGCCCGCGCTGCCCTGGTTCACCAGCTTCCCCGAAACCAACGTCCGCACCTACGTCCGCGGCCCGGACGGCCGTGAGGGGCTCTGGTTCTTCTCGTTGGACGCGGCCCGGCTGGAGCCGGTCCTGGTCGCCCGCTCGACCTATGCGCTGCCCTACATGTGGTCGGAGATGGCGGTGGAGCGCGACGGGCCGGTCATCCGCTATCGCAGCCGTCGGCGGTGGCCTGGCCCGACCCCGGCGACCTCCCAGATCACCGTGGAGATCGGCGCCCCACTGCGGCCGCAGGAGCTGGGCGAGTTCGACCACTACCTGACCGCCCGTTGGCAGCTGTACACCACCCTGGGCCCGGTGCTGGCCCGTTCGAATGTCGAGCACGAGCCCTGGCCGCTGCACCGGGCGGTCGTGCGAGAGCTGGACACCGACCTGGTCACGGCCGCCGGGCTGCCCGCCCCCGAGGGCGAGCCGGTCGTGCACTGGTCGCCTGGGGTGCGGACCAGGATCAGCGGCCTCCGCCCGATCGGGCGGCCCTGACGCCTCACGTCGGAGCGGGCGGTTCCGGCGCCTGGAGCGTCCGGAAGGTGATCGAGTAGCGCAGGGCCTTGGTGGGCGGGATGGAGTGCTGCCAGGCCAGCGGGCGGCGCCCGACAGCACGTAGGCCGAGCGTGGCTCAAGGGTGACCTCGGCCACCTGGCGTGCGGATCTCTTGCCGCGCTGGAAGCGCATCCGGCAGGGGGACGCCCGGGAGACCCCAACCACCACCTTGCGCCGAACATGGGGGCGTCGCGGTGCCAGCCGATGGTGGCCCCTGGCGGGTACCTGGAGACCAGGATCTGGGCGAACTCCTGGGGGGTCGAGCCCGGCCAGCGCTCCGGCCCGCTCCACCAGCCAGGCCAGCTCCTGGGACAGGGGTCGGTCGGGACCAGCTGCCAGGACTCAAGGCCGTGGTCCAGGCCGAAGTGGCGCACGGTCCGCCGGGCGGTTCGGCCGTGCATGGTGATGATGTGGAACTCCATCGCCTCCAGGACGGCGAGCGCCTGCTGCTCCTCGGCCGGGGTGATCAAGTCAGGCTGATAGATCAGCCCTCTGGGCTTGAGCGGCTGCTCAGGCATCACGCCACAGCACTACCTGCTGCTTGGTCACCATCACACCGTTCCTCAGGGGGTTGCCTCACCTCGATTGCCACAGCTTCAGCGAACACCCCACCTCAGCCAGGTACAGCTCTCTACGGCGCCCTGCAGCCGCACATGCACTTGCCATAACGGATGACGCTTCGCCGTTGCTCTACGCTCGACCCGAGATCATCCGATGACAGCAATGCACCGCTGGTGCTGCTTGCTCTACAGACGCCGACCCAACCGATGACGCTGAGGGCGTAGGCCTCGACCTGCCAGCAATCTGCCAGCAACAAGGCTTCACAACGCCACACGCTGCACCGTGTCGCTTCATTGCGATCTGTGTGCTGAGCAGTACTGATATGAGGCAACGCGTGGATGCGTGTTGAGGTGCGAGCGGCTGGCTCGTCAATGGCATGCAAGGGGTCAGGGGTTCTATGCATTGGGTTGCAGCGGATACCTTGAGCGCGGCTCCCAGCCGAAAGACACGGACCGTCCTAGGGGTTAGCGACCAGGGCAGAGGTGCCGCCGATACGCATAGCCCTCAGTCTGGTCCCGGGCACGCCGCATCTGTGGCAGTCCGTTGTCCCCTGGCAGGTTGCGGTCGGGAAGCCACCGTTGGTTTGCTGCGATCGCAAGGGCGGGGAATGGCCGTGGATCGACCGGAAGCGGTTTGCCGGCCTCGTCACGGGTCCACAGCAGCAAGCCAGGACAGTACTTGCAGGTGCTTGGCGTGACTGCCAACTCGATGCCGGTTATGGCTTGCCGGTCGATGGTCGGATCTGCGACGGTCCGGCGTTCATAGAGCGTGGCCAAGATGGCGTGTCCGTGCTGGTAGACCTCCCGGAACGCCAAGCCGATTGGCAGCCCCAAGGGGTCGGCATCGGACACCTGGTCGGCGTCGACCTGATCGGCGAACCGACGCGCCAGTTCCCGACAACTGACCGCGAATTCGTCGGCAGTGCGAGCAGCGGTCCGCAATTTCGCCGCCATCGTACTGGCAAATTCGATCTCTTCGTCCGCATTAGCACCATTGACGTGATCAGTGGTCATCGCCGCGTCTGGCCCCCCGGTCATGCGTAGGCGACAGGTCTGACCGCAAATCGGTCGGCAGTTTGGCCTACCTGGCCGTGCGCAATCCAACCTCAACCCGGATCGCACGTCATCAATCAAGGTCACCGATGGGGGAGGGCAGCACCTCGGCGATAAACGCGGCCAAGGTGTAGGTGGCGTGGCGGTCAAGGGCATGCCGCGCGCGGTCGTAGCGGCGAGTGGTACGCGGGTCGGCGTGTCGGGCGGCGTCTTGGACATCGCGCAGCGAGACCCCGGCATCAAGCGCCAAGGTCACCATCGTGTGCCGCAGGCTATGCGGGGTGATGTGCTTGGCCAGCCCGGCCCGCCGGGCCAGCCGGGCAACGATCCGGGCGGCGTCGTGGCGGTCTAGCCGGCCGCCGCTGTTGGACACCAGCAGTGGGCCCTGGGTGCGGCCCCCGAGCGCCGCATCGATTGCCCGGACGGTCGGCGGGGCCAGCGGCACCAGCGTGCGTTGGCCGCCCTTGCCTACCACTGCGAGTACCTGGTGGGCCCGCTCGACACCAAGGTCGAGGACATCGGCCCCGCATGCCTCGGATACTCGCAAGCCGTTCAAGGTGAGCAGGCAGGCGAGGGCGTGGTCGCGGGGTGAGGTGGCCTGAGCTGCGGCCAGGAACCGGACCGCCTCCTCGCGGTCAAGGCCAAGCGTTTGGGAATCACGCGCCACCGTGGGGCGACGAATGTGGGCGGCGGGGGAGTGGGGGAGCACTCCCTCTTGGACCGCGTAGCGGTAGAAGCCGGCCAGGGTGGCCAGCCGCCGGGCAACCGTGGCGCGGCTCCGGCCGGCCCCCTCCAGCGCGCGGATGTAGGCCTCGATGTGGCCGCGGTGGGCAGCCACCAGCCCGACGCCGATCCTGGCACACCAGGTGTGGAAGCAATTTAGGTCAGCCAGGTAGGCGGCGCGCGTACGGTCGCCGTAGCCAAGGAGGAATCCAGCAATCAGACTCTCGTCGGACTCGGTGTCGACGAGCAGCGCCGGGAGCCGGTGCGGCACCGCCGGCGGCTGTACGGCGGCTGCAATCGGCTCCAAGATGCGCCCGACCGTGTCAGGTGATCCAACGCTAGACAATGCTAACCCTTCGATGCCGGTGTGCTCTCTTAGAGCATAATAGGCATTATGCGCGGTATGCGCAAGATGGGGGAGAGGACGCAATCGACGGTTGAGTCATCGGCAAGTGGACGGCCAGGGCGAGGCGGATTGGGGCAAGCCGCTCCGGGCGCCCGGTGGCACGTGGAATACCAGCCAGCCAAGCCTGCGGGAAGCTTGAGATGTTCAGGTGGTTCGATCACTTCAGCATGATAGGCTCACGCTCCCAGGTTGAGGCTCATCGCTGGTAGCGACCCTTGCCGAGGAGACACTCTGACGACGACCAGCGCCCCCGACGTCACCCGCACCGCCGAGGTTCGGCCGGGCGAGGTTTCACGCGAGGTCCGGCGTGCTGCGCGTCGGCTCCTGCATGGCCGACTCACGCCAAAGCCAGGGATCTCCAAGAGCCAGGTCAGGGCCGCGCTGGCAAGGGCGCTGGCTGGGACCGCCCCCAGATCGTCGCACGCTCGGCTCCTGGCGACCGCCCTTGCTCCCGCCGCCCAAGCACCGCGGCCGCCGGCCGAGGTGGCCGTTCGGGTCCTGCTGGCCCGTGCCCAGGTGCCGACGGCTGCGGCGGTCGCCGGACAGCTGGTCGCCATCGACCACCACAGGGCGGCCGTGACGGCCCGCGAGCAGCGGCGCCAGGCACGGCGCGCACCGGAATCCAGCGAAGCGGCGCGCGCGGCCACGCTGGTGGCCGAGCACTGGCAGGCACACGGCCATGGGCCGACCTGGCGGGCGCTTGGCCGGGCCATGGGCTGGCCACCGCTCGAGGTGGCATCGAGCATCCGTGGGTTGGCAGGGCTCGGTTGGCTCACCCTCGGGGAGGAACCGCGGTCCCTGCGACCCGGACCACTACTCGCGCCAAGCCCCAACCTGGTGGGCCGTGCAGCTTCCCGAACGGCCGGACGCTCGTCAGCACCTACGGGTGAATACCTGTCGGCGCAGGTGCTGTTGGATCAGACATGACCGGGCCCAGGGGCCACGTTAAGCGAGGCGTTTGCGGGCCCGCCGATCAGCCCACGGCCGTAGGCCTTCCAGGATGGGACGAAGGGCCTCGCCGTCCGCCGTGAGGGTGTAGATGCTGGTGATGGGCGGACCCGGTTCGACCTGGCGGTCGACGAGTCCGGCGTCTTGGAGCTCCCGGAGGCGGTCGGCCATCACCCGGTTGGTGAGGCCGGGCACGGCACGTTCGAGCTCACTGAAGCGGGCCGGCCGCTGAAGCAGGAGGAAGAGAATCTGGGGCGTCCACCGCTTGGCCAGGACTTCGAAGATGCCTTGCCCACCTCCACCGAAAAGGGGGACAGCCCAGGCAGTAGCGCTGGACAAGACAACATCACAAAGCCTGCTCGGCCCACCCATGACTGTACCGTCTGTCGTTCGCGGTCGTACCGGTCGGTCCGGTGACGCCATCAATCTCAGCTGCTGTCACACAGCCTGCGACAACCGTACTACGACCGGGAGGGTGCCGTGGCCCACGTGTCACCCGACAGCCGCGCCCTGCTCGTCCGGAGTCTGCGCAAGCTCCAATACCACGGCCGCCTGACGGGTCGAGACGTCCGCTGGGCCGCCAGAGCGCTCCAGGTCAGTGAGCGAACGGTCTGGCGCTGGCTGAACACCGAACCCGCTGACCCGGCCGGGCGAGCTGGCCCCCGTCCGTATCTGCTCACCGAGGCCGACCGCGACGCGCTCGCTGACTGGTGTGGCAGTGCCGCCGCGGCCTGGCGGGCCCAACAGGCGGCGGGTGTGCCGCTGCCCGCGCTTCGCACCTTCCAGCAGGCAGTTCGCCGGCAGTTGTCGGCGGCGGAGCGGGCGGCGTTGGCCGATTGGGAGCTGGCCCGGGTGGAGCGAGCCCTGCGCACCCTTGACCGCAGACTGGCCACAACCGGCCTCCGCCTGTCGGGTGACGGCTGGGACAGCTACCGCCTCACCGCACGACCAGGGATCCTAGGGAGCAAAGCTGCAGAACAACTCCGGCTCGCCCATGGTGGCCGGACGCCGCTGGAGGCCTGGGCGGCGGCGCTGCTCAGCCACATCATCACCGGCGCCGCAACCAGCGGACTCAGCCAGGACGTCGTCCCCGAGCCCTATCGCAGCACGGGGATCGACGTGCTGCTCGACCGCGGGTTGATCACCAGCACCGCCCATGGCTATCGGCCAAGCGACGAGGTGATCTTCGGCCTCTGGTTGGACCCCTGGCAGTACTGACACATCTCTGCGCTGTCGACTGACACAACCCTGCGCCATCCACTGACAAAACTCTGCATTTCCCCCATGACAACATCTCTGCGTTCTACAGGTGCGGGACAGCTCCACAGGGAGATGCGCCTTGGTCGAGTTAACATAACGAATCCTATGGGGGATTGCTGAGGGCCCCTGGCTGCCGATTCGGGGGCCACGGCGACTCGACTACCTACTACCTCAGGCGACCTTTGCGAGCTGAGTTTCGTCCGAAGAAACAGTCAGGGATCCTGGCGGACGCGCTTGCGCTCCCGGAACGGTAGGTTCGCTGCGTTGCAAGCTCGACAGGTACGTGTCCCGTTTGGGTTGATTCGAAGATTGGCTCCTGACAGCGGGTGGCCTTGGCTGCATTGCGTCTTGCGCAGGTGCCTTTGGTTCTCCGCGTGGGTGACAAGCTCCAGATGGTCAGGATTCCAGCAGGCGTACACGCCGCAATGGTGATGCAGCTCCTTGCCCTCTGGGATCGGGCCGCGGAGGAGCTTCCAGCCAAGGCGATGGGTGTAGCTGTCCTGTGCTTTGGCGATGCGGCCGTAGGGCGTGGTGGTCCCAGTGAACCGCCAGCAGGTTCCCAGTTGCGGATGGGTTGGCTCGAGGACGGTGCGGTCGACGAGGCGTTCCAGCTCGGACCGACGGGTCCTGGGCCGGCTCCGGCCCTTGCTCGGCTCGATCATGTCGGTGCCGTCCTCAGCAGTCGTCCGACTCTGCCGGAGCCTACATCGAGGTCAGGACAGACAAGTTGGTCAGGCGTCGGCGGTTTGCATGACGTCGTCCACCGTGTCGCGGGAGTCGGTGATGAAGTGGAGCGAGACGCCGCGGAACCCGGATCCCTCCGCGGAGACGCCGGCGTCCTGTGCCGCTGCCCCCCCATTCGTAGAACGCCAGCATCGAGGATCCCTCATCCAGGCTGCACCTGACGAACCCGGGGAAATCCTGGTCGATCTCGCAACCCAGGCCTTCGGCATAGAACCTCTTGGCGCGATCCACATCCTTGACGCCGAGCATGATGGCGCTCACCTGCAGTGACACCTGCGATCTCCTTTCCTGATCGATCAACCGCCGACGTAGGCGGCGAGGTGTTCGCCAGTGAGGGTCGAGCGGGCGGTGACGAGGTCGGCGGGG
>Ga0307320_10000485_pt1 | contig 14281 bp, 17 predicted proteins | sample ER_DNA_369_FD_194495 | JGI IMG/M metagenome (GOLD analysis project Ga0307320, IMG submission 194495) | Bulk soil microbial communities from the East River watershed near Crested Butte, Colorado, United States - ER_DNA_369 | ecosystem: Environmental > Terrestrial > Soil > Floodplain | place...
CCGAGCGCCCTCGCCGGTGCTCTCGACGACCGCGACCTCGTAGCCGTTGCCGTCGAGCGCCGAGAGAGCGCCTTCGATCTCGCCGGCGAGCGCGGCCTCGGTCTCGACCAGCCGGTGCTCGATCACAAAATTCGCGGGACCGCTGCCGAAATCGGCGCGCAGGCGTGAGGCCCAGCCCTCGAACTCGTGCAGGGCGCGGCTGAAGCGCGCGTACCGCGCCTCCGTCAGCTTCTGCGTGGTGCCGTCGCGCTCGGTCACCTCGACGTCCTTGACCCGCTCGCGCACGAGCAGCTCCTCGAACTGGGACTCCTTCACGACGTACTGCTCGCGGCCGCCGACCTTGACCGCGTACAGCGGCGGCACGGCGATGTAGACGAAGCCGCCGTCCACGAGCTCCGGCATCTGCCGGTACAGGAAGGTGAGGATCAGCGTGCGGATGTGCGAGCCGTCGACGTCGGCGTCGGTCATGACGATCACGCGGTGGTAGCGGAGCTTCTCGAGGTCGAACTCGTCGCCGATCCCGGTGCCGATCGCCGTGATCATCGACTGGATCTCGTTGTTCGAGAGCACCTTGTTGATCCGGTTCTTCTCGGAGTTGATCACCTTGCCGCGCAGGGGCAGGATCGCCTGGAAGGTGCGGTCGCGCGCGTCGACTGCCGACCCGCCCGCCGAGTTACCCTCGACCAGGAACAGCTCCGCCGACTCCGGGTCCCCGATCTGGCAGTCGGCCAGCTTCCCCGGGAGCGAGGAGCTCTCGAGCGCGCTCTTGCGCCGCGTCAGCTCGCGCGCCTTGCGCGCCGCCTGCCGAGCCCGCGACGCCGAGACGGCCTTGTCGATAACCCGCTTCGCCTCGCTCGGGTTCTCCTCGAGGAACTCGGCCAGGCGCTGGTTGACCGTCTGCTCGACGAGGCCGCGCACCCACGGGTTGCCGAGCTTCGTCTTGGTCTGCCCCTCGAACTGCGGATCGCGCAGCTTGACCGAGAGCACGGCGGCGAGCCCCTCGCGCACATCCTCGCCCTCGAGGTTGTCCTCCTTCTCCTTGAGCAGGCCCTTCGCGCGGGCGTAGTCGTTGAGCGTGCGCGTCAGGGCGCCCTTGAAACCGGACAGGTGCGAGCCGCCCTCGGTCGTGTTGATGTTGTTGGCGAACGAGAAGACCGACTCCTGGTACGACGCGTTCCACTGCATCGCCACCTCGAGCGCGCCCTGCTCGTTCTCGCCCTCGAAGTAGACGATTCCCTTGTGAACCGGGTCCTTCGTCTTGTTCACATAGGAGACGAAATCGCGGATCCCGCCCTCGTAGTGGAACTCGTACTTCTCGTCACCCTCGCGCTCGTCGTAGAGGACGATGCGCAGGCCCTTCGTCAGAAACGCGGTCTCGCGCAGGCGCTGGACGAGGGTCTCGGACGACCATTCGAGCTCGTCGAACACGTCACCGTCTGGCAGGAACGTGATCGTCGTGCCCGTGTCCTTCGCGACCCCGGCCTTCTTCAGGTCGGTCGTCGCGTCTCCGCGAGCGAACTCCTGACGGTAGATCTTGCCGTCGCGGCGCACCTCGACCGAGAGCCACTCCGAAAGGGCGTTCACGACCGAGACGCCGACGCCGTGCAGCCCGCCGGAAACCTTGTAGCCCTCGCCGCCGAACTTACCGCCCGCGTGGAGCTTCGTCAGCACGACCGTGACCGCCGGCAGCCCCTGGTCGGCCATCACGTCGACCGGGATGCCCGAGCCGTTGTCGGAGACGGTCACGGAGTCGTCCGGGTGAATGGTCACCTCGATCGTGTCGGCGCGCCCCGCAAGCGCCTCGTCGACGGCGTTGTCGATGACCTCGTAGACCAGCTGGTGGAGGCCGCGGGCACCCGTCGAGCCGATGTACATGCCCGGTCGTAGGCGGACCGGCTCGAGGCCCTCGAGAACGGTGATGTCCTTTGCGGTATATGTGGCTTTGGTCATGAAAAAAGCCCTGCAACTTGCGCATTTCTGGGCTAATCGAAGTGTATCAGACCGGGCGGTCGTCAGCGGCTCGCGCGAGGCTCATGCGAGCAGCTTTTTCTACCGATTTGCGGAGTTCTTCCGACGCGATCGCGGCCGCCCACTCGCGGGCCTCGCCGACCTGCTCCGGGGACGGCTCCGGAGGGGGCTTCGAAGGCGCCTCCTGCGCGGGCGGCGGAAGCTCGGGCAACGGCCCGGACGCGAACCGCATTCTCGGTGGAGCGGCCTCGCCGAGCCTGGCGCGAAGGCGCTCGGCGATCTCCGGCTCGAGCTGCTGAAGCTCGAACGCCCAGGTCGAGGAGGCCGCGGCCACGTGCAGCGTTCCGTCCCGCGCGAACCGGGCCGGCCACGCGTTCGCGGCCACCGTCTCGCCCACGGCCTCCGGCCAGGCTGCGACGAGATCCGCCATCTGACCCGCGCTTCCGAAGCGGCCGAGCTCACGCCTCACCTCGTCTCCGATTCGCTCCATCAGACCGGCCGCGCCTCGCTCGTGCCGTCGCCTTGCTGAGAGACCTCGACCGTCTGCGCCGGCTCGCCCGGAAGCGCATTGCGGCTGGCACTGGTGACGAGCGCCTGGCCGGAGGCTCGCAGACGGTCGGCGAGGATGCGCCGCCGCTCAGGATCGAGCTCTGAGAGGACATCGTCGAGCAGCAGCAGCGGACGCGTTCCGCGGCGTTCCTCGAGCAGCTCCGCCTCGCCGAGCAGAAGCGCGAGCACCGCCAGGCGCTGCTCACCCTGCGAGCCGAAGGCCCGCAGGTCGCGGCTGCCGGAGAGAACACCGAGATCGTCGAGGTGTGGCCCCAGGCCGGTGGTACCACGCTCGAGGTCGCGCTCGACACGCTCCTCGAGCTGCTGCACCTGTGGCGCCTCACCGTCGTACCGCAGCTCGGCGAGCGGGAGGCCGAGCTCGGCGGCACGCTCTGCGAAACGCGGCTGCAGCGCCGCGACCGTCTCGTGCCTCGCGGCCACGAGCTCGGTGCCGATGCGGCTCACCTGCTCGTTCCAGGGCCCGAGCGCCTCCCGCGAGGAGAGACCCTGAGCCACCCTCCGAAGCGCTGCGTTCCGCTGCCCGACGGCGGCGCCGTACTCGGCAGAGACCCCGGCGCGGGCAGACCTCAGCCGGCCAAGAACGCGGTCGAAGTATGCGCGCCGCGCCGCGGGCCCGCCCTTCACGACCACCAGCCGGTCCGGCGTGAAGACCAGCGTCGTCACCTTGCCGCGCAGCTGCTCGGCGGCCCGCAGCCTCGCGCCGTTCAGCGTCGCCCGCTTGCCGCTCCCGAGCTCGAGCGTCACCTCGAGGTCGACGGCCACTCCCGCCCGCTCCCCGCGGAGAGCGACCCGAGCGGCCTCGCGGCCGAACCGCACGAGCTGGGCGTCGGCCCGCGTCCGCGGCGAGAACCCCTGCGTGCCCACGTGCAGCGACTCGAGCAGGTTCGTCTTCCCGGCGCCGTTTGGTCCGGTCACGAGCACGAGTCCCGGCTCGAGCTTCAAATCGAGCTTCGCATAGGAGCGGAAGTCCCGAAGAGCGACCGTGGCGACGATCAGCCTGCGAGCCGAATCGGCATGATCAGGTACAAGAAGTCGTCCGCGTCGCCCTGCAGCACCGCGGGCCGCAGCGGGCTGATGAGCTTCATGCGCAGCTGTTCGCCCGTGACCGACTCGATCCCGTCGCGAAGGAACTCCGCGTTGAAGCCGATCTCGAGCGGCTCGCCTCCGAACTCGACCGGCAGCGACTCGCGGGCCTCGCCGACGTCCTGCGTCTGCGCCGAGACCGTCAGCTCGCCGTCCGCGAAGCGCAGCCGCAGCGGTGAGTTTCGCTGCGCCATCACCGAGACGCGGCGAACGACGTCGAGCAGCTCCTCGCGCGGCAGCGAGAGCTCGTGGTCGAACGCCTCCGGAACGAGCTGGTTGTAGTTCGGGAACTGCCCGTCGATGCGCCGCGTCGTCAGCAGCGCGTCGCCGGTCGAGAACACGACCTGGTTCTCGTGCACGCCGAGCTGGATCTGCTCGCCGACCTGTGCGATTCGCGTCAGCTCGGCGAGCGCCCGTGCCGGCACGATCGCCTCCAGCTCCGGCACGGCACCCTCGGTCGGCGTCTCCTTCACCGAGAGCCGGTACGAGTCGGTTGCGGCCATCACGAGCTTGCCGGGCTCGAAGCGCATCAGCACACCGGTCAACACCGGGCGCGACTCGTCACGCGATGCTGAGCGACCCACGCGAGCCACCGTCTCGAGCAGGGTCTCGCGGTCGACGTCGTGCCGCTCGGCGGCGTCCGCTTCGGGCAACCGCGGAAAGTCCTCGGCGTTGTAGGTGTGCAGGCGGTAGCTCGCAGATCCGGAGTGGATCTCGACCGCCGCTTCCTCGAGCTTGTGCTCGACGGAGACCTCCGCCTCGGGCAACAGCCGCGTCAGCTCGAGCAGCAGCCGTCCCGGAACGACGACAGACCCTTCCTCCTCGACTTGCGCCTCGAGCGACGTGCGGAGCGAGAGCTCCATGTCGGTCGCCGCGAGCTCGAGCTTCCCGCCGGACGCCCGGAGCAGGATGCCGGCGAGGATCTGCACCGTCGTTCGCGTCGAGACGCCGCGAGAGACGACCCCGAGTGCCCGGGTCAGCTCATCACGAGAGCAAGCGACCTTGAAGGCTCCCTGTGCAACCACAGCTTCGGTTTCCATCATTTATGAAATTCCTTTGTCGTAGTCATAGGGAGTGTGGAGCACGGGGACGACGCCCTGTTCCGGCTCCAGGAGCGGGGTTCCGCTGTGGGCGCAAAGTGGGGAAGAAAGGGACCTGTCTACAGGGGTCGCGCCGGACGCGAGCAGCGTCCACAGATTCACCGGGCCTGCTTGATGCGAGCGGTCAACTCTTGCACCAGGTTGTACACATCCCGGTCCTCGCGGATCATGCGCGCGATCTTCGAGGTCGCGTGGATCACCGTGGTGTGGTCGCGCCCCCCGAACTGCTTGCCGATCTTCGGTAGCGAGGAGTCGGTCAACTCGCGTGAGAGGTACATCGCGACCTGCCTCGGGTAGACGATGTTCTGCGAGCGCTTGTCGCCGCAGAGCTCGCTGAGGGAGAGGCCGAACCGCTCCGAGACGAGCTCCTGGATCCGCTCGATCGAGACCTGCTGCACCTCGCCTTGCGGGAAGACATCTTTGAGGACGTCCTGGGCGAGGTCCTCGGTCATCGGACGGCCGGTGAGCGATGAGAACGCGACCACGCGCGTCAGCGCTCCCTCGAGCTCACGGATGTTCGACGAGATGCGACCGGCGATGAACTCGAGCACCTTCGGGTCGGGCACGTGGATCCGGTCGGCCATCACCTTCTTGCGCAGGATCGCGATCCGCGTCTCGAGGTCGGGTGGCTGGATGTCGGTGATCAGCCCCCACTCGAACCGTGAGCGGAGCCGCTCCTCGAGGGTCGAGATCTCCCGCGGAGGGCGGTCGGACGAGATCACGATCTGTCCGCCGGCCTCGTAGATCGAGTTGAACGTGTGGAAGAACTCCTCCTGGATCCGCTCCTTGTGCTCGAAGAACTGGATGTCGTCGATCAGGAGCAGGTCGTAGGTGCGGTAGCGCTGCTTGAACCCCTCGATGCGCTTGTCTCTCAGCGCGTTGATGAAGTCGTTCATGAAGGTCTCGCTCGTCACGTAGCGCACCGAGAGCTCGCCCTGGTGCTCGCTCACGTACTGCGCGATCGCCTGCAGGAGGTGCGTCTTGCCGAGCCCGGTGCCGCCATAGATGAAGAGCGGGTTGTACGCCTGCGCCGGCGCCTCGGCCACCGCGAGCGCTGCCGCGTGGGCGAAGCGGTTCGACGAGCCGATCACGAACGAGTCGAACGTGTACTTCGGGTTCAGCCCGATGCCGGCCGGCTCGCGGCGATGCGTCTCCGGGGCCTCAGGCTGGACGCGGGCGGACTCGGAGACCGCGAGCTGGATGCCTCGCTCGTGCCCCGTTGCGTCGCCCACCGCCGCGCTGATCAGGCCGACGAAATGACCCTCGATCCAGTCGCGCGTGAAGTCGTTCGGGACGGCCAGCACGAACTCGTCGTCGTTCAGCTCGAGTCCCTCCACGTGGTCGAACCACGTGCGGTACGTCGTCTCGTTGAGGGCGCCTCTGAGCCGACCAGATACCTCGCTCCACAGGCCTTCCGCAGTCAGCTCGATTGAGGGCTCCACGCCGCCGGCTGTACTCCTTGTCGAGGAACGGGCGAGGGGCGAGCATAGCAGCGAGTCGCCGGCCTCACAATGCCTCTGGCGGGTGACTCGGCGTGGAAGAAAAGGCCGCAATTTGCAGGTAAAAGTGGGCCCTCCACACCCGCGTCCACAGGTGTGGACGGTCCTGCCCGGAGAGGCGACGCTTGCACCGCTGCGAGCCGCTTGGACGCCACAGTTCGGTGGTCGCTTGTGCGGGTGAAAGTCTGTGGAGAATCACCTCCCAGCGCCTCGCTATACTGGCTCGAAGCCGCCCGATCACGGGCGGTTCTTCTTCCCTCGTCGAGTCTGTGAAACGGACCTACCAGCCCAATGTGCGCCGGCGGAAGCGAAGGCATGGCTTCCGTGCCCGCATGGCCACGCGTGCCGGCCGCGCGATTCTCAAGCGGCGCCGGGCGAGAGGTCGCAAGCGCCTCTCGGCCTGAGCTCGCTGGACGCGCGCGTGCAACGCCGCCACCGCCTCTCGCGCTCGCGCGACTTCGACGCGGTCTACCGCCACGGCCGCTCCGTCTCGACGCGCTTCCTCGTCCTCTACTGGTTCGCGCGGGAGGACGGCGTGGACGCCGGCGCGAGGATCGGCCTCGCGGTCCCGAAGGCGGTCGGCACCGCTGTTGTCCGCAACAAGATGAAGCGCCGTCTCCGCGAGGCGCTGCAGACCCGCCTGCCCGGGCTGCCGCAGGACCAGGACTACGTGCTCGTCGTCCGGCCGGGCCTGGCCGAGGCGGCGGATGCGCGGGGCTTCGACTGGCTCGGCGAGCGCGTCGACGAGATCCTCGGCAAGGCCGCGGCATGAGGCGCCGCTTGCGGTGCCGACTTCAGGGCGTGCGGGCTTGTCCGCTCGTCCGTCTGCGCAGTCGGCCGGGAACGCCGGGCTTTGAGGTAGCGCTGTGAGGTACGCGCTGCGAGCGCCGACCTATCTGGGGCTGGCACTCGTCCACGCCTACCGCTGGAGCTTCGGGTTGCTCTCGAGGGGTTCGTGCAAGTACCACCCGACGTGCTCGCAGTACGCGCTCGACGCGCTGCGCCGCTACGGACTTCTGCGCGGCTCGGTGCTCGCCGGCTGGCGGCTGCTGCGCTGTAACCCGTGGAGCCGCGGCGGGGTCGACTACGCCGAGGACCAGAAACTCTTCCGATGATTCTCGCGGCCCTTCAGCTGATTCTCGGCTCGCCGCTGACCCCGCTCGAGGACCTGCTCCGGCACGTGCTCGACTGGCTGCACGGCTCGGTCGGCCTCACCTGGGCCTGGTCGATCGTCGGTCTGACGGTGATCGTGCGGCTGCTGCTCGTGCCTCTCACCGTGCGGCAGATCCACTCGATGCAGAACCTCCAGCGGCACGCGCCGCAGATGAAGGAGATCCAGAAGAAGTACAAGGCCGACAAGAAGCGCCAGCAGGAAGAGCTGATGAAGTTCTACCGCGAGAACAACATCAATCCGGCGGCCTCGTGCCTGCCGCTCCTGGCGCAGTTCCCGGTCTTCATCGCGCTCTTCTTCGTCCTGCGGGACTTCTCGAAGCACCCGCCCGGCGGTGAGTCCGCGGTCAGGGGCGGGGACTTCTCGTGGCTGGGCCACAACTTCGTGCCCGACATCACCGCTCACGCGAACGCGCACTGGTCCGGCTACCTGCTGCTCGCGGTGTACGTCGCAAGCCAGCTCGTCTCGACGTTCCTGATGAGCGCGACGATGGAGCGCTCGCAACGGATCATGATGATGGTCCTGCCGCTTCTGTTCGTGACGTTCCTGCTCAACTTTCCGGTCGGGCTCGTCATCTACTGGGTCACCACGAACCTGTGGACCGTCGGCCAGGGCCTGATCACGCGGCGCCTGGTGCCCCGGCCGCAGCCGCCCGAGCGCCGTTCCTCGCGCACGCCGCCGAAGGAGGTCGCGCCGGCGGCGTCGCCCGAGCCGGCTCCCGCTCCCGCGGCTCCCGCACAGCCTCCGCGCCGCGTCAAGCGCAAGAAGAGGAAGGCCAGGCGATGAGCGCACCCGAGAGCGCGCTCCAGGTCGAGGCGACGGGCGAGACCGTCGGCGAGGCGAAGTGGGCGGCCCTGCGCGAGCTCGAGAAGCTCCAGCCCGGGATAGACAAGGCCGCGGTTCGTTTTCAGGTCGTCTCCGAGGGCGAGCGCGGGCTGCTCGGGGTTGGTTACGCGCCCGCCCGCGTGGTTGCGAGCGTCGAGGCTACGGCGGTGACGGAGGCTCCCGAGCCTGCGCCGGTCGAGGAGGGAGAACTCCCGGCCGAGGTACGCGAGGTGCTGGAGCGCATCCGCGAAGCGATCGGCGTGCAGGCGCGACTCGAGATCCGCGAGGGCGAGGAGATCTTGACCGCGACCTTCGTCGGCAGCGAGCTGGGGCTCGTGATCGGGAAGCACGGCCAGACGATCGACGCGATCCAGTACCTCGTGAACGCCGTCGTCTGGCGGAACCGCGGCGACGAGCGCAAGGCTGTCGTGGTCGACGCCGCCGGCTATCGCGCACGCCGCGAAGCGACGCTGTCCTCGCTTGCGCAGCGGAGTGCGGAGCAGGCGATCTCGTCGGCCGGCCCGGTGGAGCTCGAGCCGATGACGGCGGTGGAGCGCAAGGTCGTCCACCTCTGCCTGAAGGACTTCCCGGGTGTGGCCACGCGGAGCGAGGGCACCGAGCCCAACCGCTTCGTCGTGATCGACCCCGTGTGAGCATCCTCGAGCGCTGGCTCGAGTCGCTGGTTTCGACCCCGGGCCTGACTTCGCTTGCCGGCGAGGAGGCGCGCCGGGTTCACCTCGAGGAGAGCTTGGCGGCGGTAGGCGCCGTTCGCGAGTTCGAGGGGCCGATCGTCGACGTCGGTTCTGGTGGTGGCGCACCCGGGATTCCTCTCGCAGTCCAGTTTCCGCATCGTGAGGTAACGCTCCTTGAGGCGAATCGGCGCAAGTGCGAGTTTCTCGAGCGGTGGTCGCGCGAGCTCCCGAACGTGCGAGTGGTCCGCGGCCGGGCCGAGGAGCAGCCGGTCGACGCCTGGGGCGTGGCGGTCGCCAAGGCGCTGGCGCCCCCGCCGGTCGCTGCCGAATGGTGCCTGCCGCTCGTCGCACCCGGCGGCGCCGCCATCCTGTTTGTGGGACCGAGTGCGGATAGCGCCGGCGTCGCCCGCATCGGCGAACTGCTCGGTGCGGAGCTCGAGGCCTCGCCGCCGGGCCTGCTGGTCCTCGGCAAGCGCTCTCCGACTCCGCCCGGCTTCCCGCGCCGCCCGGGCGTGGCCCGAAAACGTCCGCTTGCGTAGCTAGCGTGACCGTATGCCCGGCCGGGTGTATGCGCTTGCGAACCAGAAGGGCGGCGTCGGCAAGACGACGACCGCGATCAACCTCGCCGCCTGCCTCGCGGAAGCCGGCGAGAGGACGCTCGTCGTCGATCTCGATCCGCAGGCCAACGCGACCTCCGGGCTCGGCGAACGCGCAAACGGCACCTCGTCGCTCGACCTGCTCGACGGGATTCCGCTGCCGAAGCTCGCGAAGCCGACCCGGTTCGCCCGGCTCGACCTCGTGGCCTCGAAACCGGAGCTGGCCGGGGCTGCCGTAGAGCTCGCGCGCCGCCCGGACGGCGAGCGCTACCTCGCCGAGGCGCTCGCGACCGCAGGGGAGGGCTACTCGTTCGTCTTCGTCGACTGCCCGCCCTCGCTCGGGCCGCTGACGGTCAACGCGCTTGCCGCGGCGGATCGCGTGCTCGTGCCGGTGCAGGCCGAGTACTACGCGCTCGAGGGTCTCGCGCAGCTCGTCGGCTCGGTCGAGCTCGTGCGCGTCCGCCTGAACCCGCGCCTCGCGCTCGCCGGCGTGCTCCTGACGATGGTCGACCGCCGCACGCGGCTCGCCGCGGATGTCGCCGCCGAGGTGCGCCGGCACTTCGGCGAGCTCGTCTTCCGCACGGCCGTGCCACGCTCGGTGCGCGTGGCCGAGGCGCCGAGCCACGGACTGCCGGTGACCGCCTACGACCGCGGGTCGGCCGGCGCCGACGCTTACTGGAAGGTGGCGATGGAGCTTGTCGGCCGTTCCTGAGAAGAGACGCGGCCTCGGGAGAGGCCTGGAGCTGCTCGTCGGCGGTCCCGGCGAGCCCGAGCTCGCACACCTCCCCGTCGAGACGATTCATCCCAACCCGCGCCAGCCGCGGCGGCGCTTCGACCACGAGTCGACGAGCGCCCTGGCCGACTCGATCCGCACGCAGGGGCTCGTCCAGCCGGTCGTCGTGCGGCCCAGGCAGGCGGGCGGCTTCGAGCTGATCGCCGGCGAGCGGCGCTGGCGGGCGGCCCGCGAGGCCAAGCTTCCCACGGTTCCGGCCCTCGTGCGCGAGGCCGACGACCGCGACACGCTGCTGCTGGGGCTGGTCGAGAACGTCGCGCGCGAGGAGCTCACGGCAGTCGAGGAGGCGCGTGCCTACGCGCTGCTGCTCGACGAGTTCGAGCTCTCGCTCGGCGATCTTTCGGAGCGGGTCGGCAAGGCGAAGCCCACGGTCTCGAACCGGCTGCGCCTGCTCGAGCTGCCGGACGACGTCCTCGGGCTCGTCGAGCGGGGTGAGCTGACCGAGGGCCATGCGCGCGCGGTGCTGGCCGTGCCCGACCAGGACGGGCGCCGCCGGCTCGCGCGCCAGATCGTCCGTCGCGGCATGTCGGTGCGTGCGGCCGAGCGGGCGGCGCGCTGGGCAGGCGCGAAGACGAAGCCTCGCAAGGTGCCGAAGGTCGACCCGGCGCTCGCCGAGCGGGCCCGCAAGGCTGCCGAGCGCGTCACCGGCTTCCCGGCCCGGATCACCGCCGGGCGCCTCGAGATCGCCTTCACGGACGAGACCGAGCTGGCCGAGCTCGTCGAAGCGCTCGAGCGAATCGCGTAGCCCCGTAACCACGAGCGGCCGCGGCTCGTTGACTCAGTGTCATGCTCCGGACACTGCAGGAGAACCTCGAGTCCTTCGAGGCGATCAACCAGGACGACGTCACGCGGACCCTCGTCCTCCGGATGTCCGCCCTCTCGCAGGCCGGCAAGCTGGGCCCGTTCCTGTTCGAGCTGGCTCACGACGCCGAGCTCGACGACCTGACCAAGGGCACGCTGACCGAGATCGCGAACGACCCGAGCTTCCTGCTCGCGGTCGAGGACTACCTCCACCGCACCGAGATCGCCCACTAGCTTCACCTTCCCGCACAGGCGTGCAAGGCTAGGGACCGGTGCCGCCGTTCCCGAAACCGAGCTTCGCGTACGACTACGACCCCGCTGCTCAGATCGCCGCGCTCTGGGATTACCGCAAGAACAAGCCCGGTCGGCGGATTCCGAAAAAGACGAGCAAGACGCTCCTCGTCGCCACGTGGAACATCGCGAACCTCGGCGTCCAGGACCGGCTCGACAGCGACTACGCCCTGATCGCCGAAATGGTCACCTGGTTCGACCTGGTTGCGGTCCAAGAGGTCAACGACAACCTGCGCGGGATCGACGCGATCCACGAGGAGCTGCCGTCGCGCTACGACCTGCTCTTCTCCGACGCTTCGGGGAACCAGGAGCGGCAGGCGTTTCTCTACGACAGCCGCAAGATCTCGCGTCTGCGGGAGGTCGGACGGGTCTCGATCCCCCCGAGCGATCTTCCGCGGATCAGGCGCTCGGACAGCGCGACGACCTTCCGCGGCTTCGACCGCGGGCCCTACCTGGCCAGCTTCGAGAGCGGCTCGTTCCGATTCGGCCTGCTCAACGTCCATCTCTTTTACGGCTCCAAGAAGGCGGCCGACGTGAACCGGCGTGTGCTCGAGACCTTCGCCGTCGCCTGGTGGGCCGACAGGACTCATCGCGACGCGTTCTCGTACGTCGACGACGTCGTCCCGCTCGGGGACTTCAACCTGCCGAAGGCACAGGCGGGAGACCGAATCTTCGACGCTCTCGTGTCGCTCGGCCTGCAGCTCCCGCCGCACACGTCGCAGATCGGCTCGGCGATCGCCTCGGACAATCACTACGACCAGCTCGCGTTCTTCCCCGGCGGCGCCCAGACGCGCTTCACGGGCGCGTGCAACGTCTTCGACTTCGACGGCGCCCTCTTCCAGGACCTGTGGAACGACCCGAAGCGAACGCCGAAGCAGTTCCTGGAGTACGCACGCTTCCACCTCTCGGACCACCGCCCCTTGTGGGCGGAGTTCCACACCACCTAGTCCCGTGAGCGTCGAGCTCCCGCCCTCCTTGGCCGAAGGGAGCGGCTGCGTACCAGCGCCGCCCATAAGGGGCGAAACCTGCGGTTGTTACGGCTCGGAGACGTTGTCGGAGAGCAGTGGGCGATCGTGGATTCGAACCACGGACCTCCGCCTTATCAGAGCGGCGCTCTAACCAACTGAGCTAATCGCCCGAGGGCGGATCAGTCTAGCCGCCCCCGTCCGTCTGAACCGACCGGTCGATCCGATTTGAGATGACAAGGCCCCGCTCTAGGGATGTCGGACAGCGCTAGGGCCGCCGATCAGCACCTGGAAGCACCTGCGGCTATGAAGATCGGTGATCCCTTACTCCACCAAGGTCGGCGCTACTACCTGCGCGGGCTCGACCCCATGGGCGTGCCCGACCGGCAGGCGTTCCTGGAGGACGCGCGGACCGGCGAGGAGCTGATCGCTCCGGTCGACGAGATCGAGCCTGAGCCGCCCGGCGAGCCTTCTCCTCTACGGAGAGTTTGACCGGGTACCCTCTGACTATGATCGAAGTCAGGGACGGCGCCTGATGTACGAGATGGTCATCTACGGCGTGAGCTTCGACCTCGTCGGCAAGCAGCCGATCGTGCTGCTCAAGACCGCCGACGGGAACAAGTTCCTGCCGATCTGGATCGGGCACCCCGAGGCGGCGGCGATCCTGATGAAGCTGCAGGGGGCGACCACGCCGCGGCCGATGACCCACGACCTCGTCACCGAGATGCTGAGCCAGCTCGATGCGCAGGTCGTCCGCATCACGGTCACCGAGCTGAAGGAGAACACCTTCTACGCGAGCATCACGGTCCAGCAGAACGGCTCCGAGATCGAGATCGACTCGCGGCCGTCGGACGCCATCGCCCTGGCCGTGCGCGCCGAGGCACCGATCTTCGCGGCCGAAGAGGTGATCGAGGAGTCGGCGATCGAGTTCGAGGGCGAGGACGTGAACGAGGAGGAGATCGTCTCGGAGTTCAAGCAGTTCCTCGAGCACGTCACGCCGGACGAGTTCGCCGGCGCGAACGACGACGAGTAGGCCCGCTTACTCGACCTCCCGTTTTGTGAGGTCGAGCAGGTCATCGAACATCCGTCGCAGCCCGTCCTCCGAGAGCGGCCCGCGGTTGGCCCGCGCGAGGTACTGCAGCATCCACTCCTCGCGGTCCGGGTCGACGAACGAGAGGCCGCGCGACTCCTTGTAGCCCTTCAGGCGCGCGACGAGCTTGAGGCGCGTGTTCACCGCCTCGACGATCGCACGGTCGTTGTCGGAGATCTGCTCTCGCAGCTGGCGGATGAGTGGGTCCTGTTCGATCACGACGGGATTCTGTCGTCGTGAGCGTGTGGAGGGGGTGTGGGGGAACCGGGAGGTTCCACCACGTCGGGTTGTAAGAAGGGGGCTCGTGGGGGAGACATGGTTTCCCCAACGGGAGCGAACCTGAGGTGAGCCACGATCACGGTCGTCCCTGCAGCTTGACGGACACGCGCTTGTCGCTGCGCCGGATGGCGAGCGCGCGGTACGGATACGTGACGCGGGCCGTGACCGGATCGCCGAGTGACGGAGTCTGCTCCCGCGCGTAGACGTCGATGCCGCGGCGTCGCTCGACGACTCGCACGATGCGGAGCGAGTAGCCGGTGCTCGAGCGTGGGCCGAGGGCGATCACGACGACCTCGTCTCGCGCCCAGTCGACCCGGGGCGGCTGCGGTGCGCGGCCGGGCATGGTCGCGTCGAGCAGCCGCGCGAGCGAAGCACGGGAGCGATAGACGGCAGTGACCTTGCGCGTGAACTCGACGCGCCCGAGCTGGCCGTTCAGGTCGCGCCAAGCAAGCTCGTGCTTGCCGCCCTGGCCCCACCACTGCGCGTAGGCGAGCCAGCCGGCCGCCGCGAGTACGACCACGGCCAGAGCGGCGGCTCTACCAGTCGATGTAGACCGCG
>Ga0307320_10000486_pt1 | contig 14266 bp, 11 predicted proteins | sample ER_DNA_369_FD_194495 | JGI IMG/M metagenome (GOLD analysis project Ga0307320, IMG submission 194495) | Bulk soil microbial communities from the East River watershed near Crested Butte, Colorado, United States - ER_DNA_369 | ecosystem: Environmental > Terrestrial > Soil > Floodplain | place...
CTCTTCTGGGGTGCGCCAGCCGCCCCGGCGCAGGATCACGTACGTGTTCATCATGCCTCCTCGAGTTCGAATGGAAGGCGATCCTACTGGCATCTTCCTTGCGCGCCCCGAGCGCGTCGCTGACGGCATCCGGCTTGCCGTCAAGGACCTCTTCGACACGGCCGGGCTGACCACGACCTACGGCTCGGCGATCTTCGCCGACCACGTGCCGGACACGAGCGCAGAGGTCGTGCGCAGGCTCGAGGCCTCGGGATACGCGAATGTCGGCAAGGCCAACCTGCACGAGTTCGCGTACGGGATCACGTCCACCAATCCGCACTTCGGGACGGTCCCGAACCCGGCCGCGCCGGGGCGGATCGCCGGCGGCTCGAGCGGCGGCTCTGCGGCGGCGCTGGCCGGTGGCTTTGCCGAGGCGGCGCTCGGAACGGACTCGGGCGGCTCGATCCGCATTCCCGCCGCGTGCTGCGGCGTCGTCGGCTTCAAGCCGAGCTACGGACTGGTCTCTCTGGAGGGCTGCTTCCCGCTGGCGGCGAGCTTCGACCACGCAGGCCCGATGGCGAACACGGTCGCGGACTGCGTGACCATGATGGGTCACCTCGCCGACGGCTTCGTAGAGAGGGCTCTGGAGTCGTTCGAGGAGCTCGAGGTCGGGTTCGCCTGGCTCGACCGGGCCGCGCCGCTGATGGGCGAGCGGATCGCCGACGCCGCTTCTCTGTTCCCGCGCGCGCGAGGGCTCGACTTCCCGCTCCCCCACGGGATCGGGCCGGCCTTCATGGGCGAGGTTGCCGACGTCCATCGCGAGCTCTTCGCGGAGAACGCCGACCTGTACGGCGACAACGTGCGCACCAAGGTCGAGCTCTGCCTTGCGGTCACAGACGCCGAGCGCCGGCGTGGGGCCCGCGCGCGTGAGGAGTACAGAGAGCGCTGCGAAGAGGCCTTCCAGGGGCTCGACCTCCTGCTGACGCCGACAATCCCGTTCGTCCCGCCGCCGCTCCCCGCGGACGACCTCGATCTCCGCGAGGACATGATCCGCTTCACATTGCCGTTCAACTCGCTCGGCTGGCCCGTGCTCGCGCTGCCCTGCGGACCGGCCGAGGATGGCCTACCAGCCTCGATCCAGCTGGTCGGTCGAGACGATGCGCTCGTCCTTGCCGCCGGTGCTTTGCTCGAGGCATCCCTCGTTCGAGGGACGCCCCAGGCCTGAAAGCTGCCGAAACCTCTGTGCATGCCCTTCGCCCGTCTTTGCGCTGCGCTTTTCTTCGCCGTGCTGGCCCTCGGCGTCTTCGCCCCTGCGGCTAGCGCAGCCAAGCCGCTGCCCGGTCCCAAGGGGCTGAAAGCCTTTCTGCTGCGGGTGGACGAGTCCGAAGCGACCTACAACCGCACCTTCCCGCGAACGCCGGCCTTCGCCTGGCGCGCGGTGCCGCGTGCGAAGCGCTACGAGTTCGAGCTCTCGACGAGCAAGACGTTCTCCGAGGGCGCAGTCGTGTGGTCGAGCGCGACTGCCAAGGTCGACGTGCCCACTCCTGCCATCTCGCCCGGCGTCTCGCTTCCGTGGATCACGGGCAACCCCTACTCCCTCTACGCCCGCGTGCGCGCGATTGCCGCCAACGGCAAGGATGGAGTCTGGAGCTCGCCCTTCGGCTTCAACATGCGCTGGCGCAACAAGCCGGCGCCGCTCAACCCGCAGTTTCCCGGACTCGTCCGCTGGACGCCGATCGAGGGCGCCACGATGTACGAGGTCTGGCTGTACGGCTCGCGTGAGACCTTCTTCACGACGACGAACGTGGCTGACCAGCGGGAGTTCTACACGCTGCACACGGGGGCGTCATGGACCGGTTCCATCACCTGGCGTGTCCGCGCGGTGCGAAAGCTCTACGGAGACATCCCGAACGGCCTCCCCGCCACCACCGTCGGGCCGTGGAGCAGCCAGTACGTGAACTTCAACCCGCCCTTCGCCACCGGCGAGCTGGCGCAGGTCGGAACGGTCTCCGACATCGTCTCGACCGCCGCCGCTCCGCAGGCGCACGAGCTGACCCCGGGGTTCGCGTTCACCGGCAACTATCGCTCCTGGGGCTCACCGTGGTTCCTCGATACGACCACCGAGCTCTACCACGTCTACGTGTTCACGGACAGCGAGTGTGTCAACCGCGTCTACACGAGCGCGATCGTCGGCAGCCCGGCGTACGCGCCACGGTTCGAGCACACGCTCGCCCTGCCGGCCGGCACCAGCGCCGTCCCGGGAGCTCGGAGCGAGATGGCGAAGTACGGCGAAGAGGGAACGGTCAAGATGCTCGACGGCCAGGTCGTCAAGTCGGCCGACGCCGGTGGCCTCGGCGCCGGCAAGATCGACCTCTGGGACTCCTTCTGGCCCGAGGGCGGCTACTACTGGACGGTCGTCCCGGTCTTAATGAACGTACCGTCCGGCGAAGGGATCGAATACCGCGACATCCAGCTGCCGGAGGACGTCTGCCGCGCAGGCGGCTCCGTGCGCTTCGGCAAGATCGGCAAGCCGGTCGTGCTGGCCGACAACAACGCCCCGTACATCTCGGGGCTGTCGCCCACCGGCAAGCTCGTCGGCGCCAACAAGGGCTCGCAAACGTTCTACGGCTACCCGCTCGTCGCCTGGGAGCCCGTGTACGGCGCCAACGAGTACGAGGTGCAGTGGAGCAGGTCGCTGAACCCGTGGCGCCCGGACGCGGCCCCGCTGACGACGCCGGCCACGGCCGCCGTGCTGCCCGTCAAGGCCGGCCGCTGGTACTACAAGGTCCGCGGCCTCAACCCGTCACTGCCGAAGAAGCCGGAGATGACGTGGTCGAAGCCGGTGTCCTTGCGAGTCGCGAAGCCCCGCTTCCGGATCATCAAGCGCTAGTTAGCACGGGGAAACCCCTGGTTCCCCCGTGGACCCCCTCCTTGCGGGCGGGAGCACGCCTCGAGATGTTTCAGGAGCCGGCCGCTGGAGACGTAGTTCGGACGTTCGCCTCTCCGATGTGAGCCTCCCACCGGGCAAAGCCCGGCTCCGGCGGCCGTTCGAGGCGGCTCTCGAAGAGTTCACGCCTGTCTATCTGTACTTGGTCACGGCGCCGGCTCCCAGATCGGACCGACCCACCGTCTCACCTTCCCTGTCGCGCAGAGAATGATGATCTTCGTGCCCGCCCTGTACGCAGGCGCGCCGGGATGCCGAACCGACAACCCGAGGCTGTAGATGGATTCGTATGGACCGCTTTCCCTCGGTGCCCGTAGATCGGTCGCAGTCCAGCCGTCTCCCAACGCATGCCGCCTTTGGACGAAACGCTCGACATCGCGTCGACCCGACATGGCGTAGCGCTGAACCTCCGAGTATGGATGGAAGCTCATTCGAGCGGTGAACCCGCGCGAAAAAGCACGTAATCGTCCCGAGTTGAAAGCATCGACCATCCACAGGAGCCGACGTGCGGCGCGCTCGGGTTCACAGAACCCTCTAAGGGTTGCCTGAGTTCGATAGATCGTAAATGTGGGTGCCACGGTCGGCGCTGGTCTGCGGTGGGCAGCGTGACCCGATAGCGGAGCCAGTAGCAAAATGGCCGTGACCGACACGATGCTTCTGGTCACGCGGCCCGCACCGCCTCCTCGTAGATCTCGTCGCGGCTCAGCTCGTCGAGCTCGGCTGAGAGCAGATCGCTCGAGCTGGCGGTTTCCTCCCGCGGGAACGGGACGGCCGTGCCGTCCACGGCCACCGACTCGATCTGACCGGAAGCCTCGTGCACCAGCTCGACGGTTCGTCCGAGCCGGGACCGTAGCCAGCCGACCAGCAGCAGCGCCTCGGCTGACGACCCCCCGGTGATGCGCAGCTCACCTGCCTCGGCAATCCCGGGCCAGAGCCCCGCCAGCGCACGTCGCCACGGCCGGGTACACCGCCACGCGATGTCGGAGACGGCCGTCTGCTCGAACAGCGACTCGAGCTCCCGGTAGGCGCCGGCCGGGTCCTTCCATTCACGCGAGTCGACGACGAGCCGGTCGCAGACCCCGACCATCTGCTCGAGCTCGGGCGCGCCGAACGGGAGCTCTCCGCGCCAGCGGAGGAAGACGGGCAGGTCGGTGACGAGGAGCGGCGTAACGATGCTGGCCGGTGCTTTCACGCGCTGACCACGGAGCGTGAGCTGGATCACCTCGGCTGCGACATGGCGCCGGCCTCCTTCCTGGGGGAAGGCGAGCACGGAGACCCTCGCGTCGATCCCGTCGACTGCGGCGGGCTCGGGAAACAGGAGGATCCCCCGCGACGGGTGGCGCTCCCGGAGCCCTGCCAGTGTGTCGACCGCGGCCTCACGCCATTCCGCGGGCACCCAGGCGAGGTGGGTCATGACACTGGTTCGAAGGTCAGGCCCCTCCGTCCCCTGAGACGACGCATCGCGCACCTGCCAGAGCGCACGTTCCACGTCGGCAGGAGTGACGTCCTCGCCGACCCAATCCTCGGCCTGAACCGGCGCCGCGCTCAATGCTTGAGCCACTCCCGGCCGTCACGCCGCATGAGCTCCTTGGCTCCCGCGGGGCCCCACGTGCCGGCCGCGTAGTTGGGAAAGGACGGCCGGTCGCGCTTCCACGCGGCGACGATCGAGTCGACGATCGCCCATTGTTCCTCGACCTCGTCGGAGCGCGTAAACAGCGTCTGGTCGCCGAGCATCGCGTCGAGCAGCAGCCGCTCGTAGGCCTCCGGCAGGTCCGTGCGAAAGGCCCCTCCGTAGATGAAGTCCATGTTGACCGTGCGCAGGCGCATCCCCTGCCCCGGCACCTTGGCCGCGATCGCCAGCGACACGCCCTCGTCGGGCTGCACGTGCACGAGCAGGCGGTTCGGCTTCAGCTCCTCGGTCGCCGCGTCCTCGAACGGCGGGTGCGGGGCCCGTTGGAACTGAATCGCGATCGTCGTCTCGCGCCGCGCCAGGCGCTTGCCCGTCCGGACGTAGAACGGCGTGTCCGCCCAGCGCCAGTTGTCCACGAAGAGCTTCGCGGCGACGTAGGACTCGGTCATCGAGTCGGGAGGGACGCCCTCTTCCTGCCGGTAGCCGGGCACCTCCTTCCCGTCGATGTAGCCGGGCCCGTACTGGCCTCGCACGATGTGCTTGGGCCCGGGTGTATGGATCGCCTTCAGCACCTTGACCTTCTCGTTCCGCACCGACTCGGCCGTGAAGTCGATCGGCGGCTCCATCGCCGTCAGCGCGACGAGCTGGAGCATGTGGTTCTGGAAGATGTCGCGGATCGCGCCGGCCTGCTCGTAGTACTCGGCGCGTCCCTCACTCCCGAGCGTCTCGGCGACGGTGATCTGCACGTGGTCGATGAACTGGCGGTTCCAGATCGGCTCGAAGATGCCGTTCGCGAACCGCAGCGCCAGCATGTTCTGGACGGTCTCCTTGCCGAGGTAGTGGTCGATGCGGAAGACCTCTTCCTCGGTGAAGTAGCGGCTGATCAGCTCGGTGAGGGCCCGCGCGGACGCGAGGTCTTGCCCGAACGGCTTCTCGACGATCAAGCGCGTCCAGCCCTCTGCGCCGCGACGCTTTCCGACGGCCTCGACGACCGTCGCCATCGCCTGCGGCGGGATCGCGAGGTAGTACACGCGGTTGCCTCGTGTGCCACGCTCCTCGTCGAGCTCGGTCAACAGGGCGGCGAGACGATCCTCGCCCTCCTCGTCGGCGAAGTCGAGCGACAGGTAGCGGGTCGCGTTCGAGAGCCACTCCCACACGCCTTCGTCGAAATCGTCACGGCCGAATTCCCGCACCGCGTGCTCCATGCGCTCACGGAACTCGTCGTCCGTCCAGTCCCTGCGCGCAACGCCGACGATCGCGAACTGCTCGGGCAACAGCCGGCGGCAGGCGAGCGAGTACAGGGCCGGGAAGATCTTCCTGCGGGTCAGGTCGCCGGACGCGCCGAAGACGGCGAGCGCGCACGGAGACGGAGTGCGCCTCGGGCCAAGGCCGGCGAGCAGCGGGTTTTCGGCGACCTCGGTCACTCGGTCTTGATCGCGTGTCCGCCGAACTGCTCCCTGAGCGCAGCGTTGATCTTCGCCGCGAAGGACTCTTCGACACGCGACGCGAAGCGCGCGTAGAGAGCAGCCGTGATCACCGGAGCCGGAACGTCTTCGGCAATTGCTTCGAAGACCGTCCAGCGTCCCTCGCCTGAGTCCTGAACGTAGGGCGCGATACCCGCGAGGTCGTTTCCGCGGTCGGCGAGAGCCTGGTGCAGCAGGTCGAGCAGCCAGGACCTGACGACCGAGCCCTCCCGCCAGATCCCGGAGATCTGACCGAGATCGAGATCGAACTCCGAGCCCTGCATGATGTCGAACCCCTCCGCGTAGGCCTGCATTAGGCCGTACTCGATCCCGTTGTGCACCATCTTCACGAAGTGCCCGGCCCCGGCCGGACCGGTGTGCGCGTAGCCGTTCTCTGGGGCGAGTGCGCGGAATGCGGGCTCGACGACAGCGACTGCGTCCTCCTCGCCACCGACCATCAGGCAGTACCCGACCTGGAGGCCCCAGATGCCGCCGGACACGCCCGCATCGACGAACCGCAGACCGCGCTCGGACGCTTCGGTCGCCCGCCGCTGCGAGTCGCGGAAGTAGGAGTTGCCGCCGTCGATGATCACGTCCTCCGCGTCGCAAAGCCCGAGCAGCGCCTGGAACGTCTCCTCGGTCGGCGCCCCCGCCGGAATCATCATCCAGACCACGCGCGGCCGCTCCAGCTGCGAAACGAGCTCCTTGAGCGAGTCGGCGGTGCCGCCTCCGCTGCGCGCGTACGACGCCACCTCGTGCCCGTGTTGGCGTAGCCGCTCGGTCATGTTGCCGCCCATGCGGCCGAGCCCGATCATTCCCAGCTTCATGCGTCCTCCAGTCTGACGCGCGCGACGCGGCGGCCGCGCTCCTTGAGCGCCTCGAGATCGCCGGCAGCTTGCGCCGAGATGAACCGGCGGAACCCGAACTTGCGTCCGGGGATCTTCAGCTCCTCGCCCAGGTCGTCCACGACCTGGAGGGCGAGGATCGAATCGGGGCCGCCCTTGTGCAGCTGGCCGGTCGAGTGCAGGTACCTCGGGCCGAGCCCGAACGTGACCACGCAGCCGGTCTCGTGCGCCTGCGCGACGAGTGGTTCGAGCTCGCGGGCGCGAGCGGGATCGACGAACGCGAGGATCGCGATGTAGTCCCCTTCGCGAGCCTGTGCGAAGAGCTCCTCGGCCGAGCTCTCCGGCTCCAGATCGACGTCGCCGCGCTCGAGGATCGCCGTTGTGCGGTCCTTCGCAGCCTGGACGTCAGGCTGGTTGAAAGGGTTGATGCCGATGATCGACCCGGCCACCGCCGTGGCGAACTCCCAGCGGAAGAACTCGGCTCCGATGTCGTAGGGGTCGTCGAGCCTGATGCTCGCCGCTTGACGATCGGGGCCTTCGGGCGACTCGCCCGGCGCCGGTACGAGGCCCTTGTCGTCCTTGCCCGTCGACTCCGCGATGAGCTGCTCGATCCAGAGGCCGATCCCACCCGGCGTGTCGGCGAAGCAGATCTTGTCCCGGCCTTCGGCCCAGCCACCTCCGAGTTGAGCCCCGAGATCTGCTCCGGGGTTCTCGGTTCGCAGCCGGCACCACTCGGCCATGGCGACGGCGCGCTCGAGCAGCGTGCGCACGTCGAGGTCCATCAGAGCCGCCGGCACCATCCCGAACGGCGAGAGCACCGAGTAGCGGCCGCCGATTGTCGGCTCGCCGGCGATCACCCAGTCGAAGTCGTGCTCGCGCGCAAAGACCTCGAGCTCTGACCCGGGGTCTGTGATGGCGCCAAACCCGCCGCCTCGTTTCAGGAAATAGTCGAGCTGGCAGCGAGTCTCGAGCGTCGTGCCCGACTTCGAGGCTGCCACGAAGAGCGCGCCTTCGACGTCAATCGTCTGCTCGAGATCGCGGATTGCGTTCGGATGCGTGGTGTCGAGGACATGGAAGTCCCCGATGGCGAAGGTACGGCGCAGGACCTCCGGCCCGAGGCTCGATCCGCCCATTCCCAGCAGTACGACGTTCTCGTAAGCGCCCCGATCGAGCCCCTGAAGCTCCCCAACGCGCTCCAGCATCCGGCTCGGCTCGCCGAGCCAGCCGAGCCAGCCGGCCTCGTCCGTGCCAGTCCAGACGGTCGGATCACGGGCCCAGATGCGATCGACGAGCTCCGCGACGTCCAGCGGGCTCACGCGGGCGCTAGCTGCTTGCGCTTCTCTTCGATCCATTCGATCAGCTCGCGGAAGGAGTCGGCGAACTTCTCGACGCCCTCACGCTCGAGGGTTTCCGAGATGGCGTCGTAGCTGACGCCGATCTCCGCGAGCTTCCGGAACAGCGCGCGGGCCTCGTCGATGCCCTGCTCGAGCGTGAGCGCGACCTCCCCGTGATCCTGAAAAGCCGCCATGGTCTCTTTCGGCATCGTGTTCACCGTCTCCGGCCCGATCAGGTCCTCGACGTACATGACGTCCCGGTAGGCGGGGTCCTTCGTCGAGGTCGAGGCCCACAGGCAGCGCTGCTTCGTCGCGCCCTTCGCGGCCAGGTTTTCCCAGCGCGAGCCGCTGAAGATCTCCTTGTAGCGCTGGTACGCGAGCTTTGCGTTCGCAATCGCGAGCTTGCCGTTCAGCTCGGGATGCCCGGCCTCGACCAACCGCTTGTCGGCTTCGGTGTCGACGCGCGAGACGAAGAAGCTCGCCACCGACGCGACGGTGCTCGGGTCGCCGCCTGCCTTGACGAGCCGCTCGAGCCCCTTGATGTAGGCCTCGGCGACCTCGGCGTAGCGCTGCAGCGAGAAGATCAGCGTCACGTTGATGTTGCGCCCGCGCGCGATCATCTCCTCGATCGCGGGCAGCCCGCCCTTCGTCGCCGGGATCTTGACGTACGCGTTCGGCCGGTCGACCCACTCGTGGAGACGCTGGGCCTCCTCGACCGTCGCGCCAGTCTCGTGCGCGAGGCCCGGATCGACTTCGATCGAGACGTAGCCGTCCTGGCCCTTGCCGTCGTCCCAGACGGGGCGAAACAGGTCGCACGCCTCCTGGATGTCGCGGACGGCGAGCTGGAGGAAGATCTCCTTGGGGTCGCTTTCGGTCTCGAGCACTTCGCGCAGTTGCTCGTCGTACCAGTCCCCTTCGGCCATGGCCTTTTGAAAAATGGTCGGATTGGACGTGACGCCGACGACGGCGTCCTCGCGCATCATCCGCTCGAGCTCGCCGGTCTGGAGCCACTCGCGCGAGAGTGAGTCGATCCAGACGGATTGGCCGAGGGCAGACAGCTGATGTAGGCGACTTTCAGGCATTGCTTCTCTCCATTTCCTCAATCTTGGCAAGTCTGCGCACAAAGCGCTCGCCGCCGCCGAAGCGGGCGGACAGGAACGTTCGAATCAGCTCGCCTGCGAGCTCGGCGCCGATGATCTCGGAGCCGATGCAGAGCACGTTCATGTCGTCGTGCTCGACACCCTGGCGCGCCGAGTAGGTGTCGTGGCAGATCGCGCCGCGGATACCGGCGAGTTTGCAAGCGGCGATCGAGGCACCCACGCCCGATCCGCACACCAGGATCCCACGCTCGGCCTGTCCGCCGAGGATGGCCTCGCCGAGCTCCTTCGCCTTGTCGGGGTAATCGATCATCGGCTCGGGCCGCTCGGCTCCCAGGTCGACGAGCTCGTGTCCGCCGCCTACGACTTCCTCGAGAACGCGGTCGCGCAGCTTGACGCCGCGATGGTCGAAGGCCACGGCGATCTTCATTCGGCGGCCTCGTGCGCGACGGTGGTCTCGATCCGAGCGATTTTTCCGTTACGGATCACGAAATCTCCCTCCACCCTGGTGCGATAGGCAATCTCGCCACCTTCCTTCCAGCGCCACGTCATGTAGGTCGTCGCGCGCACAAACCCGTTCTGCTGAGCGTATTCGCGGCGGTCGATCTCCGGTACGAGATGGTCGTACGCGCCCTTTTGCCACCGGGCGCGCACAGCTTCTGCTCCCCGCAGCGTCCGGCGTGGTGAAACGACTTCTACGTCCGGATCCAGAAGCGCGTAGGCGGTGTCGTGGTCTTCGTCGGAGAGGGCCTCCACGTAGCGCTTCGCGATCTCCACCGGCGGGCCGCCCACGACCCGTTACGTTACCCCCATGACTGACACCGAGCGCTGGCGCGAACTGGGACAACAGCTCCGGGTCGACTCCGTCCGAGCGGCCGCAGCGGCAAACTCGGGGCATCCGACCTCGTCCATGTCGGCGGCCGACCTGATGGCCGTACTGCTCGACAAATACTTCCGCTACGACTTCGACAACCCGGACACACCGACGAACGACCACCTGGTCTTCTCGAAGGGACACGCGTCTCCACTCGTCTACTCGCTTTTCAAGGCGGCGGGGGCCATCTCCGACGAGGAGCTGCTGTCGTTCCGCAAGTTCGGCAGCATCTTCGAAGGACACCCCACACCGGTCATCCCTTGGGTCGACGTCGCCACCGGCTCCCTCGGCCAGGGACTGCCGTTCTCGGTCGGAATCGCACTCGCCGGCAAGCGGCTCGATCGCCTGCCGTATCGCGTCTGGACGCTGTGCGGCGACAGCGAGATGGCAGAGGGCTCCATGTGGGAGGCGTTCGAGCACGCTTCGTTCGAGGGGCTCGACAACCTGACGGCGATCATCGACGTCAACCGGCTCGGCCAGCGCGGCGAGACGATGCACGGCTGGGATCTCGACTCGTACGTAACTCGAGCCGAGGCTTTCGGCTGGCACGCGATCGCAATCGATGGGCACGACGTGGAGGCGATCGACCGCGCCTACGAGGAAGCGCTCTCGACGCAGGGCAAGCCGACGGTGATCGTCGCCAAGACAAAGAAAGGGAAGGGCGTCGCCGCCGTCGAGGACAAGGAGAACTGGCACGGGAAGGCGCTTGACGAGCCGGACGCTGCGATCGAGGAGCTCGGCGGAATCCGCAACATCACGGTCGAGGTGCACAAGCCCGACCCCGGAGAGCCCCACAGCTTCGAGACGAAGCCGCTCGAGCTACCGACTTACGGGCTCGGCGAGGAGGTCGCGACGCGCAAGGCGTACGGCGACGCCCTGGCCGCAGTCGGCGCCGCCCATGGAGACGTCGTAGCGCTCGACGGCGAGGTGAGCAACTCGACCTACGCCGAGATCTTCGCCAAGGCGCACCCGGAGCGATTCTTCGAGATGTACATCGCCGAGCAGCAGCTGGTCGCTGCAGCGGTCGGAATCCAGGTGCGCGGCTGGAAGCCGTTCGCCTCGACCTTCGCCGCGTTCTTCACGCGCGCGTACGACTTCGTCCGCATGGCCGCGGTCAGCCGGGCGAACATCAAGCTCTCCGGCTCGCATGCCGGCGTGTCGATCGGCGAGGACGGGCCCTCCCAGATGGCCCTCGAAGATCTCGCTGCCTTCCGGGCGGTCTACGGCTCGACCGTCCTCTACCCGTCGGACGCGAACCAGACGGCCAAGCTCGTCGAGACGATGGTCGATCTGGAGGGAATCGTCTTCATGCGCACGACGCGTGCGAACACGCCGGTGTTATACGGGCCCGACGAGGAGTTCCCCGTCGGCGGTAGCCGCGTCGTCAGAGAGTCGGACGAGGACGAGGTCGTCATCGTCGGCGCAGGGATCACGCTGCACGAGGCGCTCGAGGCCGCCGACAAGCTGGCGCAGGACGGCGTGCACGCTCGGGTGATCGACCTCTACTCGGTCAAGCCCGTTGACGTGGAAGGACTGCGCGCCGCCGCCGAGGCCACCGAGGGCCGGATCGTCACCGTCGAAGATCACTGGCCCGAAGGCGGGATCGGCGAGGCCGTCCTCTCTGCCTTCGCCGACACCGAGGAGCGCCCACGCGTGGTGCAGCTCGCCGTGCGCGAGATGCCGACGTCGGGAAAGCCCGACGAGCTCCTGGCCGCGGCCGGCATCGACGCAGAGCACATCGCAGAGGCAGCGCGCCAGCTCGTCGGTGCGCCAGTGCGCGCGTGAGCCACCTGGATCGGGTCGTCTCGGCGGGAGACGCCGAGCTTCTCGTGCGCGAATGGGGGAGCGAGGGGCCACCCATCTTCTTCTGGCATGCGCTGGGTGACCACACGAGCCTGCAGATGGTCGAAGCGGGGCCGATCCTGGCCGAGGAGTACGGCTTCCGGGTGCTCGGAGCCGATGCGCCCGGGTTCGGCGGCTCGCCCCGCGTTCACGATTCGGGCTATCAGATGGACGCGCTGGTCGAGCTCGCCGCGTCTCTGCTCGACGCACTCGCCCTCGATCCGGTCGTCTGGTGTGGATCGTCGTGGGGCGGCATCCTCGGCGTCCACTTTGCCGCTGCACACCCTGAGCGCGTGGCCGCGCTGGCTCTCGTCGACGGGGGCTACCTCGATCCCGTGCACGACTACGGCGAGACCCTCGACGAGGCACGGGCCTTCTGGCAGAGCCAGGACCGCTGGCGCTTTCAGAGCTGGACCGAGGTGATCGCCAAGGCGCGTGAGGCGTTCCAGCGCTGGTCGCCCGGCCTCGACGAGTACGTTCGGTCGGCGTTTCGCGAGGACAACGGGGACGTCGTGTCAACAGTAGGCCCCGACGTCTATGCGGCGGCGATGCACGGGATCGACCGCTCGCCGCCTTCGAGCGTCCACGCGCGGCTTGCCGCCACCGAGGTGCCGATCCTGCTGCTCGGAGCCACGGAGCCGCCAAAAGAAAACGTGCGCCGCATCGAATGGCGCGAGCGCTTCTCCAAGACTGTCCCGCACGCCGAGGTCCGCATCTTTCAGGGGGCGCCACACCTGATGCTCGAGGCGCGGCCCGACGAAACCGCTCGCGCGATCGGCGACTGGCTGAAGTCGCTTCCCTACGCTTAGGGAGCTATGGCAGTCGTCATCGGAACCAACCTCCGCAAGGAGATCTCCGGCGACGTCCTGTTCGACGGCGTGTCGTTCAAGGTCGAGCGCCGCGACCGGGTCTCGCTCTCCGGGCCGAACGGGGCCGGCAAGACGACGCTGCTCCGGATCCTCAGCGGCGAAACCGACCTCCACGGGGGCTCGCTCGCGTTCGCGAAGGGGACTCGCGTCGCGCTGCACGACCAGCGCCCACCCGCGCAAAGCGAGATCTCGTTACGGGACTACGTGCTCTCCGGCGCGGCCGACCTGACCGCTGCCGAAGAGGAGCTCCGCCGGCTGGAAGAGGCGATGGCAGCCGGCGATCACGACGCAGCGACGCTGCGCCGCTACTCCGACACGCAGGCTCGACTCGAGCATGCGGGCGGCTACGCCTGGCGCGAGCGGCTCGATTCGGTGACGCGCGGCCTCGGCTTCTCGGCTGCCGATCTCACGCGGCCGCTGGTCACGTTCTCGGGCGGCGAGCTGACCCGCGCCTCGCTGGCCCGCACGCTCGGCGGGGACCCGGATCTGATCCTGCTCGACGAGCCGACGAACCACCTCGACGTGGCGAGCCTGGAGTGGCTCGAGCGCGAGCTGCAGTCCGTCGACGCAGGCGTCGTGCTCGTGGCACACGACCGCTGGTTCCTCGAAGCAGTCACGACGGCGGTCCTCGAGCTCGAGGCAGGCCGCTCGACATATTTCGCCGGCCCCTGGCACAACTGGCGGCGCGAGAAGGCGGCTCGGCTTGCAGCCGCGACGAAGGCCGCCGACCGCTATGACGAGGACATCGCGCGCCTCGAGCGCTTCGTCGAGCGCTTCAGGGCGAAGAAGAACCTCGCCAAGCGCGCGCAGGCCAAGGTCACGCAGATCGGGCGACTCTCCAAGGAGCGTGCCGAGGTGAAAGACGAGATCTCCCTGCTGACCCGCCGCGGCAAGCAGCTTGGCTTCGACTTCTTCCAGCCGAAGCGAAGCGGCCGCACCGTGGCCGAGGCCGAAGGGCTGAACCTCGCGGCCGGCGACAAGCAGCTCTTGACCGACGTCTCGTTCGCGATCGAGCGTGGGGAGCACATCGCGCTCGTCGGGCCGAACGGCGCGGGCAAGACGACCCTGCTCGAGTCGCTGCTCGGCCGGCGCGAGCCCGCCGGGGGGAAGCTGCGGCTGGGGCACGGCGTCGAGCCCGGGTACTTCTCACAGCATGAGATCGAGCTCGACGAGCGGGGCTCCGTGCTCGCCTGCGTGCAGTCGATGACCGGGCTCACCCGGCCTCCGGCGCAGAACCTCCTCGGTCGCTTTCTGTTCTCCGGCTGGCAGGAGCACGACAAGCCGATGAGCGTGCTCTCGGGCGGCGAGAGGAGACGGCTCGCGCTGGCGGTCGTCGTCGCTTCGGGCTCCAACTTCCTGCTCTTCGACGAGCCGACGAACCACCTCGAC
>Ga0307320_10000488_pt1 | contig 14231 bp, 16 predicted proteins | sample ER_DNA_369_FD_194495 | JGI IMG/M metagenome (GOLD analysis project Ga0307320, IMG submission 194495) | Bulk soil microbial communities from the East River watershed near Crested Butte, Colorado, United States - ER_DNA_369 | ecosystem: Environmental > Terrestrial > Soil > Floodplain | place...
TTGACGCTTGGCGGAAGCATGTTCAGCTTCAGGGACACGACAAAACCTCCCTCGATGGGCTTCAGGACCCCAGATCTTCGCTCACGCGACGAGCCCCTTCAACCATGGCCCGGAGCTTCTCGAACGCGAGCTCGCGCGAGAGGTACTTCATGCCGCAGTCCGGCGCGACGACGAGCCGATCAGGCGGCACGACCTCGAGCGCCCTGCGGATGCGGTCGGCGACGACCTCGGCCGTCTCCGCCTCCGGCGAGCCGAGGTCGAGGACGCCGAGGAGGATCGTCTTGTCGGGGAGGGCGCGCAGCACCTCGGGGTCGAGGTCCGGTTGCGCCGCCTCGAGCGACACGTGCGTCGCGGAGCAGTCGTTGAGCTCGGCGAGGAAGGGGTAGCCGCTCGGCCGGTCGTGGACGATGTGCGCGTAGCCGAAGCAGGTGTGCAGCACGGTCTCGCCGTCGAGCCCATCCAGCGCCCGATTGATCGCCTCGAGCGCGTACTCGCGAGCCGGTTCGGGCCGGGCTTGCAGGTACGGCTCGTCGATCTGGACGACGTCGGCGCCGGCGGCCTTGAGGTCGTGGAGCTCCTCGTTCACCGCCTCGCCGTAGGCGAGCGCCAGGCTCTTCTCGTCAGCGTAGTGGTCGTTCTGGGCCTGCTGGGTCATCGTGAACGGCCCGGGGACGGTGATCTTGATTCGGCGGTCAGTGATCGAGCGCAGGAACTCGACGTCACGCACCTCCACCGGCCGCGTCCGGCGGATCGGCCCGACGACCCGCGGCACCGGGTTCTCGTGCCCCGTCCGGTCGAGTGCGATCCCGGGCGGATCCAGCTGCACGCCGTCGAGGGCGGTCGCGAAGCGGTTCGAGTAGCTCTCGCGGCGCATCTCGCCGTCCGTGATCACGTCGACGCCCACCTGCTCCATCTCCTGGACCGCGATCCGGGTGGCGTCGTCCTGCGCCTCCTCGAGGTAGGGCTCCGGTACTCGCCAGAGCTCCTTCGCCCGCACCCGCGGTGGCAGCCGGTCGCCGAGGCGCTCGCGGTCGATCAGCCACTCCGGCTGCGGATAGCTGCCGACGACCGTCGTGAACAGCATCAACGCTCCACGAGCGTCGACTTGTACTCGCTGCGCTGAAGGCTCCCCCACGGGACGAGGTCGATGCTCGTCTGGACGATCAGCACCTCGCGCAGCCGCGCTCGAATTGCCTCCGCCAGCCCGTCGTCGCCTCGGACGTCGCGGCCGAGCTCGACGCTGACGGGCAGCGGGGGCTCCTGCTTGACGCCCGGCGCTCCGGGCCGGACCCGGACGTGACCGCTGACGTCGGGGGCGAAGCCGCTCACCACCTCGCGAATCGCCGAGGGGAAGACGTTGACTCCGCGGACGATCAGCATGTCGTCCGTCCTTCCGACGCAGCGGATGCGCGGCCCCGTCCGGCCGCAGGGGCATGGGCTCGTCTTCACCATGACATGGTCCCGCGTGCGGAACCGGAGCAGGGGCGCCGCACGGTGCTGCAAGTGGGTGAGAACGAGCTCCCCGCTCGCGCCGTCCTCGATTGGGATCGCGCGGCCGCTCTCCGGCTCGATCAGCTCCGGATGGACGAAGCCGTGGGCGCCGAGGTGCATTCCGTCCTGCTCCTCGCACTCGCCCCACAATGAAACGCCGATGTCGCCGATCCCCATCGCCTCCGTCACCTTCGCCCGCCAGCCGTCCTCCAGTTGCGCGCGGAAGGCCGGCTCCCCGCCCCCCGGCTCGCCGGCCACGAGCACCCGCCGCACGCTCGAGCCGCGCAGGTCGTGGCTCTCCGCCAGATGGGCGGCGTACGAGGGCGTGAGGACGAGATTCTCCGGCCGAAGTAGCTCGACGGCGCGGAGCAGCCGCGCGGTGTTCCCGGTGCCGAATGGGATGTGCGTCAGCCCGATCCGGTCGAAGGCGGCGAGCGCAGCGCCGGCGACGAACGGCCCGGCGTTGTAGGTCGAGACGATTTTCTCGCCGGCGGCGATTCCCGACGCGGCATAGCTGCGCGCCGATCCCCTGATCCAGTTGTCGAGGTCGCCGGCGGTCAGCGGGATGTAGCTCGGCGTTCCGGTGGTGCCGCTCGTCGAGTAGATCCGGACGATCTCAGACGGCTCGACGCAGAGGTGAGCCCCGAACGGGTTCTCGGGCGTGAGGGTCTGCCGGAGCTCCGCTTTGTCCGTCAGTGGCAGGTCGGCGATGTCGGCCAGCTCGCGGCTGACGTCGCTGGCGAGCTTCTCCCGGTAGAACGGCGAGCGCTCGAGCAGGTAGGCGAGCTGCTCCCGGTAGCGCTCCGCGTCACCGCTCGTACTCGATCGCCTCCTCCGCCGCGCGCGCCATCGGGAAGCCCAGCGGACGCTCCTGCTCCTCCGCCAGGTGCGCGAGCAAACCGGCGGTGCGGGCGAGGATCGGCACCGCCTTCACTGCCGTCGGTGGGAAGTCGAGGTCGAGCATCACGGCGGCGATCGGCATCGACACGTTCATCGTCAGCTGCGCTCCCCACACCTCGCCGACGGCCTCGTGCAGCCGGCGGGCGAGGGCGACGTACGCGCCGCTCACGCCTCGCTCGTCCGCGAGCTCCAGGATCCGATCGGCCCTCGGGTCCCGCGGCTTGTGCACCGGGTGGCCGAAGCCCGGCACTCGTCGCCCCGCGGCGTGGAGCTCGCGGATCACCTCGACGGGGTCCCGGTCCCTGGCTTCCTGCAGGAGCCGCGCGCACTCCTCCGAGGTTCCGAGGATCACGGGCCCAGCGCCCAGGATCCCGGCGGCGACCGCGCCCTGCAGCGAGTCCGGGTCGGCGGCGAGCGTCATCCGGGCCGCGACGTTCGTCGGCATCATCCCGTGCTCCGCGATCGAGACGAGCAGCAGGTCGAGGAAGTACCGCTGCTCCTCGGTCGGCTCCTCGCCGGTGAGGAGCAGGTGGAAATACTCGCTGAAGCTGAGCCGTCCCATCAGGTCGCCGGTGAGGTCCCGTCCGCGCACCTCCACGCGGTCGGCGAACGCCTGGCTGATCCTGGTTTTCGGGCGGTCGGCGGCCACTGACGTCATTTTGATCGTCCGCCGCCTGCAGCCTCGTCTCTACCATCGGGGGATGGTCCGCTTCGCGCTCAAGGGGCTGCTCGGGCGCAAGCTCCGGACGGTGCTTTCCGCGCTCGCGATCGTGCTCGGGGTGGCGATGGTCGCCGGCACCTTCATGCTGACCGACTCGATCGACAAGGCGTTCACGTCGATCTTCACGGACGTCCGCCAGGGTTCGAATGCCGTGATCAGCGGGAGAACGGCCTTCGACGTCTCGCAGGGCGCCGGGTCAACGGCGCCGACGCTCAGCGAGGCGCTCCTGCCCAAGGCGCGGAGCCTCGCGGATGTCGCGGCCGCCGAGGGCAGCGTCGACGGCGAGGCTCAGCTGATCGGGCGCAACGGCAAGGCAATCGTCTTCGGCGGCGCGCCCAACCTCGGGTTCAGCATCGCGAACGGCGACTCGCGCTTCAATCCGCTCACGCTCGTCGAGGGCTCCTGGCCCACATCCGGCCAGGTCGTCGTGGACAAGTCCACGGCGGACAAGAAAGGACTGAAGCTCGGTCAGCCGATCGGCGTCCAGGCCGAGGGCGCGGCCGAGCGACTCCGGATCTCGGGCTTCGTGAACTTCGGGTCGGTCGCCACGATCGGCGGCGCAACCCTCGCGGGCTTCGACCTGCCGACCGCGCAGAGGCTGTTCCGAAAGCCGGGCCGCCTCGACGAGATCGCGGTGGCCGCGAAGCCCGGGGTCTCGGACGCCCAGCTTGTGCGGCAGCTCCGCGCGAACGTACCAGCGACGGCGCAGGTCAAGACCGCGACCCAGCAGGCACACGACGACGCCGCCGAGACGAACGCCTTCATCACCTTCCTACGCGGCTTCCTGCTCGCCTTCGGAGGCATCGCGCTCTTCGTCGGGGCCTTCGTGATCGCGAACTCGCTCTCGATCACGATCGCCCAGCGGACGCGCGAATTCGCGACCGCCCGGACGATCGGCGCGTCCCGCCGCCAGATCCTGACCTCGATCCTGCTCGAGTCCCTCGTCGTCGGGGTGCTCGCCTCGCTCGTCGGGCTGGCCGCGGGAGTGGGCCTCGCCAAGGCCCTGTTCTGGCTCTTCGACCTCGTCGGCTTCACCCTGCCGAACAGCGGCCTGATCCTGACGAGCTCGGCGGTGGCGATCGCGCTCGCTGCGGGCATCCTCGTCACGCTCGTCGCGAGCCTGCGTCCCGCGTTCCGCGCCACGAGGGTTCCGCCGATCGCCGCCGTCCGCGAGGGCGCGAGCCTTCCGCCCTCGCGCTACGCGTTCCTGCGCGTTCCGGCGTCGATCCTGTTGACCCTGCTCGGCTTCGGCGCACTGACGTGGGGGCTCTTCGGACCGGGGCTCAGCACGACCGCCCTGCTCATCTGGATGGGCGTCGGCGCGCTGATGATCTTCCTCGGCGTCGCGCTGCTCGCCGAGCGGCTCGTGCGGCCGCTCGCCACCTGGCTCGGCTGGCCGTCGGCCAGGTTCGGAGGCACGGCCGGGAGGCTGGCCCGCGGCAACTCCCAACGGAACACACAGCGAACGGCGTCCACAGCGTCCGCGCTGATGATCGGCCTTGCACTCGTCACGCTCGTTTCGGTCCTGGCGGCCGGCATCGTCTCGACCTTCAGGGGCGCCGTCGACGACCTCTGGAAGAGCGCCGACTATGCGGTGACGGCGCAGAACAACTTCTCCCCGATCCCGGTAAGCATCGCGGAGGCCACCGCGAAGGCGCCGGGAGTCGATGCGGTCGGCAGCGTCAGGGCCGGACAGGCCCGGGCGTTCGGAAGCGTCTTCAACGCCACGGCCGTCGACCCGCCGACCAGCCGCATCTTCTCGATCGACTGGAAGGAGGGGTCGGACGCGGTGCTCGCCCGGCTCGGGGCGAACGGCGCCTTCGTCACCGAGGGCTTCGCGAAGGACCACCACCTGAGCGTCGGCTCGACCATGAAGGAGACGTTTGCGAGCGGCAGGACGGCGCCCTTCCGCGTGATGGGAATCTTCAAGCCGCCGACGGGCGGGTCGCCGTTCGGACCGGTGACGATCTCCGCACAGACGTGGGATCGATACAACTCCCAGCCGCGGAACCTCTACTCGTTCGTGATCATGAAGGGCGGCACGACCGACGCGAACCAGGCCGCCCTCGACCGTCAGCTCCGGGCGTTCCCGAACGCGAAGGTGCAGACGCGGCAGCAGTTCGTCGACAACCAGATCTCCGGCCTGAGCTCGGTGCTGAACGTCCTCTACGTGCTGCTCGCGCTCTCGGTCGTGGTGAGCCTGTTCGGGATCGTGAATACGCTCGTGCTGACGGTGTTCGAGCGGACACGCGAGATCGGGATGCTCCGCGCCGTCGGCATGACCAGACGCCAGGTCCGCCGGATGATCCGGCACGAGAGCGTGATCACAGCCTCGATCGGCGGCGTCCTCGGGATCGCGCTCGGAATCGCGCTCGGCGCGCTGCTCGTGGCGAGGGTGGACTTCATCGACTTCACGCTGCCCGTCGGTCAGCTGGTGGTGTTCGCGATCGCAGCGATCGTCGTCGGGCTGCTTGCCGCGATCTTCCCGGCCCGCCGGGCCGCGCGCCTCAACGTCCTGGAGGCGCTCCAGTACGAGTAGCGGCGACGCGCCGTTTACCTCCGGCTGCGTTCAGGTAGGAGAGCCACATGGACACATGGCTGATCATCCTGATCGTCATCGCCGCACTCGTCGTCCTCGCAATCGCCGTCTTCGCGTGGAGACGAGGGCAGACGCGTCGCGTCGAGAGCCAGCGCGAGGAAGCGCAGGGGCTTCGCTCGGCTGCCGAGGTTCAGGCACACCGCGCCGAGACGCGGGCCGCCATGGCCGAGGAGGAAGCCGAAAAGGCCGAGCGGGAGCGTGCCGAGGCCCGCGAGCAGGCGCGTCGTGCGGACGAGCTCGACCCCGACGTCGATACCTCCAACCGGTGATGACCTAGTCCGAAAGGGCCCCGCCCGGGGCCTTTCGTCACTCGCTGGGGACGGCGGCGTAGGCCTGGGCGCCGGCGACGCGCACTGCCGCCGACAGCGTCGCCATGTCGTAGGCGCCCTGGTGCCGGCGGCCGTTGATGAAGAACGTCGGCGTGCCGGAGACGCCGCTGAGGTCGGCGCTGTCGACGTCCTCGGCGACTCGAGCCGCACCGGCGTGCTCGCGGAGCTCGTCGGCGAACCGCTCCGCGTCGAGACCGAGCTCGTCCGCGTAGCCGACGAGGTCGTCGGCCTCCAGCGCGTCCTGGTGACGGAACAGGAGGTCATGGAACTCCCAGAACGAGCCCTGGTTCGCCGCCGCTTCCGACGCCTCGGCCGCCAGCTGGGCATGAGCGTGGACGTCGCTCAGCGGGAGGTGGCGCCAGACGTACCGGACGTCCGCAAAATCGCGCAGGAGCTCGCGCACGACCGGCTCGGCCATGCCGCAGTACGGGCATTCGAAGTCGCCGTACTCGACCACGGTCACGGGCGCGGCGACGGGGCCGCGGATGTGATCGCGCTCGGGATCCACGTCGATATAGAGGTCCACCAAGGGCTCCGCGGTCCCGAGGAGTGCGCGGATCCGCGTGCGTCGCGGCAACAAGGCGGTGGCGCGGAACAGGAGCCACGTGAGGAGCGCCGCGGCGAGGGCAGCGCTCAGGATGCCGACCTTCGCCTCCTCCAGCTGCCGGCCCTCGAAGGCGAGCGTCGCGACGAGCAGCGCGACGGTGAAGCCGATGCCCGCGATGGTGCCGCCGCCCGCGATCGCAGCCCAGCCGACGGGAGGTCGAAGCCGACGGCCGCTCGCCCGTGTTACGAGCCAGGAGCCGCCGAAAATTCCCACCGGCTTCCCTACGACGTAGCCGGCGAGGACGCCGAGCGTGATCGGCGACGTGAACGCCTGGGCGAGGAACCCGCCGTCGATCTCGATGCCAGCGTTCGCCAGGGCGAAAAGCGGCACGACCACGTAGCTCGTCCACGGGTGGAACAGGTGCTGCAGACGCTCGTTCGACGAGGTCGCCGTCCGGATCTCGAGGCGGGCCAGCCGCGCCAGCTCCGGCGTCGGCTGCTCGCGAAACTCCCGGAAGCGCTCGGTCGCCCGTTCGAGGCTCGGCCGGGGCGCGGGATACGCATACGCGAGCAACCCGAGCGCGAGCCCGATCACCACCGGTTCCACGCCGGACTCGAGCAGGGCGAGCCAGGCAGCCGCCCCGAGCAACGCGCAGATCACCCCCGGGCGAACGGGGAAGCGCCGTACGGCGGCGACGGCCGCGAACAAAGCGGCCGCCACGAGCAGCGGCACGATGTCGAGCGCCTCCGTGTAGACCGTCGCGATCACGATCAGCGCGACGACGTCGTCCACCACGACCACCGTCAGCATGAAGGCGCGCAGGCGATCGGGAAAACGGGGACCGACGAGCGCGAGCAGGCCGAGCGCGAACGCAGTGTCGGTGGACATCACGACGCCCCAGCCGGCTGCCGACGACCGACCGGCGTTGAAGGCGAGGTAGATCGTGACCGCGACGGCCATGCCGGCGAGCGAAGCGACGAGCGGCAGAGCGAATCGCCGCCGTTCCCGGAGCTCGCCGAGGTCGAACTCCCGCCGCGCCTCCAGCCCGACGACGAAGAAGAAAAGCGTCATCAGGCCGCTGTTCACCCACCCGCGCAGGTCGAGTGAGACACCCCGGCTTCCGAGCTGGATCGACAGATCTGTCTGCCAGACCGACTCGTACGACGAGGCGTCGACGTTCACCCACACGAGCGCGGCGACGGCGGCGGCAAGCAGGACGACAGCGCCGCCCGTCTCGGTCAGGAGGAACTGGCGGAGCGGCGTCTGGATGTTGCGGGCCCAGGCCGTGCGGCCGGAGAACCGCATCGGGGCGGACGTGCTGCCCATCTGCGCCATTCTCCCGGGTCGGGCGCTAGCCGGCGCTGCGCCGAGCGAGGATGGCGTCGAGCCGCTCGAGGCTCGCGGCCGGCCACAGGGTGCGCGAGTCGTAGTAGACCTCGAAGGCCGGAACGTCCTCGGGCAGCGAGACCCACGGCACCTTCGACCGCGTGAAGATGTGGACGTCGGGCTGGACCGCCGAGGGCTCGTCCAGCGTCCCGCCCCGCACGAACTTCAGCTCAGGCCAGCCGTACTCGCTGAAGACAGCGACCTGGCAACCGGGGCAGCGGTAGATCCGCTGGGTGCTGCCGTCGTCCCGGGCGACGTCCACCGGAACCGGCTCGCCGGCGAGCAGCTCCAGGCAGTCGGCTTCGATCAGGAGGTTGATCACGAACGCACTCCCGGTCTGGCGCTGGCAGTTCAGACAGTGGCAGCAGTGCACGATCAGCGGCTCGGACGCGAGCCGGTAGCGAACGGCTCCGCAGGAACAACCACCCTCACGCGGCGGGCTCATCGTTTGTAGAAACGGGCGTGCTCGCCGACTTCTTCCGCGGCTAGCGCATCAGCTGATACGGCACCGAGGTAAGAATCACGCGCTCCTCGAACAGCAGCAGCCGCTTGACGTAGAGCGCCCGCTGGTTGTGGAGCAGCCGGCGCGCGCCTCGGACGACGAGCTCCGGCATGACGACGATCACCTCCGCCCGCTCGTCGGCAATGATCTCGCGGAGATACCGGAGGAGCGGCGTGCCGATGTCGCGGTAGGGCGCCTCGTCGACCTCGAGCGGGACGCCGGGTCGTGCACCCGCCACTCGTGGCGGAGGTCGGCAGCCTCGGACGCGCTGAAGGCGAAGTTCACGGCGCGGGTGTCCTCCACCTGCAGTGTCTTCGCGTAGTTGAGCGCCCGCATCGACGCGGCATTGAGCTCCGAGACGAGCACGCGAACAACCGGGCGCTCCGGCGGCGCCGCTCCTGCACCCTCGACGACCGGGACGTCGGCGACCACAACACCGGACTCGGTCAGGAGCCGGAGCTTGAGCAGGAGTGCGTGAGGCCGCCGGACGGCGTCGAGCAGCGAGGCCCGGCGAAAGAGCTCGGGGATCACGACCGTGACGAAGTCGGCCTCGCCGCGGGGGAGCCGCCATACCTCCTGCAGGACCGCCTCGTTGATCCCGAGCGCGCCGTCCACCACCTGGAGCAGCGACTCCTCGTCTGAGAAGTGGAACCAGCGCGGCTTGATCCCCGGATCGGTGTGCTCCTGCGGGATGTGGATCGCTCGGAAGTCGCCGCCGTTCGTCGAGCGGACGAACCACAGTGCGTCCGCGGCCGCCTCGTCGATCGATGAGCAAGGCCGCCGCGCCGACGAGGCTCGGCAGCGTCCCGAGGTTGTCCTTCGCGACGACGTAGGCGCCGCTCGAGGTTGACGACGAGACCGCCGAGGTCGACGACGGGCTGGGCCGGAGCGTCGACCCTCCGGAGGGCTGCGCGGACCCGCGCCAGCAGCTCCTCCACCCCGAACGGCTTCGTCACGTAGTCGCCTGCGCCCGCGTCGAGCGCCGCCACCTTCTCCTGCTCGTCGCCGATGGCAGAGAGGACGAGCACCGGCGCCGCCGACCAGCGGCGCAGCTCGCGACAGACGTCGATGCCGTTGCCGTCCGGGAGCACGAGATCCAGGATCACCGCGTCCGGCGGCCGGGACGCGGCGCTCGTGAGCGCGGCCGCGGCAGTCTCGGCGACGTCGACCTCGTAGCCGGCCGCCTGCAGGCTCGTCCTTACCGCGCGCAGGATCTGAGGCTCGTCGTCGACGACGAGGATCCGCTCCCTCACGGTCGCACAGGGGCCGCCTCGAAGACCGGGAGCTCGAGCACGAACACCGAGCCGCCGGCAGGCGCGACCGGCTCGACCCGGAGCCGGCCGCCGTTCGCCTCGGCGAAGCCGCGAGCGATTGCCAGGCCGAGCCCGGTGCCGGTCGCGCTACCCATGCCGAGACACTCGACGCGTTCCGTGCCGCCAAGACCACGGTGTCGGTCGGCGACGAGAACTTGAGCGCGTTCTCGAGCACGTTGACGAGCACGCGCTCGATCTGCGCCGCGTCGGCGCGGACGACCTCCGGATCACCATCGACGGCGACAATGACGCGCGTTGCCTCCTCCCCGAGCTGCTCGAGCGCGCGCTCGACGAGCAGATCGACCGGCCAGGCCTCGGGCCGGCGAAGCGCCGGGCCGGCCTCGAGGCGCGAGAGGTCGAGCAGGTTGTCGACGAGGCGCTCGAGTCGCCGGACCTCGATCCGGATCGACTCGAAGAGCTCGTCCCGGTCGGCATCGGTGAGCTCGAGCGTCGAGAGGCCCTCGCTCGCCGCGCGGATTGCCGTCAGCGGCGAGCGCAGGTCGTGGCTGACCGCGCGGAGAATCGCCGTCTTCGCAGCGTCGCTCTGGCGGAGCGTCTCCGCCTCGACCGCCTGTTGCGCCAGCCGCCGAGATCGCGTCGCCAGCTCGCTCACGACGACAGCGGTGGCGATGTAGACGCCGAGCGCGATCCAGTTCTCTGATTCCTCGAGCGCGAACGTGTGGATCGGCGGCAGGAAGAGGAAGTTGAACACGAGCATCGAGGCGATCGAGACGGGCACGGCGTACGCGAGCCCGCGCAGGACGGCCACGGCGACGACGGCGATGACGTAAAGGACGCCGAGGCTCAGGACCGGCGCGATCGGCCGAAGCGCGTACACCGCGGCCGTGACGAGCCCGACCGCCAGGACGCAGATGAGGGCTCCGGTGAGCCGATCCGCCCACCTACTCCTACGGCGCGCGGCTTCCATACCCGGAGGGTACGCTCGCCCGCATGCGCGGGCTCCTCCTGTTCGGCGACACGGACTGCTCGGCGGCGATGCGCCACGAGGTTCCGGTCGGGATCGGCGACCCGTTCCTGTTCGCGGAGGTCGACGGGCGCCGGATCATCTTGACGACGGGGCTCGAGGAAGATCGCATCAGGCGTGCGCTGCCGGACGCCGAGCTCCTCGATTACTTCGACCTCGGCTACAAAGACTTGGTCGAGAGCGGCATGACGATGGCCGAGGCGGGGCGTGAAGTCGAGCTCCGCGCCGTGAAGCAGCTCGGCCTCGACGAGGCGATCGTCCCGGGCGACTTCCCGGTCGCGCTCGCCGACCACCTGCGCGCCGCGGGCGTCGCGGTGACGGTCGACGAGCCGGCGGTCGAGCTCCGGCGCCGGGCGAAGACGCCCGCCGAGCTCGACGGGATCCGCGTAGCCGCGCGGGCCGCCGAGGCGGCGATGACCGCTGCCCGCGACTTGCTCGCGCGAGCCGAGACCGGAGCAGACGGCACGCTCCAGCTCGACGGAAAGCCGTTGCTCGCCGAAGACGTCCGCTCCGCCATTCGCGCCGCGGCCGCGGAGCACAGGGCTCCGTGCCCGCCGGACGTGATCGTGTCGTCCGTCTGGCAGGGATCGGGACACGAGCCGGGCAGCGGGCCGCTCCCCTCGGGCCTTCCGATCGTGATCGACCTCTGGCCGCGGGACGAGGCGAGCGGCTGCTGGGCCGACATGGCGCGGACCTTCCTCGCCGGCGCGCCTGAGCCAGAGCACGCCGATTCGATCGCGGAGCGTGCCCAGCTCGTCCGGCGCGTGCTCGACGACTCGATTGCGGCCGTCCGTCGGGGAGTCAAGGGCCGCGAGCTCTACGACGCCGCCTGCGCCGCGTTCGACGCGGCCGGCTATCCGACCAGGCTCACGTCATCCGGCGACGAGGGCTTCCAGTACGCCCTCGGCCACGGCGTCGGCCTCGAGGTGCACGAGGCGCCGGGCCTCGGCCTCTCCGGCCACGAGCCACTGGTCGCCGGCGACGTGATCACGCTCGAGCCGAGTCTCTGGGACAGCCGGATCGGCGGCGTGATGTTCGAAGACCTCTTCCTGGTCACCGAGACCGGCTCCGAGTTACTCACCCACTTTCCCTACGACCTGACGCTGTGACGGCCTGTCTGACGCTCAGCCGTCGATCGACGGCGCCGTCGCGTACTCCTCCTCGGTGACCTGGTCGCCCCAGGTCGCCGGATTGCCGTCCTCGTCGACCTCGAGCATCGCCAGGTGGGTCATGAACCGGTTCGCAGACGCACCGTGCCAATGCTCCTCACCCGGCTCGAAGAAGACCCGGTCGCCTGGCCGGATCACCTCGATCGGGCCCCCACGCCGCTGCGTAAGGCCGACGCCTTCGAGCACGTAGATGGTCTGGCCGTGCGGGTGGGTGTGCCACGCGGTACGGGCGCCGGGGGTGAAGTGGACGCTGCTCGCAGTCAGGCGCGAGCCCTCCGACGGCGCGGCGACCGCGTCGAGGTAGACGGCGCCGGTGAACCAGTCCGCCGGCCCACGCGCCGTCTCGATGGTATTCCTGGTGATCTGCATGCTGGCTCCTGAGCTCTCAAAGGTTTCTCGACCTTCCGGACGCGAAAGGTAGACCCGAGATGCGTGCAACCGTCATGCACGCCGCCTTCGACGTCCGCGTCGAGGACGTGCCGGACGCCCGGCTGGTCGAGCCGACCGACGCGCTCGTCCGCGTCACACGCGCCGCGATCTGCGGCAGCGACCTCTGGCCCTACAAGTCGATGGAGCCGAGCGCGACCGGCCGCCCCATGGGGCACGAGTTCATCGGCGTCGTGGAGGAGGTCGGCGACGAGGTGCGGACGATGAAGGCCGGCGATCTGGTCGTTGCGCCGTTCGTCTGGTCGGACGGGACCTGCCTGTTCTGTCGCGAAGGGCTCCAGACCTCGTGCCTGCATGGCGGCAGGTACGGAGACGAGGGCGTCGACGGCGGTCAGGGTGAGGCGGTCCGCGTTCCGCAGGCGGACGGGACCCTCGTGCCGCTGCCGGTCGGCGAGGACGACGAGCTGATGCCGTCGCTGCTCACGCTGTCGGATGTGATGGCGACCGGCCATCACGCCGCGCTGGCCGCCGAGGTCGGGCCCGGCAAGACCGTCGCCGTCGTCGGCGACGGCGCCGTCGGGCTCTGCGGCGTGATCGCGGCGAGGCGCCTCGGCGCGGAGCAGATCACCATCCTCGGCCGCCATCCCGATCGGATCGCGCTGGCGCGCGAGTTCGGCGCGACCGATGTCGTCAGCGAGCGCGGTGAGGAAGGGGTCGAGCGGGTGCGCGAGCTGACCGGCGGCCTCGGCGTCCAGTCCGCCCTTGAGTGCGTCGGGCTCGAGGATGCGACGCTCACGGCGCTGCGCCTCGTCCGCCCCGGTGGGGCCGTCGGCCGCGTCGGCGTTCCGCAGGAGGACTTGATCCCCGAAGGGACCTCGACCTTCTTCGACAACGTCACGATCGCGGGCGGCCCGGCCCCGGCGCGCGCGTACATCGAGGAGCTGATGCCGGACGTTCTCGAAGGCAGGATCGAGCCGGGCCGCGTCTTCGACCGGAACATCGGCCTCGACGAGGTGCCCGACGGCTACCGGGCGATGAACGACCGCGAGTCGATCAAGGTCCTGATCGAGCCCTGATCCAGCCCAGGATCGGCCGGCAACTTGCCGCGCACCGGTCGACCCCGGAGGAAACGATGAAGACGAGCAGGACCCTCTACCGACCCGCCGTTCGCGTCGCCCTCGGCGTGGCGCTCATCCTGTCGCTGCGGTTGGTGGCGATGCAGTTCTCCGACGAGGTGGTCTGGAGCCTCGCGGACTTCGTCGTCGCGGGCGCCCTCCTGACCACGATCGGCGTCGCGCTCGAGCCGGCAGCGAGGAAGACCGGGAACCGCGCCGCCGCGCTCGGCCTTGCCGCCGGCGGCGTCGCTGCGGGCATCTTCGGCCAGGCCGATGACGCCCCCAGCCTCGTCCTTCTGGGCATCCCGCTCATCGTCAGCGCGTGCGCGCTCGGCGTGCGAAGCACTCAGCACAGCGGCTAGGCGTGCTCTCGAGACGACCGTCCTCCCCTCGGCGTTCTCCCAGGGCAGCCGGCGGCACTCGGCCGCCGGCTGCCACGTCCCCCTAACTGGATGGGCTTCCGCTCGATCGAGCCGGTTTCGGCGCGCCGAAGCTGGACGGTTCGATCCGGCGCTGCTCGTCTCTGTAGCCCCTGAGTGGGATCACGACCTCGAATCGCGCTCCGTGCGGCACCACCGGCTCGTAGACGATCTCTCCGCCGTGAGCCCGAGCGTACGCCTGGGCGATTGCGAGCCCGAGTCCGGAGCCGTCGTCGCGACCGCGCGAATCAGCGCTGCGTGCGAACCGGTCGAAGAGGCGGGGGACGAACTCAGGCGGGACGCCTTGTCCTCGATCCTCGACCGCCAGCCGGAGGTGCCTGTCCTGCCCCTGTGCTGTTACCGTGACC
>Ga0307320_10000489_pt1 | contig 14200 bp, 9 predicted proteins | sample ER_DNA_369_FD_194495 | JGI IMG/M metagenome (GOLD analysis project Ga0307320, IMG submission 194495) | Bulk soil microbial communities from the East River watershed near Crested Butte, Colorado, United States - ER_DNA_369 | ecosystem: Environmental > Terrestrial > Soil > Floodplain | place: USA...
GCGACGTTCACGGCGCCACCAGGCCGCGCAGCGTCTCCAGCCGTGCCGGGCCGATGCCCGAGATCGCATCGAGCTCGTCGACCGAGCCGAAGGCACCGTGCTGCTGCCGGTAATCGAGAATCTTCTGTGCGGTGACCGGCCCGACCCCCGGCAGCCCATCGAGCTGCTCGAGCGTGGCGCTGTTCAGATGCACCGGGCCTGCAGGCACGCCTCCACCGGGCACGCCGAAAGCAGCACCGATGCCGCTCCTCGGCACGACGATCTGCTCGCCGTCTGCGATACGTGCGGCGAGATTCAGCAACTCGATCTGCGCCTTCGGCGTCGGCCCACCCGCGCGTCTGACCGCGTCGGCGACGCGCGAGCCGTCTTTCAGCCGGTAGAGCCCGGGCCGCCGGACGGCGCCCACCACGTTGACGAACAAGGTGGTCGCCGAGGATTGCCCTGTCCGCGCGGCCACCCGTACGGGCGGCGGCACGGCCGGGCGCGCAGGTCGCAGCAACAGTTTGCCGGCAACGACGAGTACCAGCAGCGCCACGACGCCTGCAAGGAGGGCGCGCCGCCGGTCGAGCGGGAACTCGGGCATGTCGCCAATCGTGGCGACAAGGCCGTCACGCTTACGTGACGACTCTGTGCCGAGAGCGTGCCTCTTCGACTAGCCCACGACGAGGTTCACGAGCTTGCGGGGCACGACGATCGTCTGCCGGATCTCCGCGCCGTCCAGGCGTGCCTGTACCTTCGGCGACTCCTTCGCGCGGGCCACCACCTCGTCCTCCGGCAGGTCGGACGGCACCTGGATGCGATCGCGGACCTTCCCGTTCACCTGCACGACGAGCTCGAAGGTGTCCTCTTCGAGCAGAGCAGGATCGGCCTGCGGCCACGGCTGCTCCCACAGGCGCTCGTGCCCCAGGCGCTCCCACAGCTCCTCCGCCACGTGCGGCGCGTAGGGCTGTATGAGTGACACCGCCGTTTCGGCGGCGAACCGTGCGGCCGGGTCCCCCGGAGCCTTGACCAGCTCGTTGACGAGCTCCATCACCGACGAGATCGGGGTGTTGAACTGCTGCCGCCGCCCGAGATCGTCGGTTGCACGCGCAATGGTGCGATGTGTCTTGCGTGCCAGCGCGCCGTCCACCGCCGCGCCCTCCACCGGGGAGTCGGCGACCTCGCCGACCGCACGCCAGAGCCGACGTAAGAAACGCTGCATCCCCTCCACACCGGACGGGGTCCACTCCATGTCCTGGTCGGCAGGGCCGATGAACAGGATCGATAGACGCGTCGCATCGGCGCCGTATCCCTCGACGAGCTCGTCGGGTGTGGCGGCGCCTCCGACACGCTTCGAGATCTTGGCGCCGCCCTGGGTGACGAAGCCGTTGCCGAAGAATCGCTTGAACGGCTCGCGGTGACCGCTTAGCCCCAGCTCGTTCAGCACCTTCATGAAGTAACGCGCGTAGATCAGATGGACCGTCGAATGGTCGACACCGCCGGTGTAGTGGTCGACAGGCATCCAGTAGTCGGCGATCTCGCGGTCGTATGGCGCGTGGTCGTTGCGCGGATCGCAGTAGCGCAGGAAGTACCACGACGAATCGACGAAGGTGTCCATCGTCTCGACCTCGCGGCGCCCCTCTTTGCCGCAGCTCGGGCACGGGACGCGGACCCATTCCTCGGCTTGCGCGAGCGGCGGCACCCCCTTGGGCGTGTAGTCCTCGACCTCGGGAAGCAGCACCGGAAGCTCCTCTTCCGGGACCGCCACGATGCCGCAGTCGCCGCAGTAGACGACAGGTATCGGACAGCCCCAGTAGCGCTGCCGCGACCACCCCCAGTCGCGCAGCCGGTAGCTCACCGCCGGGCGGCCGCGGCCGCGCGTCCCCAGCCACTGGACGATCGCCTCGGCCGCCTCTTCGTGGGGCAGTCCGGAGAACTGCGCCGACTCGACGAGCTTGCCCTCGTCCTCGATGACGACCTTGATCGGCAGGTCGAAACGCTCCGCGAACTCCCGGTCGCGCTCGTCGTGCGCCGGCACGGCCATGATCGCGCCGGTGCCGTAGTCCATCAGGACGTAGTCGGCGATCCAGATCGGAATGCGCGCGTCGTTGACGGGGTTCGTGGCGAAGAAGCCGGTGAAGACCCCGGTCTTGGTGCCGGCAGCGCGCTCTTCAGCGGGTCTGGCGCCGGCCTTGCGAACGTACTCGCGGATCTCGTCACCGTCCGGGGACTTCTCGGCCAGCGTGTCGACAAGTGAATGCTCCGGCGCGAGCACGAAGAAGGTCGCCCCGAACAGCGTGTCGGGACGTGTCGTGAACACCGGGATGTCGATGTCGAGCTCCTCGATCCGGAAGAGGATCTCCGCGCCTTCCGACCGCCCGATCCAGTTGCGCTGCATCGCCAGCACGCGCTCTGGCCATTCCAGATCCTTCATCTCGTCGAGCAGGTGGTCGGCGTACGCAGTGATGCGGAAGAACCACTGGTCGAGCTTGCGCGCCTCGACCTCGAAACCGCAGCGCTCACAGCGGCCGTTCTTGACCTGTTCGTTCGCAAGCACGGTCTGGTCATTCGGGCACCAGTTGACGATCGCGGCCTTTCGGTAGGCCTGCCCGGCTTCGAAGAACTTCAGGAAGATCCACTGCGTCCAGCGGTAGTACTCGGGCTCGTGGGTGGAGAACTCACGCGACCAGTCGATCGCCCAGCCCAGTCTCTTCATCGTCGCGCGTATCGCCTCGATGTTGCGCTCGACGATCTTGCGCGGATGCTCGCCCTCCTTGATCGCCGCGTTCTCTGCCGGCAGCCCGAAGGAGTCGTAACCCATGGGGCGCAGTACCTCCGCGCCCATGCGCCGGTAGAAGTGCGCGAGGACGTCGCCCAGTGTGTAGACCAGCACGTGCCCGATGTGCAACGAGCCCGACGGGTACGGCAACATCTCGAGGACGTAGGACTTGCGCTCGTTGCGCGGTGCTCCGGGCTCGGGGTTGGGCACCTCGAAGGCGCGGCTCTCCTCCCAAATCCGCTGCCACTTGGTCTCGATTGTCTCCGCGTCGTACCTGTCCATGACCGTCCTTAGAAACGAAAAAGCCTCTCGAGTGAGAGGCCGTCGGGAGCTGGCGCGGCCTTCGCCACGGTTGCTCCCTTCACTACAGAAGCAGCTCCTTCATTGGTTGACTCTAGCAACGATAATTGGCGACATGAGCGATTACACACATCTCAATCTCAAGGATGCCGAAGATCAGGCGCCGAACTTCGGCCTCTCGCCGGATCTCGAGTTCCGCATGGCTCGCGTCCCCCTTGGGCTCGAGCAGTCCGGGCTCAGCTACTGCCGCGTGGCACCCGGCTTTCGCCTTCCCTTCGGGCACAAGCACAAGAATCAGGAGGAGGTCTACGTCCTCGTCGGCGGCCAGGCGCGCATGAAGATCGAGGACGAGGTCAAGGAGCTCAAGCAGTGGGACGCGGTTCGCGTCCACAAGGACACGATGAGGTCGATGGAGGCCGGTGACGAGGGTGCGGAGTTCCTCATCGTGGGAGCGCCGAACACCGGCCCCGGCGACGCCGAGATGGTTCAGGGCTGGTGGAGCGAGTAACGCGCAGAACGAACTGATCGAGCTTTTTCCGGACACGGCGACCGTCGAGGACGGCGAGCTCGCCGTGGGCGGGGTCCGTGCGTCCGCACTCGCGGAGGAGTACGGCACTCCTCTCGTCGTCTACTGCCGGGACACTGTCCTCGCGCGCGCGCGTGCGTACGCGCGCGTGGACCCCGAAGCGCTCGTCGTGTACGGCACGAAAGCCTTTCCGAACGTCGCACTGCTGCGGCTGCTCGCCGCCGAGGGCCTCGGCGCCGACGTCTCGACACGCGGCGAGCTCGAGTTCGCGCTGCGCGCGGGCGTGCCCGGCGACCGGATCGTCTTCCACGGGAACAACAAGTCGAACGAGGAGCTCGCCGCTGCAGCGGCCGCCGGGGCTCTAGTCGTCCTCGACGCGCTCGACGAAAGCGCCCGTGCGCGGGCCGCCGGCGTCGAAACCGTTCTGATCCGTGTCACGCCGGGCATCGAGGCCGAGACCCATCGCGCAATCCAGACCGCGCAGGCCGAGTCGAAGTTCGGCCTCGTCGCGGACGACGCCGTCGCCGCAGTCCGTGACGCGCAGGCTGCCGGGCTCGACGTCGCCGGTCTGCACGTTCACATCGGCTCACAACTCACGCGCAGTGCCGAGAGCCTGCTTGCCGTGGAGCGGATGGTCGATGTCGCATCTCGCTGCCGCTTGGAGCTCGGCTGGGCGCCACGCGTGTTCGACCTCGGCGGGGGGCTCGCGGTCCGGCATTCATTGGCGGAGACGGTGCCGGAGCCGGAGCAGTTCGCTCGAGACCTGCTCGTCCGCCTTCGCGAGCACTGGACGGGGTCGGCCCGCCTGATCTTCGAGCCCGGCCGGTCCCTGATCGGAGCCGCCGGTTTCACGCTCTACCGGGTCGGCGTGGTCAAGCGGACGACCGGCGTAGCCTACGCGGCCATCGACGGCGGCATGTCGGACAATCCGCGTCCGCAGCTGTACGGGTCGCACTACGAAGCGCTGCTGGCGAACCGCGTCGACGAGCCCGTCTCCGGGATCTACCGGATCGCGGGCAAGCATTGCGAGTCCGGAGACGTGCTCATCGACAGCGTCGAACTGCCGGAGCCTCGACGCGACGACCTGCTCGCGGTTCCCGCTACCGGCGCGTACACCCTCGCGATGGCCTCGAACTACAACGGCGTGCCCCGTCCGGCCGCGGTGCTCGTGGCGGACGGACGCGCCGAGTTGATCCGCAGACGCGAATCGCTTGACGATCTCCTCGCGTTCGAGAACGAGCGCCCCTTCCAGTGATGCCGTCGAGCTTCTGGGTCGCGAGCACCAAGCCAGAGGCCGCACTCAACCGCAGCAAGGCTATCCAGCCTTGCTAAGGGCGCCGGTGGACTCTGGCGCCGCGTGGGCCAGAAGCCGACATGTATCGCTGGAAGGGGCGCTAGGCAGCGAAGCCTGGGCGCACGAGCCGGGGCGGCGCGACGAGGCGAGCGTCCTTCACCGGGGGATTCCACGGCTCCGCCAGGGGCGCCGCGCCGAACGATGCCAGCCGCCGCTCTTCCGGTACGTCGCCGTAGGGCGTCGTGCGCTGGCGCGGGATGCGGCCGGTCGAACGGATCAGATCCTCCATCGACTCCGGCGGGAACTCCTGCCCGTGCTCGGCGCCGGCCGACCGCGAGATCGACTCGTTCATCAAGGTGCCGCCGAGATCGTTCACACCCGCACGTAACGCCGCCGCAACCCCCTGCGCGCCGAGCTTGACCCATGAGACCTGGATGTTGGTGATCCACGGATGGAGCGCAAGTCGCGCGACCGCGTGCACGAGCAGGGTCTCTCCGAACGTCGGGCCCGAACGCGCGTGCCCGCGCAGCCACATCGGGGCCTCCATGTGCACGAACGGCAGCGGCACGAACTCGGTGAAGCCCCCGCTTGAACGCTGCTGCTCGCGCGCGCGCAAAAGGTGACGCGCCCAGTTGCGCGGCCTCTCGACGTGACCGAACATCATCGTCACGTTCGAGCGGAGACCCACCCTATGCGCGACGTCGTGGACGTTGAGCCACTGTGCGGTCGTGACCTTGTCCGGGCAGATGACCTGCCGCACCTCGTCGTCGAGAATCTCGGCCGCCGTTCCAGGCAGCGAGCCGAGCCCCGCGTCGCGCAGCTCCGTCAGGTAGTCCTCGAGCGGGACCCCGAGGGTCGCCGCCCCCTGCCAGATCTCGAGCGCGGAGAACGCGTGGACGTGCAGGCCGGGAACCGCTTCCTTGATCGCTCGGACGACGGAGAGGTAGTAGTCGCCGGTGAACGCGGGATGAATCCCGCCCTGGAGGCACACCTCGGTCGCCCCGCGCTCCCACGCTTCCTCGCAGCGTCGCACAATCTCCTCGTGCGGCACGAAGTACGGCGCACCGCGCAGGTTCGCCGCGAGCTTCCCCTTGGAGAACGCGCAGAACCCGCAGCGGAAGTAACAGACGTTCGTGTACTGGATATTGCGCGTGACGACGTAGCTCACCTCGTCGCCGCACACCTCGCGCCTGAGGCTGTCCGCAGCGGCAAGCACCCGGTCGCGTTCGTGGCCGCGCGCGCGGAAGAGACGCGTGATCTCCTTCTCCCCCAGCTCGGCGCGGGTATCGATCGGCAGCGCGTCGCGTGGGACGAAGGGGATCGACACGTCCTCGCCCGGAGACCAGCGGTCTTCCCGCGCGAGCCCCAGAGAGTCCGAGGCGCGCAACACCGACGGCATGACGCCCGGGTCCAGCCATTCGCCTGAGATCCACTCGGGATAGACGGGCAGGCGAGGCGCCAGCTCGAGCCCGCGGCTCTCAGTGGCCCTTCGCAGCCGCTCGAGCTCGGGCCATGGGGCTTCGGGGTTCACGTGATCGATCGTCACAGGCGAGAGGCCGCCCCAGTCGTCGATCCCGGCGTCGAGCAAGCGCGGGAAGTCGTCGTAGGACAGATTCGGCGGCGCTTGGAGATGCGCGCGCGGACCGAGCACGATGCGCGCAACCGCGATGGTCCAGAGGAGCTCGTCGAGTGCGGGCTCTGCCGCGTCGGCCATGCGCGTACCCGGCTTCGCACGGAAGTTCTGGACGATCACCTCCTGGACATGGCCATGGCGTTCGGCAAGCTCGCGGATGGCGAGCAGCGCAGCGACGCGCTCCGCACGGGACTCGCCGATCCCGATCAGGACTCCCGTCGTGAAGGGGACGTGCTCTTCTGCCGCGGCCGCAATCGTCTCGAGACGGCGGGCTGGGAGCTTGTCCGGTGAGCCGAAGTGCGGACCCCCGCGTTCGGAGAGGCGCAGCGACGTCGTCTCGAGCATGAGGCCCATGGAGGCGCTGACGGGCCGCAGCTCGCGGAGATCGTCATTCGTCATGACGCCGGGGTTGAGGTGCGGCAAGAGCTCTGTCTCCGCGAGCACCGCCTCCGCGGCCCGGGCGAGATACCCGAGCGTCGTCTTGCATCCGAGAGCTTGGAGCTCTTCGCGTGCGGCTCGGTAACGCAGCTCGGGTTTGTCGCCGAGCGTGAACAGTGCCTCGCGGCAGCCGGCTACAGCGCCGGCGCGAGCAATGTCGAGAACCTCGTCGATGCTCAGGTACGCCCGCTCGCCTCGGCGCGGCGGGCGAGCGAACGTGCAGTAGTGACACACGTCGCGGCAGAGCTTCGTCAGCGGGATGAAGACCTTCGGCGAATACGTGACGAGCAGGCCGTGGCCTTCGTCGCGCAGCGCTCGCGCTTCCGCACAGAGCTCGTCGAGCGGCCGGGCGAGGAGCTCCATCAGGGGAGCTTAGATCCCCTACTGCAGGCTACGGAAGCTCAGAAATCGATCGAGGCGACGCCGAGAGCCGTTGCCACCAGCACAGCCGCAGTTGCAGCCGCGGCCGCGGCCATCGACCACCGGCGCGCCCGCGTGCCCGGCGCGGCGAGGACCGCTGCCCCGCCGAGGCCCAGGGTCATTCCTACGAACGTCTCGACGGCCTGAAAGGCGAAGCCGAGCGCCAGCGCCACGCCGAGACCGACGCCCGTGCCGTGCAACGCGAGCGTGGCCGCCCCCGCACCGGCCCCGAAGTTTCCGGGGGTGAGGGGGAGCAGACCTGCGAGCGCCATCGCGGCCAACAGGACGACCGCCACCCAGATGGGATGTGGAACGCCGAGTGCCATCGCGATCGCGACGGCGGCTGCGACCCGGGCGACGCAGGAGCACCCGATCCAGCCGAAGAGGGCGGCGCCCTCGCGTGGAGAGCGCCCGATCGAGCGGAAGATCTGGAGCAGGCTGCCGAGTTTGCCTGCGGTTCTAGCGCTGAAACGCGTGCCGAGGGTGAGCACGACGACGACGCCTAGAGCAAGCAAGGGGGCGGGCCAGAGCGGGATCCTGCCGACTGCGGCCGCCGGGACGATCAGCGCCGCGAGGACGAGCGTGCGCGCAGCCGCGACGGAGGCGGCGATGCCCCCCGCGCGCCAGAGCCGGTCGTCTCCGGGAAGCGTGCGCGAGAGCAGCCCGAGCCGGACCGCGCCGCCGAGGTGTGCGGGCGCGACAGAGTTGACGAGCGAGCCGATCGTGTAGCGGGCGGCGATCTGGGTGAAACCGGCGCTGCCGCCGCAGGCTCGGAGCCCCACGCGCCAGCCGGCCGACGAAGCCATGAGGCCGAGGGCGAAGAACGACGCCGCGGCGACGATCCAGCCGGGCTGCGCACGAGCCAGGTCGGCGACGGCGCTGCTGAGCGTCCCTCGCCCCAAGCGCGTCACACCGATCGCAACGCCTGCGGCCAGGAAGAGGGCCGCCCCGAAGGCGTAGTTCCGGCGCATCGACCCGAGCTGGCCGAGCGCAAGCTCGTCGAACAAGCGGCTCCCTGTGTGCTGATCGATCACGCCTCCCACGCTATCGGCACGAAATGAGAGCAACGTTAAGGATGCCCGGCTCCGGCGGAAGGTCATGCCATCATGGCGGCCGGTGAGAACCGGGCGAAGAAGGAGAACCAGGCGCCTGCGCGTCGCCTTTGTCCTCGCTGTCGCTCTGATCGCGGTCGAGGTCGGCGTCATCGCCTGGAACCGCCATGCAGGCGACGGCCCGCCCGCCCGGGCGAGCATCACGCCGGCCGTCGGCCACCGGCAGAAGCCGAAGATCGTCAAGCGCCGCCTTGCCCACGCCGGACCGCTCAACCTGTACGCCTACGACCACGCCGGAATGATCAGCCGGATGGCGCGTCAGGACCCGGCCCGGGTCTACGTCCCCAACAGCGCCGGCAACTCGGTGGACGTGATCGACCCGCACACCTACAAGGTCGTCGAACATTTCCCGGTCGGCGCGCTGCCGCAGCACGTCACCCCATCGCACGACCTGAAGACGCTCTACGTGAACGACGACGTCGGCAACACGCTGACGCCGATCGATCCGCTCACCGGCCGGCCGGGAAAGCCGTTCCCCGTCGACGATCCGTACAACCTGTATTTCACGATCGACGGGCGGTACGCGATCGTGGTCGCGGAGCGACTGCAGCGGCTGGACTTCCGCAACGCGCACACCTTCCGCCTCGTGCGCGCCCTGACCGTTCCCTGTGCGGGCGTCAACCACATGGACTTCTCTGCGAACGGCAGGTACGTGATCGCAAGCTGCGAATTCTCGGGCCGCCTGCTCAAGGTCGACGTCCGCCGGTTCCGCGTCCTGGGAGTACGCACGCTGCCACGCAGCTTCTCGGTGCCTCAAGACGTCCGCTCCTCACCCGACGCGAAGGTGTTCTACGTCGCCGACCTCGCTGCCGGCGGCGTCTGGGAAATCGACCCGGCCCGCTTCAAGGTGATCGGGTTCATTCACACCGGAGCAGGCGCCCACGGGCTCGTGGTCGGACGAAACGGCAAGGTGCTCTACGTCGCGAACCGCAACGAGGGGAGCGTGTCGGTCATCTCGTTCCGCACGCGCAAGGTCGTCGCGAAGTGGCGCATCCCCGGCGGCGGCAGCCCGGATATGGGCGACGTCTCTGCGAACGGGAAGGTTCTCTGGCTGTCCGGACGTTACAACTCGGCGGTGTACGCAATCGACACACGAACCGGCAGGCTGATCGCGCGCATCCCGGTCGGCGCAAGCCCTCACGGCCTATCGGTGTGGCCGCAGCCGGGGAGATACTCCTTGGGCCATACGGGCAACATGCGCTGATGCGGACGCTTTGGCTCAGCCCACGCGCCGATCTGTTCGGCCCTGCCGCGGCCGCCGGACTCCTCGCGGCGGTCCTCGTCTGGCTCGGTCCTCCAGGGACCGACCTCGCGGCCCATGCCTACCAGCGCACGTTGTTCATCGAGCACGGCTTCACGCTGTGGAACAACTTCTGGTACGCGGGCCGCTACAGCTTCGTGAACTACAGCGTCCTCTACTACCCCCTGGCCGCCGCGATCGGCATCAAGTTGCTCGCTGTCCTCACCGTGGCCGTGGCAGTGATCGCATTCGCTGCGGTCGTGCGCCACGAGTGGGAGTCGCAAAGCCGCTGGACGATCCGGACATTTGCACTGGTTTGGGCCTTGCTCGTCGTCTCTGCCGCATATCCCTTCATGCTCGGCATGACCCTCGCGCTGTTGGCGCTGTGGTCGTTGCAACAGGACAGCCGGTGGGTGTTTGCGGGCTTCACCCTCCTGACGCTGGCTGCCAGCCCGCTCGCCTTCCTGTTGCTCGTCGTCCTACTGGCAGGCGTGGCGATCGCGCGTCGCGGCGAGCACCGGCATTTCGTCGCCCCCGCCGCGGCGATCGCCGCGATCGCCGCCTTCGAGTTCCTGCTCCGGCGCATGTTCCCGGGCCGCGGCACCTTTCCGTTTTCCTTCGAAGAATTCCTCGCAGCAAGCGCTTTCTGTCTCATTGGAGTCGGACTGACCTGGAGGGTCGCGGCCGCCCGGACCCTTCGCTGGACCTACATCGTGTACTTCGTCGCCTGCACCGCGGCCTTCGCGATCTCCTCACCGGTCGGAGAGAACATCGCGCGGCTGCGCTTCGTCGCCGCGCCGATTGCGATCCTGACGCTGTCGCTCCGGCGCTGGCAGCCGCGCTTCCTGTGCGCCGTCGCGCTGGCGCTCGCGCTCTCGTGGAATCTGACCCCGCTCGCAGCCAGCTTCATCCACGGTGTCAACGACCCGGCCGCGCACGCGGCGTACTGGTCGCCGACGATCGGCTTCCTGAAGCAGAACCTCCGTCCGTCGTACCGCGTCGAGGCCGTCGACACGGCCGGCCACTGGCCCGCGGACTTCCTCGCCCGGGCGAGGATCCCGCTGGCACGCGGCTGGTTCCGCCAGGAGGACTTCCCGCAGAATCAGGTGTTGTACGGCGAGCTTGGGCCCAAGGCCTACGTCGCCTGGCTGCGGCGCGTCAGCGTTCGCTACGTCGTGCTCACATCGGCGCGTCCCGACTACAGCGCGCGTGCAGAGGCACGCTTGCTGAGAAGTGGTCGTTCAGGACTGGCGGTCGTCTACCGGACGCCGACGACGACGATCTTCGCGGTTCCTTCCCCGCGTCCCCTCGTCTCGGCGCCGGCCCGCGTACTCGCGCTGGGGTACTCGTCGATCAAGCTTCACGTCCCGGTTCCGGGCACCTACCGGCTCAGCGTCACGTACGCGCCCTACTGGCATACGCGCAAAGGCTGTCTCACCGAAACGCCCGACGGCATGACGCAGTTGACCGTCCGCCGCACAGGGACCGTGTCGATCCGGTTCGCCGTGACCGCCACCCGCGCCCTGGAGGCGATGGTCGGCACCCAGCCCGAACCTTGCCGCTAGGTCGGGATCAGCCCGGCTTGGCGGAGATCAGCTTGCCGAAGGGATGCCAGGCGTTGCCCGACCAGCGCTGAAGCCGGACCTGCGTGAGCGGGAACCGGCTCGACGGCGTCGTGTGGAGAACGATGCCCGGCAGGACGAAGGGATTGCCCTTCTCGTTCAGGTGCGTGGCCGCGTTCATCACGCTCTGGCGGGTGAGGGTCTTGCCGGCCCTCTTCAGCGTGTCGACCATCGTGTACGCAGTCGCCATTCCCGCCGTGAAGTAGCCGTCCTTCAGGTCCCGCGAGTTGACGCTCGACCCGTATTTTCTCAGGATCGACTGAAAGAGTCTGACGCCTTTGTCGTTACGCCAGAGTGGCGACGCAGGATCCTTGCCGAACACGATCGAGATCGATCCGTTCGCAGCGTTCTGCGGGACGATCGCCATCAGCGCCGACGCCGACGAGACGTCGTTGACGAATATCTGCGGCTTCCACCCGAGCCGCGAGACGGCGTTGAAAGCCTGCAGGGAGAACTTTCCGAAGGCGAACACCATCAGGACGTTGGCCTTGGAGGCCTTCAGCTGCGTCACTTGCGGCTGGACGTCCGCGGACGTCGGGTCGTAACCGACGCTCGCGACGATCGACTTCGCCTTCGAGCCCAGCCCACGCTTCAGACCTCCGAGCAGGTCGCGCCCGTAGTCGTCGTTCTGGTAGAGGACGGCGATCTTCGGTTTCTTGATGTTCTTGACGACGTAGCGGCCGTAGAGCTCGCCCTCCTCGGAGTACGGCGGGATGTAGCCGATCGTCCACGGGTACTTCTTGTAGTCGCGTCCGAACGTGGTCGCGCCTGAGGAGACGTAGAGCTGCGGGACCTTCGCGTCGTTCAGCAGCTTCCGCACGGCCAGGTTGTTGCTCGTCCCGAGCGAGCTGAACACGGCGAGGACCTGCTCCTGCTGGATGAGCCGGATCGTGTTGTTCACCGCGCGCCCGGGGTCGTAGCCGTCGTCCAGATAGGTGAAGGTGATCTTGCGGCCGAGCACGCCGCCTTTGTCGTTGACGTACTTGAAGTACGCCTCGATTCCGCGGGCAACGTTGCCGGCGATCGCTGCTTCGCCGCTCAGTGGCACGCTCGAGCCGAGATGGATCTCGTCCGCCGTCACGCCGGGAGTCGCGACGGGGCGCGCGTCGGCCGAGGTCACCGCGACCGCGGCCACGATCGCGCACACGAAGATGACCCTCACGCCCACCTAGGACCGAGTGTATAGCCGACTTGTTAGCGACCCGAAGAGACGCCGCACGAGCCCGCCGACCCCCGTGGGCAGCAGCAGCATGACGACGATCAGGACGGCACCGAAGATCATGCTCGGTATGCCCGGCTGCTTCGGGTCGAGGCTGAGCGCCGGCAGGTGATTGATCCAGCCCGCAACAGTGTCGGCGTGGTTCTGCAGGAAGTAGATGAGCCCCGCGCCGAAGATGAGACCCACCAGCGAGTCAACGCCGCCCACCGCAAGCCCAACGACGAGATAGACGGAGAGGATGATGGGAAACACGTCAGGATTGACATAGGCGTTGGCGATCGCGTACAGCGAGCCTGCAACGCCGGCATAGAAAGCCGAGATCCCGAACGCGAACGTCTTATAGGTCGCGAGGCTGACACCTGACGATGCCGCCGCCACCTCGCTGTCGCGAATGGCCTTCAGCGCGCGGCCGGTCTTTCCCCGCACGAGCCACCATGCCACCCCGAGCAGAACCAGCGCAATGCCCCACGTCAGGTAATACATCCAGTTGTTCGTCGTGGTCGCGAGACCGAACGGCGGCTTCGCCAGATTGAGGATCTTGCCGGTCGTGCCGCCGAGGAAATGGTCGAATTTCTTCGGCAGTTGCGGGAACGACACCGCAATCCCGAAGGTGATCAACGCCAGGTAGACACCGGAGAGGCGCAGCGCCGGCACCCCGACGAGCAGTCCGGCGACGCCCGCGATCACGCCGGCAATCGGAATCGTCCAGAGATCCCGGATTTGATGGCCATACACGCCGTTGACGCTGAGAACGGCAGTGGTGTAGCCGCCGATCGCCATGAACGCGCCGTTCCCCAGCGAAATCTGTCCGCTGTAGCCGGTGAGGATCGACAGGCCGAGCAGCGCGATGAAGTACATCCCCACGATCGCGAGCTCCCGCGCCCGGAAGTCGCTGATGAAACGCGGCAGCGCTGCAACCACGAGAGCGAGCGCCGCGAAACCGGCGAGCTCGGGCCAGAGCTTCGACCTCATACGCGTCTCACCGCCACGCGCCCGAAGAGGCCGCCCGGACGCACGAGCAGCAGAACGAGGATCAGCATGAGCGCGGCCGGGAGCTTCAACGTCGAGCCGATGAAGCCGACGTAGCGGCCGAGCAGCGTGATCGTCACGCCAAGCAGGATCCCGCCGACGACCGCGCCGATCGGGCTGTCGAGCCCGCCGAGGACAGCGGCCGCGAATGCGTAGAGCAGAATCGTCTGCATCATGTTCGGGTCGAGGAAGACGACCGGGGCGATCATCATTCCCGCGACCGCGCCGAGCACCGCGGCGATCCCCCAGCCGAGCGCAAGCATCCAGCCGACACGGATGCCGACGAGCCGCGACGACTCAGGGTTCACGGCGGCCGCGCGCAGCGCGAGGCCGAGCTTCGTAAAACGGAAGAACAGCGCCAGTAGACCGACGAGGCCCACGGACACCGCGACGATTCCGATGTCCTGCACACTGATTGGAACACCGGCGACGTCGATCGTCCGCGTCGAGAACGGGCCGTGAAACTGCCTGTTCGCGCCGCCCCAGATCACGCTCATCAGACCGTTCAGCAGCAGCGCGAGACCCAGTGTCACGATCACGACGGTCACGACAGGCGCGCCCTCGACCGGGCGAATCACGACACGCTCGATCGCAACGCCGCCGGCGAAC
>Ga0307320_10000491_pt1 | contig 14172 bp, 13 predicted proteins | sample ER_DNA_369_FD_194495 | JGI IMG/M metagenome (GOLD analysis project Ga0307320, IMG submission 194495) | Bulk soil microbial communities from the East River watershed near Crested Butte, Colorado, United States - ER_DNA_369 | ecosystem: Environmental > Terrestrial > Soil > Floodplain | place...
CTCGTTCGGCCGTTGGAAGGCCATTCGGCTCGCGCTCTCGGCATTGGCCGTTTCGATGTTCGTTTTGACGACGAGCGCGTCGGCTGTGACGTTGCCGACCGCCTCGTACACGGTCTGGGGCACGGCCGGCACAAACGGCTGGTACAGAGGGAGCGCCCAAGGAAACTTCGTCCTGGTGAGCTGGACGCTCTACGACCCGGATCACCTGGTCCTTCAGGGATGTCCAACACCGGTCCCCGTGTACGGCCCCACCACCGGGAGGAGCTCGACGTGCACCGTGACTTTGGTCGGCGGCGGCCCCCCAATCGTCTTCCAAACCGTGCCGGTCAAGATCGATCGAGAGCCGCCAACCGGGGTCGTTGCAACGCGCTCGCGCGGACCGGATTTCAACGGTTGGTACAACCATCCCGTCGGCGTCGGCTGGCACGGCAGCGACGCCACCTCCGGAATCGCGTCCTGCTCGGCGGTCACCTACAGCGGGCCGGACCGCGCGTCGGCTCCGGTCGGCGGCGGTTGCACCGACAAGGCCGGGAACACCACCTCGGCGCCGGTCTCGATCAACTACGACGCGACCGCGCCGGCCCTGAGCAAGGTGTCGGTCGCAAGTCGCGCGGGCTCCGATCTCGTACATTGGAAGTCGTCGAGCCCCTCCGACACCGCAGTCGTCCAACGCTGGGCGCGTGGCGCCAAGCAGCGAGCGGTCGTCTACCGCGGCTCCGGCAGCGCGTTCACGGACAAGAGGATTCGGAGCGACCTCGAGTACACCTACTCCGTGCAGACGATCGATCAGGCGGGTAACGGCTCCGCGATCGTCTCCGTGGCCGGGCTGCCGAAGGTCCTGACGCTGCGCAAGCTGCCGTACGTCCCGCGGGCCGCGCCCCGGCCGATCTTGCGCTGGAAGGCGAAACGGGGGGCGGCGTACTACCACGTGCAGCTCTTCCGCGGGTCGAGGCGGATCCTCGCCGCCTGGCCCATCGCGCACCAGCTCGGCCTGCCCGCGGTCTGGCGCTGGGCGGGGCACCGTCACCGGCTCGCTCCCGGGCGCTACCGCTGGTACGTCTGGGAAGGACTTGGGCCGCGGGCGTTCGCGCGGTATCGGACGATCGGCAGCGCGCAGTTCATCGTGCCGAAGCGCTAGCGAGGTCGACCGGCAGAAGCGCCGCTAGATCCGCCGGCGGACGAGGTCCCAGAGCAGCACGGTGGCGAGCGCGGCTCCGGCCGAGCCGAGGGTGATCGGCACCCAGCGCGCGACGGGCGCGGACGCAGTCGCGCCGCAGGCAACGAGTGACGAGCCGGCGGTGATCGCGAGCGCGAGCTGCCGCGCGACGATCCTGATCGTCCGTTCCAGGGGTGTGATCCCCCGGATGTCGACCTGGAGCCGCTGGCCCGGGCGCGCGCCGCTGATCCGCTCGAACGACTCCACGAGACGCTCGCCGCGCACCTTCAGCTTCTGCACGTCGTAGAAGAGCCGCTTCGGGTCGGCGCTGGCCTGCGCGCGCGTGAGCAGGTTCTTCATCAGGAAGCGGCCGACGACGGCGAACGGGTCGAGCTCCGGGTCGAGCTCGGTCGCGGCGAGCTGCATCTGCGCCAGCGCCTTGCCGGTGAGGACGAGCGGCGCGGGCAGCCGCACGCCGTGCTGCGTCGAGGTGTGCGCGATCTCTTGCATCAGCGGGCCGAGCGAGATCTCGCCCAGGGAGGCGTGGCGGTAGCGGCGCAGGAGCTGCGTGAGGTCGGCCTCGAGGCCGGCGGCGTCGGCGTCCTCGGCCTCGGGCCCGGCCATGATCAGCACGACCTCGGTCAGGAAGGGCACGTCCTCCTGCCAGAACGCGAGCAGGAGCAGGAGCAGCTGGCCGCGCATCTCCGGGGAGAGCTCGCCGACCATCCCGAAGTCGAGGAAGAAGATCCGGCCGTCGGCCCACAGCATGTTCCCGGGGTGCGGGTCGGCGTGGAAGAACCCGTCGACGAGGATCTGGCGGTAGTAGCACTCGAGCAGCTGCCGCGCCGCCTCGCCTCGCTCTCGACCTTCGGGGATCTCGCGGACCGGGACACCCGGGATCTCCTCGAGCACCAGCAGGCGGCTGGTCGACAGCTCCTCGTAGACGCGCGGCGCGTCGAGGCGCGGGAAGGCGGTCAGCGTGGCGCGCAGGCGCTCCACGTTCTGGCCCTCGAGCTTGAAGTCGAGCTCGCGGCGCAGCGAGTCGGACAGGTGCTCGACTGCGGTGGGGAGGTCGACGATCTTCCGCAGCGCCTCGCGGTTCCCTGTCTTCCTGGCGAAGAGCTCGAGCAGGCTGAGGTCGCGGAGGATGTCGTGCTCGGCGGTCGGCCGCTGCACCTTGACGACGACACGATCGCCGTTGTCGAGCACGGCGCGCTGCACCTGGCCGATCGTCCCCGCGGCAAGCGGCTCGGGCTCGATCGAGGCGAAGACGTCTTCCCAGGGGACGCCGAGCTCCTGCTCCATCACGGTGACGACCTCGTGCTCGCTCAGAGGCGGGACGCGGTCCTGCAGCGCCGCCAGCTCGGCGACGGCCTCCGGCGGGATCAGGTCGGGACGGGTGGACAGGATCTGGCCGAGCTTGGCGAAGGTGGGGCCGAGCTCCTCCAGCGCCTCCCGGAGACGCCGCGCGCGGAGCTCCGGCGGATCGTCGTCACGGCGCGACTCGTTGAAGCCGTACTTGCCGAGGACCGTCGCGATCCGCGCGGCGCGGCCGAGCAGCCGCTGGTCCGCCGCCGCGCTCACGCGGCCCCTCCGGACGCGTCCCTTCGGGACACGTCCGGGGACTGTCCCCGGCCGTGGCCGGAACGGCCACGGCCGAACTGCGCCGAAAGCGTGGAGATCTGTTTACAGGTCGATTTCACGCGTCCTCCCGGTGGGTCTGGACGATCACGACCGTGCAGGGAGCATTGTGCGAGACGCGGTTCGGGACGTTGCGGAGCAGGAACTCACGCCGCCCGCTCATGCCGACGCTCCCGACCACGAGCACGTCGGCCCGCTCCCGGCGCGCCGCCTCGACGATCGCCTCCGCCGGATCGTCGCCGGAGACCACCGCCGAGCGCTTTCGCTCGCCTGCCAGCCCGTCCACGTGCTCGCCGAGCTCTCGCGCCGCCTCCCCGCGCGAGCCGTCGTCGCCGGCGAGCACCCGCAGCACGAGCAGCTCGGCCTCGTAGCGCTCGGCCATCTCGGCGGCGAACCGCACCGCGCGCTCGGCGGTCTCCGAGCGGTCGGTCGCGACCAGAACCAGGCGCACCGCCTCGTCCTGGCCGCCCTTGCGCCGTAGCCGCATCAGGCTTCCCCGCCGAGCGCCTGCGGGAGCTCGGTCCGCGAGCCGATCCCGAGCTTTCGGTAGGCGCTGCTGAGGTGAACCTCGACGGTCTTCGTCGTCACGAAGAGCGCCTGCGCGATGTCCTTGTTCGAGAGCCCTTCCGCCGCGAACCTCGCCACACGCCGCTCGCTAGCCGTCAGCGACTCGACCCCCGACAGGAGACGCCGCCGCGGCCGGGCGCCCGTCGCCGCGAGCTCCGCCTCGGCCCGCTCGACGAGCGGCTGCGCGCCCGAGCGGACGGCGACGTCGAGCCCCGCCTTGAGCAGCTCCCGCGCCGCGGCCCGGGCGTTCGAGCGCCGCAGCGCCGCACCGAGCTCCACCATCGTGCGCGCCCGCTCGAGCTTGGCAGACGAGCCCTCGAGGACTGACAGCGACTCCCGCAGCGTCTCGATCCCCTCCGAGCCGCCCTCGACAATCCCCAGCGTCCGCAGGGCGACTCCGACCGGCCGCCGGGCGCCCCACGCACGCGCGAGCTCGATCTCCTCCCGCGCCCACTCGAGCGCCTCCTCGCGACGCTTCAGGCCGAGGAGCGCCAGGGCCAGGTGCGAGCGCCACGCCAGAACGGCCGGGTTGCGCATCTCGAACGCCTCCATGCAGCGGCCGAGCCGCTCGAAGTCCGAGGCCGCCCCCCCGAAATCGCGCCGCGCGTAGCGCAGCCAGCCACGCGCTCCGAGGAAGAAGATCAGGTGCCCGCTCTCGGCAACCTCCTCCGGAAGCCGGAGCGTCGCCAGCGACTCTTCCGCCTCGTCGAGCTCCCCGCGGTTGGTGTGGACGTCGGCGAGATAGGAGTGGTAGTAGATCGCGCCCTGCTGGCTCGGCAGGTAGCGGACGAGCTCGTCCGACTCGCGCAGGTCCTGGATCGCCGCCTCGAGGTCGCCGCGCTGCGCCAGCGTCAGCCCGCGGAAGCAGAGCATGTTGGAGAGCGTCACCAGCTCGCCGCGCCGCTTCGCCGCGTCCATCATCGCCTCGAAGAAGCGGTCGATCTCGGTGTCGTACTCGGCGTACATGAGCGCGGTCGCGGCGCAGGAGATCGCGACGGAAGGCATGCTCGAGATCAGCGCGTCGATCGTCTTCGGAGACGCAAGCGCGCACACCGCACCGCGATTCACGCCTCGCCGCGCGTCGAAGTACCGCAGCGTCGAGACCATCACCGCGCGGCCGACGTCGCCCACGAGCTCCTCCTCGTCGACCCCCGCGATCAGCTCGCGCGAGACCGCGATCACGTCCGTGTCGAAGCCGGCCGAGTTGATCAGCTCCGCCTCGAGCATCTCGCGCAACTCGGGCTCGTCCTGGTCGAGTCGCTCGATCGCGTCCTCGAAGACTCTCACCGCCTCCGGCCCGCGGTTGAGCCTGAAGAGCGAGCGTCCGAGCTCCAGCGCGAGACGAGCCCGCCGCAGCGGCTCGTCGGTCGCGCCGAGCGCCTCCTGCAGGTGCTCGGCCGCGACCGAGACGTCCACGCGCTGCTCCGCCAGCCCGAGCTCGCGCAGCGTGTCCGTCCGCACGTCGGCCGGCGGGGGCTCGGCGAGCGCGCGACGGAGGTACCGCACCGCGACCTCTGGGGCGCCGCGGACGAGCGCGCGATCGGCGGCCACGCGAAGCGTGTCGACCACGAACGCATCGCCGGCCGGCGGAACGAGATCGAGGTGGGCCGCTACTCGCTCGGGCTCGGCCTGTGAGGCGTCGAGCAGCTCCGCGGCCCGGCGGTGCGCCCGCAGCCGCTGGACGGGCTCGACCGACTCGTAGATCGCCGCCCGGATGACAGGGTGGACGAACTCCACGTTCGGGGTCGCCACGCGCAGGAGGTCGGCGCGCGCAAGCCGGGTCGCGGCGAGCGAGGCGAGATGGTCGTCGTCGATCTCCGCGAGCGCGGCGACGTCGCGCTGATCGGAGCCGTCCCCGAGGACCGCCACCGCAACCGCAAACCGCCGCGCTTCCTCCGGCAGGCGCGACAGCCGCAGCGAGACCGCGCGGGTCACCGGTTCGGGGCCGATCTCGTGCACACGCCCCGCGTTCCGCCCGATCGGCTCCAGGCCCTCGCCGTGCAGGGCGTCGACGAGCGCGCGGACGAAGAGCGGGTTGCCTCCGGTCACGGAGACGCAGGCCGACGTGAACTCGGGCTCCGGGGCGAGGCCGAACTCTTGCTCCACCATCGCCGCGACCCCGGCCTCGCTGAGCGCGGTCGGCCTGACCAGCAGCACGGCCGGGTCGGAGACGAGCTCGGTCAGGAGCTCCGTCTCCACGCTCTGCTCGGGCGGCCGCAGCCCGAGCACGACGAGCAGCGGCAGCCCGTCGAGCCGCCGGGCCAGGAACGTGAGCCAGCGCAGCGTCGGCGCGTCGGTCCAGTGCAGGTCGTCGATGACGAGCGCGGCCGGGCGGCGCGCGGCGATGTTCGCGGCCAGCCAGTAGAGGCCGTGCAGGACCGCGTACGAGACGTCCCCCGGCGCGTCGCCGGTCAGCTCCTCGTTGCCGAAGAGCCGCTCCGCCAGCGCGGCCGTGCCCGACAGCGCTTCGTCTCGCTCCCCTGGCGGAAGCGAGGCGACGAACGGCTCGAACAGCTGCCGGACGACGCCGTAGGCGAACTCCTGCTCGAGGTCCGCACTGCGCGCGAGGAGCACCTCGAACCCGGCCGAGACGGCCAACGAGCGAGCCTCGGCCACGAGCCGCGTCTTTCCCATCCCGGCCCGGCCCTCGATCGCCACCACCCGTCCGGCTCCCGTCGAGGCGGCGTCGACCACGGCGTGCAGCGCGGCCACCTCCGCCTCCCGCTCGAGCAGCGGCGTGCTCGAGACCGGCACGTCGACGCGGCGGCGCTGGACACGCGGCTTCGCCTTGCCGCGCTCGCGCGTCGAGAGCGACGGGAACTCGCCGGCAAGTCCCTCGACCTCGAGCTGATAGAGCCGTTCGGCACGGTCGAAATCGGGCAGCGTCGTCTCGCCGAGGTCGCGCAGCCCGAGCTCCGGCGGAAGGTCGTGGCGCACGAGGTTCGCGGTCGTGTTCGAGAGCAGCACCTGCCCGCCGTGCCCCGCGTCGCCGATCCGTGACGCCTGATGCACGGCGAAGCCGACGTAGCCGTCGCTGCCGACGCTCGCCTCGCCGGTGTGCAGGCCCATGCGCACGCGCACCTCGGCGCCGTCGGGCCACTCGTGGGAGGCCAGCGCGCGCTGGGCCGCCCCCGCCGCCTCGACCGCGGAGGCCGCGCTCCCGAAGACGACGAAGAAGGAGTCGCCCTTCGTCTCGATCTCGAGGCCGTTCCGGTCGGAGAACACCCCTCGCAGGAGCCGGTTGTGCGCTGCCAGCACCTCGCTGTAGCGGTCGCGACCGAGTCTCTTGAGCAGCCGCGTCGAGCCCTCGATGTCCGTGAACAGGAACGTCACGGTGCCCGTCGGCAAGGCCGCGGAAGCCTCTCGAACTGCGGAAACGTTCAGTGTCGGTCCCTCCTAGGACGCCCGGATCGCGAATTGTAGAGCCATGTCTGCGAAACCTTGGGGGCCGATTTAGGGACGCCCCCAATGCGAAGTGCAGACGCGCGCGCGCACGATGGGCCGGCACACACCAAACGAGAGGAGAGAATCCACATGTCCACCGCCATCGCCGCCCAAACGATCGACTTCCGGCCCTCCGAGCTCCGTCCGTAGACCATTCTCACGGACAGGAAGTCCCCCATGTTCAGCGAATCGCCGGAAGGCCGCGAGCCTGTCTCCGCCGCACGCGACGCACTCGTAGGACGACTCAGCTTCTACTTCACGAACCGACACTCCGAGCCGCTCGCGCGGGCTCGGGCTCGCTCGATCATCGCGCAGCTCCGCACGAGCGGGAAAGGGCAGGCGTGAATCACACCGGGGGCTCCGCCCTCGTCGGGCTGTCGTTGTAGGATCGAATCGCGGGGTCGGTCGACGGGGAGGTAGCCCAGGATGGACGTGATCGCAGGCATCGACGCGGCTCGAGAGCGCTGGAACGTGCTCGAGCATGCGTTCTACACGCGCTGGGAAGCGGGGGAGCTGACGCGGGACGAGCTCGCTCACTACGCCGGTGAGTACCGGCACGCAGTCGTGGCGCTCGCGCGCGCGGCCCGCACCGCTCGTCTGCACGCCGACGAGGAGGCCCGGCACATCGCTCTCTGGGACGAGTTTGCCTCCGCGCTCGGCACGGAGCCCGCCGAGCCGCGCCCACAGACGCGCTGCTGCGCGTCGGCCTGGTCCGCCGCGGGCGACGAGCTGGGCGCTGCAGCGATCCTCTACGCAATCGAGGCCGGCCAGCCCGCGATCTCCGAGACGAAGCTGCGCGGCCTCGTCGAGCACTACGGCTTCGGCGACGGGTCGCCCGCTGTCGAGTACTTCACCGTCCACGGCGAGCGCGACCACGAGCATGCCGCCGAGGCCCGGGCTGCCCTCGAGGGCAGCGAGGACCCGCGGCTCGTAGGCTTGGCCGAGGCCGCCCTCGCGTCCAACTGGGCGCTCCTGGACGGCGTCTCGGCCGGCTAGACCGGCGGCTGCCCCTCGAGAACCTCGCGCGCTCGCGCCAGGTTCTCGGCGTGGACGAGGATCTCGCGCGGGCCGGCGGCGCCGGGGAAGCCGTCGGCCATTCCGGCCGCGAAATTGGTCTTCTGCGCGATGGCCGGGATGCCCTCCCCGCGCAGGAGCGCGAGGATCACCTCGGCTTCCGGCTCCGAGCCGACGACCTCGAGCACCGCCAGGTCCGCCATAACCGGAGCTTAGACAGCGCGGAGAGGCCCGGACAAATGCCGGGCCTCTCGCGCGGAGGAGCTACTTCTTGGCGCCCTTCTTCAGGGTGCCGCTGATCGCGCCGCCCGGGTACGTCGTCGTGTGCACGTTGACGTAGAAGTTCCCAGGCTTGACCAGGATCTGCTTCACGAGCGCGCGTGCTACGTCCGCGCACCCGATCGCCGTTCCGGTGAACGGGGTCGGAAGGGCGAGCGGCACTGCGATCTGGGTCGCGTTCGGCCCGGTGCCGTAGTGGATGTGCGCAGCCGTGACATCGGCGAGCCCGGTCACGGTGAGCTTCCAGCAGATGCGGCCCTGACCGATGTTGGAGCGGGCGACGAACGTCCCGGCGCCGAGCAGGTTCGGAGCGACCGGCGTCAGGCTCGCGCTGATCGGCCGACCGCCGCGCGACCAGCTCAGCGGCTGCGACGGGCAGGTGCCGCCGACGGGGTTGATGATGTCGCCGTGGTGGCCGACGGTATGCGCGCGAATGATCGAGCGATTCGCCGTGACGATGCGCTTGTACGGCTTCTTCGCGCTGGTCGTCTTGTGGCAAATCACCGTCTTGTGAGCCGACGTCGCAGCCTGCGCCCCGGCGTACCCGGCGAGCGCCAGCAGCGCGACGACGAGCAGAAGTCCATGTCGTCTCATGCTTCGATTCACCTTCCTTCTTCGGGTCCTCGGTGAAAAGTTCCCGTTTGCAGGCCGAACAGGCGCAATGCCGAGCGAGCCTTACAGGCCGTTTACAACGGGGTCCGACGAACTTACGGGCTCAGGCGGAACGGCGGGTACTGGTCGGTGACGAGAACGAAGGCGTACGCCCCGACCCGGTTGCCCCAGCGCAGGACACCGACCACGAAGTCGAACAGCCCGCGCGGGTAACGCCCCGTGAACAGGATCGCGAACCAGGCCACGATCACTGACACGATCGCCGCCAGCCAGAGGAAGATCAGCACGATGTAGTGCGGGATCGCGAGCAGCCACTTCACGAGCGGCAGCCAGCGGTTCAGGTCGCGCTGGGCGTCGGGGTACGGCAGCTCGAGGTGGATCGCCTGGCGCTCATCGGTCGACGGGTAGTTGTCATCCAACAGCGCCAGGTAGGCGACAACCCGGTTCTCGAAGTGCACCAGCTCGAAGTTCCAGTCGTACCACCAGCGCGGATACTTCTGGCGGAAAAGGATCAGGAGCAGCGGTGCGAGGAAGAGCGCGCCGCCCGTGCTCGCGCCCCAGTGCCATTGGCTTGCGCCCCAGCCCGCTCCTTCCTCGCCCCCGCCCAGGGTCGCGAGGACGATCACGATCGGGATCGCCATGAAGATCCTGAAGCCTGTGGTCAACCGGTTCAGGTCGCGGTCGGGATAGTCGACCGAGAACTGCACCGGGTACGGCGTCTCGCCTGTCGTAGGAGTCTGTGGCTCCATCTCTGCACCTCCCGTTGTCACCGGCGGGCCGCGTCAGAGGCGGCCCGCCTCGATTATCCGCTCCAGGAACTGCTGCGTGCGCGCCTGCTTGGGGTGAGCGAAGATCTCGTGCGGCGGGCCTTCCTCCAGGATCAATCCGTCGTCGAGGAAGCAGACCCGGCTCGCGATGTCGCGCGCGAAGCTCATCTCGTGCGTCGCGATCAGCATCGTCATGCCGCCCTCGGCGAGCTCGCGGATCACGCTCAGCACCTCGGCGACGAGCTCGGGGTCGAGCGCGCTCGTGACCTCGTCCAGCAGCATCAGCTCGGGCCGCATGGCGAGCGCGCGCACGATCGCCACGCGCTGCTGCTGGCCGCCCGAGAGCCGGTCCGGGTACTCGTCGCGGCGGCCCTCGAGGCCGAAGCGTGCGAGCAGCTCCAGGGCGCGCGCCTCCGCCTCCACGCGTCCCAGGCCGAGCACGTCTCGCGGCGCCAGCGTGACGTTGCGCAGCACAGTCATGTGCGGGAAGAGATTGAAGGCCTGGAACACGATCCCGATTCGCCGCCGCACGGCGTTCACGTCCACGCCGCGGCGCGTGATCTCCTCGCCGGCGAGCACGATGCGGCCCGCGTCGAGCGGCTCGAGCAGGTTCACGCACCGCAGCAGGGTCGACTTCCCCGAGCCCGAGGCCCCGATCAGGCAGACCACCTCGTGATCCTCGAGCTCGAGGTCGATCCCGCGCAGCACCTCGTGGGCGCCGAACGACTTGTGGACGTTCTCGAGCTTCAGCGCGCTCACGCGAATCCTCCAGCCGCCTGGCGGCGGCGGCGGTCGCGCGCGATCAGCCAGTCGGTGAGCCGCGCCAGCGGGATCGTGATCGCGACGAAGAGCGCGGCCGCCGCCAGGTAGGCCCCGTAGGTGAAGGTCGCGCTCGAGTCGATCTGCGACTGGTTGAAGGCCTCGATCACCCCGAGCGTGCCCACGAGCGCCGTGTCCTTCTGGAGGCCGATGAAGTCGTTCAGGAGGGGCGGGATCACGCGCCGGATCGCCTGCGGCAGGATCACCCGGCGCAGGGCCTTGAAGCGCGAGAGGCCGAGCGACCGCGCCGCCGCCTCCTGGCTCGGGTGCACCGACTCGATGCCGGCGCGGTAGACCTCGGCCACGTAGCCGCTGTAGACGAGGATCAGCCCGACACCGGCCCAGAAGACGCGAGATGTCGGCACGCCCGTCAACTGCAGCGCCGGCGCGCCGAAGCCGAGCAGGGCGATGACGAGGATCGTCGGCACCCCGCGCGCGAGGTCCGAGTAGATCACGGCGAGCGCGCGCAGCGGGAAGAAGACCGGCCCCGGCAGGCTCCGCAGCACGGCGATCACCAGCGCGAGAACGAGGATGAAGACCTCGCAGACGAGGAAGATCTTCACGTTCAGGACGAAGGCACGGGCGATGTCGGGGAACGAGCCCGAGATGTCGCCCCAGTCGAAGAAGGTTCGGCGCACTTCCGGCCAGCCGGCCGACTGGGTGACCGCGACGACCACGAGCACCACGAAGACGACGGTGCTCAGCAGCGCGATCGCGACCCCGCGCGCGCCTTCGCCTTCGAAGTGCAGCCCAGCGAGCAGCCGCGAGCGGCGCTCTACTTCAGGATCGGAGCGCCGGTCGCCTTCGCTAGCCACTTCTGCTGAAGCTGCTCGAGCGTGCCGTCGCTACGGAGCTTCGCAAGCGCCTTGTTCACGCACGCGCGGAGCGAGTTGCCCTTCTCGAAGACCACCCCGAAATGCTCGCCGCCGGGCTCCGCCGGGAACTGGCCGAGCACCGTCGAGTTCGGCACCTGCACCGCCGTCACGTAGAAGGCCGTCGGGAGGTCGACGACGAGACCGTCGATTTGCTTGTTCTTGAGCGCCTGGACGGCCGCGGTGTTGGTCGGGAAGACGGACGGCTTCTTGGACGGCTTGATCTCGTCCTTGATGAACTGATAGCTCGTAGTCCCGAGCTGCGCACCGAGCTCGTACGGCTTGAGCGCGGCGACGCTCGTGGCGGAGGCGACCGGCGTGCCCTTGTTGACGACGACCGCCTGGTTGACGTCGTAGTACGACTTGCTGAAGTCGACCACCTTCGCACGCGCAGGCGAGAACGAGATCTGGTTGATGTCGAAGTCGAACGACTTCGGTCCCGGCGCGAAGGAGTTGTTGAACGGCACGTGCTTCCAGTCGACCTCGTCCTTCGTGAAGCCGAGCTTCTTCGCCACCGCGTAGGCGACGGCGCTCTCGTAGCCCTCCCCGCTGCGCGGGTCGCTGACCTGCCACGGCTTGTGCGGCGTGCCGCCGAACCAGGGCGGGAAGGCGGGGTTGTCGGTGCCGATCGTGAGCCGGTCGCTCGTGACGAGGTCGAGGTCGTCCTTGCTCGCGCAGCTGCTCGACGAGGTCGAGCCAGTTGACCCCGGCGAGCTCTTCGTCGAGCCGCAGCCGACGGCGGCGATCGCGGCGACCGCGACGAGCGCGGCCAAGACGAGCAGGGGGATCCGCCTGTGCCCGGTCACGTCGGTGAGGCTAACACGGGCGGTCGCCGTCCCAGCGGCCGTGCACGAGCGCTAATCCCTGACGAAGGTCTTACAGATCGCTCATGGAACTCGGCTAGAACGTGCACATGAGACAACCCTCCGCCCACACGAGAATTGCGACGGCGGCCGTGCTCGCGCTCGTCGCGCTGTCCCTCGGCGCGCTTGAAGGCGCCGCCGCCACACAGGCGCGCCCACTGAAGAAGCACGTGTCCGGTCAGATCGAGTCGCTCGCCTTCGACGGGGCGCGGGTCGCCTACGACGTCGCCGCGGACTACGGCGCCAAGCGGCTGTGCAACAGCGTCTACGTCTGGAATGTCCGCCGCGGCACGACGACGCGCGTCAGCGGCCGGCAGACCTGTGGCGCCGACAACACGAGCACCGGCGCCGGCGTACGTGAGCTCGCGCTGGCCGGCGGCCGTGTGGCGTGGATCGTGAATAAGGGCGGGAACTCCGAGAGCGGCGACTCCCTCTACGTCGCGAACGTCGCGAGCGCGCACGAGCGGCTGATCGCCTCGGCCTTCCGGACCGGTGACGTGAGCGGGATCCTGACCGGAAACTGGCTCGGCGGCCTGGTCGGGTCGGGCAGTTTCCTGGCCGTCGACCACTGGGCAACCGACTCGCACGGTGAGGTCACCTCTTCGCGCCTGCAGCGGATCGGCGTGCGTCTCGGCGACCTCGCCGACGGAAACGGCACGATGCTCGCGGAGGCGACGGACGGGAGGCAGGTGGCGGTCCTGCGCGGGGACGGCACGATCGGCCTGTACTCGACGCGCGGCGCGCTTTTGCGAACGGTAACGCCGACGCACGACGCGACGGAGGTGGCGCTGCGCCGCGACTACCTCGCGGTCCTGACGACCGCGGACACGCTCGAGGTCTACAACGCGCACTCCGGCCGACGCCTGCGCACGTGGCGCGTGGCGCACGGGGCACATTCGCTGGACGTGAGCTCCGGTTTCGCGACGTACATCGCCCCCTTCCCGGGCGGCGGCTATGCGCGGCTCGTGCACATCCGGCGGCTCAAGAGCGGGCGCGACCGCGTGCTCCCGTCGACGCCGCCTCAGCTGATCGGTGTCCAGATCGAGCCCGTCGGGCTCGTCTACGCCCTCAACCGCGTCGCGCCTGGCGAGTCCGGGACGCTCGTCTTCGTCCCGATGAGCCGGGTCGTGCGCGCGGTGCGCGGCGGCTAGCCGCTCAGGCTGCGACGCCCGTGAACTGCGGGATCACGTCACTGCCGTAGACGGCGAGCGTCTCGTCCGCGCGCTCGGTCATCAGATAGATGTCGAACTGGTCGACACCGATCGACTCGAGCTCGCGCAGCTTCTCCGTGATCTGCTCCGCGTTGCCGAGCACGCAAAAGCGGTCGCAGATCTCGTCGGTCACGAACTCGCCGTGCTTGGCGCCGACGCGGCTGTGGTCCTTGTAGTCGTAGAACTTGCGCGCCTTGACGTAGTCGGTGAGCGCGCTCGGGATCTCGTCGGAGTCCTCGCCATAGCGCTCGACCAGGTCCATGACGTGGTTCGAGACCATCGCCGGGAACCACCGGACCTGGTCGCGGGCCTCACCGAGGTCGTCGGAGACGTGGCTGGGGGCGCAGACGATGCACTGGAGCGCCTCGGGATCGCGGCCGGCCTCCTCGGCGGCTTTGCGCGCGGTGCCCATGATCCACTGGATGATCTGAGGGTCGGCCAGCTGGATGATCACGCCGTCCCCGACGCGACCGGCGACGCCGAGAGCGCGCGGGCCATAGCCGGCGACGTGCATCGGGATGTCCGGAAGCTCCTTGCGCACCCAGGTGAGCTCGAGCTCCTTGCCGTTCCACTCGACCTTCCGGCCGTTCATCAGGTCCTTGATCATCACGAGGCGCCGTTCGAACTCGTCCACCTTGACCGGCTTGAGCCCGACGACGCGGCGCGATGAGTCGCCGCGACCGATACCCATCACCATGCGGCCGTTGGAGACGTCATGCGCGGTCGCGTACCAGCTCGCCGTGATCGTTGGGTCGCGGATGCCCGGGTTCGTGACGCAATGACCGAGCTTGATCCTCTCGGTCTGCGTCGCCGCGATCGGGAGGAGCGCGTAGCTCTCCTGCCAGAGGATGTGCGAGTCGTACGTCCAGCCGTACTCGAAGCCGTTGCGCTCGCCGTTCTGCAGCACCTCGACAAGCCGTGTGTACG
>Ga0307320_10000495_pt1 | contig 14125 bp, 11 predicted proteins | sample ER_DNA_369_FD_194495 | JGI IMG/M metagenome (GOLD analysis project Ga0307320, IMG submission 194495) | Bulk soil microbial communities from the East River watershed near Crested Butte, Colorado, United States - ER_DNA_369 | ecosystem: Environmental > Terrestrial > Soil > Floodplain | place...
CGACGCTCGCGATCGCTTCCGTCAGCCAGGCGCCACGTTCGTCCAGCTCTGTCGCAGCGCGCTCGAGATCACGTGCACGCACGTCGAGGTGTAGTGCGCGCTCCTCCAGGACCGGAACTCGCTCTTCCGCCTCGCGAGCGTCGCGCAGCTTGTTCGCGAGTTTTGTCTCGGTGACCGCCATCTTCGCCGCGCGCCGCCCGAGTTGTTTCTCCTGCTCCGCCTGGCGCGCTTCCAGCGCGAGCAGCTGCTGCTCGCGTCGCTCGACGTCGCGCTGAAGGTTCGTCGCTGCTTCGAGACGCGGTTCGACTTCGCTCCTTGCTTGCTCGAGCTTCTTCTCTGCCGCGGCCAACCCCGCGGCGCGCGCCTCGAGCTCCGACGCCTTCGCGTCTAGCTGCCGCGACGCCGAGTCGTGCACACGTTCTTCATCTTTGAGCTCCGTCCACCGCGCCTCGAGCTCGACCTCCTGCTCGGCAACAACGGCTGCGCGACGCTCCTGCGCTTCGAGCGCGGCCGACGCAGTCGCGATCCAGTCGCCGCGCTCTTCGAGCTCCGATGCGAGCATGCGTAGCTCGCTCGCGCGCGCGTCCAGCTCGAGGGCCTGCTGTCGCAGCCGCTCGACATCGCTCTCTGCGCGCTCGATCTCGCCACGGCGGTCTTCGAGCTCCTGCACGCCGAGCGTCAGTCGCCGTTCCCGCTCGACGAGCTCCTCTTCGGCGTCCTCGATCAGCTGCCGGCGCGCGTCGAGGTCCGCGGCGATCTCGTCGAAGCGGCGGGCCCGGGCGTCGATCTCCGCGGAGCGGCGGGCCACGGTCTGTTGGACCAGGTGCTCACGTTCAGTAAGCGCCTGCCAGGCTTGCTCGAGCTCGTCCCGCTCTTCCGGCATTCCTCTCATTGTGCCGTGCGAATCAGACCCCACCTACGCCATGTCTGGATTCTCACGAATTCGGGCCGAAGGAAGGAAGTAGAACCGAACGCCGTCTGGTGAGACACTGAAGACCGATGACCGCTGTCACTGACGAGATCCAGATCGACGACGCGTCGTTCCGCGGGGACGTCGTGCGCCCTGGCACGCCTGACTACGACGTCCACCGCAGGATCTGGAATGGCTCGTTCGACAAGCATCCGGCGCTGATCATCCGCTGCGCCGGCGTGTCCGACGTGATCGCCGCCGTGAAGTTCGGGCGCGAGAGCGGCCTGCCGGTCGCGGTGCGGAGTGGGGGACATTCGTTCCCGGGCCTGTCGGTGGCGGACGATGCGTTGATGATCGACCTCCAGCCGATGAAGGGCGTGCGCGTCGACCCGGAGAAGATGACGGCGCGCGTGCAGGCCGGCGTGCTGCTCGGCGAGCTCGACAAGGAGACGCAGGCTTTCGGGCTGGCGGTGCCCTCGGGGATCGTCACGCACACCGGAGTCGCGGGACTCACGCTGGGCGGCGGCATCGGCTGGATCCAGCGCAAGCACGGCCTGTCGGTCGACAAGCTCGTCTCGATGGACGTTGTCACGGCCGATGGCGAATTCGTCAAGGCAAGCGCCGACGAGAATCCCGATCTGTTCTGGGGCCTCCGCGGCGGCGGCGGCAACTTCGGGATCGTCACGGAGTTCGAGTTCAACTGCGTCCCGCTCGGCACGCAGGTTCTGGCCGGGCCGATCTTCTGGCCGATGGAGCAGTCGGGCGAGGTGTTGCGCTTCTATCGCGACTGGGTCGCGGACGCGCCCGACGACCTGATGACGATCGTCGTGCACAGGAAGGCGCCGCCGTTGCCGTTCGTCCCGGCCGAGTTGCACGGGAAGCCGGTGGTTATGGTCATCGTGTGCTGGGCCGGCGACGTGGAGGAGGGGGAGAAGTTCATCAAGCCGCTGCGCGAGTTCGGCAATCCGGTCGCGGACGTGTGCATGGTGAAGCCGTATCTGACTCACCAGGCCATGCTTGACCCGAGCTTCGTGCCGCAGCGTTGGTACTACTTCAAGAGCTGCGACGTCGCGGAGCTGAGCGACGAGATCATCGACATCACGATGGAGCGATCGCTGCAGATCAAGTCGCCGCTGACGTCGTTCCCGATCTGGCAGATGGGCGGAGCAATCAACCATGTCGACGACGACGACACGGCCTTCCACGGCCGGGGCGCTGCGTTCACATACAACATCGGCTGCTGCACGGAGACGAGCGAAGGCTTCGACGAGGAGCGCGAGTGGGCGCGAAGCTTCTGGTCGGCGTTGGAACCGTGGCACGAGGGCGTATATGTGAACTTCCTCGGCGACGAGGGAGCGGATCGGATCCGGCAGTCTTACGGCGCGGAGAAGTTCGACCGGCTGCGGAGCCTGAAACAGAAGTACGACCCGGACAACTTCTTCCGGATCAACCAGAACATCCCGCCGGCCTAGGGGCGCGATGAAGAGCCGAGTCGTCGTCCTCGGAGCGGGCTTCGGTGGTCTCGAACTCGCGACGGTGTTGTCGGACGCGTTCGGCGACGACGTCGACGTGACCCTGATCGACAAGAACGATGCCTTCGTCTTCGGCTATTCGAAGCTCGACGTGATGTTCGGCCGGACGACACTCGACGAAGTCCGACTCCCGTACCGTGACATCGCAAAGCCCGGCGTGCGCTTCCTGCAGGAGACGATCACGGCGATCGATCCGAAGACGCGGCGCGCGACGACCGACGTCACCGTTCACGAGGCCGATTTCCTGGTCGTCGCCCTCGGCGCCGATTACGACTTCGACGCCACTCCGGGCCTCGCCGAGGGGGGCAACGAGTTCTACTCCGTGGACGGAGCCAAGCGTCTGGGCGAATTGCTGCCGACGTTCTCGCAGGGTCGAGCGCTCGTCGGCGTCTGCGGCGCGCCGTTCAAATGTCCTCCGGCGCCGAGCGAGGCCGCGTTACTGCTGCACGACTACCTGTCGACGCGCGGTATGCGCGACGACTGTGAGATCTCTTTCGTGATCCCGTTCAGCACCCCAATCCCTCCGTCACCCGATACGTCGCGCGCGCTCGTCGGCGCCTTTGCCGAGCGCGACATCGAATTCGTCCCCGAGCACCGCGTGAGCTCTCTCGACCCAACGCGCCAGGTTGCCGTACTCGACGACGGGAGCGAGTTGCCTATGACCTCTTCCTGGGCGTCCCGAAGCATCGTGCCCCCGATGTTGTCCTGGCAAGTGGCATGGCCGAAGACGGCTACGTGCCCGTGAATCCGCAAACGCTCGAGACACGATTCCCGAACGTGTACGCGGTCGGGGACGTTGCGACCATCGGAGTGCCGAAGGCGGGGGTGTTCTCCGAGGGAGCGGCGCGCGTTGTGGCCGCGTCGCTGGTGGCCCGTTTGCGGGGTGGCGAGCAGCCGGGGGCTTACAACGGACTCGGCTCTTGCTACATCGAGTTCGGCGCCGGCCGCGTCGGTCGCGTCGACGTCGACTTCCTCTCGGGACCGAAGCCGACAGGCACGTTTCACGAGCCGTCCGTCGCTCTCGTCGCCGAGAAGCAGTTCTTCGGTTCGAGCCGCGGCGCCCGCTGGTTCAGCTGATCGAACTTCGAGCTGCCGGCCCGGAACGATAGGTTCCGGCACGAAGGAGGGTTGGGAACGTTGGGAACCGCGCCGGCAGCCAGAACGAAGGTTCGTGTGAACGGGAGATCCCCGTGGCTGTCCGTGCTGGCCGCGTATCGAGACGAGCTCGGGGTGGCGGCGCTCTGGCTCACGCTTGCGGGAGGCCTCGCGGCCCTTACGAGCAGCGTCGTCGACTGGTACGTGATGACCGACGAACTGCTCTACGAGCGGCTCGCGATCAGCATCGTCTCTCTCCACTCCCCACTGCCGCATATCCACGGCGAGCTCATCGGGAACGTCAACCAGCTCTACCCGCTCCTGCTCGCGCCTCTGTTCCACGGCACACTGGTCCCCTCGGCGCTGTTCCACGCGCACATTCTCAACGCGTTCGTCATGAGCTCGGCGAGCATCCCGGCGTTTCTGCTCGCCCGCAGGGTGACGCAGAGCGTTCGGCTGTCCTATCTCGTCGCCGCACTGAGCGTGTGCATCCCCTGGATCACCCTCTCCTCGTTTCTGATGACCGAGGTGGTCGCTTATCCCGCCTTCATCTGGGCGGCGTTGGCGCTGCAGAACGCAGTTGCCTCGCCGCGCGCCCGCAACGACGTGCTGCTGGTGATCGCGCTCCTGGTTGCGACCCTGGCACGCACCCAATTCGCGGTCCTCGTCGCCGTGCTCCCGGTCGCGCTCCTCATCCATCACCTTGTTTTTGCGCGCGCGGAGACCTTCTGGTCGCGCGTGCGCGCTGCAGTCAGAGAGCTCGTGGCCGCGCATCGCCAACTCGCTCTGGCCTACGCGGTCCTGGTCGTTGCCGCGCTCGTCCTGCTCGCGGCGGGCCGGCTGTCGAGCGCGCTGGGTACTTATTCGGTCACGGCCGAAGGAGATCTGTTGCCGAGCGGAATGGGCCGCTCGCTGCTCGAGCACCTGGCGCCGATCGGACTGGGAATGGGAGTCCTGCCGTTCATCCTCGGTCTCGCCTGGCTGTTCCCGACACTGGTCGCGACGCGCAGTAGCGAACAGCAGGCCTTTGCGTCGATCACCACCGTGACAGTCGCAGCGTTGCTCGTCGAGGTCACTTCGTACGACCTCAGGTTCGGCCAAGGACGGTTGCACGACCGCTATCTCTTCTACGTCGTCCCGCTCGTCCTGATCGCGTGCGCGGCGTTGGTGCGGGATTGGCGCTGGTCTCCTCGGGCGTTCGTCGTTTCCGCAGGCTTGCTCGCCGCCGCCTTCGCGGTCGTGCCGGTCGTCCGCTACGACAAGCTCAACGTCGACTCACCCGTTGCGGTGCTGAACGGCGCTCTGCTCGACCTCGGCGGATCCGTGCACGGCGCCCGGTGGCTGCTCACTCTCGCGACGATCGTCGTGGCGCTGTCGTTTCTGCTCGCCTCGGCATTCCTCCGTCGGCGGTTCGTGGTGTTGGTCATCGTGCTCGCGGTTCTCACGATCCCGGCGCAGACCGCTTTGACGTTCAACAGATTGCTCACCGTCGACGGAACGAGCGGGCGGCCGATCACGCTCGACCAGGGTGTCGTCTTCGACTGGATCGACCGCTCGGTTGGGCCGGGAGCCAGCGTGACGATGATCCCGTACCCGTTCCTGTACGGCAATTACTGGGAGAACGTCGCGTACTGGTGGAATGTCGAGTTTTGGAATGCGTCGGTCGACCGCGCCGCGACCTACGAGGAGGCGTTCAAGGGAACGCCCGAGACCTTCCCGCCGACAACCCTCAGCTTCGACCGCGCGACCGGCCGCGCGAACGTCTCGCCCACCGAGTACGCCGCCCAGGCTGTCGCCGAGACGCGGTTCCGGCTTGCCGGCAAGGACCTGGCCGTCGACCGTGGCGTCGTGCTGATCAAGCCCGAGCGCCCCTGGCGGGCCGAGTGGCTCGCCTTCGATCTCTACCGCGACGGCTGGACGATCCCGAAAGTGGCAGGGACGATCAGGGTCTTCGCGACGCCGGGGCAGTCTGGAGCGACCCGGCGTTTCGTGACGATCTCCGTTCGCGGGCCCAACGCCGCCGTGCCGCGCAGCTTTCGCCTCAGTTCGAACGCGGATACATGGCAGGGAAAGGCTGACGAGGGAGGAACGAGCGACCAGATCTCGGTCTGCGTCCCGGCGAACGGATTCGGCGATGTCCGGATCGACGCTCCTCATTACACGCCGATCTACGGGGATCCGAGGAGCGAGAAGAGCTTCGGCAGCTACGCGCGCTCGGGCGGCGTGCTCGTGACCGGTATCGCGCTCGCCGACGAGACGGCGCCGTGTTAGGTCGCTAGCCCCGAGGCGAGGCTGCGTCCGCGGGGGTCGCGAGGGGAGACAGGCGATCCCTCGCCGCAGACACGGGCGCAGCCGCTACTGATTCGGCGTAGCCCGTCGATTGGTTCAGACGGACTGAAGGGGTTAGGCCCAGGCGGGAAGACCGCCTGGGCCTGAGCTTTCCTAGTTCTTCGTCTGTCCCGCGGTGACGTCGCCGCGCCAGGCGCTGCTTTCGGTGCCGCGGTTCTCGATCAGTTCCTTGAACCGTTCGAGATCGCCGCGAACGCGACGCGCATCGAGCCCGGCTGTCGAACCGATTGCTTCGAGCGGATCCGCCTGGTAGCTCATCGAGAGGCGGACGCGGGTCTTGTTCTCGCCGACGGGCTCGAACGTCACGGTGCCGCGCGTCTTCTTGCCGTCTTCGCTGATCCAGCTGATCTGCTGGTCGGGGTGCTGCTCGAGGATCTTCGCGTTCCACTCGTTCGTCTTGCCGGCGACGGTCGCCGCCCAGTGGAGGAGCGTGTCGTCGAGCTGCTGGACGTGGTCGACGCCTTCCATGAAGAGCGGGAAGTCCTCGAACTGCGTCCACTGGTTGTACGCGACCGAAACCGGGACGTTGACCTCGATCGACTCGTCGATCGTGCGCGGGGTGGTTCCGGCGAAGTCGACGTTCGGCATCCCGTTCTTCCGTGCCTTCATCGCCGCGGCCGCAACTCCGCCGACGCCGGCGGCGACGAGCAGCGAGTTGCGCACCTTGTGGCTGCGCTTCTTCTCGACCCGGCCCCAGGCGTTCTCGAGGTTCCGTGTCATCTTGCGGAGCTCTTTTCTCAGCTTCGGATCTGCGCTGAGCCGGGCCACGGCTGCAACGAAGCCGATCCGTCGAACGGCACGACGGCGCGCGATGGCGCCGTGGCTGACGGCCGAAAGCAGCTCTTTGCGGAATATCCGGTCTTTCGCGAGCGCAGTGGCGAAATCGGCCGCGCTGGCAGCGTTCTCCTTCAGTGCTTGTGACTTTGTGCGTCTGAACACGCGGATTCCTTTCATCGTTTCTTGTCACCTACCTCTTATCAGCCAGGCGAAACGCTCGGGTTGGCCGTCTGGTCGAGGAAGTAGCGTGGCTTAGATGCGACTCAGCGCGAAATGCAGACTTCTGGCGCTGCCGGTGCTCATTCTCGTTCTCACGACCGCAACGAGCTCAGCCGCTGCGAGCCCGGCCACCCGCTCGAAGACGATCGCGAGTTACTGCAGTTCGAGTGGCGACGTCTGCTACGGAATCTTCAATCGCAGCGGCAAGGTCTACCTCCGGATCACGACGGCCGCTCGTTACTTCAAGCGCTACAAACTCTGCGTCCGCCTGCTTCCGCCAGGTTCCGACGGGTCACACGCGCAGCGTTGCGGCTCCTTCCCGGTCTTCCGGCAGGGCGGCTCGACCTGGGGGTCGTCCGTGAACTACGCACGCCAGTACCCGGTGACTGACCCCGGCAGGTATCGCGTGAGCTGGAAGCTCGGTCCGAGTCCGCTCGGCCCGCCGCTGCAGTTTCGGCTTCCCCTGTCCCGAACCGGCTAGAACCTGCCGCGGAAAAGCAGCAGGAGCAGGAGCAGCAAGAGCAGCAGGAAGAGAAACTTGCTGATGAAGATCCCGCCGCCGAGGGCGAGGATCAGGATGATGATGAGCAGGATGACCAGCATGTCCGGGTCTAGTACTCGATCGATTGGAGGTTAAACCCAGTCGTCTGCGGCCGGGCAATCAGCTGGGCGGCCCGCCGCCGAGGTCGGCAATCCCTTGGAGCTCCGCATAGGTGACCTCGAAGTCGACTATCTCCTCTATCTGTACGTCTGCGACTGAAGTCATGCGCTCGATGAACTCCATTCGTGAGACGCGATGGCGGTCAGCCGTCTCCCGGGTCTTCCAGAAGCTGAGCCCGAGTGTCGTCCCTTCCCTCGAGAGCATGAGAAACCCTTCGAAGCCGTCGATGTCGCGAAGCCACCTCATCATCTCTTCGGCCACGATCGTTGCATTCTCGATTGGCTGATCGCCCGTGCTAACGCGTGTGAGACTGACGTGCACGTCGCCCTTTCCCCGGAGGCTGCTTCGTCCGCAATCTTGGCAGGTCCCCTCGAAGATCAGGGAATCAGCGCCGAATCGCGGCCGAGGGCCAGGGAGCACGCTTCGTCGAGCGTCAACGACCGTCCGTCTTCGTAGTGCGACGAGTAGGTGTCCGTGTCGAGATGCGCGAGCGTTCGGGCGAGCCAACGGTCATAGAGAATCTGGTGATCCGGCTGACGTTGCGCGCCGATCGACGCACGGGCGGCGTCGCTCGCGCCGAACAGCGTTGCGGCCCGGTCGACTTCGCCGGCCGTCGCCGCGAGACCGGCGAAGGTATCGAGGCAGACGGCGATGCCGTGCGGCTCGCCGAGCTCGCGTGCGAGAGCGAGGCTCTCGGCGAGCAGGCTCGTCGCCTGGGCGCTGTCTCCGAGCTCGATCATCGCCGCGGCGAGTGAGCGGGAAGCGGCGCCGATCTCGCGGTCGTCGCCGACCTCGCGCGCCAGTTCGAGCGCGGCTGTCAACCAGGTCACCGCCTCCGGTACATCATCTGCCGTCAGGGCCATGAGCCCGACGTTCTCCTTCGCCAGCGCTTGCCCACGGATGTCATCGAGCGAGGCGAAGTACTCGATGCTCTCCTTGAACAGGTCGCGCGCGGCGTCCAGGTCGCCGCCGAAGAAGGCGAGGTTTCCGAGGTTGACGAGCGCAGATGAGATGACGTGCGTCGACCCCACCACATGGGCGTCCTCGAGGGCGGCCCTGAATCTCAGCCGGGCCGTGTCGAACTCCCCCTGCTCTCCGGCCAGGATTCCGGACAGGTTGAGTGCCTTCGCGCGGAGCTCCGACGGGACGTCGGGCGTGGCGGCGAGCGCGGACTCCAGAGCCTGACGTCCCTCGACCAGGTAGCCGTGGATTTGCCAGAACCCGCGTACCCCGACTGCGAGCCGCAGCGCCGACGACGGATCGTCGCTGTCGAGCGCGAAGGCGAGGGCAGCGCGGAGATTGTCGTGCTCGTCCTCGAGGCGGGCAAACCAGGCGATCTGGTCGCGGTCGGCCAGCTTCGGCTCCGCCTCTTCCGCCAAGGAGACGAAGTGTTCGAGATGCCGGCGGCGAGTCTCGTCGCCGTCGCCCGAGCCTGACAGTCGCTCGAGCGCGTACTCGCGCACGATTTCGAGCATCGAGAAGCGAGGCTCGCCGGTGTCGGTCTCCCGCTGTCGCACGAGGCTCTCATCGACCAGGGCTGCAAGTCCCTCGAGCACCGATCCATCACCGCCGCACACGGCCTCGGCCGACTCCAGCGTGCAGCCGCCTGCGAACACGCCGAGTCGCGCAAAAAGCCGCTGCGCATCAGGCTCGAGCAGGTCGTAGCTCCAGTCGAGTGTCATGCGGAGCGTCTGCTGGTGCTGAGGCGCGTCGCGTCGCCCGCCGGTGAGGAGCTCGAGCCTGTTTCCGAGCCGCGAAAGCAGCGCCACCGGCGGTAGAAGCTTCGTCCGCGCCGCGGCCAGCTCGATCGCGAGCGGCAAGCCCTCGAGACGGGTGCAGATCTCGGCCACCGCCCCCGCGTTTCGCTCGCTCAGCACGAAGTTCGGATTGGCAGCGTGCGCGCGGGCGATGAAGAGCTCGGCCGCCTCGTCGTCGGCGAGCGGCGGCACCGGGAACTCGCGTTCCGCTGCGACGTGGAGAGGTGCGCGGCTCGTCACGATCACCTTCAGTCCCGGGGTGGTGTCGAGCAGGCGAGCGATGCTCCCGGCGGCCGGCAACACCTGTTCGAAGTTGTCGACGAGGAGGAGCAACTCGGTCCCCTGCAGCTCCGCGGTCAGTACCTCTTCTGGATCCTGACCCGCCTCGGGAATCGCGAGCGCCTCCAGGATCGTGCGTGCGACCAACTCCGGCTCGCGCAGAGTCGCAAGCGTCACCACCGCCGACCCGTGCTGAAACTCGGGCGCGAGGCGCCGAACGAGCTCGAGGGCCAGGCGGGTCTTGCCGATGCCGCCGATCCCGGTGAGCGTGACCAGCCGTGCGTCTTCCCTCCTGACGAGATCGGCGAGAGCGGCGAGCTCGCTCTCGCGGCCGAGGAGCGGCGTCGGCGGCGTCGGTACCTGTCGCGGCGATGGCGGGGCCGCGAGTGGGGCGTCCAGCGAGAGCGCCGGGTCGTGGGCGAGGATTGCGAGTTCGAGCTGCTTCAGTGAGTCGCTCGGCTCGATCCCGAGCTCGTCGACCAACGTTCTCCGCGCGCGCTGGTAGACGGCGAGCGCATCCGCTTGCCGGCCCGAGCGATAGAGGGCGAGCATCAGTTGCGCGCGCAGCCGTTCCTTGAGCGGGTGCTCGGCGACCAGCTGCTCGAGCTCGCCGATGAGCTGGCCATGGCGCCCGAGCGCGAGATCCGCGTCGATCCGGTCTTCGAGCGCCGCCAGTCGGAGCTCCTCGAGCCGGACGATCTCCGCCTGCGCGAACGGCTCCCAGGCGAGATCGGCTAGCGGTGCCCCGCGCCAGAGTGCGAGCGCCGCCCGCAAGGTGTCGGCTCCACCCGCCGCGTCGCCGGCCCCGAGCGCTGTCCGCCCCTCCTCGCTGAGCCGAATGAACTCGAAGAGGTCGACGTTGTCGGGCTCGATGACGAGCCGGTAACCCGGCGGAGCCGTCTCGAGCGCGCTTTCGGGCAGGAGCTTTCTCAGTTGCGAGATGTAGACCTGGATCGTGTTTCGAGCTGTCTCGGGCGGACTGTCTCCCCAGAGCGCGTCGATCAGTCGATCCCCTGAGACGACGCTATTCGCGTCCAGTAGCAGGACGGCGAGTAGCGCGCGTCGCTTCTGTCCCCCGAGCGCCACCGGTGCTCCGTCGCTGCTGACAGAGAGAGGACCGAGGAGACTGAACTGTTGTCGGGCCGACGTCACCACTCCTTTCCGCGTGGGTCTTAGCACGATTTCAGCCCGGGTTCAGCGATCCTTCAGCGGTCGGAGCAAGGATCGTGGCGTGACCGCACCGTCAGCTTGCAGCCCGAAGAGCACTGCGGTAAGTGCGCCGGCGAGCCGTCAGGCCGGCCGCGCCGGGGTCATGGGCGGGACGGCCTACGCCGTCGGGCCGTCCCACTGCCCAAGGGGAGCCATACAGCGCAGAGCAGGTCGGGCTCAGCGCTTCGGTCGCGGGGGGCGATGCTGCAGCGCCCCCCGCTCGGCGATCAGATGGCTGCCCTGACGAAGTAGCAGCGCTTCAGGGTGTAACGACTTCGGATCTACTCGCCGGGCCGCTGATCCACACCGGATCGCCGGGTGCCAGACCGAGCCCCTCGAGTGCGCTCGCGGGATTCCCACGCACGACCATCAACCAGCCGCGCGGGTCGAAGATCAGACCGTATTCGCCGGCGGCGAAATCCGCATACGTCTTTCCGCGCCGTGCCCGCGTTGAGCCCGACACCGCCTCGACTGCAAGATCCGGATTCTCCTCGATGCCGGCTGCGGCCAGGTGCGCCTGCCGGACGTTCAGCTTCACGTTGCCGAAGCGGTTGAACTCCACCACCTCGCAATGAACCTTGCCCGGCTGGATCTCAGGCTCGGGCACGTTCAGTCCGACAAGGGTGCTCGGATCGAACGCGGAACCGAGCTGGTCGATCGCCATGCCGGAAGCAAGATGCGCCGCCGCTGGGCAAAGGATGTCGCGCGCATGGAACATCGGTGCCACCGGTTGGACGATGACGTCTTCCGAGGTGATCTCCACCACCTTGTGAACGCCTCCGAGCGCTTCCCACGTGGGAGTGAAGAGCCCGTTGTCCGGACCCACCAGGTAGCGACCACCCGTGAGCTCGATCGCGATGTCGCGATCCTTCCCAACATTCGGATCAACGACCGCAAGCACGACCGCGTCCTCGGCGATGTAAGGCATCGAGTCGGCGAGGAGAAGCGCTCCGGAGAGCACGTCGAGCGGTGGGACGAGATGGGAGAGGTCGACGATCGAACTTCGCGGCGCGATCCGGTTCAGGACGGCATGAGAGATTCCGACCCACTCGTTGCTCAAGCCGAAGTCGCTGAGGAAGACGATGGGTCGCGCGGCCGGCGGCATCGACTGGGAGCATGATCCTGCCCGGCAATTGATGCAAGGCGAGGCCGGCGGTCAGCCTCGTCTCACCACTCGAGCGTGTAGTCGACCCAGCCCGGCTGTACGTCGGTTCGGCCGATGAAGCGAGCCCACAATTCGTCGCTCAGGTCTTGCGGAGCCGCATCGTCGAGACCGCGTTCCGCATCCATGACCCGGCCGTGGGTCTTCTCCACCAACCGCGTCAGTAGGGGCGGGAACGGCATCAGCCAGTCCATCTTCTTCGCCGTCTCGCGGTTGACGGGGATCATCGCGGCGAGCTCGCCGCTGGCCATCAGCTCCAGGCCCTTCTCCCGCAGCGTGGCGTTGTGGCTGCCGTGGTGCCCGACCTTGTAGAGCACCGTGCGCGCGAGCAGGTCGGCCGACTTGACCGTGCGCGCTCCGTCCGCTTCGTCGACCTTCCATTCGAGCGGTTCCCATGAGAGCCAGTTCCCGACCTGGGCATCGCCGGGGAACAGAAGCACGTCGCCGCCGCTGGTGAGCTCGAACGCGAGCACGAGGCTCGTGTTGTTCGTATCGGAGTCGAGCGCCAACGCGAGCGCTCCGGCGTAACCGAGCCAGTCGTGGTCGATGCGCCGCCAGGCAGTGCCGCGCGCGTAGTACTGCTTCAAGAGCCCGTCCTCGCTCTGCGCCTCCGCCTCTTCGATCCGGAAGTAGTCATCGAAGGGCTGAGACTCGGGAGTTGCATTGTCCGCCAGCGCTTCTGCGGCGGCGAGGAATCCCTCGTTGGAGCCCTCGGCGCCGACGAGCTCGTACACCTCGGGGTGTTTCTTCGATGGGTCGCTGCGTTTGATCAGACGCCGGTCGTGCGGCGGCCCCAGTACGTACACCCGAACGCCGGGCAGCCCCGGCAGGTCGAAGAACTGCTCGCCGGGTCGCAGGTACCTGATCTGCGCCTGCCGGTTCTTGACCCACTCGAGCGCACCGGCGGTCGTCTTCGTCGCGCCCGCGCCGAGGTCACCCTGGAAGTTGAAGAGCGCGTCGAGTTGGCGCGCTGTACGCTGCGCGGCGGGGTTTGTGGCGACGCCGGCCAGCTTGGCCGCCGCCACGATCCCGTTCAGCGCCTTCTTCTTGTGGTTCCGCAGCTCCGTCGCGAGCTCGTCCTCGGGATCCTCCGTCCACGCGAGCCACACCTCGCCGACCGTGAACGTGTCGTAGATCGGCTGCGCCTGGAGGAAACCGGAGAGGTGATCCCAGTGCTCGTGCGTGACCACGAGCCTGTCGAGGTGTCCGTTCGTCGCGTCGTGGACGTTCTGGGCGACCGCCTGCATCTTCCTCTCGGGCTCGGCCGTCCCTTTGAGGACGCCGCAGTCGATCAGCAGATGACTTTCCGCACCCCCGTCGGAGTACGTGAGCAGGAAGGAGTCGCCCAATCCCTGCCTGTACATGCGGACGCGGACTTTCATCTAGAAGCGGTGCAACATCGCAAAGGGCTCATTCCCTTCCTTCAAGGCGTCGCCGAAGTAGGTGGCCGCCAGACTCTCGTTTCCTTCCCCGAGCAGGAACCGCCGCTGCCGCTCCTTGCGCGCGTCGTTGAGCGGCTTCTTGACGCTGTAACGCACCTTGCCCGTATCCGCATCGACGAGCAGCGTGCAGCCGCCGCGGAAGTAGTAGTCGGGTGGGGCGCCGCTGCCCTCGGCCGCAGCATCGGCGTATTGCGGGATCCGCTGCGTCAGCTCGATCACCCATTGCAATCGCGGTTGCCCGTTCCAGTCGATCCGCATCGCAGGTCGAATGGAGTGGACTTCGAACTTGAGTTTGGGGTCGATCCCGCTCAGGATCGCGGAGTCGACGTCGAGCTTGTCCTGCAGGAATGCGTGCAGCTCGGCGCGTTTCACCCGCATCAGGTCGAACAGCTCCTCGCGGCTGCGTGACAGGTTCCAGGAGTCGATGTTCGCGGCCCAGTTCTTGACCAGCCCGATCACGACGTTCTCGTCCTCGTCGGGCGCGTCCGCGGCCGGACGCCAGAGGAGACCGTCCACGGAGAGCGTGCGGACGTTGTCCGGGACGATGCCGTAACGGCGAAACGCCTCCGCGAAGGCGACGCGGTGGTGCTCCTCGTCGACCGGGTCGAACTCGAAGTCGGCCGTAACGACTGCGCGCAGGTAGTCGCCGAAGGTGATGTCGACCGGCGGGCAGTAGTCCAGCGCGCGGATGCACATCTCGAGCACCTGTTGCGCGGAGTGCGCCGCCTCCTCC
>Ga0307320_10000496_pt1 | contig 14122 bp, 12 predicted proteins | sample ER_DNA_369_FD_194495 | JGI IMG/M metagenome (GOLD analysis project Ga0307320, IMG submission 194495) | Bulk soil microbial communities from the East River watershed near Crested Butte, Colorado, United States - ER_DNA_369 | ecosystem: Environmental > Terrestrial > Soil > Floodplain | place...
CGGTGTCGGTGATGCGGCCATCGGCTCCGCCCGAGATGCGGAGCACGGCCTCGCCGCGGCGAAGGTAGCCGAGGGCGAAGCGGAAACCGTCGAGCTCCAGGCCGTCGCACGCGGCAACGAGCTCGGCAGCATCGTCCTCGTCGTCTCCGTACCGCGGCCGGCCGGTCAGCCAGAGCCCGTCGTCGCGGCGCTCGGCGGGACGGAGCGCGGCGAAAGCGAAGACGTCGCCTGCGTCAACCTCCTGGCCCTCGCCCAGCGCCTCGAACACCGCGCGGCCCGGGAACTCCTCCGGCGTGTAACCCAGCATCGACCAGTGTGCGACCTCGCTGGAGGGCGCGCGGCCCGGGCCGACGGCGTACAGGACGCCGCAGGAGCCGGAAGCCGCGAGGCGGTCGAGGTTCGGAGTGGCGGCGACCTCGTTGGCGGTTCGCCCGCCAAGTGAGGCGTGCGCGCGGTCGGCCAGTCCGTCGAGAAGGACGACGACGATGGGATGCACGCGGCGAAGCTAACCGGAAACCGGCACGGTTTCGGCGCAGCTCCGCTTCACACCTGTGCGGATTTCCTCGTTACGGTTGCGGTGGGGAGGAGGTTGGGGGTACCTGTGTTAAGCGGATGTCGAGCCGGCCGGCGCGCGATTCAGGCCGCGAATCACCCTCGCCACGCCTGCCGGGACAAGCGGTTCCCAGTCGCCGCCCGTGCGCAGAGCTTCCCGGACGGCCGTCCCCGACACATCCTTCTCCGCCCCCTCGTCGAGGATGACGACCTCGTAGCCCGCGGCCCGCAGGCGGTCGAGCTTCTCGCCGCCCCAGTCCGAGAAGAGCCGCAAGTACTGCGTGACACCCTCAGGCACATACGCGGGCCAAAGATCCGGCTCGTTGATCGGGAACGGGATCACGTGCACGCGCTCCAGCTCGAGGTCTAACTCACCGGCCGCGGCCTTCACCATCAGCATGCGGTCGACATAGCTCCAGGGATTCGACTCCGGCAGGTGACGAGCAGGGTCCGCAGGCTCCGGCTTCACGCGCGCCGGGTCCGGGTTCGTAATCCCGACGAACAGCTCGTCACAGCGCTCCGCAGCGCCGCGCATGTACTCGAGGTGCCCGTTGTGGAACGGCTGGAACCGTCCATGGATCATCCCCTGCCGCACGATCAGATCCGTCCGTTAGCCGGCGACGACGACGCCGCTGCCCTCTTCGACGGCGCCGACTCGCCGCAGGAAGAGTTTGCGCGCCGCGAACTCGGCCTCGAGGGTGGCGCCCTGCTCGGCCGGAAGGGAGACGAGGAGCCCGCCGGCCGTCTGCGGGTCGTAGCCGAGCGCGACCAGGGTCTCGGGAACGCCCTTCAGCGTGAGATGCCGACCGGCAAAGTCGCGATTGCGCGGATCGCCGCTCGTCCGCACCCCCTTGCGCGCTAGGTCGAGCGCACCGTCGATTGCGGGGAAGCGCTCCGACTCGAGCACGATGCGAACGCTGCTTCTGTCCGCTGTTTCATAGGCATGGCCGAAGAGGCCGAAGCCGGTGACATCGGTGACCGCGTTCACACGGAACTTGCGGAGGACGTCTGCGGCACCGGCGTTCAGCGTCTTCATCCAACCGACGGCGCGCTCGAGCTGCTGCGTGCCGATCTGGCCGCTCTTGTGCCCGGTCATGATCAGGCCTGTTCCCAGCGGCTTCGTGACGTACACGGCGTCGCCAGGCTGCGCGTTCGACTTCGTCCAGATGCCGTCGGGGCGGACCGTTCCGATCACGGCGAGCCCGTACTTGGGCTCCTCGTCGCGGATCGTGTGTCCTCCTGCAAGGAGGGCTCCCGCGGCCCGAACCTGCTCGTCGGCCGCAGCGAAGATCGCGGCGAGCATCTCGATCGGCAGCTCTTCGGGAAACGCCGCGATCGAGAGCGCGAGGAGCGGCACGCCCCCCATGGCAAACACGTCGTTGAGCGCGTTCGTCGCAGCGATCGAGCCGTAGTCGGCCGGGTCGTCGACGATCGGCGGGAAGAAGTCGAGCGTAAAGATCAGGGCCCGCTCGTCGTCTAGGCGGTAGACGGCAGCGTCGTCCGCGGGCGCGAGCCCCACGAGCAGGTTCTCGGCCTCTACGGGCACGAAGCCCGCGAGCAGCTCCTCGAGGCGAGCCGCGGAATATTTGGCGGCGCAGCCCCCGCACGACGCAAGGTCCGTCAGCTTGACTGTGGCGGCGTTTGTATCCAGGGGTGTTCTCCTCCCGAAGAACGGCGAACTGTAAACCCCTCAACGCACTCGAGGCTAGGTGCATTCCCTTCAGGAAGTAGGAAAAAGAGCGGCGGCGGGGAACCCGCCGCCGCCTGTCAGGGGAGAGGAGGAGCTTGTCTTGCACCTCCCCGTTCGACTTCGACCGGGCCTTCCCTACGTCGTCCTTGCTCGCCCACTTCGACGGCGCGTCGTGCGCGCTGCATACGACCCCGACCCAACATGGGTCGCGAGTCTAAGAAGAAGAGTGCAGGCCGCCCGCGAGAAAACCTCAAGCGGACGGCCGCAGAATTAAGTCCTAGGACGGACTAGCCGCCGTCCCACCAGCTGTCATCGAAAACTGGGAGCTCAGCGATGCCCTGCAGGGCCAGGACAATCAGCGAGGTCAGGGCGATCAGGAGAATCAACTTAGTGCGCAAGGAAGTTCACCTCCTTCACTAGAACCTCACGTCCTGGAGCGCCTCAGCGGCGTTCCGGTACTGGCGTGCAGCTGTGCGGTCGTCCCCCCTACGCGCGGCAAGATCGCCGAGCGCTATCCATGCCCCAGCTCGGTGGCTGACGGATGAAAGCTGTTCGAAGCTGCCGTCGGCGGCACGGAACATCTGCTCCGCCTCGTCCAGCCGACCCTGCTCCATGAGCGACCTGCCGAGCACGAGCTGCGAGGGCCCGATCTCGTGCAGGAAGTCCATGCGCCCCTCGAGGAGCGACAGAGCCTGCCGGGCGAACTTCTCCGCCTGCTCGTAGTCCGTCATCTCGAGGTGGACGGCGGCCAGAGAGCCGGTGGCCTGGGCTGCCTCCTCCATCGAATCGGAATCGAGCGCGACACTGTACGAAGACTTCAGGTATTCGATGGCCTGCTCGGGCTTGCCGAGCATGAGGTTCAGCCCGCCGAGGTTGTTCAGCAGGCCGGCGACGTTACGACTGTCGTTCAGATCCTCGAAGTAGGCCTTCGCGCGCTCCGCGTAGTTGCGGGCGAGCACCCAGTGACCCTGGCGCTCGGCGACGAGCGAGGCCTGGACGTACACATTTGCAGTGGTCTGCCGGTCGTCGAGCGACTGCGCCAGCTCCAGCGCGCGCTCGACGTCCTCCTGCGCGGCCTGCAGGTCGCGCTGGCGCCGGTAGCACCGAGAGCGGTAGGCGAGAATGTTCGAGCGGAGCACGTCGCACGGGAGCTCGGAGCGCTCGGCGAGGTTGTACGCCTCGCTGAAGAGCGCGAGCGCCGTGGAGATGCTGGAAAGCTTGTAGCGGCAGACTGCGAGGCGGTAGAGAACCTCCGCGCGGTCGACGTCGGAGAAGCTCGGGCCCTCCGTCAGCGTTTGCGCGCGCACCAGAAGCTCGATTGCGGGCCGAACCTCGCCCTGCTTCATGCGGGCCCAAGCCTCGCCCGAGATGGTGCGCACCTCGAGCTCGGTGGACGCCGTCGCGGCGACCGCCGGCCGGGCCTTCTCGTATTCGACCGCGGCTTCCTCGTAACGGTGGGCCTCGGTCAGGGCCTCGGCGCGGGCGAGCGTGGCCTCGATGCGACCACGTTCGTCGACCGAGACGCCGTTCGCGATGTAGCCACCGTCGACGCCGAGCCGATTCGCGAGCCACGCGATCGTCTCGGCGGTCGGGCGGGTCTTCCCGCGCTCGATCTGGCTGACGTATTCCTTGGAGAAGCGATCGCCGGCGAGATCGGTTTGGGTCATCCCCGCTGCCACGCGCAGCTGACGAACGCGTTCGCCTAGCCGCGTGACGGCTGGGCGCGCGGAGCGATGAAGCGGCGTGTGTGTAGTTGCGGGGGTCATTGGCGACGAGTGCACTGTGCAGTCAAGCGCATGCTTCACTTAAGCGCAACCTCCATCTGCGGTAATCCCCCAAAAGGGTCATGTCTAGGGGCAAAACGGGTCAACTAAGCGACTTCAGAATCACTTGACTTAGCTACTTGACTACGTCCAAAACCGGTTCTATAGTGAGCTTCACCTTGCAGATCCGCCAGACGCCAGGCCGGACACTGCAAGGGGCGCGCCACAGATTGGCGACGTAAGGGCCCGGAGGCGTTGGCTGGGCCGCAGAGCCAAAAGCCTCCGGGTCGTCGCCTTTAATCGTGGGGGACGCGTCAAGGGTGGGACTCCGCCGCCAGATCAGAGGCCCCCGGTGCCGCAGCCGGGGGCCTCGCTTTTTTGGTCCCGCCACGGGCGCGGGACGCCGTTGACCATCGTGTAGTTGGGGCTACGCGCCCGGCACCTTGGGGGCCGGCGGCAGATCGACTTCGCCGGTCATCCATTGACGACGGGAATTGAAGATCTGGGGGAAATCCTCGTCGACCAGTCCGCCGACCCTGCGGCCCACTGTTCCGAGCAGCCCGATGGCCAGGAAGATCCACGCCTCGGCGCTCGGATCCCGATCTTTCAGGACGCCACCGGCTTCCTGGGAGCGGCGCATCAGATCCGCCACGTAGCCGTGCACCTCGCGCATGTGCTTCCGCAGGTACTTGCGGATCTCCGGGTCGTCGCTCGCCTCGGTCAGGGACTGAATCCACAAATTGGCGGTGTGGAGCCTCGGATCGGTGGCCTCGAAGTACGCCTGGCCGATCGCAAGGATCCACAGCTTCGGATCTTCCTCCTCGGCGACGACGCCGTCCCAGAGCTCGCGCAGCAGACGCCAGGATTCTTCGAGGACCGCAAGGTAGAGGTCCCGCTTGGAGTCGAAATGGCGGTAAAGGATCGGCTCGGTGACTCCCGCCTTGCGCGCGATCTCGGCCGTCGTCGTACCGCGATAGCTCCCCGTCGAGAAGACGCCGCAAGCACAGTCGAGCACTGCGGCCTTGCGCTCCTCGGCTGGGAGCCTGGAGCTCATGCGGCCTCGGGGATTGCGTGCGCCTCGGCGTGGACCACTTTTCGGACCGTGACCACGGCCACGACCGCCCCGACGAACGCGATCGCGGCGGCGACGTAGCACGCCGCTTGGAAGCCCTCGATGAACTGAGCCTGCGCGCGGGGATTCGTCGGCTCGACCGTGATGTATGAGGCAATGATGGCGCCGAGGATGGCGATCCCCAACGAGCCGCCGACCTGCCTCATGCTGTTCAGCACGGCCGAGCCGACTCCGGCCTTGTCCATGGGCACCGAACCCATCGCCGCCGCGGTCGTCGGGGTCATGGCCAGCCCCATGCCGGCTCCCCCGACGAGGAGCGGCGGGAGGATGTCCCAGAAGTTCGAGCCGGCGTCGAATCGCGTGTCGAGGAGCAGTGAGAGGGAGACGAGCGTCATCCCGCCGGCCATCAGCCAGCGCGACCCGATCCGATCGGAGAGCTTGCCCGCGATCGGCGCCAGCAGGACGATCAAGATCGTCATCGGCAGGAAGGCCGCGCCGGCCTGGGTCGGCGAGTAACCGAGCACGTTCTGCATGTACAGCGTCACGAAGAGGAAGACGCCGAACATCGCCAGCCCGACGAGCATCATCACGGCGTTCGCGCCCGCAAACGTCGCGTTACGGAACAGCGAGAGGTCGAGCATCGGCACCTTCTGGTGTTGCTCCAGCAGGACGAAGGCGACGAGACCCACGGCGGCAACGGCGAAGAGGCCGAGGATGAGCGGCGACGTCCAACCGTGCTTGTTGGCCTCGATCAGGCCGTATGTGAGCGCGAAGAGGGCGATCGCCGAGGTGGCCAGTCCCGGGAGGTCGAGGCGCTGGACGGCCGACGTGTCGCGGGTCTCGTCGATGACGAGCCGGGCGACCACGATCGCGAGGATCCCGACCGGCACGTTGATGAAGAAGACCCAGCTCCAGTGGATGTGGTCGGTGATCAGGCCCCCGAGGAGCGGGCCGATTGCGAGGGCCATCGCCGAGACCCCGGCCCAGAGACCAATCGCCATCCCGCGCTGGCGAGGCGGGAACGTGGCGATGATGATCGAGAGCGTCGCGGGGTTCATCAGCGCCGAGCCGACGCCCTGCACGACGCGGGCGCCGATCAGCAGCTCAGCGTTAGTGGCCAGGCCGCAGGCGAGCGAGGCCAGCGTGAAGATCGCGAGCCCGGTGATGAAGATTCGGCGCCGACCCAGAAGATCGGCGAGCTTCCCGCCGGTCAGCATCAACACGCCGAACGTCAGGGCGTAGCCGTTGACCACCCACTCGAGCTCGGAGAGGCCGGTTTCGAAGTCGCGCCCGATCGTCGGCAGGGCGACGTTCACCACCGTGTTGTCAAGCATGATCATGAAGAGGCCGAACGCGACCGCGGCCAGCGTCCACCACTTCCGGTTCTCCTCTGCGAAGATCCTTGCCCGCATTACTCTCCTAGTTAGCGGGTACTAACACTACCACGATCTGATGGCAAAAACGGCTACGAAGTTCATCTGGGAGCCCGACGAGGCGACCCTCGAGCGGGCGAACGTCACGCGGCTGATGCGCAAGCACGGGATCGACGACTACTGGGAGCTCGTGGCCCGCTCGCAAGAGGATCCCGAGTGGTTCTGGCCCGCCGCGATCGAGGACATGGGGCTGGACTTCTCACGCCCCTGGGATCAGGTCGTCGACCTCTCGCGCGGGCCGGAGTGGGCGACGTGGTTCGTCGGTGGCAAGGTGAACATCGCCTGGAACTGCGTGCACCGGTGGGCGGAGTCGCAGCCCGATGCGGTCGGAGCCGTGGGTCTCGGAGAGGACGGATCACGGCGAGAGCTCACGTTCGAAGAGCTCTCGCGAGAGGTGACGCGCCTCGCGGAGGCGCTGGTCGAGCTCGGCGTCGAGGAGGGAGACCGCGTCGCGATCTTTTTGCCGATGTCGCCGGAGGTCGCGATCGCCTCGCACGCCTGCGCGCACATCGGCGCAATCCAGGTCCCGATCTTCTCGGGATTCGCCGCGCCGGCCGTCGCCCAGCGGCTCCAGGCATCGGAAGCGAAAGTCGCCATCACGACGGAGACGTCTAAGCGGCGCGGGCGCGACGTGCCCATGCTCGAGATCCTCGAGGAAGCTCGTCAAGGGGGGCCTACCCTGGAGCACGTAGTCGTCGCGCCGTGGGACGACCTCGTCGCCGACCAGCCGGGCGACCTGCCGCCCGCGGAGCTCGACTCGGAGGCGCCGTACCTCCTGACCTACACCTCAGGCACGACCGGCGCACCGAAGGGCGTCCTGCACGTCCAGGGCGGCTTCCTCGTCTCGATCGCGCGCGAGGTCGCCTACCAGGCGGATGCGGGGCCGGAGGACGTCATCCACTTCGTCACCGACATGGGCTGGATCATGGGTCCGTGGACCGTGGTCGGCGGCCACGCGATGGGCTCGACGCTCGTCTTCGCCGAGGGCGCGCCCGACTGGCCCGAGGACCGGCTCTGGCGGCTTATCGAGCAGGAGGGCGTGACGATCCTCGGGATCTCGCCGACGCTCACACGCGCGCTCATTCCGCACGGCGAGCCTCGAGCCGACCTCTCCTCGCTACGGGTGCTCGTCACCACGGGCGAGCCGTGGAACCCCGGGCCGTACCGCTGGCTCTTCGAGGAGGTGGGCGGCGGCCGCTGTCCCATCATCAACTGCTCGGGGGGGACCGAGGTCGGCGCGTGCTTCCTCTCACCCACACCGGCGGTCCCGATCAAGGCCTGCTCGCTCGGCGGGCCCGCTCTCGGCATGGCCGTGGACGTCGTCGACGGCGAGGGCAACTCGATTCGCGGCGAGGTCGGCGAGCTCGTCTGCCGGAAGCCGTTCCCGGGCATGACCCGCGGTTTCTGGCGCGACCCGGAGCGCTACCTGGACACGTACTGGCGCCGCTTCCCGGGGATCTGGACGCATGGCGACTGGGCCTCCGTGGACGAGGACGGCTACTGGTTCCTGCACGGCCGCTCCGACGACACGCTGAACATCGCCGGGAAGCGGATCGGCCCGGCGGAGATCGAGTCTGCCGCGGTCGCGCACCCGGCGGTGTCCGAGGCGGCCGCGGTCGGCATCCCGCACGAGGTCAAGGGCGAGGTGGCGTGGGTGTTCTGCGCGCTCGTGCCGGGTCGCGAGCCGGGCGACGAGCTCGCCACGGAGATCAAGACGGCCGTTGCGGCCGAGCTCGGCAAGGCGTTCCAGCCCGACCGCGTGCTCTTCGTGAGCGCCCTGCCGAAGACGCGAAGCGCCAAGATCGTGCGGCGCGCGGTGCGGGCGAAGGCGCTCGGGACCGACCCGGGCGACCTGTCATCACTCGAGAACCCAGAGACCCTGGAGGAGATCGCCAATGCAGTCTGAGTCCCGCACCGCACTCGTCACCGGAGGAGGCCGGGGCATCGGGGCCGGCATCGCCCGCGCACTCGCGGCGGACGGCTGGTCGGTCGTCGTCGGTGCCCGATCACGCGATCAGATCGAAGAGGTCGCACGAGATATCGGCGGGCGAGCCGTCGAGCTCGACGTGTCCGACCGTGGCTCCGTCGAGCGCGCCGTCGCCGAGGCGGGCGAGCTCGACCTCCTGGTGGCGAACGCGGGCATCGGCGGCCAGGGACAGCCCACCTGGGAGGCAGATCCGAAGGACTGGTGGCGCGTGTTCGAGGTCAACGTCCTCGGCGTCCACCTCACTTGCCGGGCGGTGATCCCCGGAATGCTCGAGCGCGGCCGGGGGCGGATCGTGATCACGGGCAGCGGCGCTGCCTACCTGCCCGGCACGAGCCACACGGACTACCCGGCAAGCAAGGCGGCCGTGTGCCGGTACGGCGAGACGCTCAACAACGAGCTCGGCGGCCGCATTCCCGTCTTCTTCTTCAGCCCGGGGCTCGTCCAGACGGAGATGACGAGCGGCTTTGGAGCGAATGCGCCGTGGACACCTCCGGAGCTGGCGCCGAAGCTCGTCGTCGCGCTTGCGTCAGGCCGTGCCGACGCGCTCGCGGGCCGCTACATCCACGCCGAGCACGACGACATCGACGATCTGATCTCGCGTGCGGATGACGTGCAGCGGAACGACCTGAACGCGATCCGCCTACAGCGGTAGCGGGAGGATCCAGGTGGCGCGGGCCGAGGCGAGCTGACGCCCCTCCTCGCCGAACAGCGCAGTGCCGGCGTAGAGCTTCCGGCCTTCCTCGCCGAGCGGCCAACCCACGACGACGCAGCGCTCGCCGATCCGCGGTAGCTCCTCGATCTCGGCCGCGAACCGTCCGAGGAGGGTCTCGCCGCGCTCCGGATATCCCACCGCGATCGCGCCTGGACAGTCAAGGGCCGCCCAGACGAGCTCGGGCGCGACCTCGGCCGGGGTCCACGGACTGGCCACCCGGCCGTCGCCCATCGGGCCGGCGAAAATCCGCAGCCCGTCCCCCGGCTCGCGTGCGGGGCCACAGACGAAACAGGTCGGGAAGGCGTGCTCCTCGAAGCCCGGGTAGCGCGCCGAGGCGCGCTCCGCTTCGCCGTACGAGGGCGAAGCGGGCGCATCGAGCTCGACCTCCGCCGGTTCGGCCTCGGCCACGAGGGCGTCACCGTCACGCACGAGCAGGCGATCGCCCTCGCGCTCGACGTCGAGCGGGCGATCGAGGGGCGGCGGCCTGCGCAGCGTGACCTCGGCCGTCCTGCCGAGCAGGCCGGCGATGAGCCCGCAGGTATACCCCCCGTTCCCGGAGCCCTCCGGCCCGTTGAAGCGGCCGTCTATGGTCAGCGTCTCCATCACGGATACACTACGTTTTAGACTCAGAGTCGAAAACTATGCGTCTCGCACTGGCTCAGATCAACACCACGGTCGGCGACCTCGCTGGGAACCGCGAGCGGATCGTAGGGCGGATGGAAGAGGCCAAGGAGGCCGGCGCCGAGGTCGTCCTCTTTCCCGAGCTGGCGGTGACCGGCTACCCGCCGGAAGACCTGCTGCTGCGGCCGGAGTTCGTGAAGGGAGCGGAACGCTCGCTCGAGCAGATTGCGCGCTCTGCCCGCGGCATCGTCGCGTTCGTCGGCGCGCCGCACTTCGACCGTGACCTACACAACGTGCTCGCGATCTGCGCCGGAGGCGAAGTGAAGGCGATTTACCGCAAGCGCTTCCTGCCGAACTACGGCGTGTTCGACGAGCACCGCTATTTCGCTCCCGGCCGCGATCTCGTCCTGCTCGAGTACGGCGACGTGCTCATCGGGCCCACAGTCTGCGAGGACATCTGGCAGCCGGGCCCGCCCGCGACCGATCTCTCGCTCGCGGGTGCCCAGATGATCGCGAACATCTCGGCCTCGCCGTTCCACGTCGGAAAGGAACGCGAGCGCGAGCAGATGCTGGCCACTCGCGCCCGCGACAACGTCTGTTACGTCGCGTTCGTGAATGCAGTCGGGGGCCAGGACGAGCTCGTCTTCGACGGACACTCGGTGGTGCTGGACGACGAGGGCCAGGTAGTCGCCCGTGCGCCCGGGTTCGAAGAGGCGCTTCTGATCGTCGACGTCGATCCCATCGAGGCGGTGGGCCGGCGCCTGCGTGACGTTCGCCGGCGAACTCTCGAAAGCGAGCGGGAGCCGGCGCCGGAGATTCCGGTCGTCCACATCGGCGCTCCCCGGGCGTCCAGGCAGCACCCCCTCGAGCCGACCATCGCCCCGATGCTCGACGACCTCGAGCAGATGAGGCTGGCGCTCGAGCTCGGGCTCCGGGACTACGTCGAGAAGAACGGCTTCGAGGAGATCGTCGTCGGCGTCTCGGGCGGCATCGATTCCGCCCTCACAGCCGCCCTCGTCGCCGAAACGCTCGGGCCGGAACGCTTGCACTGTGTCTCGATGCCTTCGCGATACAGCTCCGCCGAGACGCGGGCCGACGCAGGGAAGCTCGCCGAGAACCTCGGCTCTCCGTTCCTGGAGTTGCCGATCGAGCCGATCGTGGAGAGCTTCGACGCCGTGTTGCGTGACGTCTTCTCGGACCGAGAGCCCGATCTCACGGAGGAGAACGTCCAGGCACGGATCCGCGGGACACTCCTCATGGCCCTCTCGAACAAGTTCGGCTGGCTGGTCGTCGCTACCGGGAACAAGTCCGAGCTCTCGGTCGGCTACGCCACGCTCTACGGCGACATGGCCGGCGGGTTCGCCCTGCTCAAGGACGTGTACAAGACCGACGTCTTCCGCCTGGCGCGGCACCTCAATGAGCGCGCCGGGCGCGAGTTGATCCCGCTGACGACGATCGAGCGGGCACCCAGCGCCGAGCTCAGGCCGGACCAGCGCGACGAGGATTCCCTGCCGCCCTACGCCGAGCTGGACCGCGTGCTCGAGGAGTACGTGGAGCTCGACCGCTCCCGCGAGGAGCTGACCGAGGACGGGTTCGACCGTGAGGTCGTCGAGCGCGCGCTCTCGATGATCGACCGCGCCGAGTACAAGCGGCGGCAGGCGCCTCCAGGCGTGAAGCTGCGGCCACGCGCGTTCGGACGCGACCGCCGCGTGCCGATCACGAACCGCTGGCGCGGTTGAGATCCCACTTTCGCCGTAAAGGTGGCACGATGAGTTGATGAGGCGCTTCGCGGCCATCCTGGCTGCCCTTGCCCTCCTTACGGGCTGCGGCGGCGGAGGAGGGAACGGCGACAGCGGCGGCAACGGCGGCAACGGCGGCGGCACGGTGAGCAACGGCGGTGGCGACAACGAGATCGGTGACCAGCTCTCCTACGACATGGGGTTCCAGCAGTGCGACGGATACTCCGTCGACGACCTGGCCATGACCTACAACACCGAGAAGAACGCCGAGGCCGTCGCCGAGGCAGTGGCGCGGACGACTCCGGCGCCACCTGAGACGCTCGATTCCGTCAGGCAGGGCTGTCTGGACGCGCTCGAGAAGTAGCGAGGAGCTCTGCGAGGGCGCCGAACCATCTGAGGCGTTCCGAGTACGGCACCGCTGCATTGGCGGGTGATGTCGACGGCAGGACGAAGAGCATCGCCTCGCCGAGCTTGCGCGACTGGAGCCCGAGCTCAGGCCGCTCTCTGAACACGCCGCGATAGGCCTCCTTGCCGACGAAGGCGATCGCTCGCGGTCGAAGCTCGGCGGCGACGCGCTCGAGGCGTTTGGCCGATCCGGCGAAGTCGCTGCGACGGAGGTCGCCGGAGCCGGGCGTCGTCCGGTACGCGGCGTTCGTGACGCCGACGCCCAGCCCGAGGAGCTCCTGCTGCTCCTGCGGGTCGAACAGCCGCGGCGTGAAGCCCGTCTCGTGCAGAAGGCGCCAGAAGTCGTTGCGGGGATTGGCGAAATGGGCGCCGGCCGCTGCGGATACGCGACCCGGGTTGATCCCGCAGAAAACGACGTCGAGGTTGGGCGCGAGGACGTCCGGCAGCGCGCCGGTTTCAGGCAGCTGCCGGCTCGCGACCGTTGGCTGCAGGCTCGTCCGGTTCGCGCCCGTCGAGTCGCTGCTCGAAGGCCTCCCGGAGAGACTCTCCGGAGATCCCAGTCTCGTGGCGAGGTGTTCGCGGGGTCACCCTCGTAGCGCGCACATTCTCGTCGCCGTCGCCGTAGCAGCGGGCATAAGCCTCGGCCTCGCTCAGCGGTCTCAACCGCACGGTCGGAACCTACTCGGTCACCCTGCCGCCAGTCAAAAATCCACAGGCTGGGGATACGGTGCCGGAATGAAGCTGCTCGTCCTGGGCGGGACGAAATTCCTCGGGCGCGCCACGGTCGAGAACGCACTCGCCCGCGGCCATGAGGTGACCCTCTTCAACCGGGGCGAGACGAACCCTGAGCTGTTCCCCGAGGTCGAGGGGCTGCGCGGAGATCGCGAGGGCGACCTCACCGTGCTCGAGGGCCGGAGCTGGGACGCGGTCCTCGATCCTTCGGGCTACGTCCCGCACGTCGTTCGCGCCTCGGCCGAGCTCCTCGCAGACGCCGTCGAGCACTACGTGTTCGTCTCCAGCATCTCGGTCTATGCCGAGCAGAGCGGCCGCAACACCGAGGAGAGCCACGTTGGCGAGATCGGAGACTGGCCCGTCGACGAGCTCGTGATTGACGACGGCGGCGGGAACTACGGCCCGCTCAAGGCGCTCTGCGAAGACATCGTCTCCGAGGTCTTCCCGGGCCGGCACTCGAACGTCCGCGCGGGCCTGCTCGTCGGCGCACACGATCCCACCGGCCGGTTCACCTACTGGCCGCACCGGCTGGCGCGCGGCGGCGAGGTCCTCGCGCCGGCGCCGCCCGAGCGCAAGGTCCAGTTCGTGGACGTCCGCGATCTGGCGGGCTGGTTGCTCGACCTCGCCGAGCGCCGCGTGGCCGGGACCTTCAATGCCACCCACCCGGGGCGGCCGTGGGGCGAAGTGCTCGAGACAGCACGCGAGGTGTCAGGGAGCGATGCGTCTTTCACCTGGGTGCCCGACGCGTTTCTGGCCGAGCACGAAGTCGGCGAGTGGATGGAGCTGCCGTTGTGGCTTCGCGACCCCGAGTGGGTCGGCATGCACATGGCCGACGTCTTTCCGGCGATCGAGGCCGGGCTGAGCTTCCGGCCGCTCGAGGAGACAGTGCGCGAAACGCTCGAGCTGGCGGAGCCGACCGACGAGGCAGGGCTCTCGCCCGAGCGCGAGGCGGAGCTGCTCAGCGCCTGGCGCGAACGCGCCTAGCGACGAACGCGGCGGCGGCGAGACCGGCGGCGAGAAAGCCGGCGAACGCCCAGCGCGAAGTTCCCTCGCCGCTTCCCACCAGGCCTGCGTCGCGCTCGATCATCGATGCCGTCGACCCGCTGACCCGCATCGCCTGTCCCTCGGCGACGAGAGTGTCGGTGGACGGCTCGTAGCGATAGCGACCGGGCCAGGGGCGCCGACCGACCTTCTTGAAGTCGAGCGCGAGCGGAATGGTCTCGCCGGCGGGCATCGAAGCTTGCTCGACGTCGTCGAAGAGATGGCCATATCCAGCCGCATCATCCGCGGCCTTGCCGGCCGCGGTCGCGTGTGTGACAGCGGGCTCGTAGGGGCCTGCGCCTCCGCCGGTCGTCCGCAGCGCCGCGGCCACTCGCTCGGGCAGGATTAGCCAGCGAGCCTCACCGGACGGCGGCC
>Ga0307320_10000498_pt1 | contig 14122 bp, 14 predicted proteins | sample ER_DNA_369_FD_194495 | JGI IMG/M metagenome (GOLD analysis project Ga0307320, IMG submission 194495) | Bulk soil microbial communities from the East River watershed near Crested Butte, Colorado, United States - ER_DNA_369 | ecosystem: Environmental > Terrestrial > Soil > Floodplain | place...
CGCAACGCGGTTCCCCTCGGCGTCGTAGGCGCCTCCGTGGCACGGGCACTGGAAGCCGGACACGCTCGCGACCGGCGTGATCGTCACCGGCCCGGCGTCGGTCGTGATCTGCTTGACGTCGCCGGGTAGGCCCTGCGGCTGGGTCGGGCAGCCGACGTGGGCGCAGCGGTTCGAGATGATCGTGAAGCTCGGGACGCCGTTCTGCTGGCCGTTGTTCCGGATGAAGGCCGCCCGCCGGCCGACGTCCTGGGCCTCATCCTTCTTCGAGTTGAACTGCGCGATCACGTACTGCTGTTCGGGGAAGTTGTCGAGCGGCCCGAGGTCGACGTCGTCGTCGCCCTGGCCGACGAAGGCTGGCGCGATCATGAAGCCGAGCGCGGGGACCGTGACGAGCGCGCCGATCGCCGCGCCGATGCCGAGGGTCGAGAGCTCGAGGAAGACGCTGCGCGGGTAGCGCTCGGGCTCCTCGGGACCTTCCTCCTCCTCGACCGCCAGCTCGGAAACAGGTTCCTCGACGACGACGGGCTCGGGCTCGGGAGCCGCCCGGACGTCCCGGGTCACCTGGCGGATCCAGGCGAAGCCGAAGAGGAGCGCGAGGACGCCGCCGGCGACGGCGAGCCACCAGTTGATGATCAGCCCGATGAGGATGAGGGCGATCCCGCCTGCAAAGGCGAAGGGGAGGATCGACGGGGCCGGGAGGTGCTGCTCGGAATCCTCGTGGGCCGGCTCAGCCGGCCGCTCTAGATCGTCCGCCACCCAGCTCCCTTCATAGTGCGGCCCCTGTCACAAGCTCCGGCATTCTTCCCGGCCTTCCGCGCATGTGTCAACGACGTACCGTTTGCCGCAAGACCTTGGAAATTCCGCCGTTCTGAGCCTCTGAGGGGGCAAGGCCGTATTCGCCCCAGCGCCCGTCGACCAGGTCACGAACCTCCTGGCTCATTTCGATCCGCTCCGGCCACTCGCGGGCGCCCTCGCTCTCCCACTTGTGGGTCGCGTCGATTCCGACCTTTCCGCTATAGCAGTACATGGACGCGGCGTGGTCGAGCTGGTCGGTCGGACCCTCGGAGATGACCAGGTCGCGGCCCGGGTCGACGTTCGCGCAGGCGTGGAAGAAGACCTGCTCGTAGTCGTGCACGTCGACGAAGTCATCCACGACGACCACCGACTTCGAGAGCGACAGCATCCCGAGCCCCCAGATCGCGTGCATGACCTTCTTCGCGTGGCCCGGAAAGCCCTTGCGGATCGAGACGATGACGCAGTTGTGGAACGCACCCGCGACCGGAAGGTCGTAGTCGACGATCTCCGGGACCGTCATCTTGATCGCCGGCAGGAAGATCCGCTCCGTCGCCTTCCCCAGCCAGGCGTCCTCCGCGGGCGGCACGCCGACCACGATCGAGGGATAGACGGCGTCGCGTCGCATCGTCATGCACGTGAGGTGGAAGATCGGGAAGGGCTCGGCCGGGGAGTAGTAGCCCGTGTGGTCGCCGAAGGGCCCCTCGGTCCCGAGCTCGCCCTTTTCGATGTAGCCCTCGAGGACGATCTCCGCGTTCGCGGGCACCTCGAGGTCGACGGTCTTCGCGGGGACGAGCTCGATAGCCTCGCCGCGGAGGAAGCCGGCGAGCATGAACTCGTCGATGTGCTTCGGCAGCGGCGCGCTCGCGGAGTACGTCGTCACCGGGTCGCAGCCGAGCGCGACGGCCACGTCGAGCCGGTCGCCCATGCCGCGCCAGTCGGCAGCGCCGTCCTTGTGGATCTGCCAGTGCATGAAGGTCGTGCGCGAGTCGATCTTCTGCATCCGGTACATGCCGACGTTGCGCGTCCCCGTGCGCGGGTCCTTCGTGATCACCGCGGGCAGCGTGATGAACGGAGCCGGATCTCCGGGCCAGCAGTGTTGGATCGGTAGGACGTCGAGGTCGGGCTCGAGAACGACATCCTGCACCGGGCCGTTCCGGACCGACTTCGGCATCGAGTCGGCGAGGCGCTTGAGCTTCCCTAGGCCCTTGACCTTCTCGACGATGCCCTGCGGCGGCTGCATCTCGAGCACGTCGCCGAGCTTCTGGCCGACCGCGTCCAGGGAGGGCTCGCCGAAGGCCATCGCCATCCGCCTTTCCGTCCCGAACTGGTTGGCGAGGAGCGGGTGCTCGGAGCCTTTGAGGTTCCTGAAGAGGAGCGCCGGGCCGGCGGACTTGACCGTCCGGTCGACGATCTCCGTCACCTCGAGATACGGGTCGACCTCGGCCTCGATCTCGACCAGCTCGCCGGCCCGGCGAAGCTCGTCGATCCAGGAGCGGAGGTCGGCCGCGGGCACGGCTTGAGTCTATCGGGGTAGGTCTCGCGCCCTAGTACGCCCGGCGGGCGGCGCGGCGTTCCTTGCGGCGGTGACCCATGTAACGGAACAGCTGGCCGACCAGGATGACGCCGAGGAAGACGGCCCCCGTCGCGAGCATGACGAGGACGACGTCCCGGCCTTCTTCGGCCGGGGTTTTCTCTGCCGCGAGCAAGATCGCTGTGGCGAGCGCGCTCATGCGGGCAGGATCCTACTCCACTCGCTCGGCGTGGAGGGCAAGGGCTCGGCCGCGAGCCTCGTCGCTTCCCTCGGCGCCGCCGTCGAGCGACGCGACCGTCGCGGCCCAGGCCTCGCCGTCGCCGGGAAGACTCTGCGCACGCAGGTGGGCGCAGAGGGAGAGGAGCTCGGCAAGGGCCCCGACGGCCTCGACGTCACCGAGCGAGGCAACGCGGACCAGCCCGTGGGCGTAGAGGTAGTCGCCGAGAAGGATCCGCGTGTCGCGGTCGTCGGCGCGGAACAGGCGCGGCTTGCCGTAGTGCAGGAGATAGCCCTCGTAAATTGTCTCGAGCCCGACGGCGAAGCGCTTTTCCGCGAGCGGTGAGAAGACAGCCTGCTCCTCGCGCTCGGGCTCCGGCCGAAGGGCTGCCGCCCAGAGCTCGCTCTCCCGCCCGGCCTCGACGGCGATCGTCTCCCAGAGAGAGGGCCCGCTAGACGCCAAGGAGCTCCCGGGCCGCTTCGACAGTGCGCTCGACCTCGGCCGGGCCGTGCGCCGTCGAGACGAAGATGGCTTCGAACTGAGACGGGGCGACGTAGACGCCGCGCTCGAGGAGGTGGCGGAAGAGCTCCCCGTAGCGCTCGGTGTCGGCGCTCTGGGCGGAGGCAAAGTTCCAGACCGGTCCATCCTTCATGAAGGCGGTGAGCATTCCGCCGACGCGCTGCACGGTGACGCCGGGCACCGACAGGCCGGCCTCGAGAGCTGCGCCGGTCTCCTCGAGGTGCCGGTACACCTCGGGATCGCGAAGGCGCCGCAGAGCAACGACAGCGGCAGCGGTCGCCAGCGGGTTCCCGGAGAGCGTGCCCGCCTGGTACACCGGCCCGGCCGGCGCAAGCTCGTCCATGACGTCCGAACGTCCGCCGAAGGCCGCGAGCGGGAGGCCCCCGCCGGCGATCTTCCCGAGCACGGTGAGGTCCGGCGTGATCCCGTAGAGCTCCTGCGCCCCGCCGCGCGCGACGCGGAAGCCTGTGATCACCTCGTCGAAGACGAGGAGGGCGCCGGATGCGTCGCACAGCGCCCTGAGCGCTTCGAGGAACCCCGGCGCGGGCGGGACGACGCCCATGTTCCCGGCGATCGGCTCGACGATCACGGCGGCGAGTCCTTCGCCGTAGCGCTCGACCGCGGCGGCAGCGGCGTCGACGTCGTTGTAGGCGGTGACGATCGTGTCGCCGGCCGCCCGGCGAGGCACGCCTGGGCTCGATGGCAGCCCAAGCGTCGCGAGTCCGGAGCCGGCCTCGGCGAGGAGCGCGTCGGCGTGGCCGTGGTAGCAGCCCGCGAACTTGAGGATGCGGTCGCGGTGGGTCGCGCCGCGCGCAAGCCGGATCGCGCTCATCGCGGCCTCGGTGCCCGACGAGACGAGCCGCACCTTCTCCACCGACGGCACCGCATCCACGATCTCCTCGGCGAGGTCCACCTCCCGCTCGGTCGGCGTGCCGAAAGTCGTCCCATCCGCGGCCGCCTCTTGGACCGCCTCGACGATCTCGGGGTCGGCGTGGCCGAAGACGAGCGGCCCCCACGACATGACCCAGTCGACGTAGCGGCGGCCTTCGGTGTCCTCGATGTAGGCGCCTTCGCCGCGCCGCGCGAAGAACGGCTCGCCGGCCGAGACGGCATTCCACGCACGCACCGGCGAGTTGACGCCGCCCGGGAAGAGGGACCGAGCACGCCGGAACAGACCCATGCCTACAGCCAGCCCGCCAGCTCCTTCGCCCAGTAGGAGACGATCACGTCCGCCCCCGCGCGCTTGATCGCCGTCAAGCTCTCGATCGCGGAGGCGGGCTCGTCGAGCCAGCCGCGCGCCGCGGCGGCCTTCACCATCGCGTACTCGCCGCTGACGTTGTAGGCGAAGATCGGCACGTCGAAGCGCGCCCTGGCCGCCGCGATGACGTCCAGGGAGGGCAGTGCCGGCTTGATCATCAGGGCATCCGCACCCTCCTGGAGGTCGAGCTCGCACTCGCGGAGCGCTTCGCGGGCGTTGGCGGGATCCATCTGGTAGCTGCGCCGGTCGCCGAAGGCCGGCGTCGACTCGGCTGCCTCGCGGAATGGCCCGTAGAAGGCCGAGGCGGCCTTGGCCGCATAGGAGACGATGGGCACGTGTTCGAAGCCGTCGGAGTCGAGCGCGCCGCGGATCGCGCCGACCCGTCCGTCCATCATGTCGCTCGGACAGACCGCATGTGCACCCGCCTCGGCGTGGCTGACGGCGGTCTTTGCGAGGAGCTCGAGCGAGAGGTCGTTCACGATCTCGTCACCGTCGACGATGCCGCAGTGGCCGTGCGAGGTGTACTCGCAGAGGCAGACGTCGGTGAGGAGCACCATCTCGGGCGTGCGCTCCGAGAGGGCGCGCAGCGCCTGCTGGACGATGCCGTCGTCGTCGTAGGCACCCGAGGCCGCATCGTCCTTCTCCTCCGGGATCCCGAAGAGGAGGACGGCGCCGATTCCGAGCCCCAGGAGCTCCTCGGCCTCGTCGGCGAGGCGGTCGACCGAGCGCTGCGCGATGCCGGGCAGGCCTTCGAGCGGCTTCTCGACTCCGGAGCCCGGGCAGGCGAAGAGCGGATAGACGAAGTCGCGCAGGTCGAGCCGCGTCTCGCGGACGAGCTCCCTGAGGGAGCCGGTCCGCCGGAAGCGTCGCAGGCGGGTGACCGGAAAGGCGCTCACGCCACCAATCTTCGCATTCCAAGCCTGGCCGCCGCCCCGAAGGCCACTGCGAGCCCGACGAGCCAGGCGGCCTCGCGCGCCAGGGTCGACCAGGGGTCGTTGTCGTAGAGCGACGACTGGAAGAAGTCGACGGCATGCGAGAACGGGAACGCCTTCGAGATCACGTGCGCGGCTTCGACGGTTCCCTCCGGCAACAGCCCGAGCAGGACGAGTGGAAGCGCGACGAGGAAGGCGACGAGCACCGCCGTCCGCGCCTCCCGCGCGACAACGCCGACGAGGACGCCGAAGGCCCCGAACGCGGCTCCAGCGATGACGAGGCCGAGGCCGAGGAGCGGCAGCCTCTCCCACGGCTCTCCGCCGGTGACATCGAAGACGGTCGCAAACACTCCGAAGACGAGGGCGATCACGAGCCCGAGCACGACCGCGACGAGCGCAGCCAGCACGACCTTGACGACGACGAGGTTCGTCAAGCCCACAAGGCCGCGCGCCAGCCGGCCGATGACGTTCTCGTCCCGCTCGGACGCGATCGCCGCCGCGGCGAGGAGGACGCAGATGAACGCGAGCGTGAGCGCAAGCGCGTACGCCTGGAGCTGCGCGGAGAGGAGCCACGAGCGGCCGGCCTCGGTGTCGACCTCGAGCTTGATCGGGTTGGCCGTCGCGCGGAGCGACTCGTCCGAAGCCCCGAGGGCGAGCTGCGCCTGCTGGACGAAGGTCGACAGTTCCCGGGTCCGCTCGGCGATCGCTGGGTCCTTCGTCGTCTGCTCGATCTCGGCGAGAAGCTCACCCGCCCGCTGGAGCCCGACGACGTCGAACTCGTTGCCGAGGAAGGTGCCGGTGCCGCCTTCCACGATGAGGTTTACGTACTGGAGGTTCGCGTCGATGTAGGCGTCCTGCAGCCGCTGGTTGAGCTCGTACACGAGCGCCTGGGTCTGCTGCTCGACCCGGGTCGCGATCCCGCCGCGCGCGGTCTTCAGCTCGAGCTCCGGGCTCTCCACCATCCCGCGGAGCCGCGACGCGAACCCGCGCGGCACGATGATCTCCGCGTTCACCTCCCCGTTCGCCAGCTTGCCGTCGGCCTCTTCCTGGTCCATCGGGACGAGCTCGGCGTTCTCGTTCACCTGGTCGAGGACCTCGGGCACGTTGAAGGTCTGACCGCCGACGGTGAGCTGCTCGGGGAGGTGGTCGAGGTCGACGAAGGCGATGGTGGGCCGATCGCCCGCGTACCGGACGACGGCGCCGACGAGCGCGGCGAAGACGAGCGGATAAATGATCAGCGCTGCGACGAGAACAGGCGAGCGGCCGAGGATCCGCAGATCCTTCTTCAGGAGAAGGCGGATCCGGCTCATGCTCCTCGGGGGTCGCAGGCAAGGGAGGCAAGCGAGCGGCGCGCAGGGCAGTGCATGGGGGCACGACCAAGCGCCGCGAGCGCGGCATCGCGCAGCCTGCGATCCCAGCCTGCGGCGGAGCCCGGCTCTGCCGGGCGGGAGCAGCAGGCGTCGAGGGGCGTGAGCCTCATGCGAACACGTCCGCTTCGGGGGAAGCGTTGAACTGCTCGAGGCTGCCGTCGAAGACGAGCTCGCCTCCGACGAGGACGGCCACCCGGGTGGCGAAGCGCTGGAGCTCCTCGAGGTTCTGCGTCGCGAAGACGACAGCGCCCTGCCGCTCGCGGACCTGGGCAGCCACCTGCCAGAGAAGGCGCCGCTGGCGCGGATCGAGCGACGCGGTCGGCTCGTCGAGGAGGAGGACGTCGGGGCCGGCGAGAAGGGCGACCGCGACGTTGAGTCTCTGCTGGTTCCCGGCCGAGAGCTCGGCGGTCAGGCGGCCGTCATCCGGGAGGTCGAGCAGGCCGATGTAGCGATCCGCGACCTCCTTCGGCTGGGAGACTCCCTCGAGCTGCGCGAAGAGCTGGAGGTTCTCGCGCGGCGAGAGACGCTGGTAGTGCGCCGGCTTCTGCGGGACCCAGCCGACCTTGGGACCGAGACGGTTCGCGGACGAGGCGGCCACGGAGCCGTCGCTCGGGTCGAGCGCGCCCGCGAGGATCGAGAGCAGCGTGGACTTCCCGGCGCCGTTCGGCCCGATGAGCGCGAGGGCGTCGCCTGGGTGCACCTCGAGGCTCGTGGGAGCGAGTGCGACGATGCGCCCGTACCTCCGCGAGACCCCGTTCGCGCTGAGAAGCGGCGCTTTCAGCGTCCGACGCCCCTGGCAGGGTGAGAGCGAAGGACGGCTACCACGCCGCAAGGCTAGCTCACCATGCCCAGAGCGCCCGTTCCCTATGACCAGGTGGATGAAAGCCCTGCAAATCCCGGGAATGTGGTCGGGCTCCGTCCTCCACCCTGGGAGTGGTCCTTCGAGACGGACGGCTCGCTCGCCCTCCTGCCGGAGCCCGACGAGGACCGCGGTATCCGTTTGAAAGCAGTGGGCACCTCCGCTAGCGTGCCGCGGATGGCCCAGCCCCAGGCCCCCGGGCTCGCCTACCGCGCCGCTGAACGTCAGGCGATGCGCGCGAGGGTTCGCAGAGCGCGACGCACGGCCGCATTGGCGGTCGTGGCATGCGTCTGCCTCGTCGTGCTCATGCTCACGGCATTTGGCTCGGGCAAGACCGCGGAGGTCACGAACACCGGCCCAGCGCCGACCGCGCGGCTGCTGCCGGCAGGCCCGCCGCGGGCGCAGATCATCGCTCTGCAGGACACCCTCCGCCTCCAGCTCCCGGTCAACCAGAACCGGGTCACGGCGATCGGCTACCACTCCGCGGGCGCGGGCGCGCTCGCGCTCGACCCGATCGGGACACAGGCGAACGCCGGCCTCCTGAAGCGGATGGTCACCCGCTTCTTCGGCGACTCGAGCTCGGGCATCCGCTATTACCAGATCAGCGGCGGCGTGGGCCCGGAGACGGGCGGGCTCGACGTCGGCGCGCCGACCAAGACCGACGTCTACGCGCCGGTGGACGGAAGCGTCATGGCCGTCTCGGACCAGATCGTGAACGGAAAGCCCTACGGCGTCCGAATCGACATCCAGCCGTCGGGCAACCCGGGCGTCGTCGTCACGCTGACCAACCTCCACCCTGACCCGGCGCTGACCGTCGGGATGACCGTCTCAGCAGGGCGGACGAAGATCGGCCGGATCATCGACCTCTCCTCGGTCGAGCAGGCCGCGCTCGCCCGCTACACGCAGGACCGCGGCCAGCACGTCCACATCGAAGTGCATGCGGCCGGCTCGCTCGCCATTCCGTAGTAGAGCACCCTGGTCATCCTCTTCATCGCAGACGTGTTCGGCCCGCCGGGCCGGCGAGCGCTCGAAGCTCGGCTGCCTTCGCTCAAGGAAGAGCTTGGCGTCGGCTTCTGCATCGTGAACGGCGAGAACGCCGCCGACGGCGTGGGGATCACCGCGAAGCTGGCGGACAAGATCCTCGCCGCGGGCGCCGACGTGATCACGCTCGGCAACCACGTCTGGCGCCAGAAGGACATCATCCCGGTGCTCGAGCGAGAGGGGCCCGTCATCCGCCCGGAGAACCTCGGCGGACCGGGGCGAGGCCTCACCGTTCAGCCGGCAGCCGACGGCACGCCGGTCGCGGTCGTCAACCTCCAGGGCGCTCTCTTCCTCTCGCCCCCGAAGAGCCCGTTTCTCATCGTCGACGACCTCGTCGAGGAAGCCCGGCGCGAGGCCAAGATCGTGGTCGTGGACTTCCACGCCGAGGCGACGAGCGAGAAGGTCGCGCTCGCCCGCATGCTGGACGGCCGCGTGACCGCGGTGATCGGCACGCACACTCACGTGCAGACAAACGACGCGCGCGTGCAGCCGGGAGGCACCGCCGCGATCACGGACGCAGGCATGACCGGACCGCACGACTCCGTCATCGGCGTCCGCGCCGAGCTCGCGATCGAGCGGATGCGGACGGCAATGCCGGTGCGTTTCCATCCGGCCGACGGGGGCGTGCGCATCGAGGGCGCGGTGGTCGAGTGCGACACCGAAGGCCGGGCTACGCGATGCGAGCCGCTCCGCGTCCCTGTCGACTGAGAGCAATCAAGAGAATCGCGTAGAGCGCGACGAGCAGGAGGTCGCGGACGAGAACGAGCCACCCGACTGGCTCGAGCGCGACGACGTCCCAGTAGCGAAAGGGGAACCAGAGCTGCGTGGTGACGAGCGAGACGAGGAGCACTGCGCACGCCGCCAGCCCGCCCGCGCCGGCCACCGCGGGCACGAGCGGAAGGAGCCAGATCAGGAACTGCGGCGAGAGCACCTTCCCGAATGTGACGAAGGCGGCGACCGAGGCGGCTCCCGCGGTGAGAAGGCCCTCTCGTCCCCGGTCGCGCGCGGCGAAGAGCGCCCAGACGAGACCGACGGCGACGAACTGGAACGCGGTCAGGAGGGAGGCGATCGTGTCAGGCAGCGAGCCGGCGAGGTTCTGCGAGCCGTGTGAGTTCGTCACCGTCGCGTCGTAGACGCCGAGCTGCTCGGCCGCGAGGAGGAGCGAGGCGCCGAGGCTCTCGAGCTGGAGCGGCCGCCCGAGCTGCGTGCCGATGCTGTGCGCAACTCCGCCCGGAGAAAGGATGAGGAACGGGACGAAGCAGAGGGCGAGCACCCCGGCGAAGCCGGCGAGCCCGATCCAGAGCTCGCGGGTCCCGCGCCGCTTCGCCATCCAGACGAGCGCGACCGGGAGGAGCACGAGCGGGTAGATCTTCGCCGCAACCGCGAGCCCGAGCACGCCGAAGCCGACCCGCTCCCGCCTCCCGACGAATGCCGCGAGAGACACCATCGTGAGGGCCGCAGGCCAGAGGTCGTACCGCGACAGGACCACCGTGCCGAGGGCGAGCGGCGCGAGCGCGAGGAAGCAAATGGCCGCGTAGAGGCGCGCCGTGCCCGCCTCGACCGCCGCGAGCGCGAGGCCGAGCGCCACGACGGCCGCGACCGCGCAGGCCCACATCAGGACCTCGAAGACCGAGCCGTAGTCGTCCCCTTGCGCGAGCGCGGGGAGCACGAAGGCCGGCAGAGCGGCCGGCGGATACTCGAGGTCGAAGTCCCGGTAGGGCACCTGGCCGCCGAGAATCGCCTCTCCGTAGCGCTCGTAGACCGGCGTGTCGATGATCTGCGTCCGGCTCCAGAAGCCGGTGTGCAGGAGCGCCCACGAGATCGTCAGGAGCACGATCCCGAGTGCGACCGCCTGCCCGACGCGGTTCGACTCAGCTCGTGGGAACGAGTGCTCTCGGCTCGTGCTCAAGCTCGGGGGGCGGCTCGGCCGGCTCCGCCGCACGGACCGGCAGGAGGGCCGGCGCGAAGAGGGCGAAGGCGACGAAGGGGAAGAACCACGGGATGTAGAGGTAGAACCAGTGCGTCAGCACCGCCTCGAAGCCGATCAGAAGTGCGGCCGACAGAGCGGCGACCTGGAGCTCGTTCTTGACGCGCGGCACGAAATAGACCGCGAGCGCGCCGAAGAGGAGGACGATCTTGAGCCCGGTCTGGACGTGATGGAGGTTCGGGTACCCCGGGTACTGGTCCCAATCCCAAATCGAGAACGGGGACGAGCGCGAGAGCTGCCAGCCGAACGTCCGGTCCCAGAAGACGCGCGCCGCGTGGAGCGGATCGGGCTCGAGGAAGAGGATCCAGAAACCGATTGCGGTGCCGAGCACGAGGCCGAGGAGGTACGTGACCTTGCTCCGGAGGGCGCCCCGCCAGTCCGGATACGAGGCCCAGAGGGGCAGGAGCAGAAGGGCGGCGAACTTCGTCCACGCGGCGAGCGCGAGGAAGAGCCCGCGGGTCGGGGGCGAGGTGAGAAACACGAGGCCCCAGACGAGAAGCGCAGGCATGATCGCGTCGTTCGAGTTCGAGCTCGAGACGTACTGCGTGAAGGGGTAGGCCGCCCAGGCGAATGCGAGTGTCGCCCCGAGCATCCGCCCACCGAAGCGAAGCCCGAGCACGCCCATCCCGACGAGCGCAAGGAGATCCCAGAGCAGCGAGGTCAGGTGCGCCGCGGGCAGCCCGGCCCACGTGCTCGAGCCGCCGTTCCACTTCCCGCTGAAGCCGACCGCGAGGTAGGCGGGGACGTAGCCGAGATAGCTGACCGGCCCGTAGGTGTCGCCGCGCTCGTTCGCCGACTCGCAGCGTCCGTTCGTCTGGACGTGCTCGCGCACGTAACCGTCGGCGTCCGGGAGTCCGCAGGCCTTGCCGTCGTCCGTCGGCATGTGTCCGTACGGCATCTCCCCCTGGACAATGCGCTGGCCGCCGTCAATCCCCGCCAGTCCGACGTCGATCACGTTCGAGTCCACCACGTTCAGCGTGGTGCGGAAGCCCATCAGGAAGACCGTGGCCGCGAGCAAGGCCCACACCGGCCAGACCGGCCGCGACGATCCGCCCCGTCCACGCGCGCCGACCCAGATCATCCGCCCGAGGAGGTACGCGAGCGCCGGATAGATGAGCGGCATCGCCGTGAAGACGTCGCCGATGTTGAAGAAGTAGAGCGACGCCGAGAAGGAGAGGAGGACGAGCAGGTCGAGGTTCCGCACGGAGGCGATGCGCCGAAAGTCGGCCAGGCCGACGAGGAAGACGACGCAGAAAGTGAGCCAGACCCACAGCCGGTTGATCCCTCGGCCGAACGCGCCGTCGTACCCGCGCGCCATCTTCCACGCGACCTGCGGCCCGGTCCACGCCTCGGTGACTTCGGCGGTCTGGTCGTCGACGTTGGCGTCGACGATCTGGCCGGCATCCGGGAGGTCGGACCACACCTTCACCGACCATGTACCGGCGTCCTCGTCGAGCGTCGCCTGCTTCGTCAGCCCATCGGCGGGATAGCGCTCGACCCAGTCGGCGACCTTCGGGTAGGCGAGGACAGCGGCGATCGCTTCCTTGTCGGTCAGCTCGGCCGGGCCGGGCTCGTCCTGGGGAACGAACGGCGTCCCGGTGAGATTGCCGTGCGAGTCGTAGACCGGCGCCTTCTGCACGGCGGCGGCCGAGGTCGGAACGACGAGGGCCGCGAGCGAGAGAAGGAGAGCTAGGCGGCCGGCTGGCGTCGGAAGCTCCAGAGCTTGTTCGCGACGAAGTTCCACGGCGTGACGAGCGCGATGGCGATCGCCTGAGCGGGAATCTTCGGCACGCCGATGCCGACGAGGATCGCGAGGAAAACGAGATTGCCTGCGAGGGCGATCGTCGAGACGACCAGGAAGCGAAGGCCCTGGTAGGCGATGTGCCCCCGCTGGTGCCGGAAGGTCCAGACCCGGTTCCAGGTGTAGTTGTTCGTGACGGCGACGAGGAACGAGCAGACCGCCGCCGGGATGTAGTGCATCTCTGCCCAGTGGACGAGCGCTGCGAAGACAGCGAGGTTGACCACGTAACCGGTCGCCCCGACGATGCAGAACCTGGCGAGCTGGTACCAGTTGGCTCGACGCCGCAGCGCCCCGCCGGCGGCGTCCGAGATCGCGCTCGCTCGTCCCGTCACAGTGTCCGGCTGCGTGGCCACGCAGAGAAAGGTTAGACGGCGGGCCGCAGGGCATCCGGCCCAACCACGAGCCCGGGCCCTGCCTCGGCGGCCGCCTCGCCTTCCTCGGTCTCCACGACGAGCTCGACCACCCCTCCGTTCGACGCAAAGACGAGATCGACGACCGTCCCGAGCGCCCGGCCTCGCCGCCGCGCGGGAAAGCCGCGGACGGCAGTGAGCGCCCGTGCCCGCCGGCGGTAGAAGTCGAGCTCCTGCCGCATCAGGACGAGGGCCGACGGGACGGCGATCGAGTCGGCGAGGATCTCGCACGCCGCGAGCGGGAGGTACCGGTGGGCGCGGTCGCCGCAGAGGACGTCGAAGCCGAGGACACGCCGCAGCTCGTCGTCGAGAAGAACGTCCACGACGACGCCGAGGCGAATGTCGGCATAGCAAACAGGTCGAGCTTCGACCGCGCTTGCGCGAAGACCCCCGTCCATCGCCCGGGTGAATTCCCCCACCGTGGAGGACGAAACTAGAAGCCCTCGGCCCCGACGAGCGGCACGAACCGGCAGGGGACCGAGCGGGCGACGGCTGGGCCTTCAGGGCTCCGGACGATCACCTCGAGGCGCTGCCCCTCCTGCCCGCCGACGGGCACGACGAGCCTGCCGCGCGCGCGAAGCTGCTCATAGAGCGACTCGGGCATGGCCGGCGCCGCCGCCGCGACGACAATCGCGTCGTAGGGCGCGTGCTCCGGAAGGCCGAGCGACCCGTCCCCGACGTGCACGTCCACGCTCTCGTAGCCGGCCTCCGCGAGACGCGCCCGCGCCCGCTCGGCAAGTTCCGGGATCCGCTCGATCGTGTGGACGATCGCGCCAAGCTCCGCGAGCACGGCGGCCTGGTAGCCGGAGCCGGTGCCGATGTCCAGGATGCTGTCGCCCTCGCGCACCTCGGCGGCCTGGCAGATGACGGCGACCATGTACGGCTGCGAGATCGTCTGGCCGTGGCCAATCCGCAGCGGCATGTCGCGATAGGCCTTGCGACGGTCGCGGTCTCCGACGAAGAGCTCGCGCGGCACGCGGGCCATCGCCTCGAGGACGCGATCGTCTGTGATCCCGCGGCCGGCGAGCTGCTCGTCGACCATGGCCTGCCGCTCCTCGGCGGGCTCTTCAGACACCGGCCGAGACGCGCGCCCGCATGGACGGCGGCGGCTGCACCCCGAAATGGGAGAGCGCGAGCGGGGCGAGATCCGTGATGCGCGCGTCCCGCGGCAAAGGCGCTTCGTCGAACCCCGCCGAGAGCATTGGCACCGTCGAGTCGCCGGCGAGGAGCGAGCCGTGGCTTCCGCCCCCCGCATGGTGCCGGCCGCCGAGGTCCTCGAATTCCCATCCTTCCGCTGCCGAGACGATCACCTCGCCGGCGTTCGGGCACCCGAGAGCGCACCAGACGCGCTCGTAGGCGTTCGGGTATTCGTCCCCGACGAGGATCCCGGCATCTCCGGAGA
>Ga0307320_10000503_pt1 | contig 14078 bp, 13 predicted proteins | sample ER_DNA_369_FD_194495 | JGI IMG/M metagenome (GOLD analysis project Ga0307320, IMG submission 194495) | Bulk soil microbial communities from the East River watershed near Crested Butte, Colorado, United States - ER_DNA_369 | ecosystem: Environmental > Terrestrial > Soil > Floodplain | place...
CGCGGACATTCTGGCGGCGCTCGCCGCGCGGGAGCCCGCGTTGAGGCGGGGCTTGTCTCGTGCGGGTGAGGAGAGGAGTCACCGGGAGGTCCCAGGCGAGGCCCAGGAGGCACGCGAGGGTCTCTGCGGGGTTCTGACCGCGCCAGAGGCCGCGCGCGTGATCGGCGGGGACGAACGTCGTGGCTTCCACGTTCGGCCTCGTGACGACATCGACCACGAGGTCGGCGAACACTCGGGCCAGGCGACGGCGTCCGCGTTCCTTCCAGGCGGCCACGAGCGGCCGGGCGGGCCCTTCGTACGCGACCGCCGCACGGGCGGACACGAACGAGAGGCGGCGGCCGGAGCACTCGGCGCAGCGCGCGACCGGCCAGGCCGTGGGAGCCCCGCAGCGAGGGCAGAGCGGCCCCCGCAGCAGCCGGAGGCCGGTGAGGCACGCGGAGCAGACGATTCGCTCGCCGGCACTGCAGCCCGCACAGCGTTCGGGCAGTAAGAGGTCGACAAGATCCACACCCACCCCGTGGGACGGATAGCGGGCGGGGGCGCACGCGGGGTGCGGGGTCCGTGCCGCCTTTGTAACGTTGCGACGGGATGAAGATCGCGGTGATCGGCAGAGGAAACGTCGGCGGCGGTCTCGCCGACATCTGGACGAAGGCCGGCCATGACGTCACGACCTTCGGGCGCGAGGGCGGGGACGGGTCCGGTTCGGACGTCGTTCTCCTCGCAGTGCGGGCGGCTCAGATCGAGGATGCGCTGGGAGGGGTGCAGGGGATCGCGGGAATGCCGGTCATCGACGCGGTCAACGTTCCCACCGGCGGGCGGCCCGATGGTTTCGATTCGCTGGCCGAGTACGTGAGATCGCTGACGGGCGGCCCGGTCGCCAAGGCCTTCAACGCGAACTACGCCTCGCTCTACGGCCGGCTCGGCGAGGCGCCGGTCCCCCCGAGCATGCTCTACGCGGCAGACGAGGAGGCGCGGGATGTCACCGAAGAGCTCATCCGCGACGCCGGCTACGAGCCCATGCTTACCGGCGGGCTGGAAACGGCCCGCGCGCTCGAGGACTTCGTCGCACTCCTCTTCGCCATCCGGGACACGGGCACCGGGCCCGTCTGGTACCGGATCGCCCCGCCTGAGACGTTCTAGCCCGCCGCGGGGTAGCGCAGGACCGCGTCGGCGAGTTTCGACGCGTCGCCGAAGATCCCCGCGATCGCGAGCCCCTCGTCCGGAACGGCCGTGCCCGGGAGAAGCGCCGCGCTGCGAATGGCCGCGCCCTCGCCGACGCGGCAGTCGGCTCCGATCGCAGCAGGCCCGCGCACCTGCGCCCCGTCGGCGATGACGACGCCCGGGCCGAGGACGACCGGCCCGTCGATCCTAGCCGAGTCGGCGATCTGGCAGCCTGCCTCCGCCCAGACACCCGGCGCGATCTCCTCGCCGGGGATGTCAACGCGAACGTGGCCGAGCACGGCGTCGAGGATCGTGTTGCGGAGCTCGTCCAGGTCGCCCACGTCGTTCCAGTACGCCATCGTCGTGTACGCGTAGACCTCCTCGTTCGCGGCGACGAGCGAGGGCCAGACGTCGGTGCCGAAGTCGTGGAACGTGCCGCCGGGGATCCGGTCGAGGAGCTCGGCCTCGATGACGTAGATCCCGCAGTTCGCCAAATCCGAGCGGGCCTCGTCGCGCGTCGGCTTCTCCTGGAACCCTCGCACCCGCGTGTCCCGGTCGAGGATGACGACGCCGTACGAGGACGGGTCGCTGACCGGCTTCACGGTGAGGGTCGCGAGCGCACCCGTCCTGCGGTGGTGTCCCAGCAGGGCAGTCACGTCGACGTCGTGCAGGCCGTCGCCCGACGTGATCAGGATCGTCTCGCCGCCCCAGAAGTCCTCGAGCTTCTTCGTCCCGCCGGCCGTGCCGAGAAGCTCCTCTTCGTACGACCACTCGATGGCCATGTCGAGGCTCGAGCCGTCGCCGAAGTAGCTCTGGATCAGGTCGGAGAAGGCGTGCACGTTGATCCCAACCTCGCGGACTTCGTGCCGGCGCAGCAAGTTCAGCAGGTGATGGAGAACCGGCCGGTTCGCGACCGGCATCATCGGCTTGGGGAGGAAATCCGTCAGCGGGCGCAAGCGCGTGCCCAGGCCCGCCGCCATCACCATCGCCTTCATCCCTCGCCCTCCTGGTCGGCTGCCGCTCCCGCCTGGCGGAGCCCGGCTCCGCGGCCGCCTGACGCCGCTGCGTCATTTTCAACGCGGATGCGTGCTCGGGACTCGGTCGTACTTGTTTTGTACTGTCCTCGCCCCTCGCGCTCGCCTCCCTTGCCACCGGCGCCCCAGGGGACCGAGGACGGCGCTCCGCTTGGCCGCGGAAGGGAATCCTCGAAGGGCGCGCGGTGAACGCCCTCCTCGGTGACGATCGCGGCGATCAAGCTCGCCGGGGTGACGTCAAAGGCCGGGTTCCGAGCCGGGAAGCGCGATGTCACTTCAGCCGGGTCGCGCTCCTCGATCGGGATCTCCGCGCCGGTGGGCGTGGCTGGATCGAGCGTCGACGTCGGCGCGACGACGTAGAGCGGGATGCCGTGATGCGCCGCCAGGACGGCGAGCGAATACGTGCCTACCTTGTTCGCCGTGTCGCCGTTCGCGGCGATCCGGTCCGCTCCGGTCACGACCTGCGTGATCTCGCCACGCGCCATGAGCGAGCCGGCCGCTGAGTCGGCGATAACGGTGTGCGGGATCCCGGCGCGCTCGAGCTCCCAGGCCGTGAGGCGGGTCCCCTGCAAGAGCGGCCGCGTCTCGTCCACGAACACACTGGCGATGAGGTTGCGCCCGAAGGCGGCTCGGATCGCGCCGAGCGCGCTTCCGTACCCACCCGTCGCGAGGCCGCCGGCGTTGCAGTGCGTCAGCGGAGAGGCACCGGAGTCAAAGAGCGCCGCGGCGTGCTCCCCCATCCGCCGGCAGCGGTCCACCTCATCACGGTGGAGGTCCCGCGCCCGCTCGGCGAGATCGCCGTCCGTCCTCTGAAGCTCCGCGATCGCCCAGGCGAGATTGACCGCGGTGGGCCTGGACGCGAGCAAGACGGTCGCAGCGTCCTCGAGGTCCTCTCCGAGCCCCGCCGCGAGCGCGTAGCCGTAGGCCGCGGCGACCCCGATCGCCGGCGCTCCGCGAATGGCCATGTTCCGGATCGCCTCAGCGACCTCGGCGGCCGACCTGCATTCGAGCTCGACTTCCTCGTCGGGAAGGCGGCGCTGGTCGAGCATGACCACACGGTCCCGCTCGAGTCGAACGATGTCCTCGGGCCGGAGATCCACTGATCCGCCCCCGAAGCGCGGTCTCATGCCGAAAGGATTACGTGCCTTCGTCCCAAGAAGCCAGGTAGCGAGCCTGCTCCTCGGTCAGTTGGTCGATGTCGACACCCATCGTCTCGAGCTTCAGCCGGGCGATCTCGCGATCGATCTCCTCGGGGACGACGTAGACCTTGGGCTCGAGCTCCCCGGCGTTGTTGACGACGAACTCCGCCGAGAGAGCCTGGTTGGCGAAGCTCATGTCCATGACGGACGCAGGATGACCCTCCGCGGCGCCGAGGTTGACCAGCCGCCCGTCGGCGATGAGGTAGATGCGCCGACCGTCCTCGAGCAGGAATTCCTCGACGAACGGCCGCGCAGTGCGCGTCTCGACCGCCATCTCCCGGAGGGCCGGGATCTCGATCTCGACGTTGAAGTGGCCCGTGTTGGCGAGAATCGCTCCGTCCTTCATCCGCTCGAAGTGCCTGCGCGCGAGGACGTGCTTGTCGCCGGTCGCGGTGCAGAAGATGTCGCCGACCTCGGCCGCGCGCTCGCTCGTCAGTACTTCGAAGCCGTCCATCAAGGCTTCGAGAGCCCGCAGCGGCTCGACCTCGGTGACGATCACGTGCGCGCCCATGCCCCGGGCCCGCGATGCGACGCCTCGACCGACCCAGCCATAGCCGGCGACGACAAAGCGGTGCCCGGCGAGCAGCACGTTCGTGGCGCGGATGATGCCGTCGATCGTCGACTGCCCGGTGCCGTAGCGGTTGTCGAAGAGGTGCTTCGTCTTCGCCTCGTTCACGGCGACCACCGGAAAGCCCAGCCCGCCTTGCTGCTCGAGCGCGCGTAGCCGGATGACTCCGGTCGTGGTCTCCTCAGTCCCGCCGATGATCTCCTCGAGCTGCTCCCGTCGCTGCGAGTGCAGAACGCCGATGACGTCGGCGCCGTCGTCCATCGTCAGCTGCGGGTGATGGTCGATGGCCGCGGTGAGGTGGGAGTAGTACGTGTCGTCGTCCTCCCCCTTGATCGCGAAGACAGGCACGCCGTAGTCGCTCACAAGCGCAGCGGCGACGTCGTCCTGCGTCGAGAGCGGGTTCGACGCGCAGAGGAGCACGTCGGCGCCGCCGGCCTGCAGCGTGCGCGCGAGGTTCGCGGTCTCCGTGGTCACGTGGAGGCACGCGGAGATGCGGTAGCCGTCCAGCGGCCGCTCCTTCTCGAAACGCTCACGGATCGTGGCCAACACCGGCATCTGCCGGTCGGCCCACTCGATGCGCGTCACCCCCGCGGGAGCGAGCGCGAGATCCTTGACGTGATGGTGCGGCGCCGTGGTGGCCATGCAGCGCCGAAGCCTAGCTAAGGCCCGGCCGTGTCCGCGCGCCCGTACCGATCCTCCAGGCGCACGACGTCGTCGAGCTCAGGCGTCGAGACTTCGAGAATGGTGGTGTCCTCGAGGGCACGCATCCGGTGGACGGTGCCCGGTCTCAGGCGGAAGGCACGGCCGGGGCCGACCACCTCCGTGTCGACCGGCTTGCCCGGCTCGCCGATCTCGAGCTCCATGCGGCCGAGCTGGACGAAGATGGTCTCGTCCTTCTTCTTGTGGAACTGCAGGCTCAGCTGCTCACCGGACCGGATGAAGATGACCTTCCCGCAGTAGACCTCCGTGGTCGCGTAGAGGAGCTCGTAGCCCCACGGCTTGTCGACGCGCTTCACGTCCACGGCGAACCGATCGAGGTCGAGGAGATTGGGCGAAATGCCGCGCATCGCGGCGGTCCTACCCCAGTCAACCGATTCGAGTCAAGGCCCCCGCGGCGATCGCCTCCTCGGCGCGGCGCAGGTCCTTGGGCGTGTTGACGGTCAGCCAGAGCCCTTCGTGCCGGAACGCCGCGAGCTTCCCCTCCGCGGCGAGCTCGGGAAATGTCGTTCGCTCGTGATCTCCTCGCTCGGGCAACCGGCCGATCGCTTCCCGCCCGAGGACGTAGATGCCGCAGCTGACCCAGTGCGGCAGGCGCGGCGCTTCCTCGAACCTCGTGACGAGATCTCCCTCGCCGAGCTCCACTACGCCGAAGGGCGACTCGAGCGGAGCGACCGCGATCGTCGCCGCAACCGGGATCTCGTGCTGCCGCGCCAGGAGCTCGGAAAAGTCCAGGTCGACGAGCTCGTCACCGTTCAAGGCGAAGGCCTCGTCGCCCTGGAGCTGCTCGGCTGCAAGCCGCAGGCCGCCGCCGCGCCCGAGAGGCTCGGGCTCCTCGACGGGGACGATCTCGGGCCCGAGGTCGCCGAGCTCCTCCTGGAAGAGCGACCCTTGTCCGGCCGCACAACTGACGAGCACGCGGTCGACGCCGGCCTGGGCCAGCGAGGCGACCTGATAGGCGGCCAGCGGGCGCCCCCCGAGCTCAACGAGAGGCTTCGGCCGCCCGTCGGCGGCGGGACCGAGCCGCTCGGCCTTGCCGCCAGCGAGGATGATCGCTTCCACTGAGACGAGGTCCTAGGCGAGTTCGGCTTGCGCTTCCTCGGTCTCACGAAGCGCGCCGAGATCCAAAGTCGCCCGGCCGATCGAGTCGTACATGAAGCCGGCTGCGCGGAGCTCGGCACCGTCGAAGAAATTGCGCCCGTCGACGATGAGCGGATTGCGCATCGAGTCACGGAGCGACGGGAGCCGGCGGAGCTCGTCCCACTCCGTGACGACGACGGCGGCGTCGGCGCCTGCGACCGCCTCCTCGAGCGCTTCGTAGAGATCGACGCCTCGCAGGAGCTCGCGCGCATTCGGCGTGGCGACAGGATCCCAGCCGCGCACGAAGGCCCCTTCGGCAAGAAGGCGTGAGGCGAGGACGAGGCTCGGAGCCTCGCGCATGTCATTTGTGTTCGGCTTGAAGGCGAGGCCCAGGAGGGTGATCCTCTTTGCTTTTAGCGAACCGAGGTGCCTGGCCAGCTTCGCGACGATTCTGCGCTTCTGGAGCTCGTTCACCTCGATGACCGCCGAGAGCAGCTGAAACGCGTACCCAGAGTTCGCGGCGAGCTGCTTCAGAGCCGAGGTGTCCTTCGGGAAGCAACTCCCCCCGTAGCCGATTCCCGCACGGAGGAAGTGAGGCCCGAGGCGATGGTCGAGCCCGACCCCGCGCGCGACCGCCTCGACATCGGCTCCGGTGGCCTCGCAGACGTTCGCGATCTCATTGATGAAGCTGATGCGCGTCGCCAGGAACGCATTCGAGGCGAGCTTGATCATCTCGGCGGAGGCGACGTCGCAGCGAAGGACTGGCGCGTCCACGAAGTCGTACAAGCGCGCGACATCGTCGCCGTCAGCCTCGGCGAACGCGCCGATGACCACGCGGTCGGGATCCCTGAAGTCGCGCACGGCTCTCCCCTCCGCCAGGAACTCCGGGTTCGACACGTAGCCGACGTGCGCGAGTCCCGCGGCATCGAGCCGATCGCGCACTTTGTCTGCAGTCCCGACGGGAACGGTGCTCTTCATGACGAGCACGATGCGCTCGCGGAGCTCCGGGAGCTCGTCGATTACGCTCCGGACCCGCGAGAGGTCAGCATCTCCGGAGTAAGTGGGGGGCGTGTCCACGCAGACAAACGCAATCCGGGCGCGCTCGAACACGTCCGCCATGTCGAGGGTGAAATGGAGACGCGACCGGTTTTTCTCGAGCAGTTCCTCGAGCCCGGGCTCGTGGATGGGGACCCGTCCCGCCTCAAGCTCCGCGATCCGCTCCGGGACAATGTCGCGCACGACGACCTCGTGGCCGAGATCGGCGAAGCAGGCGGCAGTGACAAGCCCGACCCAGCCGGCGCCGAAGATTCCGAGCGGTTCATGCATCTCCAAAGAGTTTAGTGAGGGTTACTTGGAAGCCAACGGCTGCAAGCCCTTGGCGATCGCGAGCATTGTTTCGTTCGACAGTCGGTCGAGCAGCGTGTTCGTGACCCAGTACGAGGCTCCGTTCGAGCGGAAGGCGACCATGTGGAGCTTCGAGCCGCTGAAGTAGAGCAGGTACTCGCGCCCCTTGATCGTCTGCGTCACGCTCGGCCCGTCGAGGATCGGCGGGTCCTCCCAGCCGAGCTCCTGGATGCCCCAGTACTCGCTGGAGCCGGTCCGATAGGTGAGGCGCAGCGCCCGGTGTCCGCTCACCTCGTAGGCACGCGCGGGCTCGACCGAGTCGAGCGACGAGTTGAGCTCGCGGACCGTTGGCACCAGGAGATCGAAGTCGGCTTTCTTGTTCGCGGCCCGGACGTACGGAAGCGCGCTCGTCGAATCCTTCGCGATCACCGGCGCGGAGTGCTGCGGCGTATCGTCCTTCGGCACCGGCGAAAGGGTGCCGTGGAACGTCTGTCCGACGACGATCTGCACGGTCGTGGTGAGGGCGATCCCGCTCGCGACGGGTACCGCCTGCGCGTCGCCGAAGAGGTCGGCGAGCTGCTTGGCGGCAGCCTCGGAATCCGGCGAGTTCGGGTCGTAGAAGATCTGCGACTCGAAGTACTTGAAGTTGTCCGCATTGCCGCCGTTCACGACGTTGTAGCCACGCTGCGAGAGCCGGAAGGCGGCGTCGTCGGCCGCGCCCGCGATGCCGTTCCCGTTGAGAACCTCGATCGACACCTCGGAGGGCGGCGGGCCGGTGTCCCGCTTCGACTTGCGGCCGAGGGCGGCGGTGGCCGCCTTCTCCGGCGCGTCGACATCCGGGTTCAGGAACGTGTCCACGGCGTCCGAGATCGCTCCTTCGGGAGCAGCGAGCTCGTTGTAGCCGGTGATGCCCTCGACGTGCACCTGCTGGAAGTTCCCCGACGGGAGCCCGTAGGCGAGCCGCGCGTACGTGTAGAGCGTCCCGACGTCGAGCTTCTTGCCGCCGCCGATCCCCACCTCCACGTTGTCGGTGATCGTGTTGACAATGCCTGGGATCTTGGTCACGGACCAGGAGGAGGCCACCTGCTGCTTCATGGCCTTCACGAAGGACTGCTGCCGCGCGAGCCGGTAGAGATCCGAGTCCGTGTGGCGGAAGCGGACGAACGAGAGGGCGTCGTCCCCCTTGAGCTTCTGGTACCCCGAGTGGACGTCGATCGTGGCGTAGGTCTCGCCGCCGCTCGAGTTGTCGTTCAGATAGCGGTGGTCGATGTCCATGTAGACCCCGCCGAGCTTGTCGACGATCTTCGTGAAGCCGCGAAAGTTGACCGTGACAATGTAGTTGACCGGGATGTGGGTGAGCTCCTTGACCGTCCGAAGCGTCCCTTGCGGCCCGCAGTACGTGTACGCCTCGTTGATCCGCCCCCGGAACGGGCCCGACCCCTTGCAGCCGGGAATATCGACGATGAGGTCACGGGGGAACGAGAGCATTGAGATGACCTTCTTGTCCGGGTCCGCGCGGATCAGCATGATCGTGTCGGAGCGCGAGCCGCCGCCCGCGTCGACTCCGTGCCGGCGCAGGTCGTAGCCCAGGACGAGCGCGACGGTGGGCTGATGGGCCTGCGGCGCGTCGAGGAACTGCTGCGACTCGATCACGTCCTTCGAATGCGCAACCACCGCCGAGACGCTCTGGTTGATGAAGAGCCAGGTGCCGCCGGCGAGCGCGCCCGCCGCGACGAGAACCACGATGACGGCCCAGAGGAGCACCTTCCCGATGACGCGCATGGGGCCCCTGCGCTTCGCTCGGTAGCGGTTCACAGGGGTCAGCGACGTAAGGGGGATCGTGCCCTGGCCGTTGCCGTTGGCGTGGCCGGTGCCTCGCTTGAGCGTGGTTCGCATACGAAAAGTCGCCGGATCGGCGACTACGGGAGGATAACGAAGCTCGCGGGTGTCAAAGTGACCTAACGGTTTCCTCGGCGAGCCACTTTGCAACCGCGAGCAGGCTGTCCGATTCCTCGTAGATCTTGAGCTGCTCGTCGGCCCCGCTCCCGCGCTGGAGAATCGGCTCGATGAGGTCGAGCTCGCGCTCGCACCCCAGCTCCTGTGCCGCCGGGCGGCCCTGCTCGACCAGGGCGCGCACAGCGTCCGGTGCCGGGCGCTCGGTGTCGTTGGAGAGGTCGATCAGCTTCGCGTTCAGGCCGTCGCGCGCGGCGCGCCACTTGTTCTCGGCGATAAGCGTGATCGGCTCGGCCGGAAGTGTGTCGCCGCGGTCGAAAGCCGCGGCGAACGTAGCGACGAGGCTTTGGGCGAGCGCCGTGATCGCAGCGACCGAGTCGAGCCGAGTCTGCGCGTCGCAGACCCGCAGCTCGATCGTCCCGAGCCGGGGATGTGGGCGCAGGTCCCACCAGATGAACGTGTAGTCCTCGAAGGAGTTCGTCTTGATCCCACGCTCGACGAGCAGCTCGAACTCCTCGTACGAGGCGAATGCAGGAGGCAGCCCGGCGCGTGGAAAAGGCTCGAAGACCTTCACGCGCGTGGATGCGAGCCCGGTGGGGCGCGCCTGCCAGAAGGGCGAGTTGGCCGAGAGCGCGAGCAGCTCCGGTAGGTACGTGCGAAGCGCGTTCGCGCAGGCGATCGCTTTGTCCGGCGAATCGAGGCCGACGTGGACGTGGAGCCCGAAGATCAGCTCGCGCTCGGCCACCCACCTCATCGACTCGATCAGGTCGGTGTAGCGGGGCCGGTCGGTGACCTCCTGGTGCTCGTAGCGAGAGAACGGATGCGTGCCGGCAGAGGCGATCAGCGCGTCGGCCTCCTGCGCGACGTCACGGAGGTGGAGGCGGAGGTCGTGGAGGTCGGCCATCGCCTCCTCGACCGTCGCCGCCACGTCAGTCGCCACCTCGACGACGGACTGCAGGAGCTCCGCCTTGACGCGCTTCTCTTTTTCGCCGCCCTCGAACGCAAGCAGGATCTCGTCGATCCGGGAGACGAGCTCGTAGCTCTCGCGGTTGAGGATCTGGAACTCCTCCTCGACCCCCAGGCTGAACGGGGCGCTCTTGCCGAAGTTCTGCTCCAAGTCGGCGACAATAGCGAGCGTGCAGGCCGACCACGTCGAGGTCCAGGGCGCTCGGATCCTCGTCCGGCGCGCGGGCCCCGAGGACGGCCGCCCCGCCCTCTACTGGCACGGCGGCGGGGGCGCGAGCGAGGAGGTTTCCGAGATCGTCCCGCCCCTCGCTGAGGCGGGGTGGCGCGTCTACGCGCCCGACGCGCCGGGCTACGGCGGCTCGGAGCGGCTCGAGCCGGGCGCCTACCTCGCTTCCAGCATCGCCGGCCGCGCCACCGCCCTCCTCGACGAGCTCGGTCTCGAGCAGGTCGTCTGGATCGGCTATTCGTGGGGTGGGAACATCGGGATGCACACTGCGGTGCGCTCGCCCGGGCGAATCCGCGCGCTCGCGCTCCTCGACGGCGGCTACCTGGTTCCCCAGGACGATCCCGACTACGACCCGTCGGTGACCCTCGAGGGCCGCGAAGCAGCCCTGCAGGCCGAGGTGGACGCCGGCGAGTCGTGGGATGCGCCCGTCGACGTCATCGCCGCCGTCATGCAGGGGTCGAACGACGAGCCCGTAGTCCCGCTGCTTCCGGAGGTGGAAACCTCGGGGATCCCCGTCCTGCTCGTCCACTCGACCGAGCCGCCGGAGTACGAGAAGCTGCGTCGGCGCGCCCTGGCGCGGTTTCGAGCCGGCCTCCCGAGCGCCGAGGTCGTCCCGGTCTCCGCGAGCCACGGGATCTTCGAAGACGCAGGCGACGACGTCCGCCGGATCCTGCTCGACTGGCTTAGGCGGGCGCCGAGGTGGGGGCCCGGTTGAGGGCCTCTTCGGCGAGGCGCGTGCCCTGCACCATGTTCGCGAGCTTCTCGTAGACGACGTCCCAGCTGCGCGTCCGCAGGCCGCAGTCAGGGTTCACCTGGATCCGCTCTGGATCGCCGAGCACCTCGGTCGCGTAGAGGATCCGGTCGCGCACGAGCTCGGCCGGCTCGACGAAGTCCGAGTGGATGTCGAGGACGCCGAGGCCGACGTTCGGATAGCCGTGCTCCTTGAAGAGCTTGAGCGTGTCCTCGTAGCCTGGCCGGTCATCGTCGCCGGTACCGAGCTCGCGCGAGTCGCGGTTGGCGAACTCGAGCTGGAGCTCGAGGCAGTCGTCGAGGTCGAGCACCGCCGGCCAGAGCGCGCTGTAGTCGGAGAAGCAGATGTGCATGGACTTCTTCGCCTCCACCCCACGCGTGGCGGCGTTGAAGCCCTCGACCACGAGCGGCACTTCGTCGGGCTTCGTCGTCGCGGCGGGCTCGTCGATCTGGATCCAGTCGGCGCCGGCCGCGACGAGGCCTTCCACGTTCGGGAGGATGACGTTCGTGGCCACGTCGGCAACGAAGAGCCTCCGGGCCTCGTAGCGCCGCTCCCGCGACCCGCCGAGCGCACCTTCGTGCGCGTAGTGCTCGTCGTAGGACCAGTCCTCCATCGTGTAGGCGCCCGTGAGCGGGACCTTCACGCCCCGCTCGGTGTGCGCGCGGACGAACTCGTACTCCTCGACATCCTGGGGGCCGTCGATCGAGGGCGACTCCACGACGGCTGCCTTGTTGTAGTACTTGTTGTCGAAGGAGCGCACCGTGCCGCGCGGCTCGAAGCCGCGCGCGAAGGCGGCGACATGGTCGTACATCTCTGTCCGGCGCTGCTCGCCGTCATAGACGATGTCGAGCCCGACCTGCTCGAGCAGCCGGATCGCGTAGATCACCGCCCAGTCGTCAATTTCCGGCAATTCGGCTGCGGCGAATTGCCCGGAACGAAGCAACTCCAAGAGTCGCTCATGGCCGTCGACCTGAAGACGGGCTCCCCACCGTTCGGCGTCTGCAACGTCGCTCTCGTCGAGCGGCCGACCGGCGAAGGTCTTCACGCGCCAAGACGGCTTGCCGAGGCTGCCGATCTCCCGGGTGAGGAAGCTGACGTCGCTCACGCGACCTCCTCGAGCGCGGCCTGCGAGCGGCCGAGGCGCGCGATCTTCTCCCGCGCAATCGATTCCGGGACGAACTGCAGGTCTCCGTTCGGGCTGAGCGAGACGCCTGCGGGGTTGCGCGCCGCGAGCTCCCCCGCAAAGCGGCCAATCTCAGCTGGATCTTCGAGCGCAGAGCTCCTCGAGTCGATGACGCCGGCCATGATCTCCTTCGGGTAGTCGGTGGGGATGGCATCGAGGCTCGTGGAGTAGAAGTCCACCCCGATCGCCTCCACGGGTGCTTCGGCGAGCGCCGCCAACACCGAGGCTGCGTCGCCAAAGGACAGCTGCAGGGCAAACGGGACGTCGTTGGGCAGCTCGGCCAGGGCGCCGACGAGCTCCGCAATATTTCCGTCGCGGGCCACGAACGGATCGATGAGGACGACCAAGGCGGCGCCCTCCTTTGCGTACGACTCGATCTGCGGCGCGAGGACGTTCGCCGCGAGGGCCTTCGCCGGGACGGCGCCCTCGGCAGCGCGCGAGAAGGCGTAGGGCGACGGCAGGCTCGCGAGCCAGCGTCCAGCGGGAAGACTCGGCGCGGGAATCGGGTCACGCAGGCGCGGCTCACCTTCCACGAGCACGGCGCGGAAGAACGTGTTCGTGTCGAGGAAGCGCGAGAGCGGGCGCGCAGCGAGGCCGTCCGAGCGGTCGACCAGCGGTCGAAAGTGATCTTGCCAGTCGAGGAGCCCGTCCGAGATCAGCGTGAGGCCGGCCTGCTCCTGGACGGCGACGAACTCCTCGTAGTCCCGATCGACCTGCTGATCGACCTCCTCCTGCTTCTTTCGCCCGCGGTCGAGGTCCCGCGTCGCCTGCACGAGCGCTTCCGAGCGCGGATAGATCCCTGGCGCGTATGCCTTCAGCTGCAACAGTCCTCCCTGGTTACCGGCCCGCGACTGCGACCTTGTTCTCGGCGTGCTTGAGGCGCTGCTCGGCCTGCCAGCGGTCGATGCCTTCGTCGCCCGCCTCGGCTCGCTCGAGCAGGGCGCGCGCTTCATCGACCTCCCGGCGGGCCTGCTCGATGTCGATGTCCTGGGCGCGCACGGCGTCGTCGACGAGCACGATCGCGCGATCCCGCTGCACCTTGAAGTAGCCCGGGCCCGCAGCGAACGAGTGCACCGTCCCACCTGCGACGCGCACGCGAATCTCGCCGGCTTTCAGCATCGCGACCAGCGGGGCATGGCGGGCCAGGACGCCGATCTCCCCGTCGGCGCCGGGCACGACGAGCATCTGCGCCTCGCCCTCGAACGCCGTCCCCTCGGGCGTCACAACCGAGAGATCGAACGTGCGGTGACCGTTCTCCGTCGCAGCCACGGCTACGCGGCGGCAGGCTCAGGCTCGGGCTCGCGCTCCGGCTCGGCTTCGGCCTCTGCCTCCGCCTCTTCCGCGGGCTCGTCGGCCTCGCCCGACATGCTCTTCGCCTGCTCGACCGCCTCTTCGATCCCGCCGACCATGTAGAAGGCCTGCTCGGGCAGGTCGTCGTGCTTCCCCGCGATGATCTCCGCGAAGCCGCGGATCGTGTCCTCGACCTCGACGTACTTCCCCGGGCGGCCGGTGAAGGCCTCGGCGACGAACATCGGCTGGGAAAGGAAGCGCTCCACCTTGCGGGCGCGCTGGACGACGAGCTTGTCCTCGTCGGAGAGCTCGTCGATGCCGAGGATGGCGATGATGTCCTGCAGGTCGCGATAGCGCTGGAGGATCTCCTGCACTCGCGTTGCCGTCTCGTAGTGCTCGTCCGAGACGATGCCCGGCTGGAGCGCGCGCGAGAACGAATCCAGCGGGTCGATCGCCGGGTAGATGGCCTTCTCCGAGATAGAGCGCGAGAGCACGATGAACGCGTCGAGGTGCGCGAAGGTGTTCGCCGGGGCGGGGTCGGTGAGGTCGTCGGCGGGGACGTAGATCGCCTGCACCGACGTGACCGAGCCCTTCCGGGTCGACGTG
>Ga0307320_10000504_pt1 | contig 14046 bp, 17 predicted proteins | sample ER_DNA_369_FD_194495 | JGI IMG/M metagenome (GOLD analysis project Ga0307320, IMG submission 194495) | Bulk soil microbial communities from the East River watershed near Crested Butte, Colorado, United States - ER_DNA_369 | ecosystem: Environmental > Terrestrial > Soil > Floodplain | place...
ATCCCGAGCTTCCAGGTGAAAGCGAACGACATCGTCTCGCTCAAATCCGGCAGCCCGGTCGAGCAGGTCGTGCGCGACGCCACAGATCTGACCGCCTCGGTCGCGTCCTGGCTCCAGGCCGACCACGACAACCTCACGGGCAAGGTTCTCAAGATGCCCGAACGCGCCGACATCGATACGCCGGTGCAGGAATCGCTCATCGTCGAGCTCTACTCGAAGTAAAGGAAGGCATGGCTACAAGAACTTCTCTCATGGACTTTCAGGTGCCGAAGATCACCCACGAGGAGGTCAACGAGGACCGCGGCGTCTTCGTCATCGAGCCTCTGGATCGCGGCTTCGGCTACACGTTCGGCAATTCGCTGCGCCGCGTGCTGCTCTCGTCTCTCGAGGGCGCTGCGGTCACCTCGGTGAAGATCGAAGGAATCGCGCACGAGTTCGCAACTCTCAAGGGCGTGCGCGAGGACGTCACCGACCTCATCCTCAACCTCAAGAATCTCATCTGCCGGCTGCACGGCGACTCCCCCGAGATCGAGGTGCGCCTCGACAAGAAGGGCCCGGGCGTCGTCAAGGCCTCCGACATCGAGGCGCCTGCCGACCTCGAGATCCTAAACCCGGACCTGGAGATCGCGAACCTCTCCGACAAGGGGCGGCTCGAGGTGACGCTGACGATCGGCCGTGGGCGCGGCTACGTCCCAGCCGAGCTCAACCGCGGGCCCGAGCATACGATCGGCGTCATCCCGGTCGACTCGATCTTCTCGCCGGTCCGCCGTGTCTCCTACGAGGTCGAGGCGGCCCGCGTCGGGCAGCGCACTGACTACGACAAGCTGACGCTGGACGTCAGCACGGACGGGTCGCTGCCGCCGCGCGACGCGATCGGCCAGGCGGCCGAGATCCTCATCCGCCAGCTCGCCATCTTCACCGACCTCGAGCGCATCGAGGGCTTCGGCGAGCAGGTCGGCGAGGTCGAGGCCGAGGCGCCGCAGGCGCACGGGATGGAGAATTTCCCCATCGAGGAGCTCGAGCTCGGCGTCCGCAGCTACAACTGCCTGAAGCGCGTCGGCATCGAGACGATCGGCGACCTCGTCACGAAGACGGAAGGCGAGCTCGCCGCCATCCCGAACTTCGGCAAGAAATCGATCGAGGAAGTGCGCGAGACGCTGCAGGCGCACGGGCTGACCCTCCGCGAGGAATAACCCGGTGCGGCACCACAAGTCAGGACGGAAGCTGGGGCGCGACGCCGCTCAGCGGCGCGCGCTCTACTCCAACCTCGCTTCGGCGCTCATCGAGCACGGCAGGATCAAGACGACCGAGGCGAAGGCGAAGGAGGTGCGCCCGATCGTCGAGGAGATGATCACGCTCGGCAAACGAGGCGACGTCGCCGCCCACCGGCATGCGGTCGCTTTCCTGCGCTCCAAGGAGATCACGCACCATTTGTTCGCCGAGGTCGCGCCGCGCTTCGCCGAGCGGCCGGGTGGCTACACCCGGATCGTCAAGATCGGCCCTCGGCAGGGCGACGCTGCGCGCATGGTCTACCTCGAGCTCGTGGACTACGTTCCCGAGCGGGCAGTCACGCCCGCGGCGCCGGCGACCGCCTCCGCGACCTAGCTAGGAGACTTTGACGAAAACATCAGCTGTGCCGCCGGAGGCGCGCCGCTCGCCCCCAGGCTTCGTCCTCGGTCGGCCCCGTATCTAAAGTCGATACGAGGGCTCCCTGCGTCCTTGCCTGGGAACGACCCGTCTCGTCCCGGCGACGAGCGACGTTCCGCCAAACCCTCCTAGGCCTTTCGCAGCGGCCGGACCGTTCGAGCTTCCGGCAGCGGCCGAGGACGGACGCGTGCTCGCCGATCGTCGTCGGCTCGCCGTTGCGCGGCGAGCTCGAGCGTCGTGGTCGGATGGATGAACATCAGTGGCTCCTTTCCGCGTGAGTGACGTACGAGGCGAGCGCCTCGTCCCAGCCGGAGTCGAAGTGACCCGGAATCTCTCCGCCTGCGCCCACGAGCCGTTCCCAGCCGTGATGCTCGAGCTCGACGCGCGTCCCCTTCTCGATGGCGGTGAAACGCACGTCCACCTCCTGGGCAGTCTCGGCAGCCCGGCCCGGGTGCCAGGAGAAGGCGAACCGGCTCGGAGGATCCCAGGCGAGGACCTTGCCCCAGGGATGTTCCTCGCCGGTGCGAGCCCGCTCGTAGACGCGTCCGCCGACGCGGGCCTCGACGACGACCGTCTCTGCCTCCTCCTGGCTGACGGATTTCGATGCGAGCGGCCACCAGGAGCCCATCTCCTCGGTGAACACGCGGAAGGCGGTCTCGACCGGCACGCCGACGGTGAGCGACTTGCGAATCGCGAGCTCGGCGGTTGATTCAGGCATTCGTGGCCTCGACATAGCGGCCGAGAACGAGGTCCCAGCCATCGTTGTAGCTGGCGATCGTCTCGTCGAGGCGTTCGCCGAGCTTTTCCCAGCCCCAGTGACGGACGTCCACGCGGGTTCCCTCGCCCTGTCGGGTGAAGGTGACCTCGACCTCCTGGCCTGTTTCTGCGCCCCGCCCGGGGTGCCAGCTGTAGCCGACGCGGCCGGGCGGCTCCCAGAGGACAACGGTGCCCCAGAGGTGCTCCTCGCCTGACGGAGTTCGCTCGAAGAGCCGACCGCCCTTGTGACCCTCGAGGACCACGATCTCCGAGTGCTCCGTGTCGACCGCGTGCGTTCGAAGCGGCCACCACGTGTGGATCTCCTCGGTGAAGACCCGGAACGCGTGCTCGATCGGCGCGGCGATCGTGACTGACTTCGTGATCACGAGCTCACTCGTCTGCTGACTCATCCGTCGCTCCTTTCTCTGCCTGCTCCTTGAACGCGGCCAGCGCCTCGTCCCAGAAGTTCTCGAAGTACTCGCGCAGCTCCACGAGCGCGTCGCCGTCGACGCTGTAGTAGTTGCGCGTTCCTTCACGACGCTCCCGGACAAGGCCGGCGTCCTTGAGGACGCGCAGGTGCTGGGAGACCGCGGGGCGTGACACCGGCAACCCGCGGGCGATCTCGACTACGGGGCGGGGCCCGCCCCGCAAGCGCTCGAAGACGGTGCGCCGCGTAGGATCGGCGAGCGCCGCCATTGCTTCGCCGTAAGCCATAACTTACCGTAAGCATACACTTACGATGAGCGTTGTCAAGCTGACCTTGGAGTACGACGGGACGGAGTTCGCCGGCTGGGCTGTGCAACCGGGGCTGCGCACCGTGGAAGGGGAGCTCCGCCGCGCCCTCGATGGGGTTTATTCCGGCTGGGAGCGCCTCTCGGTCGCGGGGAGGACGGACGCGGGAGTGCACGCGCTTGCCCAGGTGGCGAGCTGCTCGACGACAGGCGGTCCTCCGATCGACAAGGCCGCGGCCGCGCTCAATTCCGTGCTGCCGGACGACGTCGCCGTCGTCGCGAGCGAGCCGGCTGCAGAGGATTTCAGCGCCCGGTTCTCCGCGCGCTCGCGCTCGTACCGCTACCGGGTGTGGACTCGTGCCGCACGATCGCCCTTCGAGCACCGGAGCTCGCTCTGGTGGACGCCTTCCGTCGACGAGACGGCACTCATCGAATCTGCCGCTCTTCTGCTCGGGGAACACGACTTCCGCGCGTTCACTCCGACCGAGACCCAGCATTCGACCTTCCGCCGAACCGTGCTCGATGCGAACTGGGAGCGCCACGGGGACGTGTTGGAGTTCAGCGTCACTGCCGACAGCTTCCTGCGACACATGGTGCGAATCCTCGTCGGTACGATGCTGGAGCAGGGTCCGACGGCGATCGCGCGGCTCCTGGACGGCCGCCCAAGGGACGAGGCGGGCACGACCGCGCCGCCCTGGGGCCTCTATCTGGAAGCTGTGACCTACTGATGCGCTATCCGACCGTGCTCTTCGACCTCGACGGGACGCTCGTCGACTCAGGCGCGATCATCCTCGCGTCGTTCAAGCACGCGGCGAAGACGGTGCTCGCGCGCGACGTCGAGGACGAGCAGATCGCCGCCCTCGTCGGTGGCTCGAATCTCTACGACCAGATGGCTGTGCTCGACCCGTCCCGTGTCGAGGAGCTCGTGCGCGTGTACCGCGAGCACAACCGGCCCCTCCACGACGAGCTGCAAGCCTTTGACGGCGTCGAGGAGCTGGTTGGGACGCTCGCGGCTGAGGGGCGGAAGCTCGGCATCGTCACGGCGAAGGGACGCGCCACTGTCGACCTGGCGTTCGCTGTCATCGACCTGGAGCCGTACTTCGACGCAGTCGTCACCGCGGACATGACCGAGAGGCACAAGCCGGACCCTCAGCCCGTCCTGAAAGCGCTCGAGCTGCTGGGGAGCGACCCTTTCGAGGCCGCTTTCGTCGGAGACTCCCCGTTCGACGTCGGCGCGGGCAAGGCTGCGGGCGTCTTCACCGTGGCCGTCTCCTGGGGGAACATCCATCCCCCGGAGACCTTGCTCGCCGAAGGAGCCGACGTGCTCGTCCACTCGCCGCAGGAGCTCCTGGATGTCCTCTAAGAAGGCCGCCGAGAAGCGGATTGCCGAGCTGCGCGACCTCGTCGACTACCACCTCTACCGCTACCACGTCCTCGACGACCCGGAGATCTCCGACGAGGAGTTCGACAAGTTCTGGGACGAGCTGCTGGCGCTCGAGCGCGAGCATCCCGACCTGCAGACGCCCGACAGCCCGACGCAGCGCGTCGGAGCGCCTCCTTCGGACAGGTTCGTCAAGGTCGAGCATCCGACGCCCATGGGCTCGCTCGAAAAGGTCACAACGGACGAGGGGCTCGAGAAGTGGCATGCGGACGTCGTCAAGCGTCTGGGCACGGAGGAGGTTCGCTACGTCACCGAGCCGAAGATCGACGGCCTCTCGATCAACCTCATCTACGAGGACGGTGCCTTCGTCCGCGGGGCGACGCGGGGCGACGGCTTTCGCGGCGAGGACGTCACCACGAACCTGAAGACGATCAAGGCGATCTCGACCCGGATGCAGCTCCCCGACGGAGAAGCCGCGCCCCCGTTGCTGGAGGCCCGCGGCGAGGTCTACCTGCCGCTCTCCGGCTTCAACGAGCTGAACGAGCGCCTTGTCGCGGAGGGAAAGAAGCCGACGCCGAACCCGCGCAACGCTGCGGCCGGCTCCCTCCGCCAGAAGGATCCCTCGGTCACGGCCGCGCGGCCTCTTTCCATCTGGATCCACGGCCTCGGTCGCAAGGACGGGCTCCCCACGGAAGGCCACTGGGGCTCGCTCGAATGGCTGCGCGAGCACGGCTTTCGGACGAACCCGTATGCGGAGGTTCACGACTCAATCGAGTCCGTCGCGAAGGCGATTCGGGACTGGGAGAAGCGCCGGATCGAGCTCGACTACGAGATCGACGGGATCGTGATCAAGGTCGACTCCTTCGCTCAGCAGGAGCGCCTCGGCGCTCTCCACCAACGCCCCCGCTGGGCGCGGGCGTTCAAGTGGGCGCCGATGACCGCGACGACCCGGCTGAATAAGATCCTCATCCGCGTCGGCCGCACCGGAGCTCTGAACCCCTGGGCACTGCTCGAGCCGGTCGAGGTGGGGGGCGTGACGGTGTCTCGCGCGACGCTCCACAACGAGGAGGACATCAACCGCAAGGAGATTCGCGAAGGCGACATGGTCATCGTCCAGCGGGCCGGCGATGTCATCCCGCAGGTCGTCGGGCCTGCGGGCGAGCACGCGCCCGGTACGAAGCGGTTCCGGATGCCGAAAAAGTGTCCTCTGTGCGGCACCGAGATCGTCAAGCCCGAGGGCGAGGCGATGCACCGCTGCCCGAACGACGATTGCCCCTCTCGAGGCCTTGAGTCGCTCATCAACTGGGTGCAGGCAGCCGCCGACATCGAAGGCGTCGGCGAGCAGTCGATCCGGCGGCTCTGGGATCTCGGGCTGGTGCGCTCGTTGCCCGATCTCTACCGGCTGACGAAGGAGCAGCTGATGGAGCTCGACGGCTACGCGGAGATCTCCGCCACGAACGCGATCGAGTCGATCGAGGCCTCGAAAGCAATTCCCTTCTTTCGCGTGCTCTTCGGCCTCAACATCCCGGACGTCGGCTGGGTGACCGCCCAGAACCTCGCTCGTCACTTCGAGAACGTCGCTCGGCTGCTGGCCGCAGACGCGGAGGCGATCGAGGAAGTCGACGGGATCGGCCCCGACCGGGCCGAGTCGATTGCGAACTGGTTCGCGGAGGACCGCAACCGCGCTTTGGTCGAGGAGCTGCGCTCGCTCGGCCTGCGCTTCGAGATCGGCGAGGAGGACCGCCCCAGGGAGGGCCCGCTGACCGGCAAGACCTACGTGATCACGGGAACGCTCGAGGCCTACTCGCGGGAGCAGGCGGCAACGGCGCTCGAAGCGGCGGGAGCCAAGGTCACGAACTCGGTCTCCTCGAAGACGACCGCCCTGGTCGTGGGGGAGGAGCCCGGAGCCTCGAAGCTGACGAAGGCGCAGAAACTCGGTGTCGACCTCGTCGACGAGGTCGGCCTCGAGGGCTTGTTGGAGTCCGCCTCAGACTGACTCTAAGCAGCTCCGGCTAGGACCTGCGCGAAGCGGTCCTGCGCTTTGCGCGCGTAGTAGTAGGGGATCGGATCGCCGTTTTGGAGGATCGCGAAGACATAGCGCGCCGTCACGTAGCCGGACAGCGCCGAAGCGCGGCTGGTCGTGCCGGTCTTCGCGAAGACGTGGCGGTAGGCGGGGAGGCGCTCCATTCGGTCCTCGAGCGTCCCGTTCACGCCGGCGATCGGCAGAGAGTCCACGAGCTCATCGCCGATCGTCCCGTCCCGGATGGCAGAACGGAGGAGCTCTCCGACGGCTCTCGCGGTCAGGCGGTCGTCGAGCGAAAGACCGGAGCCGTCGACGACGCGCACGCCGCCCATGTGCGCGATCCGCTGGCCCAGCTCCTCGCGCACGACTCTTGCGCCGGCTGCCGTCGAGCCCTGGCCCCTGAAGGCCTTGCCAAGTTGCTTGAGGAGCATCTCCGCGAAGAAGTTGTCGCTCACGTGGTTCATCCGGAACACGATGCGCTCGAGCGAGAACGAGTTGCTCCGCGCCACGAGCGCGGCGCTCGAATCGGCCACTCCCTTGCCCGGCGATCCAGGCACGGCGATGCCGGCTCCACGTAGGGCACGCTTGAAGAGGACTGCCGCTGCCTTCGCCGGCTCGTCCCACATGCGCCGACCGACATGAGCGTTGTCGACGACGAGCGCGGAGAGTGGGGGCGACTCGATCTTGTAGAACGACGGCTTCCAGCCCGGCCCCGTGCGAACTCGATCGAAGTAGCTCTCGTCGCCGACGATGCGGCCCGTCACGCGGCGGATCCCCGCGGCATACACGCGCTTGGCCAGACTCCTGAGCCGCCAGCTCTTGAGCCAGGGATCACCGTAGCCTTTCAGGATCAGACGCCCGTGGAGGACGCCGGAGCCGTCCACGACGCCCCGCCGCAGCACCTCGGTGGGAATGTGGAAGTCCGAGCCGAAGCGATCGAGGACGGTGACTGCCACCGTGAGCTTCTCGTTCGAGGCGGGTCGGTATGAGCTGTACTGGTTCTGGCCGAACACGACCTTGTTGTTCGCGAGGTCGTAGGCCCAGGCGCCGGTGGCGGCCGAGGACACCCCGGGTGTGACGAGCGCCTTGGCGAGCCGGTCGCGCAGCCCCGCGCCTGCCGGAGCCGCAAGGACGAGCGCGGCCAAAAAGACGACGACTGCAGTCCAAATGTGCGTTGGAAAGGTAGGCCTGCAGCTCGGAGAGGATGGGCCTACCGGCCCATGAATCCGGTCGCGGGCTTCTCGATAATCAGGCATGCCGATGGTCAGCGACCTCGCCTCTCTTCTCGATCGCATCCGGCTGCTCATCTCACACGATGCGACCGACCCCTCGGTCCCGATCCTCACCGAGTTGGAGCATACGCTCACGGACGGATATGCGGTAGCCCTCGAACTGGAGGGCGAGAGACTCCGTCTCGAGCGCCGCATCGGCGAGCTAGCGCACACGGTCGATGGCCCGGAGCAGGCTGATGAGCTCAAAGAGCTCGCGCAGCGGCTGCAGGTCACGGGACGCGAGCTTGCCGGCCTCCGCGCGCTGCTGCCGGAGCTCCAGCGCCGGGCCGGGACGGCCCGCGCGGTCGCTTAGACGATCCCGCTCCTCACGGCGTAGACAGCAGCCTGAATGCGGTTGTCGATCTGGAGCTTCATGAGGATGTTCGAGATGTGGTTCTTGACCGTCTTCGGGCTGATGAAGAGCTCGCGCGCGATCTGGGCGTTGTCCTTCCCGTTGGCGATCAACTTCAGTACCTGGATCTCGCGGTCGGAGAGCTCTGCCCGAATGGTTTCCGCCGCGTCTTCGTTCGAGCTCTGCGAGCGCAGCCGGCGCAGGACCTTGGCGGCGATCTGCGGCGAGATGAGCGACTCCCCGGCTGCGGCCGCCCGGATCCCGACGATCAGATCCTGGATCGAAGAGTCCTTGAGGAGGTAGCCGCAGGCGCCGGCCATGACGGCGTCCATGACGTCATCGTCATCCGCGGAGATCGTCAGCACGACGACCCTCGTCAGCGGCGCGACCCCCGAGAGCTTCCGAGTCGTTTCGACGCCGGTCAGACCCGGCATGTTCAGGTCCATGACGACGACATCGGGTGCCAGCTCGCCGGCAAGCCTGATCGCCGTCTGGCCGTTCGGGGCCTCGCCGACCACGTTGACGCCCTGCTCCTCGAGCAGCGTCTTGAGGCCGGTGCGGAACAGGTCGTGGTCGTCGACGACCACGACGCGAACCTCGTCGAGCGCCTTCTCTCGGGGCAGGTCGTCTGTTGTGCTACTCAAAGTGACCCCCCTGGGCGTGAGGGTGACCCTCCGGATTTTAGTGCAGTGTGATCGTGACCGTGCGACGGCCCCAGGCGAGAGCCCGGGCGCAGCTCGGGAACCATAGGTCGATGGTGGCGCCTTTGACCGCGGAGCCCGTGTCCGCGGCGACTCCTTCGCCGTAGCCGGGGACGAACATCCGCGTGCCGAGCGGGATGAACGAGGGATCCACGGCGACGACTCCCCAGGCTACCGGGATGCCTATCGCCGTCGTCCCCGTCAGGCAGTAGCCCGTAGAGGACACAGTGACCTTGCTGCCGCTCGCGGGTGGAGGCCCGGGCGGCTGGCCGCCGCCTCCGCCTCCGCCTCCGGAGGAGACGTCCTCGGACTGCTGCTCGCTCGCAGCGGCTTGTGCGGACAGGTTCGCGATCTGCGAGCGGTTCAGATCCTGCTGCCGGCGCAGGCTGCCGAGATAGGCGCTCTGCTGAGCCTGGACCCGGAGAAGGTAGGCATTCGCGTCCTTCGCCTCGTCGAGCGCGGCCCGGAGCTCGGCGCGCCTGGTGGCCAGCCGGGTCAACGCTGTCCGCAGGCTCTCCTTGGCCTTGGTCAGCTGCTCGATGATGGTCCGGTCCTGCTCGGCGAGCCGGTTGAGCCCGTCGAGCGCGGAGAGCGCGTCGTCGAGGGACTCGGCACCGAGGAGCACGGCCAGCGGGTCGACGTCCCCCTCGACGTAGAGCTGCCTCAGCCGGGCGCCGAGCTGACTGTGCGCGGATGCCATGTCCGACCGCGCGATCGCGAGCTGGCGCTGGGCCGAGTCCGTCTCGCGCTCCAGGCGGGCCCCCTGCTCCTCGAGCCCCTGCACGCGGGCCTGTGACTGGGCGAGGCGGGTCTTGAGCGAATAGAGGCGCAGGAGGACCTGCTGGGACCTGGTGGCCAGACTCGTATTGTCCGCCCGCAGCGCGCTCGCCTGGCTCGCCGGATCGTCGGCGCGGGCCCCCCCGGAAGCCAGGAGTGAAACCCCAGCAGCCAATCCGGCGAGCGCGACGCGAGCCGGACGCGATGGGCAACTCGCTCGCACGAGCACGACACCTTAACAAGGGTTTGAGGCGGACGACCCCGTTTGCGCGTCGTCACGAAGCGCTGTTAAGGTGCCGTGCTTGTGACGGCGGCTGCCCCCCAGTCAGCGCCATCCATGGTCCCGAGCAGGGGGTCGTGATCCGGCCGACCAGACGCCAGGCGTTTGTCGTAGCTGTACTCGCACTTCTCGCGGCCTCCCTCTTTACGGCGGCTGCGGCTCGACCTTCTCCCGTTACCTCCAAGCAGGCACAGGCACAGGATGTTCTCGCGCAGATCCAGTCGATCGACGCGAGCCTGGAGAAAGTGGTCGAGGCCTATAACGCCTCTCAGATCAAGCTCGACGCGATCAAGGAGGAGCAACGGGTCAACGAGCACCGGCTGGAGATCGCGCGCACGAACTTCAAGCAGTCCCAGATCTTCCTGCAGCAGCGGCTCGTCGCGCTCTACACCTCTGAGGATCAGTCCACGCTCGAGATCTTGCTCGGCGCGTCGAGCCTCGACGACCTCCTCGACCGGGTAGACACGGTCAACCGGGTCTCCGAACAGGACACCCGGATCATCGGCGAGGTCAAGCACTTCCGCACCGAGATCAAGCAGCGCGAGGCCGAACTCGAGCGCGCCCGCAACGAACAGGAGCGCGTCGTCGCCGAGCAGTCGGCCAAGAAGGCGTCGATCGAGAGCCAGCTGGCTGCCCGCCAGCGTCTTCTCTCCTCGATCAAGAGCGAGATCGAACAGCTCAAGCGCCAGGAGGCAGCTCAGCAGGCGAGGCTCGTCAACCAGGCCGAAACGCGCCTTTCGGGCGGCGGCGGTAACCCAGCCGGGCACGCCGGCGGCGTCGTGGGCATCGCCATGAACTACCTGGGCGTCCCCTACGTCTGGGGCGGGGCCTCCCCTAGCGGCTTCGACTGCTCCGGCTTCACGATGTACGTGTACGCGCAGGTCGGAATTTCGCTCCCGCACAACGCGGCGATGCAGTACGGGATGGGAAGCCCTGTCGGCCGGGAGTTCCTCCAGCCCGGCGACCTCGTCTTCTTCAACGGTCTCGGCCACGTCGGCCTCTACATCGGGGGCGGCCAGTTCATCCATGCGCCGCACACGGGCGACGTCGTGAAGATCTCGTCGTTGACCGGCTGGTACGCGTCGACGTACGTCGGCGCGCGCAGGTTCTAGCCCCCGTACTAGGTCGCGATCCGCTTTTGCATGCGGACTCGCGTGCCCTGTCCGCTCTGGGCGAACTCGACCCGGTCGACCAGCGCGAGCATGAGTGGAATCCCCCGTCCGCCCTCGTCACCACGGGAGGGCTGCTGCTCGAACCGCCCGGTGGTCGCCACCTCGACGGCGAGTGCATCCGGGCGCGCCTCCAGGATGACGGCGACCTGGTTCCCAGAGTCGCTCTTGAGCGCGTTCGTGACGGCTTCGGTGGCTGCCAGCTTCAGGTCGAATCGGTCTGCGGGACTGAGGCCGAAGGGCTCGGCAACGCGGTCGATCGCTTCGCGTAGCTCACGGGTCGCCCCCGGCCTGTCGACCAGTGTGAGCTCGATGTGAGATTCGCGGCCTGCTGCAGTCATGAGAACCCCTCGGGTACCTAATCGGGTACCCAATTTTCTTAACGGTTCAAACGAAAAAAGGGTTTCGGGCGCAAAACCAGAAACAATGCGGTCCTCAGCTACCCTTTGAAGGCGGCCCATGCGCACGATCTGGAACGGTTCCATCAACTTCGGCCTGGTCAACATCCCCGTTGGCCTGGCAGTCGCGCAGCAGCGGAAGGACACCTCGTTCCGCACCTTGCATCGCGAGTGCGGGACGCCGATCAAGCAAAAGCGCTACTGCCCGTTCCATGAGCGCGATGTCGAGGCGGACGAGCTCGTGAAGGGCTGGGAGTTCGCCAAAGGCCAGTTCGTCCTCGTGGAGGACTCCGACCTCGAGTCCGTGGCGCTCCAGCGGTCGCAGTCCGTCGACATCATCCGCTTCGTCCCGATCGACCAGGTCGACCCGATCTACTTCGACCGCACCTACTACCTCGCACCGGCTGGCCCCGAGGCGCAGCGCCGTCCTTATGTCCTGCTCCTCCGCGCGATGCAGGAGGCCGGCATGGCCGCGGTTGGCAAGTTCGTCCTCTGGGGCAAGGAGAACCTCTGTCTCATCCGCCCGCTTGGTGAGTCGCTCGTCCTGGAGACGCTCTTCTTCGCCGAGGACATTCGTCCGCGCAAGGAGATCGACGAGGCGGTCGAGGAGACCGACGTGAAGGGGCCCGAGCTGGCGATGGCGACGCAGCTCGTCCAGAGCCTCGTCGGCGACTTCGACCCCAAGGACTACGAGAACGAGTATCGCAACGAGCTTCGCGCGATGCTCGAGGCGAAGCTCGAGGGCAAGGAGATCACGGCGCCCGAGCCCGCGCCCGAGGCTCCGGTCATCGATCTCATGGAAGCGCTCAAGCAGAGCGTGGCGCAGGCGCAGAAAGAAAAGCCCGCGCCGGCCAAGAAGAAGGCTTCGTCCGGCCGCAAGCGCGCGGCCGCGGGCCGCTAGCTTCCAGCGCGATGAAGGGCGTCGTCCTTGCAGGCGGCAAAGGCACCCGCCTGCACCCGCTCACGCGAATCACGAATAAGCACCTGCTCCCGATCTACGACCGTCCCATGGTGACGTACGCGATCGAGGCGCTGGTCGGCGCGGGCGTCGGCGAGCTCATGCTCGTGACCGGTGGAACCCACGCAGGCGAGTTCTTTCGTCTCTTCGGAGACGGACACGAGTACGGCGTCGAGCGGCTCTTCTATGCGTATCAGGAGCGGGAGGGAGGAATCGCCGAGGCGCTCGGTCTCGCTGCCCGCTTCGTCGGTGACGATCGTGTCGCCGTCATGCTGGCCGACAACGTGTTCGAGCGGTCGATCGCCGCCGCGTTCACGAGCTTCGAGCAGCAGGAGCGGGGCGCGAGGATTCTCCTGGCGGAGGTCGGCGATCCCGCCCACCTTCGTCATCTGGGTGTCGCCGAGCTCGACGGCGACAGAGTCCTGCGGATCGTCGAGAAGCCGGAAGAGCCCCCCAGCTCGTACGCGGTGACCGGGGTTTACCTCTACGACTCGTCCGTTTTCGAGATCATCGGGACGCTCGAGCCGTCGGGCCGCGGCGAGCTCGAGATTACGGACGTGAACAACTGGTACGTCGAGCAGGGGTCGATGGCCTACGACGTCGTCGAGGGCTTCTGGGGAGACGCCGGCGAATCGATCGACGCCTACTACGAGGTCAACGACTTCGTGCGCAGAAGCGGCGCCAATAAGTGATCGAGGGCCTGGAGCAGATTCCGCTCGAGTACCGCCGCGACGAGCGCGGCTGGCTGCTCGAGGTGCGCAGGGAGAGCCGGTTGCCGAAAGCGACGATGCAGACGAACGTCTCGTTCTCGCGGCAGGGCGTCATCAGAGGTCTGCACTTCCACGAGCGCGGACAGGACGATCTCTTCACGTGCCTGACGGGGATGGCGCGGGTGGTCGTGCTCGACCGCGAGAGCGGTGAGGTTTTCACGGCGGACATCGGCGAGGACAATCCCGTCGCTCTCTACATCCCCGGCCGCCACGCGCACGGCTTCGAAGCGCTCACCGACCTGCTCTTCTGTTACCACGTCACGGCCGAATACGACCCGGCCAATCCGGACGAGCACCAGATCCCGTGGGACGATCCGCGGGTGCGGGACTTTTGGAGCACGCCATCGCCGATCCTGTCGGAACGGGACAGAACGTCCTGATCACCGGGGCGGGCGGCCAGCTCGGCGCCGCGCTCCAGGAGAGATTCCCCGACGCGGACGGGAGGGCGCGGGACGTCTTCGACGTGACGGCCTCTTCGCTCGATTACACCCCAGAGCTCGTCTTTCACGCCGCTGCCTGGACGGACGTCGATGGAGCCGAGGAGCACCCTGCCCAGGCGGAGCTCGTGAACGTCCAGGGGACCCGCAACGTCGTCAGCCTCGGCGCGCCGGTCGTCTACTTCTCGACCGACTACGTCTTCGACGGGGCGAAGCCCGACGCCTACGTCGAGACCGACGAGACAGCCCCTCTGTCCGTCTACGGGCGCACGAAGCTCGAGGGTGAGCGTGAGGTCCGCGCCGGGTGGGTCGTGCGCAGCTCATGGCTGTTCGGCTGGACCGGGCGCAACTTCGTGCGCACAATGCTGGCGCTCGGGCGGCAGCAGGACGAGGTG
>Ga0307320_10000510_pt1 | contig 14018 bp, 16 predicted proteins | sample ER_DNA_369_FD_194495 | JGI IMG/M metagenome (GOLD analysis project Ga0307320, IMG submission 194495) | Bulk soil microbial communities from the East River watershed near Crested Butte, Colorado, United States - ER_DNA_369 | ecosystem: Environmental > Terrestrial > Soil > Floodplain | place...
CCCAGGTGTCCTTGATGTCCGGCGGCAGGTCCTCCCACGACTTGGCCTGCTTCTCGGTCGGCCGGATGTAGTAGTACATGGCGTCGAAGTCGATCTCGCTGAGGTTGCCGCCCCACTCCGGTAGTGGGCGCGCCTGGAAGTACTCGAGCGACCTGAGTCGGAACTTCCGCATCCAGTCCGGCTCGTTCTTGTGCTCGGAAATGGCCTCGACGATCTCCCTCGAGAGCCCCCGGCCCGACTTGAAGAAGTAGTCCTCGGCGTTGTCTCCTGTGTGGAAGCCGTACTTGTAGTCGCTCCCGATCTCGGAGACGACCTGGGTCTCGTCCTGGGTGACTGCCATCAGCTCCCGACCTTTTCCGGCATGAATGCCTCGTACCCCTCTGCTTCAAGTGTATGCGCCAGCTCCGGTCCGCCCTCGGCGACGATCTTCCCGTCGACGAAGACGTGCACGAAGTCCGGCTCGATGTAGTTGAGGATCCGCTGGTAGTGCGTGATCACGATCGCGCCCATGTCGGGGCCGACCAGCTCGCGGACACCGCCGGCGACGATCTTCAGTGCGTCGATGTCGAGACCGGAATCGGTCTCGTCGAGGACGGCGATGCGCGGCTTCAGGAGCGCCATCTGGAGGATCTCGATGCGCTTCTTCTCCCCGCCCGAGAACCCGTCGTTGACGTAACGCTGCGCGAGTTCCTTCGGGATGCGCAGGCGCTCCATGGCGGCCATCATCTCCTTGCGGAACTCGGGGATCGGGATCGGGTCGTCCTCGCCATTGCGCGCCTTCCGGATCGCGTTGATCGCGGAGCGCATGAAGCTCGTCACGGTCACGCCCGGGATCGCGTGCGGGTACTGGAACGCGAGGAAGAGGCCCTTCTGCGCGCGCTCGGTCGCATCGAGCTCGGTGATGTCCTCGCCGTCGAACAGGATCTGGCCGCCGGTGATCTCGTAGGCCGGATGCCCCATCAGCGCGTAGGCAAGCGTCGACTTGCCGGAGCCGTTCGGGCCCATGATCGCGTGCATCTGGTCGCTCGCCACGGCGAGATCGACACCTTTGACGATCTCGGTGCCGTCCTCGAGCGCGACCTGCAGATTCTTGAGCTCCAGTCGAGCCAACCGGTTCCTTCCCTTGACGTAGAACGGGCGGGTCATCCGCCCGCCCTCCAGGCCCATCGTAGCAACGTGTCTCCGACCCGCCGGAGCCCATCGAATGCGGTGCTAACCTGCGTTTGTGCCCTTCGGAATCGGGCTTCCCGAAGTCCTCATCTTCCTCGTCGTCGTCCTGCTCCTCTTCGGCGCGTCGCGCGTGCCCGAGATCGGACGCTCGATGGGCAAGGGGATGCGCGAGTTCAAGGATGCGGTGAGCGGCAAGGACGAGGACGAACATCCCTCCTCGCTCCCCCGCGCGCCCGAGGACGAGGAGAACGTCGCCTCGCCCGAACGCGAGCGCGACACCGTCTCCTAGCACCTGCGCATGAGGCGTCTTCCGCGCCGACTCGGCTACGGCGAGGAGGCCACGCTCGTCGAGCACCTGGACGAGCTCCGCTCGAGGCTGATCGTCTCCATCGGCTCCGTCGCGGTCTTCCTGCCGGTGACCTACCTGTTCCACGAGCGGCTCGTCGAGTGGCTGCTGAAGCCGTTGCCCGAGGACCGGCACGTCGTCACCCTCGGCGTGACCGAGCCGTTCACGACGAGCCTGAAGGTGAGCTTCTACGCGGCACTCGCGCTGGCGTTCCCTGTGCTCGTCTGGCAGGCCTGGAGCTTCCTCGCGCCGGCGATGGAGGCCGGACGCCAGCGGATCATCCGCTGGTTCGTCGCGCTTGCCAGCGGCCTCTTCGCCCTGGGCATGGCGTTCGCGTACTTCGTGATCCTGCCGCCCGCGCTGCAGTTCCTCGCGAACTACGACTCGAACCTTTACGAGATCCAGATCCGCGCGAGCTACTACCTGTCCTTCGTCTCGCTGCTGATCTTCGCGACAGGCCTCGTCTTCCAGCTGCCGATTTTCGTGATCGCGCTGGTGCGGATCGGGATCCTGACGACGACGCAGCTCCGGCGGAACCGCCGGATGGCCTACGTCATCCTCCTCGGTGCCGCGATCCTGCTCCCGACGGTCGACCCCGTCTCGCTCGTCTTCGAGGTCGCGCCGCTCTGGATCCTCTTCGAGCTGTCGATCTGGCTGTCCGTGTTGCTGGAGCGCCGCTGGGCGGCCACCGGCGCTCTCGTCACTGAATAGCTCGGCGCCCTTCCGGAAGATCGACGAGTCGCGCGATCGGCTGCGCCGACTCGGCGAGGAACACGCCTGGCGGCCGCTACCCTAGGGCTCGACATGGCGAGATCCGCACAGCGCCGCAACCGCCAGCAGCGACGGCCCACGCCCAGGGCCGCGGCTCCTCCCGCACGGCGGCCGCAGCCCTCCTACGAGGACACGATGTTCTTCCCACGGCTGCGGCGGCAGACGAAGTGGATGTTCGTCTTCCTCGCGGTCATCTTCGGGCTCGGCTACGTGATCTTCAACGTCGGCGGGTCGATCCCGGGCACCGGCCTGGGCGACGTCCTTCAGGGGCTCGGCCAGTCGACCTCCGGCCCGACCGAGGGCGACGCGCGGAACAAGATCGAGGACCACCCGAACGAGCCGGCGGGCTACCTGGAGCTCGCGACGGCGCTGCAGCGGAACGGCAAGACGGACGAGGCGATCCAGCCGCTCACGCAGTACCTGGCCTTCCGCCCGAAGGACCGCGCGGCGCTGAGCCAGCTCGCCGGCCTCTACCTCACCAAGGGCCGCGACGCGCAAAACGAGGCGGCCCAGGCGCAGAACCAGCTGACGGAGGTCACCGGCGGCGGCGTCTTCTCGCCGGACACCTCGAGTCCCTTCGGCCAGCAGTTCGGCGACGGGGCGATCACGAAGATCGAGTCGACGGACCTGAACCAGCGGCTCAGCGCCGCTTACCTCGCCTACCAGGACGCGTATCGAAACGCGACGCGTGTGTACAAGAACCTGATCGCCGCGATCCCGAGGCGGGAACAGGCCGAGCAGCCGTCGGTCTTCCTCCAGCTCGCCTTCGCCGCGCAGTCGGCGAACGAGCTCAACGAGGCGATCAAGGCGTACAAGCGCTTCCTCCAGGTCGCGCCCGATTCGCCGAACGCCGCCGGCGTCCGGGAGCAGATCAAGCAGCTCGAAGCCGCCGTCAAGGCACAGCCCAAGCAAGGTTAGAATCCCCCGGGCTCACGACGAGGGAGACGGGTGAACTTCGACATCAAGACCGAGCAGCTCGACGACAATGCGTATGTGATCGCACTCGCCGGCGAAGTGGACCTCTACACAGCGCCGGAGTTCAAGCAGCAGCTCCTCGACGTGATCGGCCAGGGCGCAAAGGAGGTCATCGTCGACTTCTCCGACACGACCTTCATCGACTCGACCACGCTGGGTGTCCTCGTCGGCGGCGTCAAGCGCCTGCGGACGAACGACGGACAGCTCTCGCTCGTCTGCTCCGACCGCAACATCACGAAGATCTTCGAGATCACCGGCCTCGATCGTGTCTTCACGATCTACGGCAGCCGCGACGAGGCGGTGGCGGGGATCGGCTCCGCGACGCAGCCCTCGGCGTAGCTTGAGGCGGGCGGCGCTTCTCTCACTCACAGCGCTCGCGCTCGCCGGGTGCGGGACGCCCGGGTTGCCGGAGTCGAGCGGCGACAGCTCCAACGGCAAGCTGCTCTTCAAGCAGAAATGCGGCGGGTGCCACACCCTGCGCGAGGCGGGGACGAAGTCCGATGTCGGCCCCGATCTCGACGCGGCCTTCTCCGCCTCGAAGGGCGAGGACTTCGACGAGAGCACGATCCGCGCCACGGTGCGCGACCAGATCGCCTACGCCGTGGAGCCGATGCCGCGAAACCTCGTCAAGGGTGATGCCGCGGACGACGTGGCGGCCTACGTCGCAACTGTGGCGGCGAGCCCCGCCGCGAAGGTCTCGCTGCCGCCGGGCGCCGGCGGCAACGATCCGAAGCTGCTCTTCGAATCCAACTGCGGCAGCTGCCACAGGCTGGCCGATGCCGGGACGACGGGGAAGATCGGACCGAACCTCGACCAGCTCAAGCCGTCCGAGGCCGCAGCGGAGAAGCAGATCACGAACGGCGGCGGCGGGATGCCCCCGTTCAAGGGGCAGCTGACGCCGGAGCAGATCAAGGCGCTCGCTGCCTACGTGCACCGGGTGACGACCGGCGGCTAGCGCCTAGTTCCGGATCTCTTCGCGCTCGGCGACGAGGTCGACCACGACGTGCGTGATCGGCACGTCGAACCGCGCGCGGGCGCCGCTGACGACACCGCGCTCGAGCCACTGCGAGCGCCCCTCGGGGTGAGTCGAGATGATGATCTCGTCCGCGCCGAACGACCGCAGCGCGTCCTCGATCGCCTGCAGTGGCTCCCCGTCGCCGACCTCGCCGCGGGCATCGAGCCCCTCCTCCGCCAGGCGCGCGAGCGAGCTGTCGAGCCGCTCCTGCGCGGCCGCCCGGGCGGCATCCTCGTCCGAGACCCAGTGGCGCAGCGGTGAGTTGAGCGCCGGGCAGACGACGAGGATCTGCACGTCGTAGCCCTCGGAGCGCCGCTCGACCTCCTCTCGGAGCGTCCGTCCCCCGACGGTCTCGTTCGCGACCACCAGGATCCGCCGCTCGCCGGGCCCGCTGCGGCTTGCGTGCGTCCGAACCTCGGGCGGCTCGCGCCGCGCCCGGACGATCGCGCCCACCGCGATCGCGCTCAGCAGGACGAAGACCGCGACACCCAGCCAGGTGTTGATCGCCGCAGCGATCACGATCAGGGCGAAGTACCCGATCGCAAGCAGTACGAGCTTGAACGCCTCAGCCTCACTCTTGAGCGGGTTCCTCATCGCCTCACCTACAAGAGATAGACCGTTGCGTAGACCACGATCCACATTACGTCGACGAAGTGCCAGTAGATCCCGGGGATCTCCACGCCCGCATGATGCTCGGGCGTGAAGTGCCCGCGGAAGGCGCGGATCGTGGCGAAGGTCAGGAGCGTCAGGCCGACGAAGACGTGAGCGCCGTGGAGCCCGGTGAGGCCGTAGAAGACCGAGCCGAAGGAGCCGTCGTGGGGGGCGAAGCCGACCCGCGAGTACTCCCGGATCTGCGTCAGCAGGAAGGTGAGCCCGAGCGCGAGCGTCAACACGAGGCCCGCCTGGAGCCCGGCCCGGTTGCCGCGCTTGATCGACTGCAGCGCCCAGTGGATCGTGAAGCTCGAGGTGACGAGGATCGCCGTATTCACTCCGGCGACGAAGCGCGGGAGCTCGAACGGCGGCAGCGGCCATGTCTCCTCGGCGCCGACGCGGACGAAGAAGTAGGCCGTGAAGAACGAGCCGAAGAGCATGACCTCCGACGCGATGAAGAGGAGCATCCCGAGCACGGGCGCCTCGACGCGCGAGCTCCGGTGCGCCTCCGGCGGATGAAGCACGTGGCCGTCGTGGGCGGCTTCGGCGTGCGCGCTCACGACTCCACCGGCTCCGGATGTGCTCCGACCTCTTCCGCCGGGATCACGACGTGCTCGACCGGGAGGTTCGAGTCGTTGTGGAGCCGCTGGATCAGGTCGCGGCGCATCCACGGCGACTCGGCCGGCTCGAACGTCGAGACGATGATCTCGTCGATCCGCTCATCCTCGACCGCCTGCATCGCGGCCGTGTAGGGATCCGGATGGGCGACCTGGCCGTGCGCGTCGATCCCCGAGACGCGCAGCTCGGCGAGCACGCGCCGGAGCCGCCGCTCCGCCTCGGGATGGGAGCTTTGCACCGGGTCGCTCTGCGGCGAGATGATCAGGAAGCTGGCCGGGCCGCGCGACGCGCGCTCGCGGATCCGCTCGAGCAGGGCGTCGCCGATCACCGTCTCGTTGGCGACGACGAGCACGTTTGCCGTGCCGTCGTCGCCGCCGACCTCGACGACCACGTGCTCGACGGGCACGTCGCCGGCCGCCTTTCGGACGCGGTCGACGACGTTCCGTCGCATCCACCCGGACTTCTCCACCGGGTGCGTGGAGAGGATCACGTCGGTCGGCCGCGGGTCGAGCGTCGCGAAGGCGTCGCGGACGGCGTCCGCGGGATCCGACTCCACGACCAGCCCGTGCGCGGGAATGCCCGCTTCGCGCAGGGCGGCCAGCGTCCGGTCGAGGCGCCGTCCGGCCGCCGCCCGTCTTGTGTCCTCGTAGACGACGTAGCCGGCGCGCGGGACGCTGACCGGCGCCAGCACGGTGACCAAGTCGACCTGTCCCTCGGCCGCCTTCCGCTTGATCGCGTCGATCAGCCCCTGCCCGGCGACGGTCTCGTTCGCGACGACGAGGACGTGGCTCATGCGCGGACCGTCTCCTCCTCCTCGGCCTTCGGGGCGGCGGCGGCCTCACGTTCGCCGTTGAAGACGGCGTGGCGCGCACCCGGCACGCCGTACTCGTACGGGCTGCCGACGACCTGCGGGATCTCGTCGAAGTTGAAGAGCGGCGGAGGCGAGGAGACCTGCCACTCGAGCGTCATCGCCCGCCACGGGTTCCCCGGGGCGCGCGGGCCGCGGGCCCACGAGACGATCACGTTGTAGACGAAGATCAGGAACGACGCGCCGAGGACGAAGGACGAGATCGAGATCACCATGTTCCAGTTCCCGAACTGCGGGTCGTAGGTGTAGACGCGACGGGGCATCCCCTGCAGCCCGATGATGTGCATCGGGAAGAACGTTGCGTTGAACGCGATGAACGTCAGCCAGAAGTGGATCTTGGCCAGGCGCTCGTCGTACATCCGGCCGGTCATCTTCGGGAACCAGTAGTAGATCCCCGCGAAGATGGTGAACAGCGACCCGCCCAGGAGCACGTAGTGGATATGGGCGACGATGAAGTACGTGTCCGAGGAGTGGATGTCGATCGGCACGGCGCCGAGGAAGATCCCCGACAGGCCGCCGATCACGAACATCGAGACGAAGCCGAGCGCCCACAGCATCGGCGCCGAGAAGTTGATCTTCCCCTCCCAGGTCGTCGCCAGCCACGAGAACACCTTGATCCCCGTCGGGACGGCGATCAGCAGGGTCGTGATCATCATCGGGATCCGCAGCCAGTCAGCCATGCCGGCGACGAACATGTGGTGCGCCCAGACCGAGAACCCGAGGATCAGGATCGCGCAGAGCGAGAGCGCCATCAGTCGGTAGCCGAAGATCGGCTTCCGCGACATCGTCGAGATCACCTCGGAGACGATCCCGAACCCGGGCAGGATCATGATGTAGACCGCCGGGTGCGAGTAGAACCAGAAGATGTGCTGGTAGCCGAGCGGATAGCCGCCCTCGCCGACGTCGAAGAAGTTCGTGTGCAGCGCTCGGTCGAACAGCACGAAGAACTGCGAGCCCGCGATGAACGGCGTCGCGATCACAACCAGCAGTGAGGTCGTGAAGTTCGCCCAGACGAGGAGCGGCATGCGCCAGAAGGTCATCCCCGGCGCGCGCATCGTGATGATCGTGACCAGGAAGTTGAGCGCGGTCATGATCGAGGACGCGCCCGCCCACTGGACCGCCATGGAGAAGAACACGTTTCCGTACGGCTCGTCGACCGAGAGCGGCGTGTAGTTCGTCCAGCCGGCGCCGAAGCCCGGGAAGAAGAAGCTCGTCAGCATCATGATCCCGGCGATCGGCAGCAGCCAGTACGAGAGTGCGTTCAGCTTCGGGAAAGCCATGTCCGGCGCGCCGATCATCAGCGGCAGCACGTAGTTGGCGAGCCCCGCGAAGGCCGGGATAACGAAGAGGAAGATCATCAGCGACGCGTGGACCGAGAAGAGCTCGTTGTAGGTCTGCGGGTCGACGTAGTTCGCCTCGGGCCGCGCCAGCTCCGCCCGGACGAGCAGGGCGAGCATCCCGCCCGCGAGGAAGAAGAAGATCGTGGTCGAGACGTACTGGATCCCGATCACCTTGTGGTCGGTGTTGATCCGGAAGTAGTCCGTCCAGCGCCTCGCCCCGTGGCCCGAGTGGTCTTCCGGCTTCGTCGGCTGCCCGAAGGCCCAGGCGAGCCAGTAGTCGAAGGCGCCGAGGCCGGCGAGGAAGCCGATCGGGGCCGCGGTGAGCGCGGCGACCAGGATGATCGCCTCCCAGAAGATGACCGGCTCGTAGCCGGCGAGCGCGCGGATCCCGACGACGAGCAGGAAGCCGATCCCGAAGAAAAGCGGCGTCATCCAGAGGACGCGCAGCCAGCCGGGCGCCAGCAGGCGGCGCCAGCCATGCCGGCGGGGCGGAGGCGCATGCACGTCGTGCACCGCGTGCTCCTCGACCGTCGTCGTCACTGCCGACCCCCTCTCAGCCATGCGTCGAACCTCTCCGGCTGCATGACGATAGCCCGGCTACGCATCAGCGCGTGACCGAGCCCACAGAGCTCCGTGCAGATGAACGGGAAGTTCCCGGTCTTGGTGGGGGTGACCGTGATTTGCGTGTCGAGTCCGGGCACGGCGTCCTGCTTCTGGCGAAACTCGGGCACCCAGAAGGAGTGGATCACGTCCCGCGAGGCGAGATGGACCCGGGCCGGGCGCCCGAGCGGCAGGACGAGGTTGTTCGAGACCTTGCACCGCTTCTCCATCCCTGAGCGGTCCGGCTTGACGCAGACGAAGCCGTCGACGTTCTGCGGCGCGCCCGGCGGCGGATAGGCCACGAGCCAGGCGAACTGCTGGCCGAGGATCTCCACGCGCATCGAGCCCTTCGGGTTGCGGTCGTTCTGCGCCAGTGCGACGGAGCTCACGACGATCATCGCGAGGACCAGCACGAGCGGGATCGCAGTCCAAGCGATCTCGAGCCCCGTGTGCCCGTGAATCGGCGGCCCGTCAGAGTCGTCGTCGGGCTTCACGCGGAACTTGATCAGCGAGTAGACGCTCAGCGAGGCGACGATCGAGAAGATCCCGATGCAGATCGACGTGACGAACCAGAAGACGAAGTCGATCCGCTCACCTTGCTTCGACGCGTTCGTGGGCAGCCAGGGAATGAAGATGGCGACGGCCGTCGCCGCTGCGGCGAGCAGGAGAGCGACCAGCAAGACGCGAATGAGCGGCCCCGCGCGCACCGGGGCGAAACCTACCGCTTTGGAGGCGGAGTTAGAGAGGCAAGGCGAACGGGTACATCAGGGCACCCGCGGGTGCGCATATCCGCGGCTTCAAAGGAGGAGATCGATGGGTATTGGAGTCAGCCTGCTCTTGATCGCGGTCGGCGCGATCCTCGTTTGGGGGGTCCAGAGCGACGTCGCCGGAATCAGCGAGGACGCCATCGGCGTGATCCTGATGATCGTCGGAGCCGCCGGCATCCTGATCTCGCTGCTGTTCTGGTCGAGCTGGGGCGGAACGGGCGGCTTCGGCCGCAGGCGCGAGACGTACGTCGAGGAAGGGCCTCCGCCGCCTGCCTAACCTCAGCGAGAACTAGAGCAGCCCGCCCAGCGGGTCGGCGGCGGCGCCACGCAGCCGCACCTCGAAGTGAAGATGCGGTCCCGACGCGCGACCACTGGCGCCGACCAGACCGACCCGCTGGCCGGGCTCGACCCATTGACCGACACGCACCGCGACGCGCGAGAGGTGGGCGTACATCGTCCGCGTGCCGCTCGAGTGCTTCACCATCACGAGGTAGCCCCAGCCGCCGGCGGCCCAGCCGGCGAAGCTGACCCGGCCGGCAGCGGCAGCGCCGACCGGCGTTCCGATCGCCGCCGGATAGTCGACGCCCGAGTGGAACCGATTTCCGCGCGGCCCGAAGCCTTCCACGATCGGGCCGCCGAGCGGCGGCGCTAACGAGATCGGGCACCGCGGCATCGGGCGGCGTAGCGCGGCGAACACGCCCGCGCCGGCGGTCCCGTCGACGCTGAGGCCCGCCCAGCGCTGGAAACTTCGCAGCGCCAGCTCCGTCGAGGTGCTGAACGTCCCATCGAGCCTGCCGGACGGAAAGCCGTGCCAGGCGAGCTGGAACTGCAGGGCCGCGACGTCCCAGCCGCGGCTTCCGCTCGCGAGGGCGCGAGCGCCGAGCCGATCGTGGCGCCCGAACCGACCGAGCGCCCGGCGCGTCCGCGTGCCAGCGACGCCGTCCACGGCGAGGCCCTTCTTGAGCTGGAGGCGCCGGATGGCACTCACCGTGCCCGGGCCGAGCGTGCCGTCGACGGTTCCGCCATAGAGGCCGTGCTGGCGGAGCCCGACCTGCAGGGCCGCAATCCCGGGGTCGCCTGCGCCCGAGGCGCTCGGGGCGAGCAGCAGGAACGCAAGAGCTGTAACGGCCGCAGATCGTTTCATCTCGGAACTCCCTCATATGAGGGATTGGTCCGTTTATCGGCCGTGAACCCTGTTTCTTTAGAACACGGGTATTACTTGCGCTTGTCTGCCGCCTCGAATCGGCGCCCCACCTCGGCCCAGTCGACCACGTTCCACCAGGCCGCGAGATAGTCCGCACGGACGTTCTGGTACTTGAGGTAGTAGGCGTGCTCCCACACGTCGATGCCGAGCAGCGGCTCGGCGCTCTCGATCAACGGGCTGTCCTGGTTTGGTGTGGAGCGGACGGCCAGGCCGGTCCCGTCGTAGACGAGCCAGGTCCACCCGCTGCCGAACCGCGCCATGCCCGCATCGTTCACCTGCTGCTTGAGGTCGCCGAGACCGCCGAAGGTGTCCTCGATCGCGGCCGCGAGAGCGCCTTCCGGCTCGCCGCCGCCGTCCGGGCTCATGATCTCCCAGAAGAACGAATGGTTCGCGTGCCCGCCGGCGTTGTTTCGGACCGCGGTGCGGATCGACTCCGGCATCGCGTTGAGGCCGGCGAGCACCGATTCGACCGAGTTATCCTCCCACTCGGTCCCCGCCAGCGCCTTGTTCGCGTTGTCGACGTAGGCCTGATGGTGCTTCCCGTGGTGGATGCGCATCGTCTGCTCGTCGATGTGCGGCTCGAGCGCCGCGTAGTCGTACGGCAGCTCCGGAAGATCGAACGCCATCGCTCGCTCCTTTCGTCGGTCAGGCGGAGCCTAAACGCGCGAGCACGACCTGCCACCTAAATCGCGGGAGGGATCGGACGGCCGGAGCGGCAAGCTGCCTCGGTGCGCTGGGGCGCCGCTGGCCGTGCGGAGGGAGCGGGCACAGTGCATCTGGCACGGGCCCGCGAGTGCAGCGCGGCCTCGACGTCAGTGCGAGGCCCGGAGGGCGGCTTCGCCGCCGGGGAAGGCACGCCGAGTAGCTGGGTGAAACTCCCGTTTCCCCCAGACCCCCTTCCCCGTCCGCATGTGCCTTCGGCGCATGCGGCCATCCCGGAGCGATGGGCCGTGCAGGGATCGAACCTGCGACCTTGGGATTAAGAGTCCCCTGCTCTACCAGCTGAGCTAACGGCCCAGGGCAGGCGAGTATAGCCCCCACTAACAGGCCGCTAACAGCGCGGCCTTACCCTGATGAGGGTGAAAGCAGTGCGGTTCCTGCTCCTCGCGTCGCTCGCGCTCGTCCCCGTTGCCGCCGCCCAGGCGCCTACGGTCCACGCGCGGTCGGCGGCGGAGTGCAGCCAGACCTCGACGGGGCTCGTCCCGCTGACCGAACTCGGCAAGCGGCGCTACCGCGGCTGGCAGGGCGGGCTGTACCCGAGTGGCCAGAACCGGCCGCCGCGCGCGTACCTGGCGCGTGGGCTCGCGGCCGCCAAGCGCGTCCAGCCGATCAAGGGGCGAATCGTCGTGCTCTCGGTCGGCATCGCGAACGCCGACCAGGAGTTCCGCGCGCTGACGAAGCTCGCCACGGGCGACGCCGAGATCGACCCGACCGTGAAGCTCGTCGACGGCGCCATGGCCGGTTGGGATGCGAGACGGATCGCCAAGCCCGGCGCCGGCTACTGGCGGGCCGTCGACCGGAAGCTCACCGCCGAAGGCGTCACGCCGAAGGACGTGCAGGTCGTCTGGCTGAAGACCGTGATCTCGGGCGAGGAGCGCGCCTTCCCGAACGATGCGAAGGCGCTGCGAAACCAGCTGCGGACGATCGTCCAGATCCTCGGCAAGCGCTACCGGAGCCTGCGGCTCGTCTACGTCTCGAGCCGGAGCTACGGCGGGTATGCGGTCACGGCGTTCAACCCCGAGCCGGCGGCGTACGATGGGGGCTTCGCCGTCAAGTGGCTGATCCAGGAGCGCATCGCCGCGAAGCCGAAGCTGCCGTGGGTCGGGTGGGGCCCGTACCTGTGGGCCGACGGCCTCACGCCCAGGAGCGACGGCCTGACCTGGACGTGCGAGGACTTCAAGGCTGACGGGACCCAGCCTTCGGCAGCGGGTGCGACCAAGGTCGCACGGCTGCTCCTCCGCTTCTTCAAGTCGGATTCCACCGCGAAGGACTGGTTCCTAGCCCAATCCTAGACTTGTACGGAGCCTCCTTTCGGCGTACCGTCGAAGCCGGAATTCCGACCAGTCCACGTGGAGCACCCGTCCCGGGCGGCGAGCTCCGCGCACAGGTAGGCCCAGCCAGCGGCCGGGAGCCTGCGCCTGCGTAGGCTCCCGGCCGTGAAGATCGTCTCGGTCGTCGGAAACCGTCCGCAATTCATCAAGTCCGGCCCCGTCTCGGTCACAGTGCGGGACCGCGGGATGGACGAGGTCGTCGTCCACACCGGCCAGCACTACGACCGCGAGCTCTCGCAGGTCTTCTTCGACGAGCTCGGGCTTGCCGATCCCCACTACCGCCTCGACCTCCAGACGTCCGACACGGAGCTGATGCACCGCGGGATCGCGGAGGTCGTCGCAGCCGAAGAGCCCGACTGGGTGCTCGTCTACGGCGACACGAACTCCACGGTCGCAGGAGCGCGAGCGGCACGCGACGTGCCCGTCGCGCACGTCGAGGCGGGGCTCCGCAGCGGCGATCTCTCGATGCCGGAGGAGCACAACCGGATCGAGGTCGACAGGGTCTCGTCCCTGCTCTTCGCGCCGGACGAGCGCTCGGCCGACCTGCTCCGCGACGAGGACGTGCGGGGACGGATCGAGGTCGTCGGCGACGTGATGGCGGACGTCAACGTTCGGCTGGCGCCGATCGCCCGCGAGCGCTCGCCGATCCTGGCCGCCCTCGAGCTGGAGCCGGGCGACTACGCAGTGGGGACGGTCCACCGTGAGGCGAACGTCCGGCCGAGACGCCTGGCGCGGATCCTCGAGGGTCTCGACCGGATCGAGGGGCCGGTGATCTTCCCCGCCCATCCACGCACGGCCGCCGCTGCCGTAGCCGGTGGCCTGAGCCTAGGCCATGTTCGGATGATCCAGCCGCTCGGCTACCTCGACTTCGCGGCCCTCGCCTCGCAGGCACGCGTGATCCTCACAGACTCCGGCGGGCTCCAGAAGGAGGCGTACTGGTACGGCGTCCCGTGCGTGACCATGCGGCCTTCGACGGAGTGGAAGGACACCGTCGAGGTGGGCGCGAACGTGCTCGTAGACGACGACCCCGACGCGATCGCGCGAGCGGCAACCGACGCGCTGATGCCCGACGAGCGCCCGCAGCTCTACGGCGACGGCCATGCCGCAGACCGAATCGCAGACGTACTGACGCGCCTCGGCCGGTGACGTTGCCGCGTTCCAGCGGGCCAGGGGCCCAGAGGACGGTGCCGGTCGAGGCGCTATATAGCCTTTGACCATGCTCGAAGCGAGGCTCCAATCAGAGACGGCGCAGGACGGCGCGACGCAGACCTGGGACGTCGCGGTTGTCGGCGCGGGCTACGTCGGCGTGCCGCTCGCGCACACGCTCGCCGCCGCCGGCCGCTCGGTGCTGCTGATCGACATCGCGGACGAGGTCGTCGCCGGCCTGAACCGCGGCGAGAGCCACATCCGCGACGTCCCGACCGACGAGCTTAAGCCGCTGGTCCAGCAGGGGCGGATCCGCGCGACGACCGACTACGACGAGCTCCGACGCGCCGACGCGATCCTGATCGCGCTGCCGACGCCGCTCTCGAAGCAGCGCGAGCCGGACCTGTCGACGGTCACGAGCGCGGTCGAGGAGATCGGCGCCCGCCTCCGCAACGGCCATCTCGTGGTGCTCGAGTCGACGACCTACCCGCGCACG
>Ga0307320_10000511_pt1 | contig 13998 bp, 13 predicted proteins | sample ER_DNA_369_FD_194495 | JGI IMG/M metagenome (GOLD analysis project Ga0307320, IMG submission 194495) | Bulk soil microbial communities from the East River watershed near Crested Butte, Colorado, United States - ER_DNA_369 | ecosystem: Environmental > Terrestrial > Soil > Floodplain | place...
ACGGGCAGCGCGAAGCTCGCGCCTCGACTATGGACGGCCCCGTAGGAAAACGTCCCAAGCGACCCCCTGAGTAGTCATCGGGCTCGCCTAGAGGTTTAAAAAAACAGGATCGCGGCTACAACTGACCGAAGCGCGTTCGTCCTGGCTTAAAGCCGCAGAGGGCTCTGTACTTCCTCTTCGAGTTGTCACATCAGGCCTGAGCGCATCAGAGAGCTCAATCGGGTTTTCTGCCTGAACGGAGAAGAAGGAGCATCACATGCATGCGATCATTCGCCGCTACGACGGTGTGGATCAGAATCGCACGGACGACCTGACCGCCAAGGTCAACGAGACCCTCATCCCGAAGCTGGAGAAGCTGCCCGGGTTCGAGGGCTACTACCTGATCGAGGCCGGCAACGGCGTCTTCAGCTCGCTCGGTCTCTTCGAGACGCCTGAGCAGGGCAAGGAGTCGAACGTCGTCGCCACGTGGATCCGTGACGAGAAGCTCGACACGCTGATCCCCAACGAGCCCAAGATTACGAGTGGCCGGATCGTCGCTCACAGCGACCGCGTCATGGTCGCGTAGCTCGACCGCAACCGCATTCGACGGAGGGCCCGGCTTGCCGGGCCCTCCGTCGTTTTTGAGGAAGCGTGACGGCCGCGCCGATCCCGACGCTGTTCGTCTTGTCACGGCGACGACGGCGGCTTGCGGTTTCATCCCTGTCGTCGTGTGCAGGCCGTGCTCCGCGCTGCGGGCGTCGAGTACGACAAGGTGATCGCCGGACACGGCAGCCCGATTCCCTTCCTCCGCAAGGGCTCGCGTGAAGAGCTGCGCAAGGCGACCGGAACCACGAAGCTGCCGGCGCTCAAACTGGCCGACGGACAGTGATCACGAACTCCCGCGCCATCAAGTCCTGGGTAACGCGCGTACGGTGACGATGCGGTCTCCCTACAGTCACAGTCCCATTCAGAAGCGTGACTCGGCGACGTCCAGGGCAATAACTCTGAGGTCGATCAACTGCCGATTGAAGAGTTTCCGACATCTGCGCGACGATGCCGATCACGTCATCGATCGCGGTTCCTCGCGCTGTCAGTCCCTCAATCTCGTCCTATTCCTAGTCGAAATCACATCGGCCAGGGCGTCCACAAGTTCCTCGGCCTCAGAAGCAGCGACGGCGGCTTGAACAGAGCCAGCGACTCGCCAGGCGTCGCCATCTGCCAATGGCGCCCTCTCACCGTCGCAGCGTGATCCTGCTCTCGCGTCCCGCCTGGCTGAAGCCGATCGAGCGTAGACGGAGGCGTAGCTGGTGGAGCACCTCTGCCCACAGCGTCGCAGGCTCCGCGCCGTAGGCGCGGGCGAAATCGTCGAGCAAGCCCGGGGCCGCGTCCTCGAGCAGGCTGTCCCCGAGCGCCTGGAAGCCACCGACGATCTCTTCGATCAACGCCCGGGCGCGTGCGCCGTCGCGGGTCAGCCGTCGGCGCGCGTAGGAGACACCGATCCCGATGTGGCGCACCTCGTCCCGCACCGCGAGCCGCTGCGCCTCGCGCAGGCCGGGGAACGAGCCGACCCGATCGAACTGCGCCCCCACGAATGTCTGGTTTGCACGCCCGATCGACCCTTCGCCAATCAAGTGGTAGGCGACGATGGCCTTCAGGAAGCTGTCCTCGTCGCGGCTAACCTCGAGCGCGCGGACGACGCCGTCGAGCGCGGCATAGAGCGCGGCCGCGACGGGATCGAGTTGCTCATCCGCGAGTACCTTGACCGCCGCGATCCCGCCTTCGACCGCAAGGACGTCCGAGTACACGCGCAGGACCGATTCGATGTGGCGGTGCTCGTCGGCCACCTGCGTCGCGAGCAGGAGCTGCACCTCGTAGTCGGGAGCGGCGAGCAGGAAGGGCGCGAGCAGGGCGGCGACGTTGAACTCCGCGTGGAAGCGGTGCGAGAACACCAAGACGAGGCCGTCGCGCGTCGGCTCGTCAAGGGCCGCGAAGCTGGCGGCATCGGTGGAGAAGTCGATCTCGAAGGGTGACCACTGGTGCCGCTCCCAGTGCTCGTAGAGCGCTCTGAACGGCCGCGGCCCTTCAGCGAGCTCCTGGATCTGCACTTCCCCCTGGTCGACGCGCACGCAACAGCAACCTAACCATGCGCCCAACGAGGCGCGGCCCGCTGCTCGGGACACGAGCAACTCGGTCGGCCCCGCTGCAGCTCCCGACGACGGCGAGCGAGAGCAGGATCCTGCCGGCGGTCTAGCGAGCGTCTCGTGAGTGTTCTCCAAGAGATCCGGTACATGCCGTTCTTGAACCGCTCGACCGACGACGTCGCCGTCCACCTCGATCTTCTCGTCCCTTCTTGGCCAAACGGGCTTCCCATTCGAAAGACAGGGCGCACAGCCCAAGGGGTCGTTCGCCCTGTCAAAGGTCAGGACGCGACCGTGACGGTGCGTGCCTGCGGGCCCTTTGGGCCGTCCTCGACCTCGTACTCCACCCTCGTCCCCTCGGCCAGGCTCTTGTAGCCCTCGCCGCTGATCGCGCTGTGGTGGACGAAGACATCCTTGCCCCCATCGTCCTGCGTGATGAAGCCGTAGCCCTTATCGTTGCTGAACCACTTCACGGTTCCGGTTGCCATATCTACACCTCCTCGGCTGCCTCACGAACGTGCAGCGGAAGGGCGCAAAGCCAAAACCGGTACGCGCTCGAACTCCGTGGTCACGCCCAACAGTACAAGGAGCTTCGCCGGAGCCGACCCTCGCGGCGCGGACTCGCGCCGCTCTGGCGGAAGAGTGTCCGCGAGGGTTTTCGTCGGCCCGAACGAGGTCGAAAACAGCTCCCAGAGCTGCTCGCCCGACTCGCCCACCTGCGGCGACTCCAACTCGACGAACTCGAGCTCGAATGCGCCCTCGAGCAGCGAAGTGTGAACTCGCACCGGCCTGATCGTACGGTAGGGATCAGTGCGTTTCTCGTTGGTGCCCGACCGGACGGTATCGGCCACGGGCCGACGTTAGACCACCGCCGTCGCGCCACCATCTGCGTAGGGTGCGTAACTCGGTTTCGCCTGCAAATGCGGCGCTTCGTGGCTCCGACGCGAATTTACGCACCCTCACGCGCTGGTAAGGAGAGCCCCCGACCTTCCCATGACGCGCACGATCCGCGGCTACCAGCTCACGGACGGCCAGGAGATCGACGTGCTTGTCGTCAGCCGGGACGAAGCCGCGACTGCCTTCGGCAATCTCGACGGCCGGATCGGCCGGCATCGGCCGAAGTGGCGACGGCGGTCAAGTCGGTACTGCTGAGGAGGAAGCTGACCACGGCACAAGCGAGGCTAACTCGCTAGGGTGCGCCTCGCAACAGGACAGCCTGAAAGGAGCCCGACGTGGCCGGGAAGAAGCGTCCAAAGTTGCTTGCCCAGACCGAGAAGAAGGCGCCAGCAAAGCCCAAGCGACCGAAGAAGACCTCGCGCGGCAAGTAGACAAGTCGTCAACGGGCCGCTCTCCAGGAGCCGCTGGTCGTCGCCCTTGCCTCTGGCAGAAGCGCCTGCCACCATCGGGGCCGGTCGATGCGTGTTCGCGTCGGGGATCCTTCCCTGCTCCGTGAGCTTTGCGACTAGTCGCGGCAAGGCTGGGCACTAGCAGGAGGTTCCGCGACTGAACGGGCAACGCAGACGACTGGGAATGGGCCTGATGTTCTACCCGCGCGGCGGTTCGGCGCAGGTTGCCCGGTATCTTTCTCGCGCGCTCGTGGAGTCCGGCTGGGAGGTTGTGCTTGCCTCAGGGTCGCTCGGCTCGCTCGGGGAGCAGACGCACGCTGCCACCTTCTTCGAGGGACTCCACGTCGAGGTAGCGGACTACACGCCCGCTCTTGAGCGCTTCGGGCGCGGTGAGGATCAGCTCGTGGGGCCGGTTCCATTCCACGGCTCATTCGAGGATCGGGAGGGAGCGCCGGATCCTGTCTTTGCCGCTCTGGGCCCGGAGCAGGCGAAGGCTCAGGTGTCGGCGTGGGGAAGCGTGTTCGAGCGCGCAGGCTTCGGCCACGTCGACGTCATTCACCTCCATCACCTAACGCCGATGCACGAGGCCGTCGCTCGGCATTGGCCCGAGTGCGCGCTCGTCACCCATCTGCACGGCACCGACCTGAAGATGCTCGATCGCGTCGGGCGCCTCGACGCTGTGGCTGTCGCGCTGGACACGGGCCTCGACCGGCTTGCGGCCGCCGTCGAGTCAGGTGAGGTGCCGCCCGACTGCCGACTGCCTGAAACGGAACGCGAGCTGCTGCGGCTGACGAATCTGAGCCGATACCGCTACGGAAAGGACTGGGCCTCTCGCCTCGAAGCGTCTGCCCGGCACAGCCGGCGCATCATCTGCATTTCGCCCCACGACGCGTCCGAGGCCGTGCGTCTCCTGGGCGTCCCGGACGACCTGATCGAGGTGATTCCAAACGGCGTCGATACGGATCTCTTCGACCGCTCGGCGCTCACGCGCGACGAGCGTCTCAAACTCCTGCGCCACTGGCTCGTCGGCGACCCCCAGGGCTGGGACGAGTCGGGGCTCCTCGGGAGCATCCGCTACCCGTTGGAGGCGTTGGATGCGTTCACGAGTCGCGGCGGCGAGCCGCTTCCGCTTCTCCTGTTCGTCGGGCGCTACCTCGGCTTCAAGCGCGTCCCGCTCCTCGTGCGAGCGTACGCTCGGGCGCGGCCACGCTTCGAGACCCCGGTGCCGCTCTTGATCTGGGGCGGATGGCCGGGGGAGTGGGAGGGCGAGCACCCGTACACGGTCGCGAGGGAGCTGGCCGTGGATGGTGTCTTCTTCACCGGTTGGCGCGGGCACGACGAGCTCCCGCTGGGGCTGTCGTGTGCCGACGTCTTCGTCGGCCCTTCGGTCGACGAGCCCTTCGGGCAGGTGTTCCTCGAAGCGATGTCGTGTGGTCTGCCGGTGATCACGACCTGCACCGGTGGACCCCTCTCCTTTGTCAACACCGTCGCCGGGAAGCCGAACGGCTGGCTCGTCGAGCCGGACGACGTCGATGCCCTTGCCGACGCGCTCGTCGAAGCGGTCAACGATGATGCCGCTAGGAAGGAACGGGCCGACCATGCCAGGCAGCAGATTCGTGGCGCCTTTTCCTGGCGAGCGCTGGCAGGGCACTTCGATGCCCTCTACACCGACGTGCTCGACCGCGCTCCCTAAGTCAATCCAAACTGCGCTCCGCGAGCCAGAGCCGCTGTCGCCTTCTCTGCCGAGTGCGACATGTCAGCGGGACGACCGCGCCGAGGAGATCCTGACAGCATCGGGACACCTCTCGTGGCGATCTACAGCAGGATCCTGGCGATGTGCTCGGGCGTCGCTCCGGCGGCGATAAGGGCCGCGGCCTCGTGCCAATCCACGTTGGATCGCGCCATCTCATCCGCGTTCTCGAAGCCGAGGCGCGCAAACTGGAGCGCGCGCCACTGAATCGTCAGGTCATCGTGGCTATCACCTGTAACTACCTCGGCAGCCCGTGGGGTGCGTAGATTCGCGTCGGAGCCACGAAGCGCCGCATTTGCAGGCGAAACCGAGTTTACGCACACTACGCGGTCAACTCGGACTCAAGCTGAGCGGTCTGGGCGCTGTCTGGAACCTCCTGCCGGCCGGGGCCTTCCCCGCATCACCCGGCGCTGACAGTCTCTCTAACTCTCGCCTCGCTTCGTTAGGGACGGAGTCAGACCCGTCCGTCGACGGACCGGCCAGCTTCGACGTTGGCGGTGCCGAGTGACGCAAAGATGGAGAACGTCCTCAGCGGCCGCTCCGCCGTGACCGGCCGCTGACGTGAACTGGACGGAGCATGCGACGCTGTGGGCCGAGGTGCTCCACCAGCTACGCCTCTGTCTGCGCTCGATCGGCTTCAGCCATGTGGAGGAAGGGCGGCCGCAGGAGCTTGCGCTGCAGGAGGCTCCGAAGGGGCTTGGCGCGGCTGGTTGAGAAAGGGCTAGTCGAGCGAATCGAGCAGCTTTTGCGCATCCTCGATCCGCTGCGCGACATCTGCCCGCCGTTCGTCCTCAGCGTGTTGCTCGACGCGGTGGCGGGGAGCTAGCAGTTCACCGTAAGACCGGTTCGTGGCCGCAACGCGCTCCTTGATCGCTGACCAGGCCCTTTGGAGATCTTCGTCGGGAGCCTCGAAGTGCAACTTCCCGTACTCAAGACGCGGCTCCTCAAGGTCGCCGGGGAAGTCACGGTAACCGCGGAACAGTTCAAGCCACTCGTTATCCGGCCAAGCCAAGCCCTCCGCTTCAAGGTTCACCTCAACCTCAAGAAGGTCGCCCTGAATAACGTCCTTTACCACTCGTTTCCCAAGCTTGACTTCCACGCTCTCGATCCTACTGCTCTACCGCTGGCAGAAACTCCCGCTCCTTCGGCCCCAAGTCGACCACCAAGAGGTGAGGTCGAGACAGGGGCGAGAAGACCGACGCCCGGGAGCATCACCGCGCCGCCCCGATGGCGGAGATAGGCTCAGGGGATGGAAGTCGTGTTCAAGATCGCCAGCGAGCGGTACTCGCTCGACGAGGGAGCGGCGACGCTCGTGGCGGAGAACCTGAGGGTGAAGGCTGCGCACAAGCCCGGCGCCGAAGGAGCCGAAGGAGCTCGACCAGTCGCCGACGCGATCGAGCTCCGGCTGATCGAGGACACCGCCGACCCGATCACCCTGGGCGGAGACGGGGCCGAGGCCGTCTTCTACGTGCTGAACGCGCCGACTGGCGGCAGCGACCAGCTGCAGGCGCTCTACCACGCCGTCAAACGGCTCCACGACGAGCGGATTCGGCAGAAGAGCTAGGACAGCCTGCCCCTCGAGTTCGAGATCCTCGCGAGCGCTACGAGATCTGTGACCGACTCGTCGGCTGGCTCGCGCATTCCGCCGAGGTCGGGGACGCGACCGCGCCAGGGAAGAACGGCCGGATCGTGTTCCGGGGCTACCTCGATGTCGGCAGAACGACCGGGGCTCTCTTCCCCCTTGAACCCGAACGGGACCCAGGTCAGGCGGGTCACTCAGCCGCGCAGCCGTTGATCGACCAGGAGCCTGACTGGTTCCCCAACGGAGCGAAGATCGCCTTCGAACGGAAGGTCCCCTGTCCCGCCGGCGGCAGCAGGAACGGCTTGGAAAATACGTGCGACCGCGTCTACACGGTGACACGCGACGCGACGGGAGAGGACTCAAGTCGCTCGTGTCGTGCGGGTTCAAGGGCAGAGGGCTGTTCCCCGGGAACTGCGTCGGTGTGCACCGCGGCCCACCGGCCCCTGATGCCTCAAAATGCCCCATATCGAGCCGCTCTCCCGCCCCATTTGTTGTCTATTTAGACGAAACTAGGCAGGAAGGAGCATCCGGTTCTCACATCAAATTGGCGGCCGCCGAGCTCTTTGTTCATGCGGTTTGTGGCTTGGGGTGCTGGACGACGATCACACGGTCGACGCGAAAAATGGCGAAGGATGGCAGACGACTCGCCTTCACCCACTTCGACTTGGGCTGACACTCGCCGGTCGGACAGAGCCACTTGCTCGCGTTTTGCTTCACGTCGCCCCCGGCGAACGTCCCAAGTGCCGTGCTCGCACTCAGACACTTGTGCTTCCCGGCGAGACTTCGCAGAGTGCAACGAGACGCAAGCAACCTCGCCGCGCCGTTATCGCACCCAGGAGGTCGGGTTGGAATCCTGCAAGCCTGGTCTGGCCTCCCGGCGTGTGAAGCGGGCGCGCTCTGGCGGAGTTAAACTTTTGCCCGTTCTTTTGCCCGTCTGACCTAACCCGAGCTGATCTCAGCTCGTCGCATGAGCCCGAGTCGAGCCGCCCATGCGCTACCTGGCCTGGCGACAGAGGTCTCATAACCTGAGCCGACCTCAGCCGGCACGAGATCACGTCAGGTGGAATAACCCTGAGGTCGGGGTTCTTGTGTGGTGGTCGGCGAGTTAATGCTCGTGTTCGAGACGCGCCAGGTCTGCTTGCCAGCGGTCGACGATCTCGCCTGCGGTCGTCTCGACGGCGAGGTGGTACGCCTGCCCCGCCCAGAGGTTGAGCCCCTCGGCATCCCCGAGCGCGCGTGCCTTCGCGCGGAGCGGTGCTGTCAGATAGTGGATTTCGGGATAGGCCGCCGGTGCAGCGTCGTCGTGCTCAAGCATGAAGCGGTTGACGATTCCGCGGGCGCGGCGCCCGGAGAAGGCGCGCGTCAGGCGTGTCGGTGCTTTGCGGCGCAGCGCCTGGCGATGAGGCTCGTTCGTTCCGGCTTCTTCGGCGAGCATCAGCGCGGAGCCGATCTGAGCTGCAGAAGCTCCAGCGCGACGCACAGCGGCGATCTGGGCCGCCGTCGCGATCCCACCTGCCGTGACGAGCGGTCGATCGGTCATTGCCGCGACCGACTGTAGGAGCGCCAGGACTGAGAGGGGCTCGTCGTCGTGCTGTCGATACGAGCCCTGGTGGCCTCCGGCCTCGGCGCCCTGGAGAACGAGTGCGTCGACACCTGCCGCGAGCGCGACCCCCGCCTCGGCCGGAGAAGTGACGGTCGCCCATACTGCGATGTCGAGGCCGCGCAGCCGCTTGATCGTCTCTGGCTCGGGGCAGCCGAACGTGAATGAGACGACATCCGGGCGCGTGCGTGCGGCAACATTCAGCTTCGCTTCCCAGTCGTCATCGCTCCACGAAGGGACGCCGACAGACACGCCGTAGCGATCCTCCTCGACGCGCAGGCTGCGAGCGTAGGCGTCGATCGCGGCCTCGTCGGTCTCATCGCGTGTTGGGTAGAAGAGATTGACTCCGAACGGGCGTGCGGTCGCCGAGCGCACCGCAGCGATCTCCTCCTCCACTTCCTGTGCGGTCTTGTACCCGGCAGCGAGGAAGCCGAGGCCGCCGGCCTCCGAGACCGCGGCGACGAGCGCCGGCGTCGTAGGGCCGCCGGACATTGGGGCGCCGACGATCGGCACATCGAGTGAACCGTCGAATATGAACACGTGTCGCGGCATACCCTAGGAGGCCAGGCGATTCCGGCGTCCTTGATCTTGCAGCCGGAGTTGTGCGGCCATATAAGCGGCGCTGCCCTCAAAGCTCCGCTGCGCTTGCAAGTCACCACGATGAGGAGTCCTGATTGGGTGAGCGCTCGCCAGACGAAAACTTTTGCCCGAACTTTTGCCCACCTGAGGTGATCTCAACTGATCTCGGCTGGTCTAGCATCTCCCCAGCAGGCTGTTCTGGCGTCACCTGATCTGGCAACAGTCGTCTCATAACCCGGAGGTCGCAGGTTCAAATCCTGCCCCCGCTACTGCAAAGGCCTCGGAAACGGGGCCTTTTCTTTGGGGTTATCCCTTTCATGCAGTACGCGCGGGAAGGGGATCTCTGATGGAACGACCGCTTGGTCGACGAGCCGGCGGTGTTCGACATGCTGCGTGAGCGATCGCGTTCGACGAATCGGAAGCTCGTAGACGTCGCTTCGGCTGTGGTGGGCGGCCACCGGTTGTTGCCGGAAGCACCGGTCGCGCCGCTGTCGAGGCGAGCCGACTGAAGCTGGCCGCGCGTAACATCCCCAAACCAGGTGGTAGGGTGGATTAGCCTTGCCTTAGAGCTCGGCGGGCGATCTTCCGGCCTCAGCATTCGGTCGGCGTGGATGCGAACTCAGGAGCCGCGCATGTCCCCGCCCGACCCGCCTCAGTTCGACCGTACTAACGGTCCTCCGACCGGCAGCGCGCACCGTCGAGCGCAATTGGCTGCGGTCGGCGCACTGATCGCATCGGTCGTCGTCATCGGGCTCACTCTCACCCTCGTGGCGGGTGATCCCATCAGTGTCGTCCTCATGTTCGGCTTGGTGTTCCTCGTCGCGTTCTTCGGTTGGCTTGTGCTGACACGGCGCAGCTATCTGCGTTTCCTCGGCCTGCCCCTGGTCATCTTTGGGTTCGTCGGGCTGACCGCTTTCGCGTACGACCACAAGGTGGCGCTCCCCGTGCTGATCGCTGTGCTCTTGCTGTTCGGCCTCGTCGCCCGATACGCGATGCGCCATGCACACACGACGGAGCAGATGGCGCGCGGGCACGCGCGCCCCACAGCCCCGGCACAAAAGGGGCTGCTGATCATCAATCCCAACTCCGGCAGCGGGAAGGCCGAGCGCTTCAATCTCCCGGAGGAGGCACGAAAGCGGGGCGTCGAGCCGTTGTTGCTCGAGCCCGGTGACGACCTCTGCGAACTGGCCCATCGGGCGGTCACACAGGGTGCCGACGTCATCGGGATGGCAGGAGGCGACGGGTCGCAGGCGATGGTCGCGACAGTCGCGATGCAGCGTAACGTCGCCCACATTTGTGTCCCGGCCGGGACCCGCAACCATTTCGCACTCGATCTCGGACTCGACCGCGATGACGTGGTCGGGGCACTCGATGCGTTCACCGACGGTGTCGAACGGCGGATCGACCTTGCTTCCCTCAACGACCGTGTCTTCGTCAACAACGCCTCGCTCGGTATCTACGCAAGCGTTGTGCAATCCGATGCCTACCGCGATGGGAAGCTCAGGACCTGGAAACGGATGCTGCCGGAAATGCTCGGGCGGGACGCGGCAGCCAGCGATCTCCTGTTCGACGCGCCGCACGCTAGAGACTGGCCGAACGCGTCGCTCGTGATCGTCTCGAACAATCCGTATCAGCTGCGGCGTTTTGGCGGGGTGGGTACGCGGCCGCGTCTCGACAGCGGCCGGCTGGGGATCTTCGCGACCCGCATGCGCGGCGCCGGCGCAGTCGCCAAACTCGTAACTCTCGGGACGATCGGCCAGCACCGGCGTCTTGGTGGCGTGCTCCAGTGGTCGTCCTCCGAGTTCGAGGTCCGAGCCACTGCGCCGGTCGCAGTCGGTCTCGACGGTGAGGCGCTCATGCTTGCACCGCCGCTTCGCTTCGTCTCGTTGCCGGGAGCGCTGCGCGTCCGCGTCCCGCGGCACGCTGCTGGTGTTTCACCAGCTGGGAGCGCAGTGACACTGACCCGGCGCAACCTATGGGCGCTGGTCCACATCTCGGCGGGGAGGCCGGTTCAACCGCCGTCGCAGAGGTGACCGGTCGTCTTGTTTCTGCACGGGGGAGGCGACCGAGTGCCGCCTCCCTCCGCAGCAACGACGATCGAGCGGACCTTTAGGCGGGCGTTACGGCAGGCCTCGCTTTCACGCGATCCTCACGGGCGTCGGCTTGAAGGATCGGGGACTCGGGCCTGAAGCCCTTCACCGTGCAGTAGATGCCAAGCGACAGCTCCCAGAGGGCCTCCGGAATCGTCGCGATGCCCTGCAGGGGGCCGCCGGGGTCGGCGATGCCGAACATGACGAGCGTGCCCGACACGATGATGAGCGGTCCCCCGACGAGGCCGAGCATCGCCATCTTTCGCGGCACCAGGCCCGAGCTGTACATCAGATAGCCGAGGATCAGCCCGTTCCCCCAGCCGACGACCCAGCCCGGCCCGAGCCAGAACGTCCAGTCCTTGATCGCGGCGAGGGTGTAGGCGACCGAGCCCTCAGCCGCGCTCGCGACCTCCTCCTGCAACGTGACGATCCCCAGGACGGCGACGATGCCGACGAGGATGAACGTGCACTCGAAGAGGCGGGCAGTCACATACCCCAGCGCGAGCTCTTCGCTCTGTCGCTTGACAACAGGGAAGATCACGACTGCGGTGCCGATGTTCGCGATGATCAGCAGCAGCTCGAGGAACGCTCCGAACACGATCTGGTTGTTCTGCCCGGCGCTCGCGATGTAGCCGACAGGGTCGTCGAGCACCGGTTGGTAGAGCAACAACGCCGGGATCGACGTGATGAACGTGATGAGGTAGAGCACGCCGAAGACTCGCGCCCTTTTCTGATCCAGAGTCACCCCCTGAACCCCTTTCCTCGATGATGGTCAGCAGGCGATCCGACGCCATCTTGACCGGCGAGAACTATGGCGCCGGCTCGGGACTCGCCGCAGGCTGCTGCAGCGGCGATAGCAGCAGCAAATGGCTGTCGACGATCGCCTGAGCGACGTCTACCAGCTTCCGGCCGTTGTGCTGTGAGTGGTCTCGGAGCATTTGGAAGGCGCCGTCGGCATCGACCGCATGGCGCGCCATCAGGATGCCTTTCGCCTGCTCGATCAGCGCTCGCCGCCCGAAGGCACCCTGGAGACTCTGGTATTCCGAAAAACGCTGCAGGGTGATGTCGATCGCGCTCTGGAGCTCCGCGGCGTCGCCGTCGACGATATAGGCAAACACGCCGCGCTTCGCCGCTTCCCGCACGTAACCCGGGTCCTTTGCAGACAACAACGCGATTACCGGGCAAGCCGACTCGCGGACGATCTCTGTGATCAGCTCGAGGGCGTGCTCCGAGCTCAGCCCGAGACCGACCAGGGCCACATCCGGCCGTTCCCTCTCGGTCGCGGCACCGACGTCCTTGACGTAGATCTCGCGGGCGATCACCTCGTGGCCGAGCCCAACCACGACTTGCGCAAGGAGCTCGAGCCGGTCGCGGCGCTCGTTCGCGATCAGGACACGAAGATGCTGTAGTCCCCTCCCGTCCATGCTCAGGACGTTCCCTGCGGTCGCAAGCGCATCGAGAGGACTCTCAAACCTCGAATTCCAGCTGGCGTCCAAGAGACCAGCAGCCTCACTCCAGACGCGTGAGTGAACCAGGAGCACGGCGAGTGTAGCGCAACTCAGGACGGGCAACCCACCGTTTTTGGGAGGCCTGCTATCGTCCGGGTCGCAGCGTCACAACCCCTCGGCGCAGCCCGAACAGAGGCGGGTCAGAGCAAGCGAGCCGCCGCCGGTCCACCCTCAGCAGAGCAGGTTGGAGCACGATCTAGCCGATCCAAACACCCGGTCGGCAGGTTCGAAGCAGGGAGGGGGCCGATGGTTGAAATTCGTGTTGCAGTCGAGGACGGCGCCCGTGTACCAATGCTCGTGCGCCGGCTCGCAAGACTCTTCGACAGGTCGTCGATCTCGTTCGACCGGTCACGGAACGAGGTGCGGGTCGAGTCCGAGTGGGAGTCTCGTGCGGTCAGCGGGGTCGTCGAAATCGTTCAGGCGTGGCTGGAGGAGGACGGCGCGGACTCCGCGACGCTGTCGATCGGAGATCGCTCGTACACGCTGCTGACGCCGACTCCAATTGGGGCCGGCCGATGATCGACCTCGTGCCGGATCACCAGAAGACACTCCACCTCGTTCAACAGATTTCGGTCGCGGGGCGACAGGGCGTCACGGCGCCGATGTTTCTCCAGGACGTTGGCGCCGCGGTGGCGGAAGCGTTCGAGTTCGACTCCGTTTCGGCGGTGCGATACGACACCGAAGCCGAAGAGGACAAGGAAATCGGCCTCGCCGCCGCCGCTCCGGCCGATCATGCGGATGTCCAACAGTTCACGAGCGCCTCCTTGCTCGCGGGCGCACGGGAGACCCAGAATCTCGTGCTCCTCGCCGCTGGAGACGTCACCACCGAGTTCGCCCTCCCGTTGATGAGCGAAGGCCGCTGTCTCGCCGTTCTCTACGGGATTCGCCGGGCCGCGGTGGGACCCCCCAAAACTGACTGGGATGCGCTCGCGAGCGTCGGGGTTCTCGCCGCAACCCTGCTCGAAGACGTGCTCGCGCGTGACGAGATGAATGAGCGCGACATGCTCAAGAGCGAGTTCGTCGCGCTCGCTGCGCACGAGCTGCGGAACCCGTTGTCCAGCATCTACGGCCTCTCCGTCACGCTGGTCGAGCGAGGTGACGAGTTGGCCGAATCACAGCGACTGACGCTGCGGAACGCGCTCCAAGAACAGACGAGTCGCATGCGGAACCTCGTCGAACAGTTGCTCGACCTCTCGCGCCTCGACCTTGGGGCGATCCATATCTCCCCCGTGCCTCTTCGTCTCCGCCCCAGGATCGAGGAGCTGGTTCGTCCGCTCGCGGATACCCGGCCGGACTCGGTGACCATCGTCGTTGCACCGGACCTGGAGGCCGCTGTGGATCCGGCCGCGCTCGATCGCATGGTCTCGAACCTGATCGCGAATTCACTTCGGCACGGAGAGCCACCGGTCACGGTCACAGCACAGGG
>Ga0307320_10000513_pt1 | contig 13952 bp, 14 predicted proteins | sample ER_DNA_369_FD_194495 | JGI IMG/M metagenome (GOLD analysis project Ga0307320, IMG submission 194495) | Bulk soil microbial communities from the East River watershed near Crested Butte, Colorado, United States - ER_DNA_369 | ecosystem: Environmental > Terrestrial > Soil > Floodplain | place...
GAGCTCCTTCACCGTCTTCGCGTTGATCTGCGCCATCGGCTTCAGCCCGCTTGCGTCGGCTCGGCCCCGGGGGGCGAGACGTGATCGGGGACGATCGGCTCGGGCTCCACCGCTGGCTCGGGGGCCGGATCGGGGGTCGGAGCCGGTGCGGCCGCGGGCTTTGGCGCGGGGGCCGGCTCGGGCTCGATCTCGGGACCGGTCGCGCGCGTCACGACGGCCTCGCGGCCCTCTTGCCGTCCCTCGGCCAGGGCATCCGCGATCAGCCGGGTGACGAGCGAGACCGATCGGATCGCGTCGTCGTTGCCCGGGATCACGAAGTCCACCTCGTCCGGATCGCAGTTCGTGTCCACGATCGCGATGACCGAGATGCCGAGCTTGCGCGCCTCGTTGACCGCGATGTGCTCCTTCTTGGTGTCGATCACGAAGATCGCGTCGGGGAGCCGTTCGAGGCTCTGCATGCCCCCGAGGTTGCGCTCGAGCTTCTCCTTCTCGTGCCGCAGACGGATCGCCTCCCGCTTGGGGAGGAAGTCGAACGCGCCCGTGCGTTCCATCTCGCGTAGCTCGCGAAGACGGAGCAGCCGACGCGAGACCGTTTGGAAGTTCGTGAGCATCCCGCCGAGCCAGCGAGTCGTGACGAAGGGCATCGCGACGCGTGCAGCGTGCTCGGAGATGACCTCCTGCGCCTGCTTCTTCGTCCCGACGAACAGGATCACCCCGCCGCGGCGGCCGAGATCCCTCGCGTACGCATAGGCCTCCTCGAGCCCGGACAGTGTCTTCTCGAGGTCGATGATGTAGATGCCGGAGCGCTCCCCGTACAGGTACCGGCCCATCTTCGGGTTCCAGCGTCGTGTCTGGTGCCCGAAGTGCACCCCCGCCTCGAGCAGCTCCCGCCTGGTGACGACAGGCATGGTGCCCTCCTTCCGGTTTCGTCCCTCCGCCCGGTTCGGCTCTCCTGCGGCCCGGCTCGTGCTCGGGGTTGCCGCTCGCGCATTCGCGCTCGCTGCTTGACTCCCCTGAACCCGGCCGGGACCCCGCGGGTGATCCCCGGGCGTGTGAGCTCGGCGTCGAGACGCCGGCGAACGCGCAGTCTACCAGCGGCGTTGTCGCAGTCCGGGCCGCCGTCCCGACTCAGCGCCGGCCCGAGGGGCGCCGGGAGGGCTGGCGTTGGGGAGACCTGCGGCGCGGCACCGGCTGCTCTGGGACGGATGGCTCGGCCACGATCCAGCGGTAGGCGAGCCCCCCCATGAAGCCCAAGTGGAGCACGCTCGCGGCCAGGATGAAGATCCAGCCGGAGAGTGACGGGTTCGCGGTGACCTCTCCCCCGCCCGGGGCCAGACCGACGATGACGGGCAGGGCGATGAAGAAGTACAGGCCGCAGAACAGGAGGTGCCGGCTCCCAGGCAGCATCGCGGCCCTGCCCGAACGCCGGATGGACTCGACCACGCCTCGGCGTTGTCGGACGGCGGCGGTCGGTGCGAACCCGAGGAAGAACAGGCCTCCCACGAGCGCACCGACGGCGCCGAGCAGCCCGATGCCGGGGCCGAGGACCGGGAGGATGATGTTGCTGGCCAGGATCAGCGTGAACGAGAGCACCTGGACGACGATCACGGTCGGGATCGCCGCGACGCCCCTGAGCAGCCCCCAGGAGCTCACGCGACCGTCCTCGAGCGACTCCACGATCATCCCCGCGAGCAGGGCATAGAGCACGCCCCGGATCAGGATCGCCATGCCGATGAAGATCAGGAACGCGGGTCCGAGACCCAACAGACTCTCCCCGGTCCCGAGATCGAAGTACGTCGCGATCGGCGGCAGTGCGAGGACGTCGACCAGCAGGGCGGGTCGGCCCTCGAACCCGAGCGCGTACAGGCCGAGCCACACGAGCAGCGGCACGAGGACCGCGATCGCCAACAGGACGGGCGAGGACACGACGGCGAGGAGGCCGCGCCCGAGCGAGCGCCCGATCGGCGGCATCACGGACTCGGCGCTCTTACCGAAGAGCGCGCCGCCGAACGGCCGACGCGGTTCGGGCGCCGCGGTCGGCTCGGCCGCCGCCTCGGTCGCCTCGTCTCGAACCGGGGCCGGCCGCGGGCGCGCCGGACGCCGTCGCTTCCTGCCGCTCACGGTGCCTCCTCCCGTTCCGTGTCCCGATCGAGGTCGTCGTCGCCGCTCTGTATCTCGCCTGCCGTCCCCAAACGCCGCTTCGCCCAGATGCCCGGCACGAACGCGATCGCGAAGACGATGAGCGCCGCGAGCGTCCATCGCGTCACGGTGGTCCCGGCGTCGAGCTCGGTCGGCGAGGGTATGTCGACGAGCTCGCCGTCCGGGTCGTGTTCGAAGGCGATGAGGCCGGCCTCGCGGCCGCCCTTGACGGCGAGGACCGCGTCGCTCGCGAGCGCGATCGTCCCGACGAGCCCGGGGGACGGGGCGCTCTGCCAGACGAGGTGCCCGGACGCCGTATCGAGTGCCACCAGGCGACCGTCGCTCAGCCCGAGCAGGAGCGACGAGCCGGAGACGACGGGCGAGCTCCGCAGCACGACCTCGTTCAGTTGGTAGCTCCACCGGCGCTTGCCGTCCGCCGCATCCAGCCGGTACAGGCCCCCCGCGATGTCGGCCGCGAACACGCTCTCGTCGTCGAACGCGAGCGAGGTCACGGGGGAGAACAGCGAGAGCACCAGCGTTGCCCATCGTTCGGAGCCGCCCTTCGCGTCGAGCGCCCGAACGCGCCGGTCGGCCGAACCGATGAACACGGAACCGCCGCCGGCCGAGGGCGCGGTGCCGGCCGTGGAGTTCGACTGGATGGCGAGCGCCGGCCACGAGCGCTCCCCCGTCGCCTCGTCGAACGCCGCGACGACGACCTGCGCCGGGTCGGTGTTCCTGGCGACCGCGACCACCTGCCCATCGGCGACCGCGACCGGCGAATCGACGAGCCCTTCCATCTCCGCGGACCACGTGATCGATCCGCTCTCCAGTGAGACGGCGTACACCGTCCCGCCCTGGTCACCTACGAACGCGTTCGTTCCCTCGATCGTGACACCGCTCCGCGAGATCGCTTCCAACGGCGTTCGCCAGAGCTCGGTTCGGTCGGCGAGTGAGACCGCGACGAGCGTCGAGATGTCGGGCTCCTTCTCCGGTCCAGTGGGAGACGGGCCGGGCCCCGTCGTCGTCGAAGGCGATGCACTGGGGGTTGCGCTCGCGCTCGGGCTCGGCGATCCCTCCGACGCTCCGCCTACATCGCTCGGACCCGGGCCTTCGAGGTAGACGAGGATCCGCCCCCGTGGGCCGGCCCCGATCGCCGGCATCGACAGGGGTCCCCCGCCCCGAGCCACCTGCCACTCGATGGCGCCCGAGACCACGTCGATCCCGTAGACGGCCTCGGTCCCGACCGACACGGCTAGGTCGCCCGCGACCACGGCGCCCGACAGGGCGTCGCCAGCGGGCGCCGGCAGGGTCCAACGGACGCGGTAGGGGGGTTCGGGGCCATCGGCCAGCACCCCGGAGTGACCGGGTCCGCCTTGGAACTGCTTCCAGGTGGGGGCCTCCTGCGCGAACGCCTCGCCCGACAGGAGCGCGAGCGGTCCGATCGCGAGCGCTGCGGCAGCGACACGGACGGCGCGCGACGATCGGTGACGGCGCATCGGAAACAGGGGGCTCTCCTCTGACGGGGGCGCACATGCTAGCCGCAGTCACCGTCCCGCGACCGTTTGCTCCGACACCCAATGCGGTCGGTGTCAGCTCAAGATCGGCACGAGCCGGATCAGGTCCTGCACGCCGAGCGGTGCCAAGAGCAGGATCGGGTCCACATACTCCCCGTCGAGCTTCGCGCCCAAGTGCAGGTGCGGGACCATCGCCCCCGGCGATCCGGTCCCGGTGCTCCCGATCGGTTGCCCCCTCGAGACGACGTCACCCTTGCGCACCGTCGTCGACGAGATCCATGAGTACGTGCTCGACAGTCCGCCGCCATGGACGATCGTGACGAACAGCTCCCCGCCCACTCTCCCGGCAAAGGAGACCGTCCCCGCCTCGGTGGCAAGGATCGGCGTCCCGGGCGCGGCCGCGATGTCGATCCCGCGGTGGCCCGCCCCGAACGGCGTGTCGGGCGGGTCGAACCCCCGGATCACCGGCCCCTGCACCGGCCAGGCCCACGTCCCGACCGGCAGCATCGGGACGATTCCGATGAGCTCGGTCCCGGAGCCGATCGGCGACGGTCCGGCCGATGGCAAGGACGGACCCGTGAGGGTCACCATCACCAAGGGGAAGACCAGCGCCAGCAACGCCATGAGGTTCTCCGATCGATGACCGAACAACGACCCTAGGCGAGCGGGGCGGCGCGAGCCGTGACGCGGCTCACATGTGGAGCGATCGGTTCACTCGGTCTCGACGAGCTGGAGGCGGAGCTGGCCGACCGCCTTCGTGTGGATCTGGCAGACCCGTGATTCGGTCACCCCGAGGATGTCGCCGATCTCGGCCAGGGTGAGGCCCTCGAAGTAGTACAGGGTGACCACGATCTTCTCGCGTTCGGACAGCGAGTTGATGGCCGCCGCGAGCAGTCCGCGCGTCTCCTCGCCCTCGAGCGCCATCGTCGGGTCGGTCCCGCGGTCGGCCAGCGTGTCCAGGAGCGACACCTGTTCGCCCCGGTCGCTCCCGACGCTCAGGATCTCGTCGAGCTGGAGCACCTGCACGAACGAGATCTGGTTGATGACGTCGTGCAGCTCGCGTAGCGTCACGCCGAGGCGCGCCGCCACCTCCTTCTCGGTCGGGCCGCGCTTGTGGATCGACTCGAGGTCCGAGTACGCCTTCTCGATCTCGCGCGCCTTGAACCGGACGGATCTCGGCACCCAGTCCATCGCACGAAGCTCGTCGATGATCGCGCCCTTGATCCTCGGGATCGCGTACGTCTCGAACTTGTTGCCGCGGCCGGGGTCGAACTTCTCGAGGGCATCGATCAGCCCGAACATCCCGTACGAGACGAGGTCGGCCTGATCCACGCTCGCGGGCAGGCCAGTCGCCACTCGGCTCGCGACGTATTTCACCAACGGGGCGTAGTGCAGGATGAGGCGTTCGCGCGCGCCCTCGCGAGCGCCCGAGACATCGTTCCGCTTGAACTCCTCCCACAGCCGGGCGAGCTCGTTGATCTCGTCGGGCGTCGCGGGCCGGCGGGTGGAGACCCGCGAAGACGACCCCACATTGACCGAGCTGGACCGCGCCGAGGGCCGGTCGTTCTTGGCGGCCTGCACCGTCTTGGCGGTCCTGTCGGCCCTGGTCGGCTTGGAGAGATCTACCGCGGGCTTGGCCTTCTCGGCCTTGGGGGCTCGAGGCATCAGGCCCTCGGGTGGCTGCGCTCGTAGGCCTCGAACAGGCGTGCACGACTCACGTGGGTGTACCGCTGCGTCGTGGCCACGCTCGCGTGGCCGAGCATCTCCTGGACCGACCTGATGTCCGCTCCTCCTTCGAGCAGGTGCGTGGCGAACGAGTGTCGCAGGGTGTGCGGCGTCACCCGCCGGCCCGAAAGGGCTAGGCCCGCGTATCGTCCCACAAGCCGTCGAATGTCGCGTGGGCCGATCGGCCGACCCCTGCGGTTCACGAACAGCTCGTCGTCCCGGCCGACGCCGAGGACGCCCCGAACGACGAGCCAACCGGCGACCGCCTCTCGCGCCGGGTCGCCGAGCGGCACCTCGCGCTCCTTGTCGCCTTTGCCGACCACCATCACCCGGCCGCGTTCGAGATCGACCCGGTCGAGCGTGAGGCCGGCGACCTCGCTCACCCGCAGCCCCGACCCGTACATCAGCTCGAGGATCGCCCGGTCCCGCAGCGCCACCGCCGTCTCGACGTCGCTCGCGTCCGCGGTCGCGACGGGCGCCTCGACGAGGGCCGCGGCCTCCGGCGCGCGCAGGACCACCGGGAGGCGGTTCACGACCTTCGGCCGGCCGAGGAGCGCGGCGGGATCCTCGGCGACGACCTCCCGTGAGACCGCCCACCGGTAGAAGGTGTGGATCGCGCCGACGCGCCGCGCGATCGACGCGCGCGCATAGCCCAGGCTGGTGAGCAGGGCGAGGAATCTCCGCAGGTCGTCGATCCCCGCCCCGGGCAGGTCCCGCCGGTTGCGGCGTAGGAACGCGCCCAGCTGCGAGAGGTCTCGGCGGTACGCGTCCACGGTCGAGGGCGCGAGGTGGCGCTCGAGCGCCAGGTGATCGGAGAACCCGTCGATCAGGACAGTGTCGGACTGAGCAAGGTCGCGGGCGGGCATGGTCCTCCGAGCTCGGGGGTCCCCCTTGTACCAATCGAGATCGTCCCGTTCAAGCAGCGGACCCGGGATCGACGTCCGCCGGTGGGCGGACCAGCCTGTCCCTGTGAGGTCGTGCCTTGAGCGTCGTCTCGTAGCGGCCACCCACGTTGCGGACGAACCCGCGCAGCTCCAGCCGCATCAGGACCCCGACGACCTCGTGGATGCCCACCCCGAGCGAGGTCGCTAGGCGATCGGGGAGGGTGGGTTCGACGATGCCGGCCAAGACCCTGAGCTCGGCGTCGTCGAGGCCCAGCCGCTCGGTGGCCTCGGTCGGAAGGACCTCTACGCCGAGGTCGCTCAGCAGATCCTCGGCGTCGCGGATCAGGGTGGCCCCCTCGCGGATCAACTGCAGCGGCACCTCCGACAGGGCGCTGGTGACCGAACCCGCGAGCGCGAACACGTCCCGCCCGAACTCCATCGCGTGCTCAGCCGTGATCAAGGAGCCGCTCCCCCTCGCCCCCTCGACCACCACGGTCGCGCGGCACAACCCCGCGACGATCCGGTTGCGAGCGGGGAAGTGGTGCTGGCTGGGCGGCGTTGCGGGCGCGTACTCGCTCACCAGCGTTCCCGCGGCGCCGATCCGCCAGATCAGGGCTCGGCTGGCCGACGGGTACGGCACGTCCAGTCCCGACCCCAGGACGGCGAGCGTCGGGCCCTGCACCGAGAGCGCGCCCTCATGAGACGCGGCGTCGATGCCGCGGGCGGCGCCGCTCACGACGGTGACCCCGGCGAGCGCCAACCCGCGCCCGATCGCACGCGCCGCCTCGCGCCCCGAGGCGGTGCAGCGCCGGGCGCCGACCGTCGCGACGGCCGAGGTCACGTCCGGCGGCGTCCGACCGATCACGTAGATCGCACCGGGTGGATCATGGATCTGTCGGAGCTGGCTGGGATAGTCGACCGATGCCCACGTGATCAGGCGAGCCCCGCACGCCTTGGCCGCACCGGCGATCGCATCGGGGTCCAGGGCACGCGCGAACGCCTGGTCGTTGTCGCTGCCGGCGCGACCCTCACGGATCCAGGCAAGGGTCGAGGCCGCCGAGCCACGTTCGACCGCCAGCGAGATGAGGCTCCGCGGGGAGATCCCGCGGAGCGCCGACAGGACGAACAGCGCTCGTCGGTCCTCCTCGTCCGAGCCGTAAGCCGGCGGCCACGTGGGCCACGGACCGCCGGCTCGATCCTCAGACCGCACGCTCGAGCTCCGGCACCGGCGAGGCGGAGCGGTACGCCAGCGCCTCGACCACGTGATCGGGTTCGACGCGGTCCGCTCCCGCGAGGTCCGCGATCGTCCGTGAGACCTTGAGCGTGCGGTCGAAGCCCCGGCCCGTGAGCGCGTGCAGGTCGACCGCCGACGCGAGGAGGTCGCGGGCGTCCGCCGAGATCCGCGCCTCGCGCCTCGCGAGGGGACCGGTGAGCTGGCCGTTGTTCGGGAGGCCGAACCGCGCGTAGCGCCGGCGCTGCCGGGCGCGCGCCCGCTCGACGCGTTCGCGGACCGCGGCCGAGGACTCCCCCGGCTGTTCGCCGAGGAGCTCGCGCTTGGTGAGGCGTGGGATCACGAGGCGGATGTCGACCCGGTCCAACAACGGGCCGGTGAGCTTGGCCTGGTACGTCTGCAGACGGTCCTCGCGGCACGTGCAGCGGCGGAGGGCGTCCCCCGCGAACCCACACGGGCACGGGTTCGCCGCCGCGACGAGCGTGAACCTCGCCGGAAACGCCACCGTGCCCACCATCCGCGTGACGACCACGCGCCCGTCCTCCAACGGTTGGCGAAGCCCCTCGATCGCGTCGCGGCGGAACTCCGTGAACTCGTCGAGGAACAGCACCCCATGGTGCGCCAGCGACACCTCTCCCGGCCGCAGGAACGCCGTCCCCCCGCCGAGCAGTGCGGAGGGCGACACCGTGTGGTGCGGCGACCGGAACGGCCGAGCGTGGATCAGCCCTCCGTCGAGGAGTCCGGCCACGGAGTGCAGCTGGGTCACCTCGAGCGACTCGTCGCGCGACATCGACGGCAGGATCGTCGGAAGCCGCCGGGCGAGCATCGTCTTGCCCGCACCGGGTGGTCCGACCATGAGGACGTTGTGTCCCCCGGCAGCCGCCACCTCGAGAGCCCGACGGGCCTGCCCCTGACCCCGGACCTCGGCGAGATCGACCGCATGCCGCGCATCGACGCGCCGGGCCGTCGCCTCCGGCACGGTCGGCCGCCACGTCCCTCGCAGGAACCCGACCACCTCCCCGAGCGACCCCGCGCCGACGACCTCGAGATCGTCCACCAGCGCCGCCTCGGCCGCGTTCGACGCCGGCACCACCACGCCTCGCAGTCCCGCGCGTGCCGCAGCGATCGCCACCGACAGCACGCCTGGGGTCGAGACCAGCCCGCCTCGGAGCGAGAGCTCGCCCGCGAACGCCCACCCTTGGAGCCCCGCGGCGGGCACCTGCGCGGTGGCCGCGAGCACCCCCAGCGCGACCGGCAGGTCGAGGCCGGGGCCTTCCTTGCGGAGCGTTCCCGGCGAGAGGTTCACGACGACGCGACGCAGCGGCCATTCCAGGCCCGCGCTCTCGACCGCCGGTCGGATCCGATCGCGCGCGTCCTGCACGCCCGCCCCGGGCAGCCCGGTCAGGGTGAGCGATGGGAGTCCGCGACCGACGTGCGCCTCGACGGCGACGAGGTGGCCGCGGACGCCGACGACGGTGACGCCGTTGACGCGTCCGTACACGGTCGGCCGACCCTAGCGGCAGCCACCGACACCTAGAACGCGTCCTCGAAGATCTCGACGTCCGCGTCGCGCGCACCGAGCCAGACGCTCGCGACGTCGAAGCGCACCCGGGCGTGCTCGAACGCGTTCCCTTGCAGGAACGCGTCCGCGAGGCTCCTGACCTTCCTGCGCTTGGCTCGCGTCACCGCCTCGTAACCGCCACCGAACGCGGCCCCCGAGCGCGTCTTCACCTCGCACACGACCAGCAGGTCCCGGCGCACGATGATGAGGTCGAGCTCGCCGAGCTGGCAGCGCCAATTGCGCGCGACCAGCGCGAACCCCCGCCGCTCGTAGACACGGAGCGCCGCGTCCTCGCCGGTGCGGCCGCGTTCGGAACGCCGGTCGGTCCTCGATCCGCTCACCCGGCGACGCTAGACCCGGCCGCCGACAGCCGGGTAGGCATCGAGCGGTCTCACGCTCCCGGCTTGGGCGGCGGGAGGTGAGGACCGGCGCTCGGCCGGCCCTCACCTTCGCACTTCGCCCGCCTACGGGTTGAGCTCGCTGATCCTCGTGAACCAGTTGGTAAGGGAGACGCGCGTCCCGCCGCAGCTTCCGAAGCCGGCGAGGCTCGGGGGGCTGGCACCGCTACCGGGGTAATACTGCGCCAGCGTGCAGGTCTGACCGATGTACTCGGAGGCGATCCAGATGTCGCTCCCGTCCGTCCAGGCGGCGCCGTAGTCGCCCCAACGGGTCCTCGGCGGATCGCCGACGAACGCCTTGTACGACGTGAACCCGTCGTCCGGGCCCAGCCCCGCCGCGGCGATGTGCACCGGCGAGACGCCTCCCGCCTCGTCGATCGAGACGTACCCCGCACTCGGGAAGAAGTCCTCGCCGAGGACGGAGAACGCCAGTGCGCCCTCGCCGCTCGGAAGCATCGCCAGCGCGGGCATCGTCAGGTTGTTGTCGGCGAGGGCGACGTAACCCTCGTCTAGGACCTTCCCCTCCACCTTGCCGGCGCCGGTGATCTTCGGTTGCACCTTGAACCAGGCGATGCCGGCCTTCGTCTCGCCGCCGACGGAGACACCGGTCCCGGCAGCGCCCCACAGGTTGCCGTTCACGAACCAGACCTGTTGCATGCGCCCGTCCAGGCTGTCCGGCCTCGAGATCACCTCGTCGTGCTCGGGCTCCTCGACGAAGAAGACTTGCCAGCAGCCGGGGCCGAACGGGGTCGGCAGGGTCGTGTCGTTGATGCAGTCGCGCAACGGCGTTGGGCCGGGTGGCTGGTCGGACGAGGGCGGGAACGTGTACGTCTCGCTGTTCACGAGCCGGTTCGTCAGTTGCACGTTCGGCGTGTCGGTGTTGAGCGAGCTCGTGTTGGTGAGCGCCCAGAGACCGATGCGCCTGGCGGTCCCGGTCGGGTTGCCCGTCTCGGTGCCGTCGCCGGCGATCGTGCTCAGGAGGTACTCCGTACCGCCGGCCTCGGTCGAGTGCTCACCCGGGAACGACGTCGCCGGCCAGACCGTGAAGCCCGGCGAGCCGGCCAACCTCGTGTTCGCGAAGTGCTGGAACGTGATCGAGGACGGAAGCGATGAGCCGGACAGCTGTTCGAGTCCGATCGCGTACAGCTGCGCCCCGTTGTACTGGCTGCTGAAGAGGCAGTAGCCGTTCGTCGAGATGTAGATCCCGTTCGCGTCCATCCCCAGGTGCGGGTAGTCGCCGATCTCCGCCGTTGGGTTCGTCGCTCCCGGAGCAGCGTTCGGATCGGGCGTCGGGCAGCCGTTGTCGGGTGTGCCGTCCGTCCCGTCGTTCTGCGCCGGGATCGGATAGATCGTCCACGACGCGGTCGGGTCGGACGTGTCGCTGATCGCGAGATCGAGATGGTTGGTGCCGAGGAACGCCCCGGCCAGGTCTCCGGAGGGGACCTGATCGATCGTGAGCACGAGCTGCACCCACCGATCGATCGACGGAACGAAGAGGCACACCGGATCCGTAAGGAAGGGGCCGAAAACCCCCGTCGTCCGGTTGATCTGCGCCGGGTAGCCGTAGAAAGAGTTCAGGTCCACGACCCCCGTCAGGTTGGCACCGCTCGTGTCCTTCACCCGGATCACGGTGTTCACGGACTCGAGCACGTATCCGTCCGCAACGCACAGAGCCTGGTCGGGCGGTTCGACCGAGAATTGGTTGCCGCCGTTGGCAAGTCGCTGATCACGGCTCGTCAGCCCATCGAAACTGGCTCCCAGCTCGGGGTTCGACCCGGCGAGCCCCTGCGAGGCGACGATCGGGTTGGCGAGCGGCTTCGGCGGGAACTGGCCTCGCTTGCCAGCGATCGGAAGCAGGCCCACCGGTGTCCCCCGCGCGCCGACGCGACGCCGGATCTCGGGGAAGGCGAGCTCGTCTGAGCCGGTCCCCGTCTCGCGGAATGCGGCCGTGCCGCTCGCGGCAGCGGTCCGCGTCTCCGCGCCCGCGGGAACGGCAGCGACAAGCATTGCGGCGGCGAACGCGATCGCCGCTACGAGACAACTCACCTTCCTGGTCATGCCGTCCCCTTTCTCGGGCGATCTCCTTCGAGGGATCACCCCCTCAGGCGACCAAACAAGCTGAACAAGCGCTGAGGAACAGCCTCACACGGAAGGGCAGGTTCCCGCATGTCTGATCGTTGCAGTAGGTCGGATCGCCGATTGCGGGAGTTCGGGTCGGCTACTCCGGGAGCTGCATCGAGTCCTCCTGACGCAGCTCCTCCACGTTCACGTCGTGGCGGGTCAGCACCCGCACGTTCGACACGAGGCGGGCCGGGCGGTACATGTCCCAGACCCAGGCGTCGCCGAGCACCACCTCGACCCAGCCGTCCTCGCGCTGGTTCAGCTCGACCGTGTTCGCGAGGTAGAAGCGCCGCTCGGTCTCCACGACATAGGCGAACATCGGCACGATGTCGCGGTACTCGCGGAACAGCTCGAGCTCGCGCTGCTCCTCGTACCGCTCGATGTCGTCTTCTTCGGGGTTCACGGCTCCTCCACCCTATCGCCATCGTAGTAACCGGTCCGCAGACCCTTGAACGAATATCGATGGATCGGCGACGGGCCATGGCGCCTGATCGCCTCCCGGTGCTCGTCGGTCCCGTACCCCCGGTTGTGGTCGAACCCATAGGCGGGGAACCTGCGGTGGTAGCGATCCATCATCCGGTCCCGGGTCACCTTGGCCACGATCGACGCGGCCGCGACCGACGCGGTGACCGCGTCTCCCTTCTTGATCGACAGGTTCGGGATCCCGAGCCGCTTCACCGGGAAGCCGTCGGTCAGGACGTAATCGGGTGCGACGGACAGGGTGGTGATGCACCGACGGAGCAGCCAGACGTTCGTCTTGTGCAGCCCCCGCCGGTCGATCCGCGTCGGCGTGCACCGGCACACGGAACGAGCGACGGCGTGGCGCACGATACGCTCGAACGCCGCGTCGCGCTGGAGCGCGGTCAGCACCTTCGAGTCGTTGATCCCCTCCAGGTCGAACTCGGCGGGCAGGATCACCGCCGCGGCCACGAGCGGCCCGGCGAGGGCCCCGCGTCCGGCCTCGTCGACGCCGGCGATCAGGCGGAAGCCCTGCTCCCGCAGACCCCGCTCATAGCGCCCGAGGTCCAGGACTAGTGGATCCACCCGACCCTCGAAGGCGGCCATACGATCGCGAACGCCCTCCCCACCACCTTGTCGACCGGGACGAACCCGAGGCCGAACCGCGAATCGTTCGAGTTCAGCCGGTTGTCCCCCAGGACGAAAAGCGCTCCTTCCGGAACCCTCACCGGACCGTACTCCCTCGTGTCGACCGCCCCCTTCAGGTAGGGCTGGGGGATCCGGACCCCCTCGACGAACAGTCTGCCGTCCCGCAGCTCGACCGTCTCGCCGGGGAGCCCGATCACCCGCTTGATGAAGTCCTCGTGCTCGGGCCGTTCGATGCCGAGCGTGCTCGACAACCAGTGGACGAACCCGCCGACGATCCCGCGATCCGGGCCGGGGCGTCCCAGAGGGTCCGAGAACACGACGACGTCGCCGCGATCGGGACCGTACACCACCTTCTGGACGAGCACGCGATCCCCCGGCTCCAGTGTCGGCTCCATCGAGCCCGAGGGGATGAAGAAGGCCTGGACGACGAAGGTCTTGAGGACGATCGCGACGGCCAGCGCGACGATGAGCAGGATCGGGAGCTCGCGGAGGAACGACCCGCGTTCCTCCTGCTCGGCGGGCCGAGGCTCCGAGAGCGTGAACCCGCCGGCGGGCTCCTCCGAGCCCGACGGGCGCCCGGTCACCGACTAGCCCTGGATCTCTGCCTCGGAGGGCTCGGTCTGGGTCGTCCCGCCGTCCGAGGCCTCGGCCGCGGGTGCCTCCTGCGCCGAGATCTCGGCCGCCGGAGCGTCGACGGCGTCGGTCTCGGCGTCCGGAGCCTCCGTCTCGGGCGCGCCGGCGTCGGTGGTCTCCGACGGTTCGACCTGATCGTCGGCCTCATCGGCGGAGCCGGCGGCGGCGCTGGCGGCTGCGGCGCGCTCGGCCTCGGCCGCCGCGATCGCCGCGAGCTCCTCGTCGCCGAGCCGGCGCTCGCGGATCCGCGCCTTCTTGCCTCGGCGCTCGCGAAGGTAGTAGAGCTTGGCCCGGCGTACGTGGCCGCGCGATACGACCTCGAGCTTGCCGATCGACGGCGAGTGCAGCGGGAACGTCCGCTCCACCCCTACGCCGAACGAGATCTTCCGGACCGTGAAGGTCTCCTGGAGGCCGCCCCCCTGACGCCGGATCACGACGCCCTGGAAGACCTGGATGCGCTCGCGGCCCGCCTCGACGACCCGAACGTGCACCTTCACGGTGTCGCCCGGGCGAAACTCGGGCAGGTCCGTGCGGAGATAAGGGGCGTCGACGAGATCGGTCTTGTTCATGGCGGGACGCCCATGGTAACAGGCGCCACGATGCGCCCTCGGTCAGCGTTCAAGCAGGTCGGGCCGGTTG